>Ga0224531_1000169_pt1 | contig 38770 bp, 32 predicted proteins | sample CBST100metaG_FD_179876 | JGI IMG/M metagenome (GOLD analysis project Ga0224531, IMG submission 179876) | Peat soil microbial communities from Stordalen Mire, Sweden - C.B.S.T100 | ecosystem: Environmental > Terrestrial > Soil > Wetlands > Peat | place: Sweden: Norrbotten County, Stordalen Mire...
GAAAAGGTGGGAGACCACGAATCCAATCAATCTCGCTGATCAGGCGCGGGAGTAGCGAGGGGAATTGCGGCTCTTCAGGGCTAGCTTTCGCTCGTTGCGGAAAATACCAGCCCATCGGCGCACCCTAATAAACAAAGGCGAACAGCCTCATCAGGCCCCTCTGTTCCGGCCAATCGGGAATCATCGAAAAATCATCCAATGTTGCCGGTGAAACTGTGGAGCCTCACCTAACCCGCTCAGAATCAATTAGATTCACGAGCACACTCCACGCAAAGGCAAAAGCACAAATCCCGTGAAATTGCGGAGCCCAGCCTAACTAATGCAGAATCAATATCTAACGCGATCCAATTTCACCGGAACACAGGAATTTGGAATCCGTGGAATCTTGGACCTGGCAAACACCTGCCTCTGTGGCCGGAGAAGCCTTTCACATGAAAATTTGTCCCCCGCGCCCGCGCCTCGTAGAATCACCATGGGTGGCTAATGCGTAATTTTTGAGCCGCCCCAGGAACCGATGAGCGAACAGGAAGCAGGGAATTCACTTGAGGCGCAGGCGGCATCGCCGGCGTGGATCAGGATCGAGCTGGCGCGGCATCCCCAGCGGCCCTATCCCATGGACTTCATCGAGCGGATTTTCACCGATTTCAGTGAAATCTACGGTGATCGCGCCTTTGGCGATGACGAGGCTGTAGCCTGCGGCATGGCTCGGCTTGCCGGCGAAGAGGTGCTGGTCATCGGCAACCGCAAGGGTGGCTCGACCAAGGAGCGCGTGCGGCGCAACTTCGGAATGCCTCATCCCGAGGGCTACCGCAAAGCGCTGCGCTGCATGAAGATCGCTGAAAAGTTCGGCCGCCCGGTTATCAGCTTCATTGATCTGCCCGGAGCCTACCCCGGCCTGGGCGCCGAGGAGCGCGGTCAGGCCGAAGCCATTGCCCGCAATCTTCTCGAAATGTCCCGGCTGCGTGTGCCCACCATCTCAGTCATCAGCGGCGAGGGCGGATCGGGCGGAGCGCTGGCGCTCGCCGTAGCGGATCGCGTCCTGATCCTTGAAAATGCTCTTTATTTCGTGATTACGCCCGAGTCCTGCGCGGCAATTATGTGGCGCGATGCGTCCCGCAAAGAGTTGGCGGCTGAGGCCATGCACATCTCCGCTCCTGAGGTTTTAGGCCTGGGGTGTGTGGATGAGATTGTTCCTGAGCCGCCGGAGGGTATTCATACCAACCGTGAGGCAGGCACGGGGTTGTTGAGCACCATCCTTAAGAAGCACTTGGCTGAACTCAAAGCTCTCCCGGTTGAAGCCCTGGTGGCCGCGCGCCAGGCCAAGTTCCGCAACATAGCGCAGTTCTATACGGAAGGTTGACCCTGGTGGCGCAAAGGCCGATGCAGTGGATGGTCAGTTCCGGCTCCCTGATGAGAGAGCAGGCTTGGAGGCGCGCGACGCGCTGCGGCCGTGCCAGAGCCGGAGGTTGCCGATGAGCCCTTCCAAATCTGGCAGTGGCAGATTGCGCGCCTACATTGAGTTTCTTGCCGCGGTTCTCTACTTCTTTTTGGCGTGGGCGCTGGCCCGGCATGAATCGATGTGGATGGCCAATGAGCAGTGGCAGCCGCTAGTCGAGCAGGCCTTATTGCTATTTTTGCTGTTGCTGGGCTATGCGGGCATGGGCATCGCACTCGACCACCAGCAGCATCCGCTGAGTGAGCAGGGGCTGCCCAGGCGAGCTGGCTGGCAGAGTGAAGCCGGATTGGGCTTGGCCGTGGGTTGGGCTCTGGCTGTGGTCTGCGTTCTGCCGATGGTGGTGGGCGGCGGAATCGCCATTGTGCTTGTTCTTGAGTCCTCTGCCTGGGGTTGGCTGCTAGCCGACGCCGCATTTTTCGCGTTGGCCGCGCTGGCTGAAGAGGTTGCATTTCGCGGCTACGGATTTCAGCGTTTCATGCAATCGGTAGGCCCGCTTGGAGCGGCGCTCGGTTATGCTGCCTTCTATGCCATAGTACAGGCGCTTCTGCCGGGATCAAGCCATTCAAGCGTTGTCGTCTCTCTAGCGCTCAGTTTGGTGCTCTCCACTGCGTACCTGCGCAGCCGCGCATTGTGGGTGAGTTGGGGGATCAACTTCGGATGGAAGGCGAGCCGCGCATTGCTTTTCGGGCTTACCATCAGCGGCATCAGCAGCCACTCGCCCGTGGTGCAAGGCAATCCGATGGGGCCTTTCTGGCTCACCGGTGGAGGTTATGGCCTGGACGGAAGTTGGGTGACGTTTGTCGTCCTGTTGGCGGCGCTGCCGGTGGTTTACCGCCTTACGCGCGAACTGAACTACCGCTACAACGCGCCGCAGATTGTGCCTGGCGGCATTCCGGTGGACCTCAGCGCCGTAGCCCGCAGCCAGCATGAATCCGCCATGGGCACCGCTGCTCCCGCGGCTTCCGGCTTGGTCCAGATCTTGCCAGCTTCGTCGCCCCAGGCAACAGATACAGAACCGCCGTCAACGGGTCGGCCTCCCACCATCAGCTAGAGATTTCTTCGCGTTGATTCCTGCAAGTTTAGCTTTGGAGCCAACTTACTCCGGGTCAACGTTCTTCTTGCCCTTAATTTCGTCGATGCGAATCTCCACCACGGCGCACCCGGCGGCCTCTCTCTCCTCCACGGGCGCAAACGGCCTGCCGCCCACGTACCTCTCAACCAGTTGATTGAGCAAAGCTGCTTTTTCGGCTTGATCGGCAACTATGCGCGCGGCTCCAAAGGCCAGCACCGAGGAGTATCGCGTCGAACAGCCACAAGGACGGTCATTGAAAACCGTAATCTTCTCAACCTTGCTCACTTCAAAGCAGACCCGGCCGTTTTCGGCTATATTGTCGAGCTTTCGCCCTGTTGTTTTGCAGTGAAAGTAGATATTTCCATCGCGATACAGATAATTCAGCGGAGTAATGTAGGGCTGTCCGGACTTGTTGCAGGTAGCTAGGCGTCCTTCCGTCTGTGCGGCAAGAAACTCTTGAGCGTCCCTTTCGCTCATCCAGCGAGTCGGCATAGCGATCAATCCCCCGAAGTTCAAGTTTACCCGGCGAACATGCCGTGCCGGCAAGTGCCGTATGCAGGCGTCCTTGATGTAAACTGGTCTCAGCGAGTCAAGCTGCTTCTACGCAATTATTTTGCGATCAGAGGCCAGCAATTGGCCGCGACGTTGAAGCCGCGCGTAGACCTTTTGCGCGTGTGTGCAGAGACACCCCAAGAAGGAGAAACACCCGACCGATGGCCAAGATTGCAAAAACAGGTGATCGTAAGAAGGTAATGGACACGACGAAGTCGACCGACTGTCCCAAGTGCGGCAAGCCGACGCGTATCGTCAAGCGCGTAAAGGACCGTGAGCGCGGCATCCCTGGCGGTGTCTACATCTCGTGTTCTGTATGTGATTTCTACGAGAAGCTTTAGTCTCTGTATGGAATTTGTGATTGAAAAAGCCCGGCAGTAGCCGGGCTTTTTCAGTGGCAAGAAAAGTGCTGACAGGGAGGGGAAGTGGGTTTGAAGAGCATTACGAGCCGGATGCGCAACTATGGCTGGGGATTTTTGTTGTTGGCGGTAGCCAGTCTGGGCTGGGCCTCCGAGGTGCATACCAATCCACTGAATCACGATCCGCTGGTTCGCGAAGCCTATCAGCACTTCTACAACCTGGACTATCCGGGCGCAGTCGAACGCTTCGAGCGTTTTCATGCTGCGCACCCCGGCGATCCGCAGCCCACGACTCTACTGTTGGAGGCTGTGGTCTTTCAGGAGCTTTACAGGCTCGACTTGCTGGACACCACCTTCTATGCCAATGACGGCTTCCTGACGGGCCGTCACGCCACTGCGGAAGATCCAAAGACTCGCGACCATATTCTGGCGCTGGCCGACGAGGCCATCCACGAGGCCGACTGGCGTATCGGCCGCAACCCAAACGACATCGATGCTCTCTATGCAAGAGGCTGGGCGCGCGCCCTGAAGTGTGCTTATCTCGCCATGGTGCAGAGGGGGTTTGGCGCTGGGTTTCGGCTGGCCATGAAGGCCAAGGACGATGAGGTGCGCGTACTCCAACTGGACCCGGACTATGTGGACGCCAAGCTGGTGGTTGGGGTTTATGAATACGTGGTTGGCGCGCTGCCTCTGCCATTCAAACTGCTGATTGGCTTTGCCGGGATCACCGGATCGAAATCCAGGGGCCTTGAGATGCTCAACGACGATGGCAATCGCGGTGTAATGACTCGTGTCGAATCGCGCACGGTGATTGCCCTGTTTCTGCGCCGCGAAGCCAAGTACCGGGAGGCAATCCAGGTGGTGCGTGGCCTCAAGAGTCAATACCCGCATGGCTTCCTTTTCTGCCTGGAAGAGGCCAACCTGCGCAAGGACGCTGGCGAGGGCATGGGTGCCGTGGCGGCATACAGGGATGTCATTGCGAACAGCGCACGCCCCGGTTATTTTCCTTCGGCGCAACTGGAATTGGCTTATTTTGGCCTGGGGGATGCCTTGCGTGGCCAGCGTCACTTCGGTGAGGCGGCGCAGGCCTACGAGCAGGCTGCCTGGACCAGGAATGTTGGGCCGGAACTCAAGATTCGGTCGTTGCTGGCCGGCGGCGAGTGCCGTGACTTGAACGGCGAGCGCTCCCTCGCGGTCAAAGACTACCAGGCCGCCATCGAAGCTGGTCCGAATACTTCGCGCGCCGACACCGCTCGAAAGCGTCTGCGCAATCCCTATCGGGGTACATAATGGTCTGGGCTGGCTTTTGCACAGATTCTAAAGAGGGAACCGCCGCGGTCTCACTGCCGTATCTTCATCTATGTAAGGCTTTTTAGGAGGAATCGACAATGGCCGTCTTTTGTCAACGCTGTGGAGCCGGGTTGCCTGTGGGCGCTCGGTTCTGTTCCAACTGCGGTGCGGTCGTTCCTGCAGTGACGTACATTCCCGGCACGCCGCTCTTCCGTCCGATTGTAGGTCGTCAGATTGCCGGGGTTTGTATCGGCTTGGCACAGGCGTATGGTTGGGATGTCGCGCTGGTTCGCATCTTCGCGGTCATCGGGCTATTCTTTTCTTGCGGGCTGGTGGCTGTGGCCTACCTGGCTTGTTGGATTGGCATTCCCGAGGAGCCAGTTCCTCTATCTTAGTGTCTGTTCTTGGGGTATTCTTTTGCTATGAAGGGTGCCTACATATCAGGTGGGTCAACATTGACCTTTCGCGACACGGGGGCTGGTTTGCCCGTAGTGTTTCTTCATCCCACGCCGCTCGACGTGGAGTATTGGCACCCACTGACTGAGTATCTGGTGGGTTCCCGCACCATCGTTCCAAATCTGCGTGGGCATGGCCGCTCGGCATTGGGAACTCTGCCTGTAGGCGACTTTACGCTGGTTCCCGATGCTCCTGTGCTGACCATGGCGCAGTTGGCCGCCGACGTTCTTACCCTCCTCGATCATCTGCATCTGCAAGAAGTGGTCTTTGCCGGCTGCTCTATCGGCGGCTACGTGCTGTTGGAACTCTGGCGCCAGGCGCCCGAACGGGTCCGCGGGCTGGCTTTCGTTTGCTCCAAGCCACAATCTGACACGGTTGCCGATCTTGCCCGGCGCGCCAATATGATTGCCAAGGTGCGATCCGGTGGTACCGCGGAGATCTTCGACGGCATGGCGCAGACGTTGATTGGGGCAACCGCACGGGAGCATCATCCGGAGATGGTCGCCCAGTTAAGGGCGCGCATGACGCTCACTCCAGATGCCTTGGTAGCCGTACAGGCAGGTCTGGCCACGCGCCCTGACTCCGTGCCTACCGTATCCAACATCTCAGTTCCTGTCCTGGCAATTGCCGGCGGTGAGGACCCTGGTATTACCGCTGCTGAGATGGGGGCTTTCCACGCCGCTCCTGGTGGCTGCGAGTTCCACCTACTGCCCGACGCCGGGCATTTTGCCGCCTATGAACAGCCGCGGAAGATTGCCCCTTGGTTTACTGAGTGGCTGCGGAAGCTTGACGACTGATAATTCGGGCCTTTTCCTATCCGCGCAAGCTTCTTACTCCACTTGGAGTAGTAAGGAAAGGTCAACTTCGTAGCGCGAGGATGCCGTCATCAGTTCCTCAACAGCGGCGACCGGGTGAAGCCCACCCCGGGCTCCGGTTGCCATGCAGTTCAACGCAGCGGCGGCGCAGGCAAAGTCTAGCTGTCGCTCCAAAGGCCAGCCCTGGAGCAATCCATAAATAAATCCTGCGTGGAAGACGTCTCCAGCGCCGGTCGTATCCACCACGGGAACTCGGTAAGCGGAACAGTGGTGAAGCTGCCGGCCATCCCAGGCCAGCACGCCGTCCTCTCCCAGCGTCGCGGCTGTCAGAGTGCAGCCGTAGCGCAACTGCATCCCGCGCAGCGCCTTCTCCAGGTCTTTTTCCTTCATCAGCCGGGAAGGGAAGTCCCGGCTCACAATCAAATAATCCACGAGTTCGATCAGTTGTTCCACGCCGGGATACAGCTCATCAAGATCAGCGATGACCGGAATTCCGGCCGAGTGTGCCCATCTGGCCGCCAGGGTGGCAGCGGCCGTATCATAGCCATCCACATGCAGCGCGCGGGCATTCTCAATCCACGCTCGCTCCAGATCCTCGGGCTGCAACACAAGCCGCTCGTCTCTTCTGCACAGCACAGTCCGCTCACCACCGCTATCCACGATAATCAGGGACTGCGGACTGGCGGCCTTGGGCACCTCAATCAGCTGTGCCTCCACCCCCGTGCGGGCAAATGCTTCGCGGTGCAGCTTGGCCGCATCGTCGTCTCCTAGTTTGCCCACATAGCGGGTTCGCATTCCCCAGGTTTGGCAGGCAATCACAGCCGTCGCCGTTTGTCCGCCGGGCATCACGGTTGCGCCACGAAACTCAACCTTGGAGCCGCGCGCAGGGTAATCAGGGAGAGGAATCAGTGTGTCCGTGGCGTTCAATCCAACGCCCACCAAGTCAACCATCGGTGGTTTCAACATAATGCCATTGTAATGGGAGGTGGAACGTTTTCACATCTACGGCAGACGGGCGCCAGCGCCGCAAAGAGACGATATATATAAAAAGCTCCATCCAAATATCACTGATTAACTTGTCTTACAACATCTTCTTGGCTCTATACCTCGCTCAAATGCTGTAGGCTGGATAAAGATTTTTTCTGGGGGTTCGTAATGGCCTTATCTTCGCTTTCATCTCCGCGTCCATTTGATCATCCGCAGTCCGGCAGCGCCTTGCACTGCGGTAAGGTCTCTCTGGAAACGTTGGCCAGGCGCCACGGCACGCCGCTTTACGTTTACTCAGCCGACCAGATAGTTGAGCGGCTGCAAATGTTCCAGCAGGCGCTGGAGGGCCAGGAGCATCTAATCTGTTACGCGGTCAAAGCCAACTCGGCGCTGGCTATCCTGAAGTTGTTGGCGGACCACGGCGCTGGCTTCGATATTGTCTCCGGTGGGGAGTTGGAACGGGTACTGGCCGCTGCGCCCGAGGCCGTGGACCGGGTTGTTTTCTCCGGCGTGGGTAAGACGACTGCGGAAATCGACTTGGCGCTGAAGGTGGGAATTCTCGAATTCCACGCCGAGAGCGAGGCGGAGTTGGAGCTGCTGGCCGTGCGTGCCGCCAAGCTCAAGCGCAAGGCGCGCTTCGCCCTGCGCGTCAACCCGGACGTCTTCGCCGAAACCCACCCCTACATCTCCACCGGTCTGCGCGAACACAAGTTCGGCATCGACATCCGTCGCGCGGCGGCGATTTACAAGAGCGCAGCCAAAAACCGTTGGCTTGAGGCTCACGGCGTCAGCTTTCACATCGGCTCGCAGATTTGTACCGCAGCCCCTTTTGGCCAGGCGATGGAGCGCGTCAGCAAGCTGCTGCGCCAACTGGATCGCGAAGGAATCACCCTCAAGACCGTCGATGCGGGTGGAGGATTGGGAATTGAATACCACGCAGGCAATTTCGATCCCGCAGTCAGGGTGAAGGAGTATGCTGCGGCCATCCAGAACGCATTGCAGGGCTTCGATGGACGCTTGCTCATCGAACCGGGTCGCTTTATCGTTGCCCAGGCCGGTGCCCTCGTTACGCGCGTTCTCCAAGTGAAACAAAACGGCAAAAAGACCTTTGTGGTTGTCGATGCCGCCATGAACGACCTCATTCGCCCCTCGCTCTACCAGGCGCATCACGAGATCGTCCCGGTCAGGTTGGCGGCGGGGAAGTCGAAGACTGTTGATGTGGTTGGGCCGATTTGTGAAACGGGCGACTTTTTTGCTCGCGACCGGAAGCTCACGCCGCTTGTGTCAGGAGACCTGGTTGCAATTCTTGACGCCGGAGCATATGGAATGTCAGAAAGCTCGAACTACAACACCCGTTTGCGTCCTGCGGAGGTACTTGTTGAAGGCGCAAAATCTAGGCTGATCCGGCGTCGCGAGACCATAGCGGATCTGCTTGCGCCTGAAAATTTGTAAACGAAAAACGGAGTTGAATCGTAGGCCGCCTGGCCATGGGAATATCAACCATGTTCAGGAGGCCTACTTTTTTATTTTCATACATTTTCAAGCAGATATGTGTGGCTGATGCCCTCGAACTAACGCCAGGTTCTGTTTGATGGAAGCAGAATCCCTTGTATTAGATCTTAATAAATACATAAGTGTATCCACAAGAGTATTGACAACAGAATATGGAATAGATATTCTACTTTGGATCCGACATCACTACCTCTGTTGAAGAGATAGCGAAGAATGGATAGCGGCTGGCTATTGGCCGCACTGATAGATGGACATTCGGAGGCAATATGAGTCGCGCGTCAATACGAATTTTCGGGATCCTCGCTCTCCTCGGATCTCTACTATGCAGTCCAACCTGGGCGCAGACTGCAACCGGCCGTGTGATCGGCACGGTGTTTGACCAACAAGGCGCCGTTGTTCCAGGAGCAAAGGTTTCAGTCATCAACACTGAAACCGGTGTGACTCGGCATACCACGACCAATCAGTCCGGGTATTTCGATGTCATGGCGCTTCCCATCGGCATGTACAAGGTGTCTGTGGAGCAACAAGGCTTCAGCAAGGCGGTGACCCAAGCGCAAAATCTGGAAATCAACCAGTCGCTGCGCTTCGATATAACGCTGGACGTCGGTCAGGCGAGCCAGGAAGTGATCGTGAATGCGGAGGTGACCGGTGTGGAGACGGTCAACCCCACGATTGGCGACTCGGTGATGGGCAGCGCAATCGAAAATCTACCTCTCAACGGCAGGAATGTTTTGCAGTTGGCTCAACTGCAGCCGGGAGTCACGGAATCCAATCCGGGCGCAGGCGGAGGCGGATTCAGCGTCTCTGGAGGCCGGACGGATGCTGTCACCTACCTGCTGGATGGTGGCCTGAATACTGACCTGTTGCGGAACACAGTGGTTTTCAATCCCAATCCGGACGCGGTAGCGGAGTTCCGCATTCTTACCAGTAACTATACAGCCGAGTATGGCCGGAATGGCGGTGGCATCATCAGTGTCGTAACAAAATCTGGCACACGCGATCTTCATGGCAGCGTCTTCGATTTTCTACGCAACGATGCGCTTGATGCGAACAGCTTCTTTACCAAGAGGGCAGGACTTCCCAAGGACGCATTGAAGCGCAACCAATACGGCGCGACGCTGGGCGGCCCCATGATCATTCCTGGGATTCTGCGCAACCGCGACCGCAATTTCTTCTTTGTCTCTTATCAAGGGCAGAAGCAGAAGCAAAGCGTAGTACAGACCAGCATTCCCACATTCACGCCGGACGAGGCGAAGGGTGACTTTTCAACTTCCTATAATGGCGGCCCGGATCCGAGTGTCGAAGCCTTTCTCGCGGCCAACCCCTCCTACGCAGCTGGCACCGCGATCATCAATAAGTCGAAGATCGATCCAGTAGCCGCTGCATATTTCTCCAATGAATTGATTCCGACTTCGTCTACCGGCGTTATCAATTCTTCAGAAGGCAGCACGGACGACAGGAACGAGTTGTCGATCAAACTGGATTTTATGCCCACGAATGCTGACAAGATCACCGTCAGCTTGGGAGGCAACCGTGTCAACCAGTTGCTGCCCTTCGGCGACAGTTCAGCCAATGTGTCAGGCTATGACGACAAAACCCAGGAAAACCAGTATTTTGTGAATGCGGCCTACCTGAAGACGATCTCGATGTCGTTGCTGAACGACTTCCGCTTCACGGTCCAGCGGAGCTATGACCTGAACGACACCGCGGTTGAAAATCTGCCCGCGCCGGGCAAACTGGGCATCCTGATCAACCCGGATATTTCGTACGGACCTTCTAGCCTGTATTTCGACAACGGCCTTGCCACGGGTTTCAACCTCAATGGACCGACAACTCTTCCCGATACGACCTGGTCGTACTCTGATACGATCACATGGTCCAAGGGCAGGAACAACTGGAAGTTTGGCGCTGGCTTCTCGGCGTTTGAAGACAACCTGCGCTACTCGTATGCCTCCGACGCGGACTATCAGTTCGGCGACAACGGTCGCCCCAACAGCATCGGAAATCAGTTTGCTGACTTCCTGCTTGGGAATGCAGCTGGCTTTGAGCAGGGTCCATCCGCTCCGAACAACATCCGCACCAAAGCAACCTATCTTTTCGGGCAGGATGAACTGCGCGTGAACAATCGGCTGACGTTCACCTTGGGCCTGCGCTACGAATACAACACGCCTAAGCGGGACACATTGGGCAGGACTGACGGTATTATCCCCGGCATACAATCGACACGCTTTCCTGCGGCGCCGGCCGGACTCGTCTTTCCAGGCGACAAGGGAGCGCCAGAGGGCCTGTATTTCTCAGACAAGAGGAGCTTCGCTCCGCGCGTTGGCTTTGCTTGGACCCCATGGAAAAGCGGGAAGACGAGCGTTCGCGGCGGTGCTGGCGTCTTTTTCGATTTGCTCAACGGGCGCGACAATATCGACCAGAATGGTGCACAGCCTTTTGCCTCGTATGAGTACTTCGGATTCTATGCGGAGCCGAGTTTTGCCTCAGGAACAAATTCCGCTCTGAAGGATCCGTATGGAGTGAGCGGCGTCAACAACGCCTTCCCCACGCCGTCCGCGTCAAGCATTACAGACTGGATCAAGAGCTTTGGACCGTTTAACGCAACTACTGATGATCCGTATATGCGGTCTCCACACATCATCCAGTACAACCTCAGCCTTCAACAGGAGATTCGTCCCAGTCTGGTCGCATCCGTCTCCTATGTTGGGAGCGCCTCGCGAAAGCTGATCGTCGCGAAGTACTTTAATCCGATGGTTCTGGGCACGACGAACAGAGTCCTCAACCAGAATCAGACCAACGCTACGATTGTGGCGGAATGCGCCCTGGTCGATCCGGCCACCTCCGCGTGTCCTTTCATCGGGCAGTTCCCGGTGTACACGAATGGCGGCAACGCATTCTACAGCGGCTTGCAGTCCTCGCTGACCAAGCAACTCGGTGACACGAAGATTGGCAAGGTATACTTCACACTGTCGTACACCTTGTCGCACAGCATCGACAATTCCAGTGGTCGTGCGAACCGCAGCCGTTACCTCCCTTATTACAGTCCAAACGCATTCCGCGCATCGTCGGATTTCGACGTGCGGAACACGATAATCTTCAACAGCGGATGGGACTTGCCCTTTGATCGTCTATGGGCAAAAGGGCCGAAACAGCTTACGGCCGGTTGGAGAGTCTCGCCCATTCTGAACTTCCGCAATGGCTTCCCGCTGACTGTAAATGCTTCATACCCGTCGATGGGCGACAACGACCCAGGGTCATCCGGCGCTGGAGATCCATCTCTGACGAATGCGCTGTTTGCTACCGGCTACAGTTCCGTCAAAACGCTGAAGCCATCCACCTCCAGTCTGACCTACTTCGACCCCGGGACGTTTACCAACGCTCAATATGTCTCGGTTCTGGATGACCCTGTGAACGGAGTGCCTTGTAGCCAGCAGGTTGCGGGCCACGAATTTGCCTCACGGGATTGCATCCTGTCGAATGCGTCTCTCCGCACTTATGGAAGTCCGCGCAACCTGTTCCGCGGACCCGGAAGAACGAACCTGGATCTGAGTTTTGCCAAGTCAACACAAATCTTTGAGCGGTTGAACTCGGAGCTTCGTTTGGATGCCTTCAATATCCTCAACCATACGCAGTTCCTCAACGTCAACACAAGCCTGAACGGATCGACCTTTGGGCAGGTCACCACCACCTACGATCCGCGCATCCTTCAGCTTTCATTGAACCTGAAGTTCTAATATTCCGGTTCGCACAACATAGCCGGATGCATCGCGGCTCCTCTCTCGGGAGCGAGCCGCGCCGCATCCCTCATTGCACGGCCCAAAGCTTCGGTTGGGCCAACTAGAATCTCTGATCCGAGGAACCTATGCCACACCAAGAGCTTCCACGGCCACACCCGTATATTCCAAACTCGAATCCTGTTGCGCAGCAGCGTATGCTCGCCGAGATTGGCGTCTCGACCATCGAAGAGTTGTACAAGGACATCCCCGAGCATCTTCGCTACTCCAGGGATATGCACTTGCCGCCAGCTTTAGAGACGGAGACGGAACTTCGCCGTCACATGCACAAGTTATTAAGTCAGAATCAACCCTGCGGGTCCTATTTGAACTTTCTGGGGGCTGGCTGTTACCAGCACTTTGTCCCGGCGGTATGCGATGAGGTTAATGCGCGCAGCGAATTTCTGACGGCCTACGCTGGCGAACCCTACGATGACCACGGACGATTCCAGGCCTTGTGGGAATACACGAGCCTGATGGGCGAGTTGCTCAACATGGACGTGGTGAATGTGCCGACATACGATGGATGCCAGGCTGCGGCGAGTGCGCTTCGCATGGCAGGGCGGATTACAGGTAGGCGAACACTTCTGGTCTCTCGCGGCATCAACCCGGACAAGCTGAGCCATATTCGCTGTTACTGCCGGTCTGACTATCGCATCGAAGTCGTTCCATATTTGGCTGACACCGGTCTGATCGACCGCAAGCAACTTCAGAGTATGTTGTCCAGTGATGTAGCCGCGGTGTATTTCGATAATCCGACCTATTTCGGTTCCATTGAAGAGGGGCAGGAGATTGTTGAGATGACGCACTCCTGCGGCGCGCTTGCGGTTGTTGGTGCTGATCCCAGTTCGTTGGGAATCCTGAAGCCTCCTGCCGATTATGGTGCGGATATTGTTTGCGGCGACATCCAGTGCCTCGGTATTCATATGCAGTACGGAGGAGGTCACGGGGGCTATATCGCTACACGCGACGAGGTAAAGTTCGTCAATCAGTATCCCTCGCGGCTTTTTGGCATTGTCCCAACTTCGGTCGAAGGAGAGTACGGCTTTGGCGATGTGGCGTATGAGCGCACTTCCTTTGCGCAGCGCGAAAATGGAGTGGAGTTTGTAGGGACCGCGGCCGCGCTTTGGGGCATTACCGCAGGTGTCTATCTTGCGTTGATGGGGCCGGACGGGATGAAGGAACTCGGCGAGAGCATCCTGTACCGCTCGCAATACGCTGCGCGGTTGTTGGCCAGCATTCCCGGCGTGCGTGCCCCGCTGTATTCATCCCCTTTCTTCAAGGAATTCATTGTCAACTTCGACGGCACAGGCAAGAGCGTCTCTGAGATCAATGAGGAATTGCTGAAGGAAAAAATCTTTGGCGGCAAGCCGCTGCTGCGCGATTTTCCGGAGTTGGGCAATTCGGCGCTCTTCTGCGTAACGGAGATCCACACCAAAGAAGATATCGACCGGCTTGGAAGCGCGTTGCGGAAAGTTCTGGAGGGGCCATGCAGGATATAACGTCAAAACGGAAAATGGACGGCAAGCCACATCTGCGCCGGTTTCACCAGGCAAAGTGGGACGAGCCCATCATCTTCGAGTTGTCCGAACCAGGTAGCCGTGGAGCGCTGGTGCCGAAGACAGAGGAAGAACTTCGTTCTGTTGTTGGCGCCATCGAGACGGCCATTCCGCAAAGTATGCTCCGCAGTTCACGGCCCAAACTGCCGGAGATGCCGGAACCACAGGTTCTGCGGCATTATCTGCGTCTTTCGCAGGAGACTCTCGGCGCGGATCTCAATGTCGATATCGGGCAGGGAACCTGCACGATGAAGTATAACCCCAAGATCAATGAGCAGTTCGCGCGCTGCGCAGAGGTGGCAGAGCTGCACCCAGACCAGCCGGAATCCACGGTTCAAGGGATGCTTGCCATCCTCTACCGTTTCGAGCAAGTACTGAAGGAAGTATCAGGGCTTGACCGCTTTTCCTTCCAGCCGCGTTCCGGGTCAGCCGGTATCTATACCAATGCTGCCATGATTCGCGCGTATCACGAGTCGCGCAAGGAAGGCGGAACGCGGAAAGAAATCATCACCTCTCTGTTTTCTCATCCTTCTGACGCCGCCTGCGCGCGCGTGGCTGGATTTGATGTGATTACTTTGCCTGTTGGACCAAATGGATATCCGTCGGTGCAGTCTCTTGAAGGTGCGGTTTCGTCACGCACCGCGGGCATCATGATTACAAATCCGGAAGACACCGGCATTTTCAATCCGTATATAGCGGACTTCACAAGAATCGTTCATGGCGTGGGCGGACTATGCTGTTACGATCAGGCGAATGCCAACGGCCTCCTCGGTATTACTCGTGCTCGCGAGGCCGGGTTCGATATGTGTCAGTTCAACTTGCACAAGACATTTTCCGTTCCTCATGGCTGTGGTGGACCCGGCTCCGGCCCTGTTGGAGTTACTGCTGCGCTGGCGCCCTTTCTGCCGGCGCCGACCGTAGAATTTGACGGTTCGCGTTATTTTCTTGATTGGGACCGGCCGCAGAGCATCGGTAAAGTCACTTTCTTTTACGGTTCCGCAGCCAATGTTGTCAGGGCCTACGCGTGGGCCGCAGTCCTGGGGGCGAGCGGGCTGCGTGAGGTGGCTCGCGTCGCCGTCCTCAACAACAACTACATCCTGTCGAAACTTCTTAAGATTCCCGGACTCAGCGCGCCCTTTGTCTATGGGCATCCCCGTATTGAGCAGGTTCGCTATAGCTGGGAAGAGCTAACTAGCGAGACAGGAGTCAGCTCGTACGATATAGGAATCCGTGCAGCGGATTATGGGATGCACTACTGGACCAGTCATCATCCTCAGGTGGTGCCCGAACCCTGCACAATCGAGCCTACGGAGTCCTACTCGCAGCGTGAGCTGGACGAATATGCCAGCGTAATCATGAAAGTCGCGGAGGAGGCTCATTCCGACCCTGAGATGGTGAGGCGCGCTCCACACAACAGTACAATCCACCGGATTGATGACCAGACTTCGCTCGAAGATCCGTCGGAGTGGGCCATGACCTGGCGCGCCTACCGCAAGAAATTATCCAGAAAGTAGACGCGGCGGCTACGCTGAAGTGAAGATCGTGGGCGGTGCATGATGACGAAAAGGGAATCGACGGCTGTGAAGGCGCTTGTGGTGCTGCTGAGCCTGCTGTGCGTATGCCCTAGGCTTAGGAGCGCGGAAGCGCCCAAGGCATACGAGCGAGTGGAATACTCGCAGGTGAAACATCGACTGGCGAAGGGGTGGGGAAGCTGGGACAGCCGCAACATTCTCTCCCAGGTACTGCTGCCAGAGGGGTTGTCGGTCCAAATCGGGTTCAAGCAAACAACGTGGATCGGCAACGAGTATCTTGACACGGCGCTGATCGGACGCAGCGATCCGGATGCGGAGCGAATTCGGCCTGGGCTTCATGCGCTAGATGGGAGCTACAGCGAATTCGAAGTGCATTGGCGAGATGTCGATGCGCGGATCACGACTGCTGCCGAAGGAAATGACTTGGTGATGCTGGTTTCTCCAATGAAGCATCCCGCGCGTCCGGTCACGGCAGTAGTGCAGATCGGGATGCTTTGGAACCGCAGTGGACTGCTGCTCAGAAATGGACAAAGTCTTGAAGCAAAACTGCCTGCGCGCAGCGTGAGGGTATACGTTACGGGAGCCGCGGTAGAAGATCCGTATGTGCCCTCCAAGACGCCCTATCTTGCAGTTCCTCTCGATGCGCCGGTTGGCGTCAGCACATCCAAAGCGCTCACGCTGGGAGAGATTCAAGACCTGATTGCGCGCAAGAAAAAGCAAATGGAGAGCCGTGCCGCCGCCAGTGGCCAACAGACGGAGATCTACATGGCGGTTGAATCCGGATTGGCCTGGAACACCATCTACGAGCCTAAATATGACCGCGTCGTCTCGACCGTAGGGCGGTTATGGAACGAAGAGTACGGCGGGTACTGCCTCTTTGGCTGGGATAACTTCTTTCTTTCCTACATGGCTTCTCTCTTCAGTCGCGATCTGGCTTACGCGGATTTTATCGAGCACCTCCGCAGCATGACGGATGCCGGCTTTATCCCCAACGATGACCGGGGCAATGGAACGAAGTCCTGGGACCATTCACAGCCTCCTGTCGGGGCCATCATGCTGAAGGAAATCTACAAGCGCTATCCGGAGCGGTGGCTGCTGGAGGCTTCCTTTGACGATCTCCTGCGCTGGAACCGATGGTGGTTCAAGGAGCGGCTGAATGGAGATCTGCTCAGCTATGGGGCGAGCGTAGCCCAGAATCCCTACGGCGATCCGGACGTTCATAGCAAGATTACAGCGGGTTACGAATCCGGCATGGACGACTCGTCCATGTACGAGGGTGTTCCCTTCAACGCTTCGCGCAACGTCTTGGAGCTTCAGGATGTCGGGCTCAATAGCTTGTACGTCGCTGACTGCAAGGCTCTGGAGGAGATTGCCGCCATTCTCGGTCGCAAGGAGGAAGTAACGGAGTTAAAGGCGAGGGAAGTAAGAATATCCGCGGCGATGGCATCGCTCTGGGACGAAAAAAGTTCTTTCTACCTGAATCGCCGTACAGACACGGGCGAATTTTCCCCGCGTCTTTCGCCGACCCTGTTTTATCCCTTGCTTGCCGGCATACCGGACAAGGAAAAGGCGAGGCGGATGATTCAGGAGCACTACATGAACTCCGCCGAATTCTATGGGGAGTTCATGTTGCCGTCGGTGGCGCGCAACGATCCAACCTTTCCAAGGCAGCGCTATTGGAAAGGAGCCGTTTGGCCGCCGTTGAATTTTCTTGTATATCTTGGACTGCGCGAGTACGGCTTCGAGGAGGAGAGGAAGATTCTGGTCAAGAGCTCGCGAAATATGTTTCTTCAGCAATGGCGCAAGGACGGCCTCATCAGCGAGAATTATTCTTCAATCTCCGGAAGTGGGGAGGATCCTCGCCTGTCGAGTGACCGTTTCCATTCCTGGGGAGCGCTGATGGGCTTTCTTAGCCTCATTGAATCAGGCGTGATGCCACCACCGGAAGAGCCAATTCAGGCGGGAGGGACATCGGGCGCGAGATAGGGGTACCCTGGAATTTGGACGCCATGCCCAATTCGAAGCTGATGCTGATCGGAATGGGCGATCTGGGAAGTATCGTTCTTGAACTGCTTGCCCGAATTCAATCCCCTATCGAAGTGGTTGTAGGTTCCCGAAACCCGGAGCGTACTGAATCTCGTTGTCGGCTTCTTCGCCTGGGAGCGCTGGCGCAAGGATGCAATCCCGTGGTGCGTGTCGTTCACCTGGACTTGCAGGAGATTGAGGCCACAGCGGAGACCATCCATCGGGAGAAGCCTGCAATCATCTTCAGTACTGCCACCATGAGTACCTGGTGGCTGCCGGATCTGCTGCCCCCGGAAAAGGCCGAACTGGTGCGCGACGCGGGCTTCGGTGTCTGGCTTCCCGTACATCTGGCGCCGACTCTGGACCTGATGCGAGCGGTGAAGATGTCTGGCTTCAAGGGGTTCACCATCACCGCGCCTTATCCCGACGTGGTGAACTGCATGCTGGGCAAAGCCGGCCTCGCGCCGACCTGTGGAATTGGCAATGTGGCGGAGATGGCTGCTAAGTTGCAGCAGCTTGTAGGGGATACGTTGGGGGGGGCAATCAAGGATGTACAAGTCTCCCTGGTTGCGCATCATGCCCTTGAGAAATATGTGTTTCGTGAACGAGTTCCAATGCCGGATGAGAAGCTGCCTCCGTTTCTTGTCCAGGTCAGATGCAAAGGGAAGGAGATTACCGATGAGTTGAATTGCCGTTCGCTTCTCTTTTCTCCTTTTGCGCTGACGAAAGGACCGGCTACGCATTTTCTGACGGCGGGCGCTACGGTTCGGCTGATTCTCGCGCTGCAAGGAGAGACCGATACGTGCCTGCATGTGCCGGCGCCGTCAGGATTGCCTGGAGGCTATCCGGTACGCGCGAGCCGGAGGGGAATCTCGCTGGATCTCGGGACCATTTCCAGGGAGGCCGCCATTGACGTTAACGAAAAATCGCACCACTTCGACGGCATCGAGGAGATTCGTGAAGATGGCATGGCCGTGATCAGTGAAGCAGGTTCCGCGGCTCTGCGCGATCTCATCGGTTCCGCGCCTGAGCGCGTGACCCTCGCCGACGTTCACGAGCAGGCCCGAGAGATCGTAGCGCGATTCCGGGCGTATGCCGTAGCTCAGGGTGTGCGTATGAAATGACCGCGCGCCGTGCGGCGGGTCGAAGAAAGGACACAAATTCTGATGGAAGTGATAGATAAGGCTAGGGAACTGCTTTCCCTGGACGGGAAAGTTGCGGTGGTAACAGGCGGGGGATCGGGCATTGGCCGGGCGATTTGCACGCTGATGGCAGAGATGGGCGCCGCGGTCGCTGTTCTCGACATCAACAAAACCGGCGGCGAGGCAGCCGCTGAAGAACTGCGAGAGCGCGGCGGGAAGGCGATCTTTGTAGAGTGCGATGTCCGGTCGAGCGAGGCTTGCAAGGCCGCGACTGAACGCGTGATCGAATCCTTCGGGAAGATAGACATCCTTTGCAACAATGCCGGGGTAGCAATCCGCAAATCCGTTGTCGATCTGGAAGAGGCTGAATGGGACCTTGCGCTCGACGTGACGCTCAAGGGTATCTATACGCTCTCGCACCATGTGATTCCGTACATGATTAAGGCGCGTGGCGGCGCGATTATTAACACCGCCTCAGGCTGGTCGCTGAAAGGCGGCGCGAACGCGGCATCCTACTGCGCGGCCAAGGGTGGCGTGCTCAATCTTACCAGGGCAATGGCAATCGACCACGGCCCGCACAATATTCGCGTGAACTGCGTATGTCCAGGGGATACTGATACTGCGATGCTGCGCGGCGAGTGCCGGCAACTCGGGCAGGATCAGAAGGAGTTCATGCGGGAAGCGGCTAACCGCCCGCTGGCGCGCCTTGGCACCCCGGAGGACATTGCGAATGCTGTGCTTTATCTCGCCAGCCCCATGTCTTCCTGGGTTACCGGAGCCTACCTGATCGTTGACGGTGGAGGTCTCGCATGAGGTTCAAGCCATGCGCCCGGAAGGGTATCTTTCTCTCTTGCTTGCTTGGGGCAGTTCTGTCCATCAGTCCGATAGGCGTCTGCTCTACGAGAATCGATTTGAATGACGACTGGCATTTCCGCGTGGATCCGTCAAACGAAGGGATTCAACAAGGTTGGGCCAAAGCAGTTCCTGCACAAACAGAAGAAGTCTCTCTGCCGCATACCTGGAACTTCGGTGAGCATTACAAGTACGAGGGCAACGGCTGGTACTTCAAGACCTTTGCGCGGGATTCGGCACTACGGACAAAGCGCATCGAAATTCATTTTGGAGCGACCTTCTATAAATCGCGCGTGTGGTTGAACGGCCACCTGCTTGGCGAACACGAAGGCGGATTCAGTGAATACTATTTCGACGCGACGCCGTATCTAGAGGACGTAAACCTTCTGGCCGTGGAGATCAATAACGAGCCCAAGTTGGATTCGATCCCCGGAATTCCCATGAAGGTCGGCCCGCAAGCCACCATTTACGACTGGTGGCCGTATGGCGGCATCATTCGTGGCGTCTGGCTGACTGCGGGCGATGAGATGGTGCTGCGCTGGCAGCATATTGACTCGACCGTCTCCAAGGACGACGCGGAGATCAGCGACCATCTGCTGCTCGAGAATCATGGGACAACAACGCAAAACGTGCTGCTGCGACTGGCGGCTCATGCCCTGAATGACAGCGCGAATCCCGCAATCGTAGAGAAGCAGGTCCAGGTAGCTCCCGGCACGCAGAGCGTAACTCTATCTCTTGCCTTAAAGCACGCGCATCTCTGGGATTTCGATCATCCGTATCTCTACCGCATGGATGCGAGCTTCCGGAGCATGGACGGAAAGCAAGCCGATTCCATCCGCGACAACTTCGGCGTAAGGACGGTGGAGATCCGCGACCGGCGCCTCTATCTGAATGGCGCGCGGGTCCGGTTGAGCGGTCTTTCCCGCCACGAAGATTCGCCGTGGGAGGGGATGGCCGAGACGAGGGGAACCATCAAGTATGACTACGACGATCTCAAGAACCTACAAACTACCTTGGCGCGGCCGGTTCACTATCCTCAAAATCCGCTGATCTACGACTATGCCGACAAGAACGGAATCCTCATGATTCCTGAGATTCCCATGTGGCAGTTTGGCGAGGAGCAAATGAAGAATCCCAAAGTGATTGCCCTCGCCAAGCAGGAGATGCAGGAGCTCATTGAGCAGAATTACAACCACCCAAGCATTTTTGCCTGGAGCGTTGACAATGAATCTGCTACTAATACGCCGGGCGGAATTGAATACTTCAAGACGATGTACGTCTATGTAAAGCAGTTGAACCCGCGGCGGTTCGTTAGTTTCGCTGACGATATGATTGCATTCGTGGACAATCCTGCAACGAATGCATCCAGCCTGGCGGACTTCATCATGTGGAATGAGTACTTTGGAACCTGGGATGGCCCGGAAAGTATGCTCCCCAGCGTTCTTGACCACATTGAAAAGGGGTATCCCGGCAAAATGGTCATCGTTTCGGAGTTCGGCACCCCCGGGGTTTATGCAACCAATTCAGAAGCGGCAGATGTGGTGCGAATCCAGACCATCCGCAAGCAGCTTCCGATGTTTGCTCAGCGCGATTGGATTGCGGGAGCGCTGTTCTGGTGCTACCAGGATTATCATTCCTTCCACAACCTGCGGCCCGGCCAAGCGGACGACTATGTGGATCACGGGCTGGTCGATAAGAATCGGCAACGACGTCCTTCTTATTATGTGTGGCAGCAGGAGAATTCTCCAGCGCACATTGTTGCGAAGTGGAAGCTCGACGAGAAGGGAATTCCTGTCGGGTTCGACGCGGAGATCCGGCGCAGGCCGGAAACTGAGTTGCCCTCCTACGATTTGAAGAACTACCGGGCTGAATGGGTTGTTCTTGACCAGAACGGCAAGAAGGTCGTCGGCGCGCAGCAGGAGTTGGAAGGGATTGGAGTGCCCCAGACAATAACCGCCAAATGGGTCGCCAGCGACGCAAAGGTTCTTCGCTTCGAGTTGAGGCTCTACCGGCCCACTGGATTTCTGGCAACGACGAAGAGAATCGTTTGGAGAATGCCGGATCTCGGCCTGGATAACAGCGACAATCCTGAATAGTGATCGGAGAAGAGATCCCCCGCCTCGGATTCAGGATATGGGGCGGGGGCTATAGATACTTCCGCGTTCGCCGTAACGGGCAATTGTCTGGACAAGCCGCTCGGCGCCACGTTCCCAGTTTGCCAGCAAGGCTCGTTCGGTCGCATCGGCATCGCCCTTGGCAATAGCTTCGATGATTGCCTCGTGCTCCTCAAAAGAGAGTTTGAGTTCGGCCGGATTGGAACTCGAATATAGCCACCAATATCGTTCTGTGTGCGGTTTAATCCCGTTATAGATAGAAAGAAAGTGTGTACCAGCTACAGCAACAACGATGCATTCGTGAAACTTTGTATCGAGGTCAAAGAACTCATGGGGATGGGATTCTGTGAAATCCGTCGCCCTCTTCATCTTGGCATTCATCTGTTTGAGTGTCGCAAGAAGAGGATCGCGAAGAGATGTTTCAAGGGACGAAGCCATCCGCCCCGCCATTCCTTCCATGTGACCCACAATCATATAGACTTCGCGAGCGTCCTTTTCCGTCAAAGGCGCTACGGTCAATCTGGCCTGAGGTCCAGACTTTACGGCTAGGATATAGCCCTCCCGTTCGAGCCACTGAAGTGCCGATCGCAGTGGTGTCCGGCTCACCCCAAGCCTTCTTGCCAGATCTCCCTCGATGATCCAACTACCGGGAGCGAGGCGTCCAAATACAATCATCTCCCGAAGCGCCAAAAAAGTTTTTCTGACACTCTGGCCCCGCTCCACTGTTGATTCAATTGCTTTGGTTTTTCCGGCCATTCGGTAAGCTCTGCTCCTATAGCTTAAGTATATGTTTCTAACCGGGTTTTCGCAATGGAATACCTTTCATAATTAAGTACTTAGGACCGATAATTCAATGCACTTCGACAATTGCTGGCTGAGCCATAATCCAAAGCATCTAAGTATGAGGCCAAGCGCGCCATGTGAGTCCTAGTCTCTGAAATTGTGAAGAATTTCTAAAGGATTTGGAGCAGGGAAGTCGAGATATTTACGAAAGCCTCGATGAGCAATCGAGCCAATTTAAACCGCGAAAGGTGGATGAGTATTTTGCGGTCCTTCAGCTCGGGCCGGAGCCGCATCAACTCATCCACGAGGCGGACGCATGGCCCATGAACTCGAGTAGCTCGTGCGCCGATCCCGTTCAGAATCGTCCATCTCGGAAGTATCGGCATAGAGCCGATCTACCGGGCTATAAGGAAAGAGGCTATCTTGAATCCAAACCGCGCGTAGGGGCAAGGTACGAGCCTTCCTGCCCTAAACCAACTAAACCACTACGTCCGATAACGTATATTATGTATACTTGCGCCAAGTCAGATGTGTGAACCTGGCTCCTGAAGATTAAAGCCACAATCCCCTGTCTTGGCACCTGGTAACTGACTAGCCGCAGGTCAAACTACATCTTGTAATGTCCCAGGTCTTCATCGTTCAACCCTTCGAGCCAACCGCGCAACTGCTCTGCGGTTGGTCCTTCAGGCGGCCCAGTAGTGTTGAGCTTGGCCACCTGCATGACCTCTTCCGTAACGTAGATCGGGCAATCCGCGCGCAACGCCAGCGCGAGCGCGTCCGACGGCCGGGCGTCCAGAGCCAAAGGTTCATCCCCTTGGCGTAACCATAATATGGCAAAGAATGTGTCATCCTTAAGCTCTGAAATTACAACGCGTTCCAGCCTTGCATTCAAGTGATGGATGAGGTTTTCCGCAAGGTCATGGGTCATCGGGCGAGGAGGCGCAACCTTCTCAATCTCGAGGGCAATGGCATTGGCTTCGAAGATCCCGACCCAGATAGGCATCACTGTATCAGAAGCGACGTCCTTGAGCACGATGATGGGCATGCTCGTAGCCTGATCCATCATCAACCCGCGTATCCGCACCTCGATATCCATAGCTTCCCTCTCCTTCACCAGCTCTTATCTTAGACGGCTTCGCCCACCAGACTGTTCGGATGCGTAGCAATGATCTTCACTTGCCGGTAACTTCCGGGCGCGGGAGCAATTGCCTGTGCGCAAGTGAAGTTGACGGGGATGTTTTGGCTGCTACGTCCGATAACCTGCTCGCGTGCCGAGTTAACACCTTCAACCATGACCTCCATCGTCTGCTCCAAGTGCTTAGCGTAATTGACCCTCTGAATCTCGCGCTGGCGATCAAGCACAACTTGAAGCCGGGTGGCTTTCTCGGCCTCTGAGATGGAATCGATCATCGTCAAAGCCGGGGTGTTGGGCCTGCCTGAGTACTTAAAGCCGAAGACGCAATCGTACTCAACTTCGTTGAGAAGGTCCACGGTTTGGATCAAATCGTTCTCAGTCTCTCCGGGGAAGCCCACGATAATGTCAGTAGAAAGCGAGATGGACCGTCGCGCAGCCTTGATCCATGCGATTCGCTCCAGGTACCACTCACGGGTGTACTCCCGCGCCATAAGCTGCAGTATCCGCGATGAGCCGGACTGCACGGGTAGATGCACATGGTCGCAGAGTGTGGGCACAGCATCGATAGCCTCGACAATATCGCGAGTAAAGTCACGTGGGTGGCTCGTTGTGAAGCGCACACGGCGAATCCCCGGCACCTCGCCCACGGCGGCCAGCAGTTCTGCGAAGCTTCGCTTCCCTTCCGGATCGCGGTAACTGTTTACGTTCTGACCCAAAAGTTGAATCTCGGTGAATCCCTGATCGACGATGCGCTGCGCCTCGGCTAACACTGAAGCTGATCCGCGGCTCCGTTCCCTGCCCCTTGTGTACGGCACAACACAGTAAGCGCAAAACTTATCGCAACCTTCGATGATGGTGATGTAGGCGCGATAAGGATTCTTCCGGGCGGTAAACTCGGTTTCGAAGGTCTCCTCGGTCTGGCGGTCGTCGAGGCCGGTGATGCGAATTTCGCCAGCTTCCAGGCGCGCCAGCATCTCGGGCAATTTGCGATACGAGGCAGAGCCGGAGACCAGCGAGACGTACGGTGCTCGCTCGAAGATCTTTTCACCCTCCTGTTGAGCCACGCACCCGAGCACGCCGAAGCTCTTTCCAGCTTTGTTCTGGCGCTTGTATTCGTCGAGCCGGTGAAAGACCTTCTGCTCGGCTTTATCGCGGATCGAACAGGTGTTATAGAGAATCAGGCCAGCTTCTTCTTCCGACTCGACCTGCCGGTACCCCTCGTGCTCCAATGTGCCAATGACCTTTTCCGAGTCATGGGCATTCATTTGGCATCCGAAGGTCTCTAAATAGAAGGTTTTATCGGTTGCCATGGCAATTTCTAGTATACCGTGAGGGCGTTTGTGCTGGTTTCAGGCGTTCCGTCTTGTGAAGTTCTCAGCGCAGTCCCGTATGCAGATAGGCAAGCAGCGCCGCCATCTGCTCCTCTGTGAAGCGGCCGGCAAAACCGGGCATCATTCCCTTCCCTGTTAACACATTTTGCCGCATAGCTGCGTCCGTTGCTGGAACTCCGCTTGGAAGGGCCTTGCGGGCAAAAACGCCGTGCAGCTCCGGCGGTACCTTCTTGAGGGCCAGATCGTTGTCCTCGTGGCAATGAGCGCAGCGAACTTGGTAGAGGTGCTTGCCTTCCGTTTCCTGCGGAGTGAGCAACGCCCAGACTGGCCGCCAACCCCATGCAAAGAAACGCCGAAGCTCGAACACGTCGGCCCATCCAAATCACGTTTATCCTAAGCCTTCTGCGCAAACTGTCCGCTCACAAAATCCCAGTTCACTACCTGGAAGAAGGCCTTAACGTACTCCGCGCGCCGGTTCTGATATTTCAAGTAGTAAGCGTGCTCCCACACGTCAACGACCAGCACCGGCTTGTGGCCCATAGTCAACGGGCTGTCCTGGTTGGGAGTGGTTTCAATGGCTACCGTGCCGTCGGGCAGCTTCACCAGCCAGGCCCAGCCGCTTCCGAAGACGCCCAAAGCCGCGGCGGTCAATTTGTCCTGAAAGGCGGAGAGCGAACCGAACTTCAGGTCGATGGCCTTGGCCAGTTCGCCGACAGGTGCTGCGCCGCCTTTGCCCAGCGTCGGCCACCAGAAGGAGTGGTTGGCGTGGCCTCCGCCCTGGTTGCGCACGGCGGTGCGGGCGGATTCAGGCCACGCGTTCAGGTTGGCGACCAGCTCATCCACAGTCTTTCCTGACAGCTCAGGATGCGCGGCAACGGCGGCGTTCAGGTTGTTCACGTAGGTCTGATGGTGCTTATCGTGGTGCAGATGCATGGTCGCGGCGTCGAAGTACGGCTCCAGAGCGTCGTAGGCGTAGGGTAGCGGCGGCAGGGTAAAAGGACCGGCTGGCGCCGTGGGTGGGGTTGCGGCGGCGGCTTGTCCATTGGGGAGTCCCTTGGCAAGTAGGGTTTTGGTCAAAAGCAGGGCGCTTGCTGCGCCGCCGAGATGCTTGAATGCGGTTCTGCGGTCCATGGTGGGTAAACCTCCACATTGTTCGATGCACGGGGTAGAACAAAGTCTGCGCGAAAAGAAGCAGATTCGCTCTCACGCAATGCAGGTTGCCCCCCTCCAGTTATGCTGGAGGCATGGATACGTCTACCGAGAAGCTGACCCCCATGACACGCGTCGCGCAGAACCGTTGTTTCGGCTGTGGCCCGGCCAGTCCCACTGGCTTGCATCTCGAATTTCTGCTTGCCGAGGATGGGAGCGTTGTTTGTCTGCCAACCGTTCCAGATAGCTTTGAAGGTCCGCCTGGCTACCTGCATGGCGGCATCATTGCCACGCTGCTGGACGAAGCGATGAGCAAGTCCGTCAGGGCGCGGGGGCTGACGGCCATGACCCGCCAGATGGAGATCGGCTACCTGCGCCCAATCCATTCTGCAACGCCCATTCGCCTGGAGGGCCGCCTGCTCCGCAGTGATGGCCTCAAGCATTGGACCGAGGCTAGGATTCTCAACCTCAGAGGTCACGTTTTAGCCGAAGCGAAAGGCATATTCATAGAGGTGCGCGTCCGGTAACTGGCAATCGCTCGCCGTCTGTTGACCCGATCCACGCAACCCACAACTCTCAGCTTATTTTCTGAGTTCGACCGCTACCACTTGCCCATCGACCGTTTTGTCCGAACTCTCAGCATACTGCACTCGCGCTTTCATGCCTTCGAGGCCGATACACGGGTTCAAATCGCCCTCCGGCGTGAACCCTAGCGCCGAAATGTCGAGTTTGTAGTAGTTGTTGCTGTACACTAGGATGATTTTCTTTGCGCCTTCCACCCGAAAGTCGATCAGGGCGGGATAACTGCACTGAACTCCCCTAATCACTCCAACGATCTCGTGCTTCGGTCCGTCGGGTGGTTCTGTAGGATGCGAGGGAACCACATCGACTACGCCGGAACTCTCCGTGGCTTGCGCACTCACCTCCTCACCGACGTTCGCCGCAGCCCGTGCTTGCTCCGCCTGAATCTGCTCAAGCTCGACAATCCTTCGCCGCACTCTTGCGATCTCCCCCGAGGTTCTTGCGGCCTTGACTGAGTCTTGCAGCACCGCCTTAGCGTCGCTATAACGGTCCTTGGAGATTAACACTGAGGCCAGTTGTTCATAGGCAGGTAAAAAGCGGGGGTTCAAGCGGATTGCCGTGCGCAGACTGGCCTCAATCTCCGTGCCTTGATCCGGATCTCCCAACTCCATAGAAGAGAGTGTGGCGTAGTAGTAGTGCACAAGATAGTTCTGCGAACCCAGCCTGGCTGCCTCCGCGTACCACTTCCGTGCCGCGTCCATATGTCCGCCGCGAAACTCGATGGATCCCATCGTCTCGCGCGCCTGCACATTGTTCGGACCGGCCTTGAGCACTGCGTCAAGCAGCGTAAGCGCATCCTTGACGCGCTCGTCATTTGCGAGGAAATCCGCGCAAGCGGCGTCTGACTCCGCCTGCGTCAGAACCTTGACCTTGTAAGATGATTCATCGATCGGTGCCGCCGCAGTCGATACGACGAAATGCGTATAGGCGCTACGCCGTATGTATTCTTCCAGCGCGGATTGTAGTTGTTTCAGATTCCCGAATGCCTTTTCCGCTGCAGTTACGGGATCCTCGTGACGAACGAGCAGCGCCATGTAATCGTCTATTCGGCGCGTGCCCTTTTGGCGATCCGTAATGAAGAGGTAATGGGTGAGCGCCCAGGATTCAGCGTAGAAAACCGAGCCCTTCTGTTCCTCGTGGTAATACGGCGACTTGGTATCCACCTTGAACAACACGTCCAGGGAAATAAGCTGGTGTTGCCGTAGATAAAGAATATCGTCCGCGCTCGCTTCGTCCAGTTGCACATCCTTATCGCGAATCTCGGTGTTTTGAATAAATTCGGCCAAACCCTCGTTAAGCCAGAGCGGCATCCATTCACTGTAAGGGCTGAATTGCAGGTGCGTATACTCGTGATAAATTGCTGCAAAGGGGTGCTCCTGCTCGGTATCTAGACGCAACAGGACGTAGTTCTTGTCTGGAGTTCTCATGAAGAGCCCGCCGAGCTTTATCTGCCCTTTTGCCAGGTAGGCCTCCGGCTCCAGCGACTGAAAGCTCCTTTCGTTTTTGGCAGCGAGCACAACGATAGGCGACACCGGATCGACATTGGCCTTGGGAAATAGCGTTAGGAAGAGCCAGCGCATCCGTTCAAACTGATCCGCAATGTGGCGGGCTTGTTTCTCATTTGAGTCGGTGAGCACGATGAAATGCGGGCTGCGCACTTCGAGCCATTGCCCGGTTGAAGCGCAGGCAGAGCCGCAGAAAGCGGCCAGCAGAAAGGCGAACGAGACAAATCTTGTAAGCATAGACGCGGAGCAATTGTAACAAAAATTGATCCGGATGCTCGTCGCGGTTGTTTCTTGGCGCATAAAAGAAAGCCCCGCCACCGGCGCATGGTTCGCGTAGGAGGCGGGCGCTCCAATTTCTACTCCGATCAAGCTGGAGGTGCAGATTAGTGAATCATGTTGATAGTTTCCTGGGTGACGGTGTCAAAGGTGGTTACCGCCTTTGAGTTGGCTTCAAAGGCGCGCTGGGCGACAATCAGGTCGGAGAACTCGGCAGAGATATTCACGTTCGAGGCCTCCAGCGAGCTGCCCTCAAGCGTTCCGCGCCCACCGGCTCCGGCTACGCCCACTGAAGCCTGACCTGAGGCGCTTGTGGTCTGATATTCGGTCGATCCCACGTCAACCATTCCCTGTTGGTTGCTGACCGTGGCAATCGCCAATTGTCCCACATCCTGGCTCTTGCCATTCGAGTAAGTCGCTGTAACCGTGCCATCGGAGCCGATTGTGAAACCCTTATACTCGCCGCTTGAATATCCATTCTGAGTAGGGGACGTGGTCGAATTGGCGGAAGCGGTCTGGCTGATATTCGCAGTGCCGGCGCTTCCAAGCACATCCCATGTCATGTCCATCGTTGCCGCCCCGTCGGAGAGCCCAGCAAAGGTAATTCCGCTCACATCTCCAGCAGGGTTGACGAGGGTGCCACTGGAATTGAAGGTCAACGTCCCTGTAGTGTTCGTGCTCACCGGATTCTGGATCAGGCTTCCGCTGGTGGAGATATTGGCGCCGGAGATCGTCAATACGCCGGAAGCTGTTGCTGAGACTGTGACTCCACCGGCGCCAACGGTAATGCCTGCCGCTACCAACGCCGTGTTCAGGTCTGTCACATAATCGGCAACCGTTTCCGGAGAACCCGTGAAGGTAGGCAGCCCAGTGGTTGCCGTGCCGCCTGCCGTGGCGGGCGCGGTGATCGTCAGGCTCGTCCCTGTGTTGACGGTTGCCAGCGTGCCGCCGCTCGATCCAAAGTCATAGTTGATGGTTGAGACCCCGCCCACATCGGTTGAGCTGCTGGTCAGTGTGTCAGGCATTGAGATGCTGTAAGACCAGGTGTTGTTTCCCGTCTTCGTGTAGTTCACTGTGGCAACATAGCTATTGCCCAACGAGTCGTAGACAGTTACAGGGCCTGAGGCTGTGGCGGAGTCTGAGTCCAGGTTTTGCGTCATGCTGAAACTCGTCGTTGCTGAAGGCTGCATCACCTGCCCGGTAGGAAGCACAATATCGCTCAACGCCCCGCTGGTATTGACCACACCGTTTGTCACGGCATATCCCATGACCGCTTGGCCCGAAGTGGATTCCAGAGTGCCATTTGAACTCAACTGGAAGTTGCCGTCGCGGGTATACAGTTGACTCCCGCCATCGTCCAAAACAAAGAATCCTGTTCCATCGATTGCGGCATCTGTCTCAACTCCCGTTGAGGAGATGGAACCACCGGTAAAATCCGTGCTGTTCGAAGCCACCTGCACACCTGTCCCAACCTGAATCTGATCCCCTGATCCGGTTGTGCCCACCTGCTGATAAAACAGGTCGCTGAAGTTGGTTGTTTGCGCCTTGAAACCTGTCGTATTCATGTTGGAGAGGTTGTTTGCAATGGTGTTCAACGCTGTCGAATCGGCGTTGAGTCCACTAAGTGGAATATCAAAGCTGGGCATGGTGAATCTCCTCTTGACTTCAACTGAAGTGATCGCGGGCCTTGTTGCCCGGCGAGTAAACAAACTTGTCTCGGGCCATGCGCGGCCCATCGATGATCTACTGCCCGCTCAGGGATTGGGCCACGCGCGCAGCCGAGGCATTGGCCGTGGGAATACCCAGATTGCTGGGAGCCAGTTTGGCTGCCGCTGCGCTAATGGCGCCCGGAACAGTCGTTGCGGCGCCGGATGTGACCGCTTGCGCCGAGGCAGATCTTCCTTGGCTCTGAGCGCTTGTGCCAGTCCTTGTCGGTGTGGACGCGGTTGCGTCGCTGGTTGTGCTGCCCAGATCGGTCGTCAGCGTCCCGTTAATCGAAATCAGTTGTTCGAGACTGTTTACGTTCACCAACTGGTTGATGTACTCATTGGGGTCAGTGTCCGCCGTTGGGTCCTGGTTCTTCATCTCGGTGACCAGCAAAGTCAGAAAGTCATTGGCCGAGATGGTGGCCGAGTCACTGCTTGTACTGCTCGTCGTGCTTGCTGCGGCCGCCGTAGAGTCCGCAGTTTTGCCTGTAAGGGTCTGCGCTCCCGTTGTGTGGTGATTCAAGATTCCCGCTGCTGCTGCCATTTTTGCCTCCTGCTTTTTTAAGCTGGCTTGTGTTCTTCTGCGTCCTTGTTTGCCGTATTCTTTCTCGGCTTGAGCCTGTCTTAAGGCTCAGGCCATCACCGAAATGTGGATGTTCCCTTGCCCTGCTGTTTGCGTGTTTCCATTCAGTCCTCCAGTGATTGCCGGCAACTCCGGCAAAGCTGTTTGAGACTGGACTGAAGAATCATGAGACGGTCTTGATTGGAAGCCTGCATAAGTGCCCTGAGCCGTCTCCTGCCCCGTCTGTTGTCCTGTCCCCTGCTGCATTCCATCTCCCGCGCCCTTGTCGCTGCCCATCCCTGTCCACCCGCTTTCAGAGGAGGTTAGTGTCAGCGTCTCGACCGCTGTATGGTGTTCTGCGAGATAGGCGTTCAATCCCGCCATATGACTACCCAGCGCCTGAGCGGCATCGGCGGAGCCTGCCACCACCTCCGCATGAACTCCGCTGCCGCCCGCATCTGCCCGGACGCCTACCCAGCCCAGGATCGGATCGTTATAACCTGCCTCGGCTCGCTGTGCCGATGTGTGAATCCAAGTCGGATTTCCGCTTGCTGCTTCCGCGTCGAGAGTCGCGAAGGTTTCACGGGAATCTGGCCCGGTTTTCGCCGCAGTCGAAGTTGTCGCCATCTCTCCAGCCATGCTCGCGGCCCCGCGCGCGTCTGCCAGTTCTCGTGCCATCGTGGTTGCATCCACGGCTGAGCTGGTAGATTGCCCGTCAATAAGACGGCTTCCATGCTCGATCAGATCGGAATTACTGGTCCCGCGCGCAGAGCGTGACAGCTCGCATGTTGAGGCCTTCCCACTGGCAGAGCCTGATTTGCTGACGGATGGGGCTACCGCGGAGAGCTTGCCGGGTTGGGCGGCGGCGCTGGTAGGCACCGGCGATAGATTCAGCCCATCCTGATCCGTCGAAGCGAAAGCCGCCTTCAAGTCAGAGCTTTCGAGTGGCGTCGAAATCTCGCTTTGCCCCTGCGATAGTGTCTGTATTGAACTCTGGCTTGCAACGAGCGTTTGAGTGGGGGGGTGGCTGGTAGCCAAAGCCGGAGTCGGTATTCGCTCTGGTGTTTGCGTTTCCAATGCGGTCTCGTCTTGGCTGCGCAGAGCGGCTGGCGATGGCGCATCCTCTTTCGCATTCAGCGATGTCGTTGTGCCAACGGCCGCCCCCGAAGACTGATTCATGCTGGAATCAAGCGAGGCTTGCCCTTGCTTCGCCGGTTTTTCAGATTCTTTCGCAGTCTCCCCTGCGGCGGTGTTTGCTACTACTGAAAGTTCCCCGGAATGATTTGCACTTGGCTGATGCGAATTGAGGGATGCTGAAGTAAAACCTGTTGTGAGACTCGTGGAGAGTTCAGACCGCTCCGCTTGCGTCTCCAAGCCAAGGACAGGGGCAACCGTATTGCTGATACCAGCCACGGGCACACTCTGTGGAAGTGCTGAAAGCAGATCGGTCGCCGGCTCAGCGGCAGTTCCACTTGAATTGGCGGTCTTCGTGTGAACAGATTCGCTCTCGGGCTTCGTCGCTGATTTCTTCTCTGCGGTTTTCGTTGTGGCTGTGTTTGTCGTTTCGGCAGTCAGCCGCATTGAGATGCTTTCTGCCTTTGCGCTGGCCCCAGACAGATTCGCCGCGCCAGTCTTGCTGCTTCCCTTCTCAATTCCTTGTTCATGGCGCAATTTCGCGCCAGCAGCCAGCGTCGAAGTTGAAGCAGTGGTATTTCCTTGATTGGCCTCGGCCGAACTGTAGCCTTCCATACTGGAGCCAAGCGAGGCCAGCAGCGATTGCCACCCGGCGCGAAAGCTAGCCGCCCCCGATGCAGTCGATGCCAAGGGCTCTTGAATACCCGTTCCAAGAACCTTGCTTTGGCTTGGCGTCGAAGTTCGCTCTGCTCCAATCTCGATGGCTGCCGCAACGGTCATGCGAGGAGATGAAGCAGAAAGCGTGCCAAAGAGAGTGAGGGGCGGGTTAGAGCATTGTCAGAAATGGGACCAGCGATCCCGATTCAGGAAGTGAAAGTGCCTTCAATATGGAATTCTCCTCAAGTTTTCCTTGATGCTCACTTATCTTTCTCGGCGGCTAGCTCGGAAGCGACAGTCGCTTGGGTAACGAACTCGACCACTGTGGGCGCTGGTGATTCCGCATCGGCCTCGCCACTATGCATACGTGAGCTAAACCAATTGTCGAGCGTCTGCTGTCCGCGCCGTCCGTCTTCGACGGCCTCCCGCGCTTCCGTCTCCCGGATCAGGGTCTCTGCCTGGCGGCGTTCCACTCTTCTGGAAAGGAACTCCTGGCGCAGTTCCCTGACCTCTTCTCCCATCGCGTCGATTCTAGGTTCGAGCGCCTCGGCGTGACGGCTGGCCGAGCGTGTTTCCTCAAGGCCGGCGAGGCGGTCCGCCAACTGGCCATTTTGGGCACTGGCATCAACCAGTCTTCGCCCCCTGCGGCCTCGCTCGAAGGTGGCTGCCATGGCATCCTCCAGGCTGTGAAGCTCGCCGAGCGCGGACTCCAAAGCCAACCGGCTCTGTTCCTCCTGCAGATCCCGGATGTGCAGCAGGCGGCGCAATGCGCGCGAGACGGCCATGGCTCAAATCTCCGTTGCGAGAGCGGCAAGCCTGCGCACGCATTCAGCAAAGTTGACTTGCTCGTGCGCTTCCTGGGTCATGAAAGTCCGCATCGCTTCCCGGCCACGCAACGCGCGGTCCAGGTCAGGGTCCGAGCCGGGCTTGTAGGCGCCGATGCGCACCAGGTCCTCGGAGCGGGCGTAGACCGCCATCAGCCGGCGCAGAAGCGCGGCATTTTCACGATGCTTGGGCTCAGTAACGGCCGGCATCAGACGGCTGATTGAGTCCAGCACTTCGATGGGCGGATACCAACCCTCGGCGGCCAAAGCGCGGGAGAGCACCACATGGCCGTCGAGCAGCGACCGGACCGCGTCCACGATAGGGTCTTGCTGGTCGTCGCCTTCCATCAGCACGGTATAAAAGGCAGTGATCGAACCAACTCGGAATTGTCCCGACCGCTCCACCAGCTTGGCCAGGCGGGTAAAAACCGAAGGCGTATATCCCTTGTTCGTGGGCGGTTCTCCGGCAGCCAGGCCAATCTCCCGTGCCGCCATGGCAAAGCGGGTCAGCGAATCCAGCACCAGCAGCACGTGCTTGCCCTGGGCTGCAAAGTACTCGGCAATCGTCGTGGCGGCTAGTGCCGCTCTCATGCGCATCAGCGGTGACTGGTCGGAGGTTGAGACCACAACCACCGAACGGGCCCGGCCCTCGCCGCCCAGCGAATTTTCAAGAAACTCGCCCACTTCACGGCCCCGCTCGCCCACCAGCCCCACCACGGTCACATCCGCCTCGGTGTTGCGGGTCATCATGCCGATCAGGGTGCTCTTACCCACGCCAGAGCCGCCAAAGATGCCCACCCGCTGCCCCCGGCCAACCGTCAGAAGTCCGTCAAGGACGCGAATTCCGGTACCCAGCGGAGTGCGAATCGCAACTCGGTCCAGCGGTGGGCGCACCACTCCCTCCAGCGGCAGCGCCAAAGAAACGGCGGGTGGGCGGCCATCATCAATCGGCGCGCCCTGCGCATTCAACACCCTGCCCATCAGCGCTGGCCCCACCTCAATCTCGGGATTGACTCCCATGGCGGTTACCGGGTTTCCAAAGCGGATGCCTTCCGTACTCTCGACCGGCATTGACAGCACATTGGAGCCGCGAAATCCGATCACCTCCGCCAGATGCGCACGGCCGAACTGGTCCTGAATCTCGCAGCACTCGCCCACTGAGGCAAGCGGCCCCGCCGATTCGATTGTCTGGCCGACCGATTCGAGCACCTGCCCGCGCCAGCGCCAGGGTTGGCCGCGCCTGAGACGGCTGAAGTAGCGCTCCAGCATCTGCGTCATCAGCAGCTTCCTCGGCTTGGGCCGGAAGAGGCCATAGCCAACTCGGCGGCATCGGTTTCAGAACTGTCAAAATTGGAGCCGCCAACCCGGTCGAAAAAGCCCCGCTCAATCTCTCCCAATTGCGCCCGAATTCCCAGGTCCACCGAACCCAGTTCGGTCTCGATTGCGCAGTCGCCCAGACGCATCCCTTCGCCTGCAACCACTGCCGGTTTCACAGTTAGGTTCGGCACCAGGGCGATAGCCTCGGTCCACAGGTCGAGCTCGCCCTCGGGCACGCGCAGTCGCACCTGGGTCGATCCGGAAAGTTGTCCCAGCGCCACTCGGACTGCCCCGGTCAGCAGTAGCGGGTCCATCTGCGCCTCGCGGCGCAGAATGCGCGCCGCCACGGCCAACGCCAGTTTGACTACCTCGTGCTCCACCGCGCCCAGGTAATGGTCTCTCTCCTGGGTAAAACTCTCGATCAGTTCGGCAACTTCTCGCGCTCTCTGCTGCTTCGTGTGAGCCTCGGAGCCGCTCTGCGCCTCGTGCTCGGCCTTGCGCCCTTGTTCACGGCCGGCTTCGAAGCTGCGATGCGTTTCCTCGGCCATCCGCCGATCGAACTCAGCGCGCAGCCGCCGTTCCAGGACTCCGGCGCCGGTATCCCCTGCTGACGCCACCGAAGTCTTGGCCGCGGCATCCTCGGCGGTAGCCCATCCATTCCATGCAGGCAACGGAGGCGCATCGGGATCGGCGAGGTACTCGAAGGTCTCGATGCGCCCCGAGGCGACCTTGCGCGTTGCCGATTCCGCCTGTTGCACGAATTTCCTTTCCTCGGTGAATGGCTAACAGTTCACTGCAATCATCAAGTCGCTCGACATCGCAGCTTGAGTCTCATCCACCAACTGTGAGCTGTAAGCTGTCAACTGTTCGCTGTGTTTACGCCAGCATCTCGTCGCCGGTCTCCAATTTCAGTACCACCTTGCCCTCGGCCTCCAGCCGGCGGGCAAGATTGAGAATCTCCTGTTGGGCCTGAGCCACTTCGCGCGAGCGCACCGGGCCCAGGACTTCCATGTCTTCCTTCAGCATCTCCACGGCCCGTGAACTCATGGATTTAAAGATCTGCGCGCGCAACTCGTCTTTAGCGCCGCGCAGGGCCAGCGCCAGTTGCCGCTTGTCCACGCCGGAGACGATCTCGCGGATGGTGGTCGGCGGCACCGTGACCAGATCCTCAAACGTGAACATCAGGTTGCGGATCGACAAGGCCAACTCGGGCTGGCCTTCCTCGATGGTTTCCAGTATCTTTTTCGACTCCTCTGCATTGAGCCGGTTGAGCAGATCGGCCACTGCCTTGAAACCGGAGTAGCTCTTGCGCACCGTATCGCCCACGCTCTCCAGGCGCCGGTGCAGGATGTGGGCCACCTTCTGCGCCATCTCCGGAGAAAACTGGCGCATCTCGGCCAGCCGCTGGATGGAAAGTACCTTGTGCTCCTCGCTCAGGTTGTCCAGCACCATCGAGGCCCGCCGTGGATCGAGATGAGCTAGGACCAAAGCGATAGTCTGCGGATGCTCGGAATCCAGCAGTTTGCCCAACTGCTGTGGATCCGTGCGCTGCAGCTTGCCCAGGTTGCCTTGGGCAGCTTCCTGGGATTGGCGTACCAACGCCAACAGATCGTCGGCGCGCTCCTTGCCGAAGGTCTCCATCAGCAAGCGGCTGGCGTAGTCGAGCCCGCCGTGGGTCATGAAATTCTGCGTCTCCAGAAGCTCCCAGAACTCCTCCAGGATCGCGGCGGACATCTCCGGCGTGATGCCGCGCAGATCGGCCAGCTCCTCGGTGAGCCGTTGCACATCCACCTCCGGCAGAGCGCGCAGAATCTCCTTGGCCGACTCCTCGCCAACAGCAACCAGCAAGACAGCCGCCTTGCGCACGCCACTCATGTTCGCCGACAGTTGGCGTCGTGCTGCAGCGTTCTGGTTTTCCTGCTCGGACAAGCCTCCGGTCCTTTCCCATGCTTCGTACAGGTTTTAGATCATTCGCATCTGCATGTTTCCCAAACCAAATGCCGCGACTCTTCTCTTCCCTTTGGGCTAGTCAGAGTGGATCCAGCTCTGTAGCAACCGGGAACTTTGGGTAGGTTCGCGCTTGAGGTGGCTGGTCACATCTTCGAAGATCTCCTGTGCCCTTTGCCGCTCCGGGTCGGGCTCGGCCGGCTCGGGAGGCCTCAAGGCTCGTGGCTCCGCCGCCTCGGTCTGACCGGGTAGCTCCCTGACTTTTTTCTTGGTCGCTGGCGCAGCCGCGAACCGGGCGTGGCGCAGGACCGGACGCACCCCGAAGGCCACCACGACGAGCAGGCCCGTCAAAAGGGCTACGTACTTGATCAAAACCGGCGAACCTTCCGCCGTTGCCAGTAACTGGCCCGTCAACGTGACCGGCGGCTGCAAACGGTTTTCCTCGAAGGCCAGATCCTCGACTTGCAGCACGTCGCCACGCGCTGCGTCGAAGCCTACCGCGGCCTGCGCCAGCGCCGTTAGATTGCGGATCTCGTCGGCCGAGCGGGGCTGCCATTGCGCTGCCCTGCCCTGGGATGCTGGCTGGGCCTGCCGGTCGTTCACCACAATGGCCGCGGTGAGCCGCCGCACTCTCCCGGGCCCTTCGACCATATGTTTCGTTGTCTTTGAGGCCGCGTAGGTCCCGGACTCGCTTTTGGCCGTCTGCGGCGCGGTGTTCTGTTGCGGATAGACGGGCAAGGACTGCGAGTTGGGCGCATTCGACGCGGTGCCGGGAACGCCGGCGGAAGCCTTCTGGGGTCCAGAGGATTGTTCGGTGCGCTGCATTGATAGGGTAACCGTCTGGTCCGGATCGTAGCTTTCCTGGGTCTCTTCAGTAGCCGTTGGATCGTAGTCCAAGGTAACCGAGGCGCGCACATTGCCCGGTCCGGTCACTGGCTCCAGCGTTGTGACCAGCTTTTGTTCCAGAGCTTCCTCGGCGCTCAAACGCAGGGCGTCAGCAGTCTTCGGCCCCAGCGGCAGGTGGCCGGCCGCGTCAACCAGCACCACGCGATCCGGAGTAAGACCATCCACGGCCGAGGCCACCAGGTTGCGAATGGCCTCCGGCTCTCCGTCCGACAGTGAACGATGGCGCAGCTTGAGCACCACCGAAGCCTTGGCTGGCCGCTCGGCATCGCGAAAGAGAGAGTCGTGGGGCAGCACCAGATGAACCCGCGCTGACTCGACATCCGAGAGCGAGCCAACGGTATGTTCCAGTTCTCCCTCCAGCGCACGCTGGTAATTCACCTGCTCGTCGAACTCCGATCCTACCCAGTTTGGCTTATCGAAGATTTCAAAACCCAGCCGCCCGCTTTTCAATCCCTTGGTAGCGGTCACCAGCCGCGCCTTGTCCAGTTGTGTTGCCGGAACCATAATGCCCGTTCCGTTCGAGGTGGGTTTAAAGGGAATCTGCGCCTGAACAAGTACCTGCCCGGCCTGACGCGCATCCTCCGGGTCCATATCCGCATAGAGGGTGCGCCAGTCCGTGCGCATGCCATACCAGAACAAGCCGCCCACCAGCGCCGCCAGCAGCATAGCCAATGCCAGCGTCCAGCCGCGCTGAGCCGGTTGCATCGCGGCCCAATGGACCCGCGTCCGGCCCCAAAGGCCAGCCAGCCGGTCGGTCAACTGAGGTTGACCGGGCATCGCCTGCGCGCTCTTCTGCAATTGTGTTCCGGTGGCCATGTTTTCCGTGTTCCGCCTGCCCGCTCACTGAGGAGCCGGGTCGTTAAAACTGCATTCCGATGACCTGCTGGTAAGCCTGTACTGCCTTGTTACGCACCGCCAGCGCCAACTCAAAGGCCATACTCGCCTTCTCGGTGGCAATCAGTGCCTGATGCACGTCCACGCCGGAGCCGCTCATCAGTCCAGCCACTGCGGCGTGAGCCTGATTTTCAAGTTGATCCACTTGGCCTACCGCATCGGTCAACAGATCGGAAAACGGAGTCGGCGCGGCCACTGAGCCGCCCGTCGAAGTTGCGGCGGTTCCTGCACCTGTGCCGGATAGGCTTGGCAGTGCTTGCGCTGCGGCGGTTATGGAGTTCATTGCGGGTATCATCGGTTCTCCCTTCGCTGCTTTAGCGGTGGCTAGGACTTCGCGATCTCCAGGGCCGAAGCAATCATGCCCTTCTCGGCCTGCACGGCGGAGCTATTCAGACCATATGCACGTGTCGCCCCTAACAGGTCCACCATCTCTGTGAGGGGATTAATGTCTGGATACGATACATATCCATCCGATCCGGCATCCGGGTTCCCTGGGTCATAGCGTTTCAGCGGGGGTGATGTGTCTTCGACCACCGCCGCGATATGCACGCCCGGCGCCACCG
>Ga0224531_1000170_pt1 | contig 38256 bp, 31 predicted proteins | sample CBST100metaG_FD_179876 | JGI IMG/M metagenome (GOLD analysis project Ga0224531, IMG submission 179876) | Peat soil microbial communities from Stordalen Mire, Sweden - C.B.S.T100 | ecosystem: Environmental > Terrestrial > Soil > Wetlands > Peat | place: Sweden: Norrbotten County, Stordalen Mire...
GCTGATCGATAGATCAGGATTCCAATATTTAAAACCCCACAACCAGTAACGCGTACCTTGCGTGCCAGGCGTGCTGTTTGGACTAAGGTATTTTGAATTCGATTGACCGCTCGTGGCAATGTACTTGGGATCAATCCAGTATTTCTCGTAGGATGGAGCTCCAGGTACTTGGCTTATACGCATTGAGTGCTGCAATTGCTTGTTGGTTACGCCATTTAGTACAACACCACCATCAAACAAGCTATTGAAAGTGCTATTTCCGCCAGATAGTTGGAAGGGGCCTCCTGTTTGGAAGCCTATGATCGCTCCAAGGGTCCATCCGCCCACTGCCCTGTCTAGCAAGCCACTACCGCTCAAGAACGCCTTGCCTTTGCCAAAAGGAAGATCATATGTTCCGTATCCATGAATGTGATGGTGAACATCCGCGCTGGTGGGGCCATACGAAAGCCGCAGATTGCGCAGTGTGTACTGCGATGACATGCCAAAACTACGACTCCAAGTGTAATTGACGTTAAATTGCATGCCATGCCAAGACTGTTGCCGGAACTCTATCTGCAACGAGTTGTAGTTTGAGTATCCAGCACCGGTTAAATATCCAACGGAACTTCCAGCCTCGTAAGGATTCGCCTGAAAGAAATTAATAGGCTCATTTCCGCCGGAACCGCTATATCCCCACAAGCCCGTGGAAGCGGTTGAGCAAGGAGAGAAGCTTGACGAAACCAAGTTGCAATAGTAGTTGCCATCAAGTCCCCAAGGCGTAGAAAGATTTGCCGCCATGCTGCCAACTTGACCATGTTCCAGTTCCCAAATAAACGTGCCGTTGCTATAGTTGCCGGCTGGATCATTTGAAAATGCCTGATCGAGAATCGGCGTACTAATTGGCCCTTGGAAGCTTGTTCCACCATTGCTCGTTAAGTTTTGCTGCGCGTTTTTGAATTCCTGAAGAAAGTTGTTTTCAAAAATGTTGACTTCGTTAGGATTGAGTGCTATCCACTGATGAACGCCGCGATTGCCTACGTAACGAACTTCAAGAGCATTGTCTTGGCCCACCTTACGTTGAAAACCTAAATTCCAAGACTGGATGTAGGGCTGGGCGATATTGGATTGCATGCCGGCAAGGGACGCCTGATCCGCCTGAGATGATTCGGTAATTGTAGAGGAATAACTTGTAGGCGTTACGATATGTGTTGGCGTATTTTTTCCAGCCAAATAATCCGCATAGTGATAATTACCACCAACATAGTAGCCGGTGCCCGCTGTGGTTGCCGCTTGAGCATAATCTGATTGGTAAAAGAATGATCCGTAATCGGAGGCGTAGCTCCAGTAGTCCTGATACTGCGGGGTATATCTGCGAAGCGAGTAGCCGGCGCGAATGACCGTGCTATCTTTGCCGAGCAGCTTTCCGAGAAAGCCATCACTCACTTTCGGAGTCCAAGAGAATCCAATAGTAGGCTGTGGAGTGACATTCCACGGCTTATAAGCGTGACTGCGTGCGTAATAAGAGGGATCGTAATCTCCGGCTAACGTACCCGGCTTAAATTGATTATTTTCACCACTTGGTCCCCACAATCCGGCGTTGTTCGGGCTATAGTAAACACCGTTCAAATCGTGATCGTCTCCCGTAAAATCCCACCGGAGCCCAAGATTTACCGTTAGATTTGGCCGCACATGCCAGGAATCTTGCGCATACAATCCCCACCCCTTTTGCAGCTCGTCAAGGTTGAGTGCGCCAAATTTTGAGTAGAGTTTTGTTTTAGGATTGAGTGGATGCGAGCTTGAAACTACGCTCAGGTCGCCGGTCAAAACCGCATAGTAACTCTGCATTTCAGAGAGCTGCGTCGAATTCGCCAGCGAAAGATCTGGGTTTGTCGTACTAAAGACATTTGAGGCCGGATCACCGCTACCAACGCCCATTGTGATGTTTTCGTAGCCTAGCGGAGGATTCCAATAATGGTCTTGTTCACGGTAGAAACTACCGCCAAAAGTAAAGAAATGCGATTTATGCTGCCAAGCCAAGTTATCAGAAAAGCTAACAAGTGGATAAAAAGTAGCGATGCCTGAATAGAAGTAGTCGCCGGAAGCACCCTGATAATATCCATCCGCAGAGCCATTCATATTCCAAGGAGCATTCCACCAAACAATATTATGTTTTTGATTGTAATTACCAGCTCTGGACTTATAGGAAGAATCTGAGGCATTGTATAGATAGCCGCCCTGAAACGAATTGACCAGAGTAGGCTTAATGGTCCAATCTACGCCAATTGCCGCCGAATATCCTGTAGATTTGCTGCCATCTTGCTGCCAAGAAAAATCAGAACCAGGAAACGATGGCGGCTCCCCGGTAGGCGAACTTACCTTGGTTTCGTTGAAAGCAAAATGAGCGCGCAAATTTTGCTTTACGTTGTAATCAATACGAAATGTTGGATAGAAATATGTTGTGTTATTAGGTTCGCGAAAATTCAATTGCTGAATATTCTTCGATTCGTATGTATCCGCACCGCTTACGTTTCCGATGGTACCCAACGACAGAGTATTGTTAATCTTCGCAAGTTCCGCGGCAACGCCAGTATCTGCTGTTGATTGAATGTTGCCTGCGGCCGCCGCTAGCGAATAAAGATTGACGGTATGAGAATTGCCATCCGTTCCTTCAAAAGTATAATCACCTTTTTGCAGAGCCGATGTCATGAAGCTGCTATACCAGGTTCCTTTTCCTGGGATCGAATCTTGTTCATAACTTCCAAAGAAAAATAGCTTATTTTTCCAAACAGGACCACCAACCGTTCCACCGAAGTCTTCTTTGTGATAAAGCGATTTTGGAACTCCCCAATAATCGTTGTACCAACTATTGGCGTTAAGCGAAGAATTCTGTATGTTAGCGAACAAGCGTCCATGGTATTCGTTAGTGCCTCGTCTGGTGGTAAACACCGCTTGCATGGACGCTTGGCCATACCCCTCGTCGGCATCAAGGTTGCTGGTTTGCACCGTCATTTCTTCAATATTCTGAATACGAGGCGTAGTAACAGATCCGATATTGCTTGACCCTACTCCTGTGCCGCCTTTTCCGCGACTCGAAGTTGCAATGATACCGTCTAAAGCGGCCACTTGAGCCTGTCCCTGCTGGTTGTTAAAGATTCCGTTGACGGTTCCAGGGAGCAAATAGGCAAATGTTGTTGGATCGCGATCATCCATGGGCAGATATTCAATCTCTTTTAGATCGATCGTATTGCCCAGTACATTCGATGTCGATTCGACAAGAGGTGACTGATCGGCCCGAACTTCTACCTTGTTGGTTACCGTGCCCACAGCGAGTTTTACGGCAACATCGGTCACGCGTGTAGCGTGAATAATGATTGAATCATAGACCGCATTTGAGTAACCAGTTTTCGATACGATCAGGCTGTAAGTTCCCGCATTCAGACCCACAAAGCTATACGACCCAGTATTTAAAGTGTTTGCGTTGCGAGCATCGTTTGTGTGAACATCCGTCAAAACCAATTTCGCTGCCGGCACAACAGAACCACTTGCGTCCTGCACTGTAATCGTTAAGGTGCCTCCACCTGCCTGCGCCATGATTTGCATTGCAAAGGGAAGGAACAGACTCCCCACAAGCAATCTCAACATGCGATAAAATTTTGGCTTCATACTTTTCTCCTCATTTCATTGACCTACCTTTGCAATTCATCAACTTTGGGGAAACGTATTTTATTGCATTTGCCCCAAGAATTTAGCTGCTATCTGTCATCGCGCCCCATTCAAAGCAAACGTATTCTCAAATGCCAGTTGCGCACAAGAATACATTCATTATTGTATTTTTACAAGAAAAAAATATATTGAAAGGAAAATAATATTATGTAACCTGTTTATTATTCTTTAAGTTACAGCAAGCATAAAAAATAAATTGTTATTTAAATAGAGCAACACGGGAGAAAAGCATTGGCTCTTCTCCCGCACATAAATCATTATTTATTGCAAATGCTCAACACGTAGTAAAAGCACATTGTGAATCGCAATTTCTGCACGAATTAGTTATTTAAAAACAACAAAATAGCACTAAAGGCAGGAACTTGGATGGTTGAAATTCCATTCTTGATTTTTACCTTTTCATTTGTCTTTGGCTTCCATTTCGCATGCGCTAAAATTTCTGCCCCTCCCAAACTAATTTCTTCAGTCGAATCAAGAGTAGGTGCTTGCATCCTCCATACAGTTGTATTTTTTACAGATTGAGGTACCTGAACTGAAAGATCGATTGCTTTTAATTCGTCTTTATTAAAAACAGCAATTTTAAATCCATGTTCGTGTTTTACTGCATAGGCTGAAACATTTAAATTTTGCATGATTCCATTTACATCAAGCGGTGTACCTCCGGCAAATTGGTTAGCCAGCATCATGCCATAAAAAATTGGCATTGCTTTAATTTCTTTGCTTGGCTCACTAGATATAGGAGTATAAAATCCGCCACGTACCGCTTGTGAATATGTTGTCCCTTCTATGCCAGGCGTATGACCACCTAAACTGGCAATGAGAAAAGCGCTACTTCCACCATGCAAATTAACACCTGTACATCCAAGATCTGCCAGATGCAACATGTAATCGGCGCCCCATAACGAAGAAGCAAAGGCATTGCTCATGCCGGGTTTACCACCGCGATAACATGAGTTTCCTTCAGTCATGCGATAAACACGACCATGACTGTGCGCCGACATTACGACTGATTTTACACGATTAGTAATATAAGGATCACCATTTAGCAGCCGCTTAATCGTGACATGTGGATCGTTGGGTGGTCCTTGAGCATAATAATGCCCAGTAACCGCCACCACGCTACTTCCCAACTTTGTGGAAATCTCTTGATCAAATCTTGTCACCCATTCAGAAGAAGCGCCAACATCGGGCCCTCCAAAACGAGCGTTTGGCACTTTTTCTATAATAGCCTCTGCATACGCTGTCCATTCTTTCATATAATCGGAAAACCCCCATGAACGAGGGCGTGTTCCGTTGTTGGGATCGTGGTAAAAATCTGGTTCATTACCGATCTGGAAAAACTCTAATTGGTCACCCGTTTTTTTTGCTACATAAGCAGCTTCTACAGCAGCTTTTGCAGGCGAGTTATTACCAAAATTGATACCGTAAATCAGACGCCATCCAGTAGACTTTATAAAACCAGCAAGTGCATCAATGGCAGTTGGCGTGATCGCAAATAGTTCGTGTGGCATCCAGTTTGCATCGAGATTATTTGTAGGCAGATGCAACTTTGGTTCAAGCGTGGAAGCATTTGCCTTGAACCAGCAAAACTCGCTGCTATTGCCGCCAATACGTAAAACTCCATGTGGACTTAAAAGACGAAAATATGCAACTAAATCTTTATTGGATGCTGAAAAGAAATTTGGATCAGTTAATTGGGATAATTCATAGCTCAAGCCAGTATAAGTCAATGGAATTATTATTGTAGATTTTCTTTCCGACAGTGACAACTGCACCAGGCTATTTGGTAAAGCGTGCATAATCGAATTGTGGCAGCAGATTATTGTGGTAACGGCACTTGCATAATGCAAAAAATTTCTGCGATCCATATTATTCGCCTTTTTTAATGCAGGTTTGTTTATTAACTAAAGTTGTTAAAAATATCCCCGCCGATATTTTGGCGGGGATATCCATATTCAAAAAATCTGTCACCTTTTAGAAGTAGAATTTTCCTGACATTTGGACCGTACGCGGCGCATTGGTTTCGCTTACGGCTGTTGCCGAACCATTGACATATCCAAAGTATGTATCACCGGGAGTCGTATCAATGTTTCCAAAGCTTTTATGGTTCAAAGCATTGAAGGCATCTAGGCGAATCTCAATTTTGGTTGTCCTGGTAAGCGGAAAATTCTTTCGTACGCCAAGATCCAAATTGGTGGTATAAGGATTGCGAAGATTGCCAAAGGTATGTTGATTGTAAGTATTCCATGTTGAAAAGTCCTGATAAACACCGTTTTGCACACCAGAAGTGCTCGTAGGCGTCCAAGAGTATCCAGGCATATTAGTAACGCCAGTCCACGATGGCCATTGAGTTTCCAATTGCGCCTTCGTAATACTTGACCCAGGAAAAGGTGCAAATTTGCTGGTATCAAACCATTTTTTCTTTGTCTTTTTTGAGCCAAGAGATGGATTACCACCCTCATAAAAACTACTGTTTGTAGGCATACTTAAAGGCGTACCAGAAAGAAAATGATAAATGCCTGTAACTTCCCAGCCGCTGACAAATTCGTTTTCAAGCCTATTAGCATGACTTGCAAACCGTTTGTTTTGGCCAAAAGGCAATTCGTAAACAGGCGAGATACTGTAATTAAATCTTTGATCGGCCGTATCAAGAGAACGATCGATGATGGTTGCAACAAATTGGCTGCCGATAAAGGTGTTTTCTTCAATGCGTTTGGACCAAGCAAATGCTTGATGCAGACTTAACCCGTCTTTAAATCTCTTTTCCACTTTGGAGTTTAGAGCATAATAGCGGGTTTTTCCTTTGGCGCGAGACACATTGAAGTCTCCAACCATCGGGTTAGGACGGGACAACTGGAAAGCTGAAATTGTTGTACTGGATTGAGTTCCATTAGTAAAATAAGGCGCGCCATAGAACGGATTGCTTACCTTCACGTTGCCAGGAAGAGTCGCAGCTGGCTTCCCTGTAGAGTCAAAAGTAGGCGTATAGGCTGCATACCATGCCTCTGTGCTCGGGCGGTTGGTGTTGAAGCTCATGCTTAATCCATGCGTAAGGTTAAACGTGCCGCCCACCTCAATTAGGTAGTCTTTAATTTGCTTCTGAATGTAAAGACTGGCCTCATCTTGATACGGGCGTCCAAAATTGGGATCAGTATAGCCGCTGTACGAACCTACGTTTGTGCGGGTACCAAGCGAACTTCCTGTAGGAAGGGTCGTTCTTCCGTTTGGATAAGGATCATCAAATGTTGCGTTAATGGTCATATAGTCGTCTGTGGTTGGTACCATCGTTGTACTGGCACTAAATCCGCTTTGACTACCCTCAGAAAAAGTTCCCTGAACAAAACGTCCGACTCCACCTCGAATTACGAGATTAGGCTTAATTTCATAAGCAAAGCCTAAACGCGGCTGGAAGTATTTGTATTTTGTGTTTAGATAGCTGCGCGGCACCCCGTTCACACCTGCAAAGGTAATTCCGCCCGTGCTTACAAAAGTGCTTGAATCTCCGCGATATTGTTGAAGATAGGCTAGACCCGTGTTATTCGTGGAACTACCAGCAAGCAACGTCGCGTAGGCAGGTTGCGCAACAGCGTTAACTTCCGTTTGAACAGCTGTTGGATCCCAACGGGTCCACGTCCGGTCAAATCGTTCATAGGGCGGACGTTCAACATCCCAGCGAAGTCCAAGGTTAACAGTTAATCTTCTTGTCATTCTCCAGTCGTCCTGAAGATAAAGCCCAAAATAATGCTGCGACCAGAACCCAGTAGCGTTATCTGGAATTGATCCACTGTCTGGCAGACCAAACAACATGGAAGCAGTATCTGATCCACAACCGGTGCATGAAGATGCATCTGGATTTTGGTTGGTCCAAATATGGCTAAAATCAAAGGCACCACCTTGCTGGCCTAAGCTTCCAGTTCCCTCTTGCTGAAGTAAAAATTCAAAACCATAGCGAAGGTTATGGTTACCATGCATTTGATTGATGTTAGCCATAAAATCCATATTAGTATCGTTTGTGTATGAGCCTGCTTGGTTGGTACCAAGACCGCCGTTTTCCGCATTAGAAACGATGCCTGTAACATACGGAAGAGATGGCACTTGCTGCATCGTAACATATGGGTTAGTAGCCGAAAATCCAAGCGTGGTTGGACTAACGCCTGCACTCGGGTTTTTCGACGAACCCTCCCAGTGAGTAATATCCATTTTAAGATTGGCAACAAGAGATGACTTAATTACGTATGTATGATCTAACGTCAAGCCATAATTTAGACGCTTTTGTATAATGCCTTGGAGCAAATTATCGGGACCAAACGGGTCATAACTCATTTCAGACCAGTTATTGCGCCGAAGAGAAAGTGAGGTGCTATTGCTGTTGCTCCAATTTTGATCGATTCGAACACTTGTTGTAACTAATTTATCGTTTTGTACTTCATTTTTAACGTAATTGTTACTATCAATGTTTGCTCCATCACCATCATTCTGTGGATCAGGCAAAAGTGCAAGATACGCCTTAGCGGGACCACTAATACGCGACGAAGGAATAACTTCACTGCCCCCATCAATAAGAGATCTGCTTTTTACTCCCGTTGTCGGATCTTTAACAATTGAGGTTGGATCATAAATCTGAAAAGGATATCTCGTCATTACTCCACCGGTAGTTACAGTGGTAAAAGACTTGCTAAAGTCTCCCTTCTTTTCATCTGCAGTTGGAAGCGACATGTTGCCGGTGCTACCGGGCGCCTTGTTCCTGATTCCTCCCCAACTAAAGAAAAAGAAAGTTTTTTTATCTTTTCCGTTGTACAGTTTTGGCAACCAAACCGGACCGCCTGCAACGCCGCCGTATTCGTTGTAATGAACCGGAGAAACTGTACCATTTGAACCTTTGGCCAACGAGTAGTTCGCGTTCAAGGTATTGTTTTGATTCATTTCATAAAGAGTTCCATGAAACGCGTTGCTTCCAGTTTTTGATGCCATGTTAATGGTCGCACCTGATTGCCGACCAATGGATGCGTCATACGCATTTGTAATCACGCGGATCTCCGCAACAGAGTCCATCGGAGGGACAAATGCGACTTGGCCACTTTGATTGGTATCTGTTCCACCATCCAAAGTATAGTTAGTTGACTGCGTTCCAGAACCAGCGGCATTCGCCATGATATTCGAATCAGAAGCATTACTCCAAAGGTGCCCTACGGACGCACCGGTCGCGCCTCCCACTACCACTCCTGGTATCAGTCCAGCTAGCAAGGTTGGAACGTTTGACTGGGAAGGAAGTTCTTCAAATTCTTTAGTAGTCAGCACTCCGCCAGAAACCGCAGCGGTTGTATCAATTAAAGGACTCGTGGCTTCAACAGAAACTGTTTCTGTCTGTGAACCGATTTGAAGTTGCGTATCGATAATTTTTTGATCACCGATCTGCAACACAACAGAGGAGTGTTCTACTTTTTTAAAGCCTACGGCATTTATGTTAAAGTGATACGCGCCTGGATTAAGAGATTGAATTCTCCAATCTCCGCTGTTGTTTGTTACCGTGGACAGGACTACTCCTGTATCGTCTGAGGTAACCATTACTGTGGCTTTTTGAATTACCGACCCATTCGGATCGGTAACTTTGCCGCCTAAAGCAGCTTTTATATCTTGACCTCGGGTGGTTAAAGCCCCCATAACAATGAACGCAAAGCATATCGTCCATTTAACGATTAGCTTAGTTTGCATTGAATTTACCTTTCTCATTTTTAGCCTCACTGGATTCCGAAAGCGTATTCACTCGTGCAGTAGTACCTGCATTTGAATGCTTTCGGATTTAATTCAGGATTTTCGAGAAAAAGCTCTTTCATCTGACCCTAGCGATCATGAAAACGCTTTCCCATAAAACTCAATAATATATACTTTGTCCCCAGAATAAATGTCAAGAGAAAATATTTTTTATTGTATTTTTGTTTGTGCTTAATAAGGGTATTTTATTTTAAATCAACACGTTGCATACTTTAAAAAAATAGAGTTTCACTGGTATATTTTACGAAAATGTATGGATATGCCCAAGCTGTTGCTGAATTTTTAAGCGTTAAGCATTAAGAAAACACATCGAGCGGCGGCTAGACTTATCGGCGAGGCTACTTCGGCTAGCCTACAAATTGCGCGGCCAAGGCAAGCACAATTTTGCGAAAGATTGTGCTTGCCTTAGCTACCCTATAATGCTAGAGAAAAACTTGCTTAAAAAGTGATGCGTCGAGCTGCAAAACTTTCACCGCCGCAGCGACACAATCGCTGTATTTTTGTCATTTGATCTGCTTGTTTCGCTATTTCGGCATCCAAATACGGAAGTTCCCACTGCAATGAAGCATGCTCATGATGTATAACATGCCGTCAAAGTACCGTTGATCCCCAACAGGAGTCGGCGTTCGCCATAGCTCATCGACAAAGTCTTTGGCATTCTTTTTATTGCTTGCGGATAGGCTGCCCACCGTTGCGGCGGCCACCATGCCGGTGGAGTGACGCGTGGAAAGAGGCTCGCCATCGAGCGTATAGCGATCGCTGAAGGTGCTGATACCCTTTTGGATCAAAAAGCGCTGCAATCTGTCGCTTAACTCGATTTCATGCGGTTCCTTACGCCACCAGGAATAATCGACCGACCAGTTGCTGATCGTTCGCCAAGAATCGTAGCCGAACGCAGTCGGCTTGCCATTCCAATCGCGCAGCGGAGAACCATTCATATTATTCCGGTCCGGTGACAGGCCGGTTTTCTGATCTACCACACGATAGAACAGTCCCCGGCTTGCGTCTGCCGCGGTTGCCCAGAACTGCCTGTCTTCCTCGGGCCCCCAGCGTGCAAACAGCTCATAAAAGGCGGGCAGATGATAGGAGGGATCGGTATCGACGGAATCTTTACTGGCCAGGAAGCGCACCATAAAGTAGGTTTCGCTGACCATGGGACCGGAGTACGACGGGAAACGATTCCCTCCGAAGCCAAAGTGCGGAAAATTTGGGGTGTGTGGCTTTTCGCCACGCTCAATGGCCAGATTCATGTTTGCTTGCTGCCGCTCGACGTTATTAGGACTTGTAAAACTGGATGGCGTGGAAGCCGTAGGCGGGTCATCGGGGTGAATCTTGAACGGCTCCATGCCGGAAACAATGGGGTGGTGCCGCATTTCCCGCAGAATGCGCTCCGCCTGCTCCTGGTAGTTGTAGATGCCCGTTCCATTTCCCCAGCGATGAGCGGCGAACAATAACGCCATGGCATAATACTGCTCGCCATCCGGAGCTGGCCCTGTCGATCGCGGGGTACCGTCTGTGCTCATGGACCAGGCATAATACCCTACGTTCGGATTTTGCTTGTCCGTAATAAGCATGTATGTGTTCGACCAGTTCCAGAGCGCATCGAACTCTCGCTTTTTGTCCATTTGAACGGCAATCATCATGCCATAGCTCATACCCTCGGAGCGAGCATCGTTATTGGCCCAATCCGTAATGTATGCAAGCGGTCCGTTCTGGTTCGAGCCGGCTTCGAAATAAACGCGCTCGGAGGCTGCATCGCCATGAAACAACTGTTGGAAGGCTTTATCGATCTTGGCGCGCGTTTCTTCAGGGGAGTGTCCCTGCTCCTTGAAGAGGTCGCGGTAATTGCCGGTCGCATACGCGCCCCCACCGTCACCTGGATGCGGAACGATCGATATAGACGCGGGTTTGGTTGAAGAAGTTTGCGCGCTCTGAGCGGCGCCCGTGGGAGCCTGTGCCAAACAGATTCCCAAAGCCATAAGCGCTAAAGAAACAACGAATTTTTTCATAAATCTCCGTATGCAAAAACAATGGCAATAGTAAAAGGGAGAGGCTATACGGCCTCTCCCTTTGTTTGGTTCAATGAAGCGGCAATCTACCACACAATTTTGGCAGAAATCTGTCCAACACGAGCCGAATTGGATACACTACTTGATTTTGTCATGATGCCAAAGGTTGCATCACCAGTAGAGGTATCAGGACCACCAGTCCATTCCGGGTGATTCAGCACGTTAAAAGCATCAGCACGAACCTGTAGTTTCATATTCCCTACAAGCTCAAAATCTTTTGACATACTAACATCAAACGATTTATTGCCCGGATTACGCATGCCGATGTAGGTAGTACGCTGTCCCGGCGCATAACTCGGTACATCTCTGAAATCCGATCCGTTGGGGCAGGTTCCTGAATAGTCGTAAGTCGTATTTGAACTTCCCATAATTGGGTCGCTCAAATCATTGTACTTAGCGATACTCCACGCTGAGTCATCATCCTTGTTTGCTGACTCGGAATCGTTTCTTACGTAGCGCTCTGCACATGCGGCAAAGACACGGACATACGTATTGTATTCATGTCCTGCTTCCATATGCCTTTTCACCTTAGGGCTATGCAAGTAATAGTTACTTACTGTTATTGGCGTTCCTGACTCAATTCGTGACATGCCGCTCAACTGCCATCCGCCAATCGCCGCATCTACAATTCGATTTGCGTTGGGCAAAAGCAAATGTCCACGCCCAATAGGAAGTGTAAATATTCCAGATAGCGTGATACGATGCGTCACGTCTCCGGTATCCATGTTTCTGGCTTGAATTTGATAATTTTGATCAGTCCAGCCACCCGCATCCATTGACTTTGACCACGTCCAAGTGCCGTGCAACGTTAATGCATTACTTACCCTATGCATTGCGGTGATCTGGAGAGAGTTATACCACGTTCTGGATTGGTTTAACAGATTCTCGGTAACATCTCCAAAATGTGGCATCGGACGCGTAAGATCAAGCTTGTTGATATAACTTTGATAGTAGCGCGCCGATCCAGTGTCAAATGCGGAATTTTGATAAAACGGGTTTGATACGTTGTTGTAATTGTTTTTACCATCAGAAGCAGGATCGCCGCAATATTGTGGCTTGCCTCCATTTTCTGGATTGCAGGACTCTCTTAATGACATATCGCCCTGAGAGTTAATATTGGCGCTACTATCTCCATTATATAAGCGGCTGCCAACGTACGACACATTTACAGTATCACTTGGCGAAAATTGCCGTTCAAACCCCAGTGAGTAGCTCCAAAAAGATGGAGTTTGATATGACGGGTTAATGAAACTATGGCTATCGCCCAAATTCGTTTCTAATCCATGCGTTGCACCGATTGGCTGATTAACTCCATTGGAAGCGAACGGCGTTTCAAGTTTGTTTTGATATTGCGGGAAAACTCCACCATTGCTGCTGCCTTTTGAGTAATCGGAAGCCACGTAGGAAGTATAAGCGGAAAATCCATCTACTCCCGGACCATTTTGTGGCGTCCGCATTGACTCGCCAAAACCTCCGCGAATTACTGTTTTATTGTTCAAGGAATACGCAAACCCAATTCGCGGCTGAATGTTAAGTTTTTGCGTTTTATAAATCGAACGGGGGTTACCATTTACGCCCAAGAAAGTTTCGCCGCCAAATAAAGAACCAACTCCCAATGCAGAAAGACTTGCACTAAGAGCGGTGCTATTGACTGGGTTGTACGAAGAAGTATCAAAGGCATAGTTACCAATATCTCTACGCGTAACAAGAGATGGCGCAAAATCCCACCTGGCGCCAATATTTAACGTCAGCTTCTTTGAAACCTTCCAGTCATCCTGGATAAAAGGTGCCCAATAGTGTTGCGACTGATATGTCTGCGGCCATATCTGGTTTTGGCCACCGTTTGGAAGACCTAATGCAAAGTCGGCAATGTCGTTACCGTCAAGGAAGCTATACGTGGAATGATTGGCAGTTGCATAAGTCCAATTACCCCACTGATAGAACATTGCTCCGCCGCCAAGCAGTGCATAACCATTTTGCCAAAAACGCGCATCCAAGCCGGCGTGAATTGTATGCGAACCTTTGATCCAAGTTACCATCGGAAACACGTTTAAGCTATTTTTAATAGCTTCGTTATTGCTATTTGTACCGATTGTTGTACCATCTCCGCCAAAGAACATTATTTCAGGCATTTCAGTTGCAGCCGCAGTTCCCAATTCAGCAACAGTTGATTTACTCCAACCGATTGTTGTTGGATCGAAGTAAGACCCTTCGCGAAGAAGATCATCACGCACATTCACACTAGACTTAAAGTCAAACAACAGTTTTGGGCTAAATGTATGCGTTTCTTCAACCGCGAAAGTGTGCGAGCGCGCAACTTCAGGCCAATAACCAGTCGAAAGGGGCGAAGGCATTCCATTACCGTTATATGTTGTATTGCGCATCCAATATCCATAGCGCAAAGAAAAACGGTCTTTGGACGAAAAATATTCGTCCCATTTCAAAAGAATATTGTTGTACACATCATGGCCGGCAGTGCTTAAAGCGTAATTGCTTGACCAAGTGTTTTGTCCTGCAGTATTAAGATTAGGTTTGGGATACATCTTGAGAATCGCCATCGCCATCTTATCAAGTTGCGAACTTGGTATTTGATTGTTGGCGAATTGCGTACGAACATATTGCCCGCCCGAAAGCGTTGTGGTTGCCGGGTCGTAAATTTGCTTTGGTACATATTGGCCGGTCCAGGATTCGTAATAAGTCAAATTGGAGAAATTACCTCCACCGTTGCCATCCGATCCAGTCCAAGCAGGGTCAGGAACCGACTCAATGTCCGTTACAGGTGCCGTTTGTTTAAAATGTTCCCATTGTACTGTGAAAAATGACTTATTTTTCCCGTTGTAAATTTTAGGTACAACAATTGGGCCATCCAGCTCAAATCCGAATTGGTCCCATTTCATTTTGGCGGTTTCTAGCCCTTCATCGGCGGGATTAACACCAGCTTTTAAATGAGAGATGGCAAAGTCGTTTGCCCAGGAATTGGCATCAAGCCACGTACGACGCGCATATTCGTAGGCATCGCCATGTATTGCATTTGTTCCTGATTTTAGAATTACGTCCTCGACGGCACCCGCCATCAATCCATATTGCGCATCATAGGGGCTGGTGATCATCTTGAACTCTTGAACAGAGTCAACTGGCGCAACATAAGCATTGTGTGCGATCTTTTCAGTCGTGCCGCCAGTAATGTTGATAGGGGAGGACTCATTGGGAGTTCCGTCCAACAGCATCTCAATGTTTCCACTTCCACCGCCATTGACTGATGTATATTGCACGTTATCGTCAAATGGCCGATGATAACCATATTGGTAGCTGTTTGATTCGCCGGCAACAAGGTCAGCAAGCAGTTGAGGATCGCGACCATTTAGTGGGAGTTCTGTTACACGGGTATTTTCAACCACTTCACCTACATCCGCTTTTCCATTATCGAGCAGCGTGTCAGCATTAACTACGATCGTCTCCGTTGCCTTGCCAACTTGCAGCGAAAAGTTTACCACGGAGGTTTCGTAAACGTGCAGATTAATGCCTGTTCGTATGGCCTCTTTAAATCCATCTTTTTCAGCCGATACGGCGTAATTTCCGTAGTGAAGGTACGGAATTGTGTAGCTTCCAGATCCGTTTGTAGTCGTCTTGACATCGACTCCGGTATCCACGTTGTGCGCGGTTACTACAACTTTTGGAACTACTGCGCCAGTTGGATCGGTCACGCGCCCTGTGAATTCCTGAGCACTTAATGAGCAAACCGCTGCAAGAAAGAGCAGACAGGTCCACATTCGTGTATACATCGTTTTCATCACAGCCTCACTTTCATTAAATTTCGTTAAGCCATCTTTTGGCTTGAACGGTTGGGGGTTGCATCCTAACAAGTTAAAAAGCAAGTTTTAGTTGCTTTTTTCGCGTTTAAGCGTCATTTCTGACGACGGAGAATTTCCGCCTTGATCTCCACCGCCAAATTTTGTCTTGAGACTGATTTCATCCCCATTGACCGTGCAGAGATGATGAATCGTCATGCTGCCAAAGGAAACGTCAAATCGGAAATCGTTTCCGTCAATTTTTCCGTTACTGATTTCAATCACATTACCCTGCGGCCCTTGTACCGTGCCTGTTACCACCGCACCACTTTGCTTGAAGGTAAAAGTCATCTGCTGACCTCCACCGTTGGGTGCCGTCATGGTTGCTTTCCAAACGCCGGTGACATCAGCGGCTTTTGCGGGAGCGACTGACAATCCGAACAAGAGGATGGCAAATGCACAAAGCAACTTTTTCATATTTTCTCCAGTAAAGGCTTTCTAAAGTAAAACGTTCATGGTTAAAGCAGCAAAACGCTAATTTTTACTATTTTTGTTTCACTTCGTTTTTTTCTTAATTGATTCAAATCTCTTTCTCAAATAAAAGAGAACATCTCGAGCATGGAAAACCGATTTACTTCAGCAAGCGTTTTCTAAACGAGCAGAACTATACTGCAAGCACAATAAGGTTTGTCAAGAATAAATTTCGAGTGCACAAAAATATATTGCGTACATAGTGTAAGTGATTGATTCTTAACGATGTGCTGAAATAAAGCGATTTTCCTATTTTGTATAAAAAAGGGTCGAGCGACGGCGAGACCTTATCGACGGGGCTACTCCGTCTCGCCTGCAAACTGCCTGACCAAGGCATCTCTGACCGGTACTGCCCGGCCCCGAACGTGAGCCGTGCCTCTTGACGAGATGCTTCCCGATCGCCCCTTGGCGGGCCCCTAGCCGCTCGACAATGCAGGATGACACACTGCAATCAAATTGTCACGAAGAAATGCGGATGCGGTTCTTGAAAAACAGCCGGTAGGTCTGTTCAAGATGCCTTCGGCAAGGAATACTGACTGGATCATTGCGCTTTTCGAATTCCTCAACGACATGCACGATCAAGCCCTCCAGATCCTCAGCCTCGACCAAACGCGCGCATTCGCCGCAAGCTGCCCAATAATCGTAGCTTTTAAAAAGCAAATTCGTTGGGCCTTTTGGCTTTAAGTACAAAACGCCAGCATCTTTCGAAGCGCTCGTGAAGTTTAAGCATTCAAAGCGCTTGACGACATGCGGCGAACTGCAAAAATCGCAAATATCCATAATAATCAAAAAATGCCGGTCTTTCCCGGCTGCCATCGGCCCAACTGTTCCACCGGCATTCCTGAACTGGTCGTGTGCGCACCTCTTCAGATTGCACTTGGAACCAGCAGTTCCCGAATTGTTCGGTCAGCCGTTCAGGGATGCGCCGCCGCAACCCGTCAATATCAACGCCGTTTTTCCCAAGGATAGACTTTGTGTGGATCAAACTTCATTACTTTGAGCTCAATCAAAAACTCTTCAGCGGATTGCCATCCGTTGGAACGACGAATTTCGCGCATCTCTGCTTCAGTTTCCTGTCTCTTCAAGGCAATTGCACGCTCGAGATCCGCCAAGCTTACGACCTTCGGCTCCATCATAACCTCCGACTCGCGCGCTCAGTGTAACATTTTTTCTTTAAATGGTTTTCTTTAAATGTTTTACGCGCTTTTTATTTATTGCACAAGCGTTTACGACTCGCCTTAAACGCTTTTATTTTGATAAATAAAATGATTAATTGCGCATAATTTTATATATTTTAATCATTTTAATGGACTTTTTATTTAATATCGGATATATTTTTTTCATCTAAAGCGCAGGAAAATGCGCGCGTCAAAACAACTACATAAGGAGTATTCAGTGAAGCGACTACAAAAACATGTACATTGGTACAACGTAACGTGCACAATCATTAGCTTCGTATTAATGTTGTGCATTCCATCGTTTGGACAAAACTCTGAAGGAACTATTCTTGGCCACGTGACAGACCCATCAGGCGCTATTGTTTCAAACGCCCAAGTAACGATTGTCAATACGGCAACAAATATAAAATTTACAACCAAGACTAATGCCATTGGCGATTACTCATTTGTAAATATTACTCCTGGAAAATATAATATTTCAATTACACAAAAAGGATTTAAGACCAGTGAGGCTAGCAGCGTTCAACTTGATGTAGAAGCCACGTTGCGCCAAAACTTTGTTCTTCAAATTGGTGGAACGCAAGAAGAAGTAACAGTAGTGGCAGATGCGCAAATGATCCAAGCTGACAACGCCACTCAAGGTGAAGTGATCGAGAGTAAGGCAATTGACTCGCTGCCGATTTCAGGTCGCGATTTTACCAACCTACTTAAGTTGCAAGGCGGTACAACCCAAGTTCAGGGCAGTTCGCAGCTCTACTGGGCGCAGCACGGATTAAATAATGATTTCAACTCCGTTAGCATCAACGGTGCCCGAACTGAGTCGATCAGCTACCTCGTTGACGGAATCACTGACAACGATCAATACTTTTCAACCGCGAACAACATCCCCAACTCTGAAGCCATCACAGAGTTTAAAGTGCAGAACGGACTCTATTCACCCGAATTCGGACAAGGTTCAGCACAAGTCAATGTTGCTATCAAAAATGGCAGCAATCGGTATCATGGATCGGTCTACGAGTACTTTCGTGGCGACCTTTTTCAACCACACAGCCCACTGTATGCCTATGAAAAAAACACACTGGGCGAAAGCGTTTCGACGGCAAAAGATCCGCTAAAGCAGCATCAGTATGGTTTTTCGTTGAGTGGCCCGATTACGCTACCCAAAGTCTATAGTGGTGCGAACCGCAGCTTTTTCTTTTACTCCTATGAAATCGGCCGCCGCCGGAGCAGTACGCAGGGAACAGCACTGGTTCCCAGCGATGCCGAGCGTACGGGCGACTTTAGCGACTGGAAAGACGCTAGCGGCAATCTGGTTCCTCTGTACGACCCAAGTACGCAAACGGGTACCGATCCGACTACCCGCTCGGTCTTTGCTAGTAACAAAATCACGTCGCTTGCCACCATTGCCACAAACTTTTTGGCGTTGTTCCCCAAGGCTAATGCCACCAAAGCCAATATGGCGGCTTGCGTTAACAGCGGCGGTTGCTACAACTACATCACCTCAGTAAGCCACCCCTACGACACCAACAACCACACTTTCCGCGTCGATCATCGTTTGACGAGCAAAGATCTTCTCTACCTGACCTCAGTGCTCGGTGAGCAGTCTTACCACAATGCCTCTGTAATGCCGCTGACCGGCGAAATCAAGTACCAGCACAATCGCCTTTTTGCTTTAAACTGGCAACACATAGTCTCGGCTAATCTAATCAACGAAGCGCGCGCCGGTTATAACTGGCAGTTCTGGGAAAACGGTTCCGACGCATCCGGAACCGACTGGGGTACCAAACTTGGCTTTGCCAATGAAATCACCAATCCAGCCCTATTTACTGTGCCGACACTAAGCCTTGATGGTTTTCAGACCTTTGGCAATGGCAACGCTGGATGGAATCAAAAGGAAAACATCTATCAGTTTGTCGATAACCTTAAGTATCTGCGTGGACGCCACACCTTTACATTGGGTATCGATATTCGCCGCTATCTGCTGAACATGACTGACTCCTACTCCTCTGAAGGCAGTTTGGAGTTTAACGGTGCGTACACCAGTTACAAGCCGACCAATGTCTCTAATGGTTACGGTACAAAGGGTGCTGGCAGTTCAGTAGCTGATTTTTTGCTTGGCGATCCCATCGGCCTCTCGGCTCCAGTTCCTTACGCATCCGACTTGTTTAGCGTACGTGGCACAGCGTGGAATATCTTTGCTTCTGACGACATTCACGTTACTCCAAAACTAACCGTTAACCTTGGCGTTCGCTACGAGATTCCCTCCGCCTTCCACAGCCCCGACGGCAGCGGTATCACCGCCGACCTTAGCGGCGACGGACAATTTTTGTGGGCCAGTAAAAGCAACTATAATTTGATGAAGACAGTTGGTGCCCAATCCACTTGGATTGGATACACCGGCAATGACAAGCTAACCGATTCCAATCACCATAACATCGCTCCACGTGTGGGCTTTGCATGGCGTCCACTATCTACCGATAAGTTCGTTGTACGCGGTGGTTATGGCCTTTTCTATGACCTGCAAAACCTTTGGTACTCGCTGACCACCTATGATAGTATTGTGGCCTATCTAAGTACTGGCTCGTATCCTACCTCTTCAACTGGCTATACCAATGTTGCTCCTTACCCGCTGGATACACTTTGGCAGTCAGTAAGCACGGACTACTCATACTTTCAGTACCCTTCATGGGAAACGGGTCCACAAATTAATTGGCCGCACAATAGATCGCCCTATAACCAGCAGTGGTCTATCGGTGGACAGTATGCTTTGACACAAACCACCCTGCTTGACATCAGCTACATCGGCACACACGGTCTGCATCAGCCTGGCTACTGGTACTACAACGCTGGCACGATGCCCGCTGTTGATGACGACTGCAATCATTATCGCGACGCGGCAGAAGCGCCCAGTTCCTGCCTAACAGATAAAAACTTTGTTCCCGTCGATCAGCGCGACACCTGGAAAAACATTCGCTCTAGCGCTTATGCCGTCGCCAACATCTTCAGCTCGCGTTATAACGCGCTGCAGGTTCGTTTGAACCAACGTTTGCATCAGGGCCTTAACTATCAGGTCAACTACACTTGGTCGCGCACGCTCGATGAGGGAACAGCCATCAACAACATTGCTAACTCAGCGCTGACCTTGCAAAACAACCGCTGCGCCAAGTGCGATTGGGGACCGTCAAGCTCTGACCAAACTAACCGCCTTGTCGGCAGCGGCACTTATGAAATACCTGTTGGACATGGTCGTCACTACAACGCCGGCAAAATCGGCAACTACGTTGCAGGCGGTTGGGACTTTACAGGCATTTACACTATAGCTTCTGGCCAGCCCATCTCGGTGCTCAACACCGGAGACAGCACTCGTGGCCAGGACGGTGTTCGTGGCGATCTGCGTCGCCCCAACACCACCGGCGACCCGCACAGCACCACCTTTCCAAGTAACAGTAATTACTATGTTGCCAAACTGAAAAATCCTATCTATCATCTCTTCAACCCAACTGCTTATACCGTTGGAGCAGGCAACACCTACGGCGATACTACCCGCAACAGCATCCGCGGTCCCTGGTTCCAGCGAGGGGATATCTCATTTGGCAAGAACTTCCCAATCTATAAAGAGCACAACCTTAACTACAAGCTAGAAATTTTTAACGCCTTCTCGCCTTGGCGCTCGAACGGAGAGATCGATATGTACAACTACCTGTCAAACACTTCTGCTGGTTCAGTTGTGCAGATTGATACGGATAGCAGTGGCAGTCCGCTGGCTGAATCACAGCAAGGCGGAACTCGCCACATGTGGAATCCGCGAACCATACAAATGTCACTAAAGTATAGCTTTTAAACAATAAACATAATTTAAATTACAAATGGTGGTCTGGGAATATTAACCCAGACCACCATATTTTTATGGGTTTGGCAGCGATTTTTCAATCTCATCGGCCAGGGCGCGCAAAATCTCTGGAACCGTCTCAAGAAGATCACGCGGAATTTGGGCGGAAAATCCATTGCCCTTATTGCCGCCAAAAACAATCAGTAGCGTCGCCTCGGATTCAGCGGCCTGGCGCGCCGCCGTGCATAGATCGTCGTATTTTCCTTGTCCTTCTGGCATGAGCGCAATATATCACAAAATCTCAGCTAAACGCGATGCCTGAAAGACTGCTTTAAATCGAAGCCAGCCTTCAATATTTTTTCGCGGTTCGATACGGCAACCGGAGGGTCATTATCGGGCACTGGCTTCATTGTGTTCCCTACAAAATACGCCAAATCCTGGTACATCTGTTGCGGTGGAATGATTGCCGGCAAGCCAATCTTCGCAAGGATCGGGCATTGCCCACAAATCGCGATTTTGGCCTTTTCCCACGCCTTATGCCAGCTGATAGCGCGTACGGCAAAAACCGGCGCGCCCACCAGCCGCGAAAGTTCGATAAGAAATGGATACTCTTTGCCAATTTTTCTTTAAAAGTTTGTCGATCGACTGTAAGCGGTACGAATTCACTCCGCCATCATAAAGGCAGTCGCCTGGGCGGGAAATCAGGTATGCCTTTCCCGCAATAATGAGGTACATCAAACCTGTATCGAACGAATGACCTAAACTCACCGGATCGTCTAACGGAAAATTCAGCATTTCAACCACTTTATCCGTATATACGGAATCGAATTGCTTGTCTGGCGGCGTTAATCTGCCACGTTCGTAAACAATGCGTGGATCTCCACCGCCATACTGGTCGGCTACGAAGTCGTAGTAATCTTTAAATGCCGATTTGATCTTCATTCCAAATCCCCCTTAACGAACCACAGCCTTTAACCGTGGATTAAAGACTCCGTGTGCCAAATCTGAGGGAAGGGGTGCACACTGTTGCATCAAGGGGGATGCTTTATCGTATCACTGCAACACCCTTTATGAAATATTTTATTGCGCGCATCGCGCACTTTGTGAGAGCATTCTTCAATGGAATTTCGTGAGTTACCAGCCAACCTAGAATTGCCCGATCTGCTAGATCCAAACGGTTTTTTACGCTTGCTACCGGCCGGCGCTTACGATCAGATTCCACACGATAATTTGCAGCTATGGTGCCATCAGTACGCTCGTTACGGATTGCCAACCATTGAATTGATTGAATGGCTACGCGAGCAAATTGCCGATCGCAAGGCGATCGAGATCGGTTCTGGTTGCGGCGATTTGGCTTATTATCTTGGCATTACCGCAACTGACAACCGCATGCAAGAATGGCACAAAATTAAACTCCACTATCAGCTTATTGGGCAGCCGACAATCAAGTATCCCGATTTTGTCCAGAATCTAGACGCGCTTCATGCCATCGATCAATACGAACCCGAAGTGGTTGTGGCTTCTTGGGTTACGCAATGGATCGATCCCGATCAGCCGCCGCCGCCAGGTGGAGGAAACATTTGGGGCGTTAAAGAAGACGAAATCCTCAAACGGAAATGCGTCTACATTTTTATCGGCAACCACGCCGTGCATTGCAGTAAAAAGATTATGGCGTTGCCGCACAAAGAGTACAAACTCCCTTTTTTGCGCAGCCGCGCTAACCAGCCTAAATTGGACCGCGTATGGATTTGGAACGAGCGCTAAGTTGCCGTTTCAAAAAGTGCGGCGTATTCCGCCGTGCCGGGGAGACAATTGTATTTTTGCCTAAAGACCTCCCGATCATCATTTGCGCGTTGCAGAATCGACATTCTTTCCGATTCCGATGCCCACCGCAACGTTGACGAGCGCTCGTGGTAAAAGGGAATATGCGCATTCCATAATTGCAAACCACGGCGATGCGCCCGCACGTCGTAATCGCAATCTTGGGCATAAAACTTCATTCGCTCGTCAAACGCGCCAATTCTTTCCCAAGCCTCGCGCCGGATCAAAAAAGCAGAAAAATTCGGTCCTGGCGTCAACGATGTATTTTTAGGGATTTCTTTAATTTGGTTTAAGTCTTCAACCTCAGCTCCCGTCACGAAGGGCACGTTACAATCCAACAATTTTGAATAGAAAAAACTCGGCAAAATCGTGTCGTTATTCACTACAAGCACGTGCTCGGCTTTTTCCTTTTCAAACAAATATTGCAATCCAAAGTTCCAACCAAGGCTGACGCCAACTTGCGGCGCAAATTGCACCCGCATATTTGCGTTTCCTTTAAGCCACTCGTAGGTGCCGTCAATCGAATCGTTGTCAATAATTAAAATTGCAGTGTCAATGTCTTGATTTTTGATTGACCAAATGCATTTCTGCGTTAGTTCCATGCAGTTGTGCGTTAGCAAAAGTACCGGATTCATCACTCCTCCATCATTTTGCGAAATACATCAGTTGGACAACCACCGGAAAAATGGAAAAAGTTTGGAAAGGTTTCGCAAAACCCATTCCACGGTCTGCCCTCTTCCATTTGCAGCTCGCCGGCTTCAAGATTTGCCGATACGACATAAAACAACTTTGTTATTTCGTCGAGCGGCACAAGTGGTGATTTTTCAGCCAAGCGCCGGTTAAACCACGCCTGATCGAGAATGCCTTGGTCCGCCGTTTGCTCCGCCTGAGCAGCCCATTTCAACAAACACTCTGGCGTCCCGGCGATCATGCCGGGATTGGCATAGCGCCAGGGCGTCGTACCGTGAATTTGATTGCCCAGATTTCCCTCTGGATAACAATTCCGCTCTGCCGAAACCAAAACACCTTCGGGAACCTTCGCGGCCACCTCTGCTGCGCTGCCCACAAAAAGTACATCCCACGCATCGGTAATTACGATTTTTCGGTAATCAGCAAACTGCTTCGCCATTTTGCGCACGTAGGCAATACGTCGTGCCATGGTGATGCTATTTGCTCCGGCCGGCAGCGGGTCAAGCGCTTCAAGGTAAAAAGGAATGTCGGCAGCAGCAAGCTGGTGCTCATATTCGTCAAGCATTCCGCGGCGCTCCGTGCAACCAGCAATTACGATCAATTCGGGCATGGCTCGTCCTCCTTACAAAAACTGATTTTGGGCAATATTGCGATAGGACGAAAATCTGGAAAAGCCGTATACGGATATTTATTGACCAAATTCTCGATAAAGATACCGTCTGAGCCATAAGCGTCGGTTTGCGGCCACTGCGCGATTTCTTTACGCACGACGACGTTTAATGTATCTACATGGCATGACTGCGGCGGATCGGTATAAAAGCGTTGGTTTAAACGAAAAATGGGAAAAAGTGCCCAGTAAGATACGTCTTTAATAGCGGAGTAAATATCTTCAAGAATGTGATCGTCAGCAAGATAATTATCGTCGTCGAGGTAAAAAAACCATTCTCCGTTTGCAGTTTTCCAAGCATTATGCCGGCAAGTATTGCCACCGTCTTTATGCGACCGATCGCATTGAAGGATCAATCGCTGTGGATGTCGAACTGTATGAAGCAGCGAAAGATTGAGCGTATCCTGGTCAACTACTACAATGTGCTCCCATGAATTGCATGTTTGCGCATTGACCGACGCACATGTATTGATAAGGCTAGCGCGCTGCAACGTCGGCGTAATAATCGTAAAAATCGGGTTGTTTTTCACGACGCTCCCCACGTTGTTTAGTTTATTGTTGTCTTTAAAATTGAAGGTGGCAAACCCTGCGCCATACTGTGGTCGAAGAGTAAAGCAGATTGTTCCGTCGGGTAAGCAAGATCTAAAGTTGTTCGTACATCTCCTTCGACCTGATCGCGCAAATTTACTAGCCGCTCAGAAGACAAATGATCGGTCCAAACATACGACTGATAATTGCCCGGTTTTCCTTTGTAATACATTGCATCGTGCGCGTAATCGACATCCAAACTATATAAAATGTTTTCATTTATAATGTAGCTATAAACGTTTTTGTCAACCAGTTTTGCCGAATCATAGTAAGGGCATCCCGGATACGTAGTAATAATAGTGCAATCAAAGTCATCTGGCTTTTCATTAATTAGCCAATCACGCGTTGCTAAAATTGTTTCTTCACTTTCGCCAGGATGGCCAAAACTCATTAGCGCTTTAACTTTTAATCCGTATTTGTGCGCAATGCGCAGCATGTGCGTATTGTCTGCAACTGTAGTTTTTTTATTCATATTGCGCAGCATAAGCGGATGCGCGGATTCAAAACCACAAAGCAACCAACGAAAGCCTGCCGCATACATGGCTTCGGCTTGCTCTTCCGTAAACAAATTAGCTCGCACAAACCCGCGAAGCCGCCAATCAATTCTTGTTGCTTGAATGCTTCGCATTAATGCAACAATTTCTGGATTAACGTTTAACTCATCGTCGTAAAAATTGATAGCACTAACGCCGTATGTCTTGTGCAGATGCAGCATCTCCGCAATGACATTTTCGGTAGACCGCCGCCGCATCCTTCGAAATGATGGGCTAGAACGTCCACCACAGTAGCCGCAGCCATATACACAACCCAATTGAGCAACTAGTGACAAAGCGCGCTCACCGTCTACGGTATAGTGGTAGCTGTCTACGTCTACTAAATGTCGCGCTGGCCATGGAGAGTTGTTAAAGTCCGCAGGAGTTTGCCATAACGCGGATTTAGGATCATCAGCGTCGATCAGTCCAGTTTCGTTAATGGCACGAAAGATCGCACGTTCGCCGTCACCAGCAACCACGGCATCGAAAGAGGCCAGCAGATCGGCCAGCGCGCGGCTAGCACGGCCGGGAGGCACTTCTTTGCGGGCAGCGGCATTCACAAGCGTTGCGTGAGGACCACCAAGGATAACTTTTGCCACGGGCTTTAAAAAAGCAGCAATGCGCGAAGTTGACGGCATTTGGGGTGTGGTAGCGGTAAGAGCATAGCAATCAGGCGTGTGAGTCGTTGCATAATCTGCAACAACATCCATATAATTTTTTACGCCACTCAGATCAAGATGGTCGACGGCAACGCCGGCCTGTTCCAGTGAAGCACCCACCTTTAAAATGCCCAAATTCATAAAAACGCGCTCGTCAAGCAAAAATTCGCTGGGAGGCGTGATAAGCGTAATCATGCCGCAAATGCCCCCCTAAAATAGCTTTCCCACCAAGGCCAAAGATTATTCCAGTCAAGTTTTTCGCTTAGATGGACTTGCTGCCGCGAACTGTTCTGCAAAATCGTGGATACTTTGTTTGCCCAATCCTGTGCAGAAAATACAGGGCGCTTGTTCGAGTACAAGCCTTCGTAGCGATAAGCAATTGGCTCTACCAAAAATTCTGGTGGCATCCACTCTGGAGCGCCACCGTAATTGCCATGAATACAAAATGTTTTGCATGCAATTGCCTCAAACAGAGGCAGTCCAAAACCTTCGCCTAAACCGATTCCCAACGAAACATCCGATGCCGAGTACGCTTGCGCCATTTCGTCATCTGACAATATCCCGAGCGAGATTACGGCTTTATCTACTAGGCCGTAATCAACCAGTAGAGCCGGAATAGACCAAGTACGCTCCAGACCATCGGTATGAATCCAAAGCCGGATTTTGTGGGTTTTGGATAAAATTGCAGCAACTTCGATCCCCAGCGCCCAATCCTTTCTGGTTTGGTTTGTGGCGACAATAGCGATCAAGGTTTCATCTGGCAGCACAGAACCAAGTTGTGGCCCTCCGCGAAGCGTTTGCGCCCTAGTGATCGATCCAAATTTGTAACGGCAAACGGCTCGATCGCGCTCGTAAAAAACGCTGGTATCAATTCCGTGTGGCCGCCATTCCAGATCCTGGACTTTTGCGGCTTCAGCACCAATCGTTTCTTTAACGATTCCCGCAGCCCATTCGCCATAAGCCAAAACGCGATTGTAGCCAAGCAACGTTTGCTGTAGCGAAAAAGTCAGCTTGTCGTGCGGGCCGGCCGCATCGATCGGAAAGTAGCCCCACCGCTGAAAGGGTGCCCGCATAAGCCAATTTTTTAAAACCGTATAGCTCGAAAGCATTTCACAACGAGCGGGTTGCGCAAACCACATAAGTCTTGACGCATCCCAAATTGTCATGCAAACACCTTTTTGATCGCCAGCAAAGTCTTCCCAAATTTCTGGCAGCGCCGGAATGATCCATTCAGACATGCCTTCGATCGCGTATTGCTGGAATCCAAATTTTCGCGAGCCTGGCCCACCATAGCCAAGAACCGCTACGCGATAAACGTCTTGCAGGTTTTCGTGAATACGGGTAGCTAGATCCCGAGTAATCCTTCCTAAGCCGGTGGTAGAAGAAGGCGCATCGCTAATTAGCAAAAGCGGAATGGGATTAGTTGAAGATTGCATTTGTTGTAGTATGGCGTAATATGTTTCAAAAAGGGTAGGAAATATGAACCAAGGCACAAAAAATCTTGCGGAAATCATTAGTCAGCCAGCAAAAGATGCGACTAAAAGGGTACAACACATCACAGACCAACAGCGACATGACTTAGCCAGCAAGGCGGCAAAGCAAAGATGGGCGAATAAGAACAAAAAGGGCGCAAAGAGTCCATCAAAGGTATTTAGTGTTGCTTTAAATGCTGCCGAAAAGAGATTGGCCAATGCGATTGAAGAACGGGCTAGGGCCGCGAGTCTTTGGGCGGTTCTTGAAGCCGAGATTCCCTCGCTGCAGCGAACCATCGCCGCACTCAAAAACCAGCAAAACCCTAATGAAGCAACTAGTGCTAATCAAGCAGATCTAGCCACCATAGTTTCCGGTCGACCCGTACCCACTGCGTCTTCTGCTCAGCCCAACCCAACAGCTACGTCTACTCGGCCTTTACAAGCATCGCGTGCGCGCGGAGCAGCCGTTGACGTAAACTTGGGCGCAGATGAAGACGAGAACAAATTTCTCAATGGAAGCGATGTTGCTGAGGGAGAATGGCACTGATTGGAAACGTATATTTTCTGTTCGAGCAAGTCAAAAACAAACTTGTCGATCTTGCTGGTGTTAAAATAAAGCGGTTGTGCTGGCGTATAGTGCATCGGACAGATGCAACTCTCTCCTTAGCACGTTGAGCAAAGCACCTTGTAGTTGCAACAATCGTGCAGTGCATCGAGTAGATGCAACTGAGAAGTCCGTCGATGCCGCAACGGTTATGACGTTGCAAGCAAACTGTAGTGCATCGAATAGATGCAACTCTGGAGGTAGGTATATTTAGGCAGCATGCTGATGTAATAGCTTTGCAGTGCATCGAGCAGATGCAACGTTTGATCTTTAACACGACCAGCAATAGCCGTTGATAAAACAATCAGCGTGCAGTGCATCGAACAGGTGCAACTTTATATGTTCTCAGTTTTGTCGTTACTTATGTGAAGTAATGGATTTTTAGTGCATCGAGAAGATGCAACAGGATCAGGAAATGCGGATTTTTCAAAACAGCAGCAACGGGTTTTGAGTGCATCGAGTAGATGCAACACGATCGGGGTGGGCTAAGCGGCGACGATTGATACCAGTTGCAACGGGCTTTTAGTGCATCGAACAGATGCAACAGTCCTTTTTATCGCGACCGAGATTTTTTACAACGATTGCTGTAATTATGTTGCAGTGCATCGCACAGATGCAACGGGTCGGTAGCGATAACCTAAAGGTAGCCTTTTGAGTTGCGAAGATCATGTAGTGCATCGAGCAGATGCAACCTTGTAGGGTCTGTCACAATGTGGATTGCGCTGAGCAGCAATGGATTTTAAGTGCATCGAACAAATGCAACTTTTACTGCTTACAAGTTGACCGCTTTAGTACAATAGCAATGAATGTGCAGTGCATCGAATAGATGCAACACGGCGATGTCTATGAATTTACGCGCCGCACCTGCAGCAACGAAGTTGTAGTGCATCGGACAGATGCAACATCGCTCTTAAGCACGTAAGACGTTTCTGGCAAGTTGCAGACAGATAAAAGTGCATCGAGTAGATGCAACACTGTTGCGGCTCCAGCAAGTCGCACATATTCTGTAGCAACGAGTTTTGAGTGCATCGAGCAGATGCAACACTACCCCCGACAGCCGACAGTTTATGCTTGCGAGTTGCCATGATATTATAGTGCATCGAGCAGATGCAACGTAGCCGCTACCATCAGACGCAAGTGTTCCTGCGTGCGTAGCAACAGATTTTGAGTGCATCGAGCAGATGCAACACTAACGTTTTGAGTCGCTGCTTAGGAGGAATGCGTTGTAAAGAGTGCAAAGTGCATCGAATAGATGCAACATGACGTGCTTGCCCTTTGGTTCAAGCGCAAAGGCTGCAACAAAATTGTAGTGCATCGAACAGATGCAACGTCGTTATCGTGGTGATTGCCACAAGCAGAAATAGTTGCAACGAATTTGTAGTGCATCGCACAGATGCAACAGTGTGAAGCTCGAAGGGACTGCCTTTGTAGTGTAGCAGTCATTTTTCCCTTGACAAATGCTGTTATCCTGATTACCGTCTAGGCATGTTTTACCCTGATAATCGCGCAAAAAATCTAGCACACAAAGCAAACGTGCAGACATCCGCCGCGTGATTGGCCAAGGGGCATTAGACCTGAATTAGCCCTGGCTTTGGCCAGGGCTTTTTGTTGATAACCTGTTATGAAGACGAAGCGCAAAGGAACACGAAACGAACATCGCAGTATCGATCTGCTAGAAACCATGGGTTATCGCTGTACACGCGCAGCCGCTAGTTTAGGCGCTTGGGACATCGTTGGGATCGGTTCCAAAGACATTGTGCTTTGCCAGGTTAAAAGCAACCGTTGGCCAAGCAGCGCCGAAATGGAAGGGCTTCAAACTTTTCAGGCACCGCGGAATTGTCATAAACTGATTCATCGCTGGTGCGATCGGCAACCAGAGCCAAATGTTGTGGAACTTTGATTAGAAAGGAGTTGCTTATGACGTAAGTGTCGAAAGGAACACTACGAATGAGCAGATCATATAAACGCCCTTTTATGGCTATTACGGGGGCTGGTGCGCGAATCGATAAACAGATGGCGTCGCGCGAAATGCGCCGTAAACAAAATATGTGGTTGCATAACAATTGGGCAGATGCCAATATGGGATTGGTTCCTCATCGTTTTGAATGCGGCCATAATGAAGTTTACGATTGGGACCGTGATGGTAACCAAATGTATATGGGGCTCAGCAACAAGGATTGGCAACGGCACCAGGAAGCCGTTCAAGGCATCGGCTTAAGGGCTGGAGACCCCAAATACACCATCTGGCCACCGCTTTGGTACCGGCAAATGGTTCGTAAATAAGGAGAAAATCATGGCGATCCTGTAGCGCGCCGCACGAAGGGGGCGGCATCGACCATGAAACATCCAAAAAGCCGTGCTGAGCGTAGACATGAGCGTAAGCGCATTGTTAACTATCGCCGGTTCATACGTATTAATGGATCGGCGATGGAATGGCCAGAACAAACATGGGGGCAATATGCCAAGTGGAATGGGGATTGCGGATCTCCACGATGCCATTCTGGCAAATATTTTGGTTTTAAGCGCAAGCGCCGGGAAGCATTGAAGTGCAGCGTTAGGGACGAATTGAAAGATGTGGGGCTATAGCTCAGCCGGGAGAGCGCTCCCCTTGCACGGGAGAGGTCGGGGGTTTGAATCCCTCTAGCTCCACCAAAAGATGCTGGTCATGCAGGTTCAATTCCTGTTCCACACAGGCAATGCGGCTTGCCCAAGCAGTTAGATTGCGCGCGGCCGGTGGGTCATTCAATGGGCAGGATGCCAGCTTAATTTCGTTGTTACCCGGAGGAAAGATGGGACAACTAACTGATTCAGATTTCGGAATTCCGGAGCCGTATTATTCTGCACACAAACTCAGCTCTTATCATCGAAAACAGCTAGCCAATATTGGGCGGGCGGCCTGTTTTTACTGTTTAGCGCTTTTTGATCCTGCGGAGATTGCCGAGTGGGTCGACGACGAACAAACGGCGCTTTGTCCTAAGTGCGGAATTGACGCAGTATTGCCGGCGACCGAAGAAGTCACGCCAGAGTTTTTGAAACAAATGCAACAATATTGGTTTTCACCGATAGCCGAAAAAGTGTAGCAATGCCTTTGAAAAAATGGCCATTACTGGATAAAAACCGCAATATATGTTGCGGCAAAATCCGTGTCGACGGCACGCGGCTGACCACCGAACATGTTTACGACTGGTGCGCTGGGAGCGATTCAGAAGACCATATCAAAGCCTTTCAGCGCGAGTGGCCATACGTTAGTGCCGAGGCAATTCAGCAGGCGATCGCCTTTGAAAGAAAAAGGCGGGGTTTGTAACCACCGTTTTTGTTAAAAAGCGATTGAAAAATTGCAGCCGTCAGTGTAAATTCTGTAGAGCAATGCAGGAAAAGACAAAAGCCGCAATAGACGCGTTCATCCAAGATCGGCCGAGCAACCCGTGCTTTCACCATTCCCGCTGGATTACGAGTAGCGAAATCCAACTTTATATGCGTTCAGGCTTTCATATGGCAAATGGAAGAGCCTATAGGTTTCTTGACATTGCCAGTATTGATGTTACCCGACCTGGCCACGGTCTCTTTACGGAGATTTTGGAGTACTGCCAAGCCGTAACGCCGTATGCCGGCGTGTTTGTAGAAAGCATTTTGAACGAACGGTTGATGAAGCATATAAAGCGGTTACAAGCTGCAGATCATCGCTGGGTGCAATGCGGCGGCAGTTTTGCTTGGCTTAAGGGTGGGGACGAATCCGATGAAGAAAGAACCGACAGCGCAATTGAAAAAGATGACCAAACCCGAGCGGCTTGAGTGGGAAGCTGATAACCGGCGTAAGTTGCTAGCGCAGTTGCAGCCCGCTACAAGAAAAATGGCGGAACAGGAGTTTGCTAAACTAGGATTGTTTCAGTAAACATGAAAAACCCTGAATTGCGCAGTTAAAGATTCCCTCCCCCAGGACGGTTTTAATGCAAGTGCTGCTCGCTTACGATCGGTGGTGCTTTGCCAGAATTCAAAGGCTTCTTGTTTGGCTGGAAGAGTGGTTTTCGCTTAGCCAGAAAACGGTTGAACAAGCAGTAATTATTCTTTATTTATTTTTAATTATCGTTAGTTGTGTTCGTTTAAATTTAATATTTAATTGTTTTATCGGATTACTTCTTGCTTCAACGATGTGGTTTTTGCATTTACGGCCAATAGAGACACGTTACGCGTCTCAAAAAAGTATTGCAAATGCAATGTTACGTTTAGCTCTTCAATTTTGGGCTATTATTTTAGATTTTTTGATTTTAAGTAAACCGCCGCATGATTGGGAAGATATTCCAAATGCGTTAGCGCAAATTCTTTATATTGTTTTCTTTTATATGATTGATATTTGTTCATGGGGCCAAAAGGGGCGGCGCCGGAAATTGGCGTTAGCGGAATTGAAAAAATTGTTTGGCGCGACTTGGATACCGAAACCAGTTCCCGTGCCGGAGTGAGTTTTATGTGCGAGCAGAAGATGTGTGCCTGTGGCAAGCCGCTGCATTATACCGATCCGATTTTGCAGCAAATGGTGCAGCAATGCATAGATGAATTTGGCGAAAATATTGATATAAGGCTTGGTGATCGAGTGTGGCTAATACCGAGGCATTTTATTGCTTTACATGGAATAAAAGCTTGGGAGTTGGAAAAACTTGGTTTCCCCGAGGTGACAAATGGGGGCTTTTAAGAATTCGGCAGAAGACGAAATTCGCCGACTGCGTCTCATTATTGAGAAGCTCGAAGCAACAAAGCAGATGCGTGTAATAACCGTTGATATTGTGCGACGTGAAAATCCTAACGGATACTTTTTTTATATTACTGCGCCAACTGTTGCCAACGAAGAAATGTTTGGCAAAGCAATGGCGACCACGATTCAACAGGCTTTTCATAAAATCGACGTAAATATGGAGCGCCCGGATATAATTAGCGTCGATCATGTTGCACCACCCAAAAAGCGGGTGCAATAGTTGTAGTGCATCGAGCAGATGCAACGAACTGGTGTGTAACACTAGGACAAACAGTGCATTGAACAGATGCAACGCACAATTGGTAAAGTGAAATGAGCAAAGAAACATTTACGTGCGAGAATTGCGGCGGAGAGTTTATCTTAGAAAACACTGACGATGAAGCTGACGCGGAAGCTGAGCGCTTGTTTGGCGTAAAGAATGCTCACTCTAAAGTTGGCAGCGGAGACGACGATATGGCTATCATATGCGATGACTGCTGGAAGTCGTTGGGTTTGGACACTTTATAGTGCATTGAACAAATGCGACTATAGCTGGACGGTGCTTAGGTGTTTGAGTGCATTGAACAAATGCAACTCGTGTATGACTTGGACAAAGGTGTAATTGTGTATGGCTGATCTGCTGCTTACGGAATTTGCAATGCAATTTTTAACATAAGCGGAAGATTTTGCATGAAAGTCGTTTTAATGGATTGGGAAGCAGAAATTGACATTCTTAATGAGCAACAGGTCATTTTAGTACGTCAATTAGCGGCGATGCGTTCTGTGTGCCGTCAGTTGAAGCCTAAGGGGTTTGTGTACGCATGCAAAGAGGATTTTCTGTTGCAGCACGGCGAATGGTTTACTGTGCGTCCGTGGAATTATGTCGGCTGGGAAGGACCACCGCGGGCGTGCTATGGATATTCATTATATTTAGCAAAATTGAAAAAGTTAAGCTATGTTGAAGGTGTGGCTATCCCCCCCGGTTTTCCTTTGGTTACCGATCATGCATGGAATGCAGACCGAGCGGGAAGCGTTATTGATGGCGTTTGGTGCAATGAAGGCACTGCATATTTAGGTGTTCGCTTCCCAATACAGATGGCAAACAAGGCCATTCATGCAGAAACAACTGTTTTGAACGATTATAAAAGTCGCTATAAACTGTTTCGAAAACCATGGAATCCTGCCGACGCTTTAAAAGCGTGAGTCCAGATCCTGGACAAAAAAATAATATGCAGGCGTTTCGAAATGGGGTATACTCCGTTTTGCGGGAGGAGACTATGACCAAACTGCACGAGTTGCTGGCGGTGCAGGGCAACCTGAGTGGCCAAGCAACGAAGAAGCGCACGGACTTGACGGCGACCTTTGAAAAGAAGCGTCACCTTTTTGAGGAAACGCGCAAGACATTTACGCCTAATGAAGAACTGGAAAAGCCGCAGATTGAAGAGCAAAAAGATATTCAATCGACCGTAATTCGCGAGATCAATTGGATTAAATCGGATTTGGCAAAAGCGGTGGATGTGGCTTACCAAGTGGATGTTGCCAATACCGAGGCCAAAGCCGACGTGGTAACGGAAGATAATGAATTTTTGCTGAAGGATATTCCTGCAACCGCTTTACTGCAGTTGGAAAAGCGGGTGACGGAATGGAAGCAGCTGATTCAAGCCATTCCTACACTTGATCCGGCGAAGGGGTTTCAGTTGGATACTGCGCGTGGACATGGTTATTACAAGGCACGCGATGTGACGAAGCCGCGTACGAAAAAGGTGCCTGAAGTAATCACTTTGGCGCCAGCGACAAAGGAGCATCCTGCCCAGACGCAATTGATTTCTACTGATAAGCCGATTGGTACGATTTTGGAACAGGAGTGGAGTTCGCTTATTACGCCGGCCACTAAATCGGATCTATTGGATCGTGTGGAAAAACTATTGCGCGCGGTAAGCAAGGCTCGCTCCAAGGCCAATGAACATGCAATTGACGTAAGCGATAAGAAAATTGGCGCGGTATTGCTGGATTTTGTTTTTAATCCGCTGGAGCCCGCTTCTTAATTTTCCTTTTGCAGGCAACAGACTGCCCGCAAAAGATCAAGTTTGGGTAGGGCCGAAAGGCTCGATCCAGGCTCAGACTTAGATTTGTTTTTAGGCTTAACTCCGGTAGCTGAAAACCGGATTAGGTTTTTACCCAAAGGCTTATCGCAGCAAACGATAGCGAACTAGGCAGAACCGCCCAAACGGAAGTCGCGGGTTCGAACCCCGCAGGGGCCCCCAAAAATTCCATGGCCCCTTGGTTTAGTGGTAGAACGTCCGGATTAGATTGATGGTTCTGAGCTGGAGAGCGAGGCGTAGCTGCACAAGTATCGATTTAGCTCAGTTGGTAGAGCATCTGACTTGTAATCAGAATGTCGTCGGTTCAATTCCGACAATCGAATCATCGGGGCCGTCCGCGCGGTAGCGGGCGGTCCTTTTATTTATGGGCAAAATCAGTAGTTTAATATATAATTGCGCGCATGGAAGACTGGCCTATAAAAATCGGAACTAACGACAAGTATATTTTGGACGAGCAAGGGAATCCCGTTCCAGAAAGGGATCTGCTCGTGTGGGCGGCTTGGATAGAAGACGAAAAGCATCGCCGTCTTTTAATAACAAATTTAGGACCATTAGGATGCGTTTCGACGATTTTTCTCGGAATCGATCACGATTTTTTGTCTATTTTGAACGAGGAGCAATGGCGTCGGCCGATTTTATGGGAGACGATGGTTTTTGGCGGTCCTTACGACCAAGAACAGCGGCGATACAGATCGCAAGAAGATGCGCTTAACGGCCATGCGGAATTAGTCGCAATGTGCAAACAGGCCAACAAAAATGGTCGCTACATTTATTGGTGTTTTGTTTGGTTGGCTAAGTACGGAAAGATTATGTTTTGGCATTTAAAGCGTAAAGCACAAAAGGGCATCAAGCGCTTGTGGAATTCAAAAAGTTAAAATGCAGTGCATCGAATAGATGCAACTGGGAAAGCAGAAAAGGATGATCAATCGTTTAACGGTAGTTGAAGGAACCACCGTCCGTGTGTATATATCGGCAATTTCGTTAAAGGTAACGAAAGCCTTTACGCATGGCAGCATTGTTTTTGATACAAATACGAAAACCGTAACCTTTGGTAAAGTTAACCCGGTGCCAATACCTGAAGGACTAGTGCTGAAAGAAGGCATAATGCTGCAATTTCTTTTGGTGGCGCCGGATGGGAATTTGCGTAAGCAGAAGCGCGAAGGGGTTTTGCAGTTTGACGAAAAGCATCCAAATATTTTTCGAATTGCTGGCCATGCTCAGACCGAACGGCGTTTTCCGGTTGCGGAAGGCTGGACGAATATTGTTTATAAATACCGGGCATACTTTACCCATCCTGGACTGAAGACGGATACCGAAATTCCGGAGTGGTTAAAAAAATCGGCAGCGCGTCAAAGAGAATACTGGAATCATTTGGCATGGCTATGCCGTGAGGCGCGCCGGAAGTGTTCTCCAGAAGCTCCCGAACAAATTAAGGAGTTTGTACAAAGCACCATCTTGCCGGCGATCGACCAGCTTAATGATTCCCTTGAAAAGTCCAAGGATAAGATGAAACATCCGGCCAAGCTAAAAGTTGAAACGCCAGGTGTGGACGGTTTGTGGCATTTTATTGGCGAATTACGGGTGCGTACCAAAAAGGAACTACCTGTACCGGAAGGCTTGCTTGATACGACATTGAAGTTTGCCGAGCAATTCCATCCGGATTACACGCCGCTGAACAAGTTTATGGCTTCACTGCCAGAGACAATCGATCGCGAAGCAAAAGCCTTGGAACTGCGGCCTTTTGAAAAGCGGCCGATAAGCACGTCGTTTAAAGCGGCGCTTGATCGGCGCAAGGTCGCAAAATCATCGTGGTCTGATGGTTGGCCACAGATTCAATATCCCGATAGTCCTCGTGCAGGGGATTGGAGCATTCACTACTACTTCAATAAAGCCGGAGTCGAAACTGCACTACTGGAAACGCCAAAAGGCGTGCCTGGCTTGATTTTCGAACCACCTGTGCCAAAATTATCGACACAAAAGCCTAATAGCTGCCATGCTCGCCGGCATCTGCGGGAAGCGGAAATTTCGCTTCCAAGCGGTCAAAATAGCCAGTGGCGTTATCGTTTTGGTGTCCTTCAGCATCGGCCATTACCGCCAAATTCTCATATTAAAGAATGGAAACTAATTTATGAAGACGGCAATACTCGAAAAACTTCTAAACTTTGGCTATGCTTGGTGCTTGAAGTGCAAAATGCTATTCCCCAGCCGTCTGATTCGGTGGCGGGTTTAGACATTGGTTGGCGTCGGACGACAGAGGGGCTACGTTTTGGAATGCTATATGAGCCGGTGAAAAAAACCTTCAAAGAGTTGACGATCGATTTTGGCCTTTCACCAAAAAATGAAAAGAAACGCGTATTATTCAACATAAAAATGGGTCCGACGCGCGAAGAAAAACGGCAAATTAAATTAATTCAACCTGGTTGGAAGAAAGGAGATCCCTACCTAAATGGTTTGGAAATCCGCAACCTTTTGCAAATGCGTCGGGATCACGAAAAAGAAAATGTAAAACTTCAAATGCGTCAATTGGCTGGTGACCAGTTACCGGATTGGTTTGATAAAGCTGGAAGACGAGGAATGCTAAAGCTGCAAGAGGAGATTAATAATCAAAAAGCTGAAAAGGGAGAGTTGGCTGAGTGGCAACTTGAAGTTTTAAAGACACTTGATGCTTGGCAGAAAAAGGATGAAAAAATTGGATCGAAGGCAACTCAATTTGGCGAGCGGCTAGTAAAACGACTTGCCTATGGACAATCGGAAGTAGCGAATGATGTATGCCGCTATTTGAAATCGATGGAGATTACGCGGCTAGTTGTCGAAACTAATTTTTTGGCAAAAGCAGCGCAACATCATGACAATGAAGATCCGGTAAGTTTGAAGCGCTCGCAAAAATATCGCCAATTTGCCGCGGTGGGCAGGTTTATAACGCTGCTAAAAAATGTAGCGGTAAAATATGCAATTACGATTAGCGTTCACGAAGCAAGGAACACGACTCGGATATGCCAATTTTGTAATCATTTGAATCCAGCGGTGGATAAAGAACAGTATCAATGCGAAAACTGCCATCGGTTGATAAAGCAGGATCAAAATGCAGCCGTAAATCTATCGCGTTTTGAGGACAGTTCAGAGTTGGCAGAAATGGCGCTTAAAGCAGGTGCCGCCTAAAGGCGGCACCGTTTACTAGTGCATCGAGCAGATGCAACTGTTGGAATCTTTGCTATTAAGAAAACGACGATGGTAGCAACGAAGTTGCAGTGCATCGAGCAGATGCAACGCATCGATGAGCATTATCGTCAACTCTCTAAAATGTAGCAACGAGTTTGGAGTGCATCGAGCAGATGCAATATGGCCTATGTCCGCACAACTGTAGCAATGTGTTTTAGTGCATCGAGCAGATGCAACCTCTTTAAAAGGGGTCAGTGCCGCAAAGACCGCGGTAGCAACAAATTTGTAGTACATCGAACAGATGCAACTATAGCGCGTGTCTTTTTAGTTTTTTTATCAGGGTAGCAACGAAGTTGTAGTGCATCG
>Ga0224531_1000172_pt1 | contig 38232 bp, 20 predicted proteins | sample CBST100metaG_FD_179876 | JGI IMG/M metagenome (GOLD analysis project Ga0224531, IMG submission 179876) | Peat soil microbial communities from Stordalen Mire, Sweden - C.B.S.T100 | ecosystem: Environmental > Terrestrial > Soil > Wetlands > Peat | place: Sweden: Norrbotten County, Stordalen Mire...
GAATGAGAGCGGATATCCGGAGTTGACCAGAACGATGGTGTTCACCGTCCAGCCGCCTGCGACATGATTTGCCCAACGCGGAAGATTGCCGCCAAAACGCTTGCCGATTCCCACGGGAATGGGCCAGGTAGCCGTACCCGTGAAGCGATGAGCCGTGTCAGTTGCTAGAACTGAGTGCTCCCGCTCGTGCATCAGGTAGTAGTTTTGTACGCCGGGGTTTCCTGTGGAGTTCAGGAAGCCATTGGTCAAATCGCTGACATTGCCGAGCATCTTAGAAAACACATAAGAAACCGATCCTGTCAGCCCGCCCTGTCCGTGGATCAGTAGGTTGGTCTGCAGGGCATTGTACGTCGCCGAGCCCTTGTCCAAATAGCTGATTCCGACCGAGCTGTTCTGAATGCCCGAGATGGATCCACTGGTGTATTGAGGGAAGTCAGCGAGCAATTGTGCGCGCTGCACGGTCTGATTGAGGAGCAGCGAACCAGGAGCAAGGCTGCTGCTGGCGTTGTAGAAAGGGTTGGCTACCTGCTGCTGCAGATAACTGACCTGGGCGGTGTCACCCGCAGCGCCGAAATATTCTGGCCGCAGATCGTTCGGTCGCGCGTTGATCGGCAGATGCACACCGTGCCCACCCACGTAGTTAACGCTGAACGTAAGCGCACGCGACAAGGTGCGCTCGATTCCGAGGTTCCACTGCTGTTGATACGAAACCGGGTTGTCGTACTGCAAGCCAGAAATCGAAGAGCCATCGCTCACGCCCGCACCGGCCGATGAACCTGCAGGCAGCAGAACGCCGCTCGGAAATGGGTTGTCGGTAGTAACGACAGGAGAGAAGCCGTCGGAGCTTGTGGAGATGTTGGTAGTCTGCGAATAGCCGATGTTTGACGCCGAGTATCCACGCTGCGAAACCGGCAGGAAGAGAATTCCGTAGCCACCACGCGCCACTGTCTTTTCGTTGATCGACCAGGAAGCTCCGAATCGCGGGCTCACCTGATGGTAAAAGGTGGGCGACGTACGGCTGGGGTTTCCATTAGCGCCCAAGAACTGCGCTCCGCCGCGGACCGTAATGCCAACTGCGGACGAAATCGGGTTAACAATGTTCGGATTGAAGGTCGCCCAGTGATTGTGGCGCTCGCCAAAGCCTGTTTCCACATCCCACCGTGCGCCCGCATTGATCGTGATTTTCGGCGTGAGCCTCCAGTCGTCCTGTAGATAAAGACCCGTTACCCACTGGTTGAACGCCACAGTGACGCTGCGGGTCATGCTGCCACTGCCCGGATAGCCAAGCAGGAACGAAGCCCAAGAATCAAACGCGCCTTGGCCAGAAGGCAATGAGCTGTTGGGTGTGGGACCACCTGTGAACTTGGTGGTGAAGCCGAGGTTGCCGATTGATCCGCTCGGGACGCCCTTCTGGTTCTCCAGAATCAGCTGTCCGTTGTAACCGATAGACAACGAGTGTTTTCCGCGTTGCAACATCACCCCTGCATTGAGCGAGTGAGCGTTGTGTCCCCAGAAGTTGTAGTAGCTGCCGTAGCCAATCTGTTGCAGACCAGAGAAGGTGACGACGGGAAGGCCCTGCACCTGCTGTTGCGAAGCAAATTCGCTCGAGAAGCCGTACTTGGTCGCATCGTAGAGAAATTGGCTTGGCTCTTGGAGGTTCTTTTGCCGTGCGAAGCCATAGGTGAACTGCAAGAGTGTGTCGGGCGAAATGGTCCACAGGTGTCCAGCGGCAAACAGGTAGGAGGACAGTGTCTGTGTCCATCCCTGATTGGGGCCATCGAGCTTGTTGAACAGATCGTTACTCACATGCTTGTTGGCGCCGCGGGTGCCGCGTACAAAGCTACGGTGTTTGTCGGAAAAATTCTGGTCAGTGCGGAAGTTGAACTGGTCGTCCCGATCACTGACGTTCTCTGCGTAGCTGTAGTTGTTCGTCGTTCCTGAAAGGTTCGGCGCCGGTATCAGAGCCATCAGTGCCTTGGCCGTCGCGCTGAACTGTGCTGCCGGAATGCAGTAGCCTGCACTGTATGCAGTGCCGTTACAGGTTGCAGTCGGAATTGCGGACCTTGTTCCCGTTGTCGAGGAGTATGACGTGGGATTGTAGACAACGTCCGGCGCTTCGGTAAAGATGCCTTGCCGCATCAGTGCTGTCGGAACTGTTGTCGTGCCGGTAACGGGGTTCGTGTTGCGTACGCCCTCATATCCGAAGGTGAAGAAGGTCCGGTCGATGCCGCTGTAGAGGCGCGGCAGAACCACAGGACCGCTCACAAGACCGCCATACTGGTTCGACCTGTGCGGCGAGCGGAAATCTTTGTGGCCCGCGTAGGGATAGACGCCATTGCGCTTGGTGAAGTAGTTCGCCGCATCGAGCTTGTCGTTGCGGATGAAGTCGTACACGTCGCCGTGCATGCGATTGCCGCCGGACTTGGTGACGATGTTCAACACCGCGCCGCTAGTACGGCCAAATTCGGCTGGCGGCGTGGAACTGACGACCTTAAACTGGCTTACCACTTCCGCAGACGGCGTGATCGCCGGCTGGCCCTGGCAGCAGACCACAATTGACACGCCGTCGAGGAGAATATTGTTGTTGCCGCCAATGCCGCCGTTCGACTCGAAGTTATTTGTCGCGGCCGCCACCACAGCGCCACGTGCCACGGCTACACCAACGCCAAAGTTCGCTCCCGCAGAGATGCCTGGCGACAGAATCGCCAACCCATAGGGATTGCGTCCGTTCAGCGGCAAACTGTCCATTTGTTGCGACTGGACAGTGTAGTCCAGGTTTGAGGTCTGGGTGTTCAGCGTGATTGAACTGTCTGCCTCCACGTTGATCGTCTGGGTTTCGCTGCCCACTTGCAGTGCAAAGTCCAGATGCGCCACTTGGCCCACGGTCAGGGTCAGGGTCACGATGCTCTTCTTGAATCCCTGCCTCTCTGCCGACACGGTGTACTCGCCAGGGATCAGTTGGGGAACGCTGTAGAGACCCGTCCCGTTCGTCTTGTCATGAAGGACAAGGTTGGTCGCAACCTGCCGCACGGTCACGCTGGCGTCCGATACCACCGCACCACCGGAGTCCGTGACGACGCCTTGAATGGTGCCGTTTTGCACCTGCGCATACAGGCTTGGGGCCAGAAATGCGAACGCCCAGAGCAGGACTGACATCAACAGCCTGTAGTGAGTCGGCCTGGCAATATGTTGATCGTCAGCTTGCCGAGCTCGCACACGCCCGGCAAATGGAATACTCAAATACTTCATAAAATGCCTCCAGATTGAAGTTCCAAATGCGATTCCGGCACTAGGCAAAGAGCGTTATTTGCTCCCTGTCCTTCAGCTCGAAGTTCCTTGGAGTCCTGTGAGCGGTCGCCGAAATTCACAGCGTCCTGTATAGGCGTATGAGAGTTGGGCTGTAGAGTCTCTCGCGGTCTGTTACGTGTAACACAGTAATAGAATCAGTAGGTTATGCGGGTTCTAAATGCGGGAAGGCCGAGGAAAACCATTTCGGATTTTTTAGAGGAGTAGAACGGATAGGACGGTGAAAAGGGGAATTTCCATATTCTTGCGATTAAACGCCATGCGGAAACGGCAACACTAGAGCCGGCGCAACGAGGGTGTATTCCGGTTATTTCTTGCCAGAGATTGGACGGAACTCGACCAGATGACTTCTCAAGTCCGTAGTGCCATTGATCTCAGAGAGGACAATAGCCTCGAAAAATGGAGCGTTCCCGTGAGCGCGCTGGGCAGCCTGGAGTTCCGACAAGCCTCTTTCCGAGGTGAGATAAGAGACCAGGGCCGAGGTGTAATAGGTTGTGACAAGAATGAGGACATGGGTTCCCTGTGTGCCACCGGGGAGGCAGGCAATAATGCCGGGGGTCGTCATGCTGACCAGCGATTGATGCACGGTCTCGTATTTGCCAGGCGAACCAGATGTGGGATGCAGATCGACAACCTCACCTTTATCCGCATCCACTTTAAAACTCAGGCGGTTCAGGACCATTTGGAAAGGCGCCAAGGTACGCGGTGTACCGGCGACAATCAGATTCTCATGGTCTAACGTATCAACCGGAGACTCCGCAGTGGTCGAAATCGTCAGGTGCGACCCGTGCGGGTCCAGATACTGGTCAAGGCGTAGCGAGGCGAGCGCGTCGGAAGCTGCCACGTATTGCTGGGCAAGGACAGGTTTTCCCCACGCTCGGACCACAGTCTGCAACGCGGGAGAACCGTCCAGCCCTGCGAAGTCGTTAACGTTTACATCCCGCACAAGAATCCCAGTACCCCATCCAAAAAACACTGGCGTCGGCACGATGATTCGGGTACTTTTCCCGTTTTCGAGGAAATGGCGCCAGAATACAGGCAAGTTGGTCGTTCGCCCTACACGCTCCGCCTCAACGGCGCGATTACGTTCAACAACAAGCCCGATACAGATAAGGACCAATATACAGAGGGCAATGGCCTGAGCGAGAATCAACTTCCGGTTGCGCACCGAGCGCTGAAGCAAAATCGGGAGCATCTCAGGATCTGGCCCGTTATCCACCGGCTGCTTGGGTGCCTCGACGACCTGAATCTGATGACTTCCAACCGGAATGACAATACGTGTGGCTAGCTCGGCTCCATCCGACTCGTAAAACTCCTTCAGCCGGAGACGCAGGCGCGAAACGAGGACGCGCACCGTAGCGTCCACGCGCGGCTCAAAATCCGACTTGCGGCCTAACGCTTCTGTGGCTATGGAGTATTCGTTGACCTCTCCGCTTCGCTGTTCCCATAGATAAATTAGGAGCTTGCGTAGTGTAGGCGCCTTTTCAAAGGCGCGGCTAGCCAGTACATCCGCCAGCTCCGTTTGCGTCTTGCCATCGCGCTCGGCCGCAGGTCGCTCCGGATTGAGAACAGGCAACGACCCCGATTCGCTCATTTCACGAAGTGTACTATCCGGTCATACCATGCGCAAGCAAGCCACTCGCGGCCCACTGGTCGCTTGCGAACAGGATTTCGCTGGGGCAACTCATACAGTCAGGGGCGCTTGTGTACAGAGCGCGCAGGCTCGGCGATGGAGACTCAGTCTCGGTTTTACCTCGCATATCATTGATTCTAATGACACGTTACACGTAACAGTCTTCGGGAGGCTTTACAGCTACCCCTCAGATGACTGAACAAGACACCGTTGTCCTGAAGTTGCAGGATCTGAGGGCGACGATGAAGTTTGGGGCCGTCACCGGCCCTACGACGGGTGCGATTTGGTAGCACAATTTATCAAGATCGGATGGTGCCTTACAGTCGATGTGTTTGATTTAGTTGGACGGCAGAGTCAGCACGTCAACCGGCATGCACGAAGTTGCGCGGAGAATGGTAGTGCATACCAAACTCCCACTCCACCATTTCGGCAATACGCGCCATGGTTCACAGCTTGGATCGATAGCCTTGCGCCATCGATCCATCTAGAAGCAGACAGACAAGACACTTTTCTGCGAGGCGGGCTGCTTCATCCGACGCCCAGGAGAAAAGAGCACCTATAACGCTGCGCCTCCACCCTGCCATCGAACTTCGTTGAGAGATAATCCATCATCCAGCAACGCGATGCTGTTGCATTCTTCATGCAGAAATCAATCATGCCTGCTGGCGGCTTGTCCGGCATCGGCGCTCACAGGCAAACCGAGAGATGCCGCCGAAGGCAGTTGCTTACCCTTCGCAAAATCCATGGTCACCCCGGCAAAACTCTCTCCGCGGCGCTGCCATTCTTCAATTCGCAGATCGTAGCGAACGGTGACATTATCGAGCCAATAGGGGCGGTTTTCGCTGAGCCACACCTGACGGTACTGATTCTTCGAAGCCGAGTAGGCATCCCGCAAATCTTGGCAGCGGCCAAACATGCTGCTGATTTCGTCCAGCATGTTTTGTGTTTCAAAGGTGTGTGCTTTGGCCGGATCATGCTGGCGCACCAGCACCTCGGCGTACGTGTCGGCAATCTCCTGACTTAGCTCGAATTTGAGACCAATCAGGTCAAGCCGACGCGCGCCCATATCCATCGCTGTCAACGCGTCTGCTTCCCTCAGGCGCGGATTCGCGGCGCGCGCTTCGGCCAACAGGACAAGAGCACGCTCGGCATGAGTGCGCAGTTCCACCGCAACCGGCAGAATTTTGGCCGAGGCTTCCTGCCCTTGCGCGCTCCACGGATCGAGCCAGAAGAGTTGATCGCTATTCAAATCAGTGTGCGCTCTTCCCAATGCGGCGTGGGCTTCCATGAGTTCCTTCTCTGCCTGATCGATTTTGCCGCTCGGATCGCCATGGAAGAGCTGCCCATAGGCGTCCTGATAGGGCGCTATCGGACTCTCGCCCGGCTGCCAGGCCGCCACTGCGCCAAACAGCACGCCGTACCAGTCCATATTGAACAGGCCTTCTCCGTCGTCGTTCCACACGGTGGTCAAAGCTCCGGTAGAACCCAGCCGCTGCCCGTCGCGAATGAAACCCTGAATGTTTCCGAAAGCAACATGCGCAACCGGGTAGACTTCGTTCCAATTGGCGTCGCCCGGGGCCACCCAGGTCTCGATGCCGGCTTTGGCAAAAGGCTCGATCATCTTGTCAAAGCCCTTGGTGTCCCAATAGTTCCAGGGCACGGCAATCATGTCCTTGGGCAGGCCGGCCACGGCTGCCGGGTCCGATCCGCCAATGTCGCCCCAGAACAGCAGGCGGCGATGAAGCGGCGCCAGCTCGTCGTGAATCTGCTTGAGGAAATCGACATAAACCGGCCCATAGCCCCGTGCTTTCACTTGCGGGGCGGTGCGTCCCATGCCTAGATCAAAGGTTTCGTCGGCTCCGATGTGGAGGAAAGGTGCAGGAAATTCCTGGGCTATCTGCGTGAACCAGTCCTTGATAAGGGGCATGGTGCCGGGTTGGCCGGGAGCCAGCACATGACCATGCGGGTTCTCGGCAACATCCTTATAGATGTCGTATTTCAGCACGTGATGCAGATGGCCGAAAGCCTCCTGCTCGGGCACGATGGTGACATGATACTGGCGGGCGTATGCCACCAGATCCTTGACCTCGGCGGGCGTGAGCGCGCTGCCCGGAGGCGCCGCCAAGGGCTGGCTGGGATAAAGCAGCGTGTGCTCAATGTAGGGCGAATAGATATTGATCTTGAAGGATGCGAAGACGCGAATCTGGTGCTTTTGAAACTCCAGCGTGGGAAACGGGCCACGAGAGAGATCGTCGTCGATGCCGCGATACTTCATTGCCGGCCAGTCGCGCACCGTGCCGGTGGGCAGCGCAGGCTTGGCGCCAGGAAGCGGCAGCAACTGCTTCAGCGTCTGCACGCCATAAAAGATGCCGGAGTCGGTAGCGGCTACGACAAATGCCTGATGCGGCTCGACCGCCAGCACATAGCCTTCGTCTTTCATCGCCGCATCGAAGCTGAGACTGCGCTTTGTCAGCAGGGCCTTTGCTTCTGCGGAGTCGGCTCGCAACAGCGTCACCTGATAGGCAGCTTTTGCGCTGGACTCGCCGGCTGGTTCTGCCTGCTTTATAGCCTCTTCCAAATCGCGCGCGGCAAACTCGTCCTCGGCATCGCGCCCCGGTACACTGACCGTAACCGTGGCCGGCAAGACGGTCTCTCCTGCAAAGTGCGCTTCGCGAGGTGCAGGCAGTAGCCGTACCTGAGCCACGTTGAATGCAGGAAAGGCAAACAGCAGAGCGAAGATTCCGCCCACGGCATAAGGTAACAACGGCGACGACTTCATCGGCATCCGACTTGGCATCCTGACCACCTCAACATCTGACCCTGCGATAGGGCATATAGACGCTACTAAGATCAACTAAATGATCATTTTACGGAGATATGATCTCCGCATACCGATCGAGCAGAACGCCTTACGGAATCCTCTCCGCGAGGCGTTCTGCTGTTTTGGTCATAACTTCTCTCTCCGCCTGTCCTACTTCTCGACGACCGCCTTGGAAAGATTCCGCGGACGATCTACATCGATGCCGTGTTCCAATGCCATGAAGTAGGAAAACAGTTGCAGCGGAATCACTTCCAGGATGGGCAGCAGGTACTCGGAAACCGGCTCCACAAAGACACAATCACTCACCAGGCCAGCAACTTCCTCATCGCCCACGTTGGCCAGGGCAATCACCTTTGCGCCTTGCACTTTCATGTCGCGCAGAAGTTGCAGCGTCTTCTCATAACGCACCACCGAGGCCTCCAGGCCGCGATCCACCGTGGCCAACGCCACCAGCGGCACACTGTCGCTGAGCAGCGCATTGGGCCCGTGCTTCAACTCGCCCGCCGGATAGCCCTCGGCATGGACATACGAAGCTTCCTTCAGTTTCAGCGCGCCTTCCCTGGCGATGGCATAATGAATGCCCCGGCCCAGGTAAAGGAAAGAGGCGGAAGACTTGTACTTGCTTGCCAGCGCTGCCATCTGCTCCCGCCAGCCGTCGAGCTGCGCGGCAATCTTTTCCGGCAGAGCCCGCAATTCTGCAATGTGCGCGGCCAGCGTGTCGGCGTCCATGGTGCCCAGGCGTGCGCCCTCGTAGAGCGCCAGCAGGTACAGCACGGCCAACTGGCAGGTGAAGCTTTTGGTGGCGGGAATTGCTTTCTCAATGCCGGCAGCCAGGGGCATGGAAACATCGGCCTCGCAGGCCATGGTGGAGGCAACGGCATTGGTGATGGCCAGGGTCTTCTGTCCGCGGTGATGCGCCTCGTCCAGAGCCGCCAGTGTGTCCGAGGTCTCTCCGGATTGAGAAAGCACCAGCACGCTGGGATGGCGCAGATCTCTTCCGCCGCGGCAACAGTACTCGCTGGCATATTCCACATCCACGGCCAGGCCGCACAGGTCTTCCAGCAAAATCTCGCCGGCCAAACCGCTATGGCGGCTGGAGCCCGAAGCGGCAATCAGAATTTCGCCCTGCGGAATCGGCCAAACGGCAAGACTGCGAGCCACCTCCGGCTTGAGGCCGTTGCCCGCCAGATAAAGCGCCAGTGTGTTGCGAATCGCGTCCGGTTGTTCGTAGATTTCGCGCAGCATCTCATGAGCAAAGCTCGACATTTCCCCCACCTCGTTGGCCTGCGCTGGCAGGCAAAAGTTGAACCAGATATGATCATATATTGATTAAATGATCATATCTGTGAATAATTGCCGCTACAGACTGACCTTTTATCGGAAATAATGCCCACAAACGCTGCTTCTTTCCGGAATCGAGAGATAGAATCTCTGTCATATGTCTGAGTCCATCAATCGCCGTTCCGAACAGATCATCAAATTCCTCCTGGGCGCGGGAACGGCCACCATCGAAGAGCTGCTCACCGTTGCCGGCTCCTCAGCACCCAGCATCCGGCGCGATCTGGTCCGGCTGGAAAATCGTGGCCTAATCCGCCGCACCCACGGCGGCGCGGAGTTGGTGGAACCGCTGCTCTATGAGCCTTTCCGCTACGACAGTTCTTTCCTGGCCCGCGAACAGCGCTTTGCCGCTGAAAAGCGCCGTATCGGCCTGGCCGCAGCCGACCTGGTCCAAGCCGATGAAACCATAGGCCTGACCGCCGGCACGACCACCACCCACATTGGCCGCAGCCTGCGCCATCGCGACAAGATTCATGTGATCACCAACGCCATCAACATCGGCATGGAGCTGTGCAATCAACCCGGCATCCGCACCTACCTGACCGGCGGCGTGGTGCCTTGGGCCTGGTCGTTTTCGCTCACCGGCAACGCCGCGCTCACGTTTCTTGACGACGTCTATATGGATAAGTTGTTCTTGAGCGTGACCGGCTTGGACGCAGAACGTGGCGCCACCACGCTCGAAGCCGACGAGGCCCTGGTTTATCGCAAGATGCTCAAGCAGTCCAAGCAGGTGATCGTGGTAGCCGACTCCAGCAAGCTGGGCAAGGTTAACGCCGCCTTCATCTGCCCGGCCAACGAGATTCACATCCTGATCACCGACACCGGAGCCACAGCGGAAGCTCTGGCACCCTTCGAGCGCCAGGGCATCCGCGTCCTGCGCGTCTGAAAATCTCATTCGGGGAGACCGACCTGTCTCCCCATAAATACGTTCTATGGATGCAGCGCTTTTTCTCCGTCCATGATGAAACCTGCGTCGGCTGTTTTCAGTTCTAGAGGCAAAGACACCAACCATTGCAGGCGTTCCCTTCTCATGTCGCGTCTCAGCAAGCCGCATCTGGACGAACCGCTCTAGCGGCCAGACTCAAACACGAGCGCGGCCGCCCCTTGAACTCCTGCAAAACGCCCCGCTTTGGCAACGTGCAACTGGGGTCGGCGCTTGGTTCCAAAATGGAGGAGCTTTGTTACTTGCATTTCCAGGTCTGGAACGAACTGCGCAAGGTTCTCAATCAGACCGCCAGAGAGGAGCACCGCTTGGGGGTCTATCAGATTGAAGAGATTGGCAATGCCCTCGGCAAGATACACTTGCATAACCGCATAGGCCTTGAGCGCCGCCGCGTCACCTTGGCACGCGAGCTGGTTGATCCTGAGGGCGAGGGCTGCGTCATCCATTAGGCCTTCGGGGACGACGCCATGGTTTTCGCGATATTCGCGAAGCAGTGCGGCCGTGGAAACATAGGCCTCAAGGCAGCCGTTTCGGCCGCAGTTGCAGGGCCGGCCACCCTCGCGGATCACGCTGTGACCGATGGACCCGGCAAAGCCATGCTGGCCACGCAAGAGTTTCCCTCCTGAAACGATGCCGCCTCCAATGCCAGTGCCAATGGTGAGGGCTACAAAATCGGAGAGGCCTCGACCGAGGCCGAAGTGCAGCTCCGAGAGCACTGCAGCTTGTGCGTCATTCACCGTAAACAAGGGTAAATGAAAGCGCTCTTCGGCAAAAGCGCGCAACTGGAATCCCGCCCACCCAGGAAGGTTGTCGGTGGCTGCGAAGATGCTGCCATCGCGTTCGTCGACGGCGCCGGCCGTGGCGATGCCGATGCCTGCCAGCTCAATGTGCTTGTCGTGGGCAACCAACAGCACTTGATCAACAGCCTTGACCAAACCGGCGGCGATGGCATCACGCCCCTTGGCAGCTTCAGTGGGCACTTGTGCGGAAAAGCAGACTTCCCCGTTACGCTGCACCAGTCCGGCCTTGATGGAGGTGCCACCGATGTCCACTCCGACTGCGGGAGATGTAGAGGCAGATTGTTCGAGCGCATGCACGTACTTGGCAGCAATCTCTCCAGGACGAGTGATCGACGAGCCAACGATCACACACCAGGCGCCACCGTCGATCGCTCTGCGCGCTTCCTCGGGGGTGGAAACATGCCCCTCCGCCATGATGGGGACATGGAGTTGTTGCGCCATTTGACGGAGCAAGGTCCAACTAAAGCCGTGATTCTGGCGCGTGCTTTCGGTATAGCCATTCAGGGTCGTGCCAACACAGTCAACGCCAGCCGCCGTGGCAGCCAGGGCCTCATCGAGGGTGGCGATGTCGGCCATGACCGGTAGGTGCAGCTCTTGATGAATTCGCTGGACGAGCTGTTGCCATGGGTCGCCGTCGGGCCACACGCGGTCAGTGCAATCGAGTGCGATGATGGATGCTCCGGCTGTGGCAAGAGAGGAAGCAGCGGCAAAATCGGCGGTAATGCGCAGTCCCGCAGGGCCGTAATATTTTTGGATGCCAATAATAGGCAGCTTTGTATACTGGCGAATTGCCGCTATATGCTCCGCGCTGTTAAGGCGCAGGCCGGCAGCTCCTCCGTTCACCGCCGCCAGTGCAATGCGGCGAATGGCATCTGTATCTTCCAGAGGATCGCCGGGAAAAGCCTGGCAGGAAACGATCAATCTGCCTTTCAGTTGTTCAAAAATCGCGGACATTCTATCCCCCTGTTTCACGTGCATGGCAGACGGACGGCAGATTGCCACTTTTCCGAATGTCGATTTGTATTATTGTATAGCCTACTATGGTGTAGCAATCTGGACGAGCATTTAAGGATGAATAAGCATTTGAGATGAGCGGAAGAGACGGGCCCTGTTCCTACGGAAGACCAGGGTGTGCGGGATCGAACAGGCAACAGACCCCAGGTGTGGGGCGAAAGGAACAAGAGAATGAGCAGCATGATTCTTGCCGGTGCACTCCTGGCTATATTGTCGGGCCTGATGAATGGAAGTTTCACTCTGCCGATGCGGTTTCTGGGGCGGTGGGAGTGGGAGAACGTCTGGGGCCTGTTCATCGTGGTTTCATGCCTGCTGATGCCTGCCGCAATCGTGACCGCAATTGCGCCGCAGAGCTGGGTCATTATCACCCAGGCGCCAGCACACGCCGTTTGGATTGCGATTCTCACGGGATTTGCGTGGGGGTTTGGCGCCCTGCTGTTCGGCCAGAGCGTGAGCGCAATTGGCATATCACTAGCGAATACTCTAGTGTTGGCAATTAGTTCGGCACTGGGATCGCTGTTGCCTATGCTGATAATGGCTCCGCAAAACCTGCTGAAGCCTGCGGGAGAAAAGATCCTGCTTGGCGTGGCGGTGGAACTGGTCGGAATCGCGCTGTGTGGCTGGGCGGGACGAATGCGCGAGAAAGCTGCCGGCGTGAACGCTGAGCGAGGCGGCATGGTGGGCCATGCGCGTCCCATCGGGGCGGCCCTGCTGATGGCTGCCGGATCGGGAGTATTGTCGGCGGTATTCAACATTGGGTTTTCGCTGTCGCAGCCCATCGCGGATTGTGGCCGCGCGGCGGGGTTGAGCCAGTTTTCAAGCACCAACCTGATCTGGTGGATCATGCTGGCTGCCGGTTCGCTGGCCAACCTGGGATTCTGTTTTTACCTGTTCCGCAAGAATGGCAGCATGAAGAAGTTTGTTCAACCGGGTGGCTTCCGGCTCTATAGCCTCTCGACTTTGATGGCGTTGTTGTGGGGAGGAAGCATCTTTGTGTATGGCGCTTCCGCTCCACGCCTGGGTGCGCTGGGAACGTCGATCGGATGGCCTCTGAGCCTCGCGGTGGGCTTGTTGTTGGCCAACGTGATCGGCATCGGATTGGGAGAGTGGAAGCAGGCGCCAGCGCGTGCGCGGACCTGGATGTATTCGGGAATCGCAGTTTTGCTGGTGGCGGTTGTCGTTTTGAGCCGTGCCAGCTATTGAGGCGTTCTTCCATAAGCTGTGACGTCGTCCGCTGTTCCTGAGTCTCTCTCGGCTCGTCGCCACACCGGGAGAGATTTGGGCAGAGGCTTTGTGTTAGTACAGAAACCAGGGATTGGAAATTTGCGGGTACGACGCCTCTTCCCCGCATTGTGAGCTATCCTGATTTCCGAGAGTCGGTAAAACGATTGTCTAGAGCACCTGGAGTTCAGCTCGGGCGCACAAATCCTGTATTGTTGGGACGGCAGTCCCAAGCGGGAAAATACAGTTCAAGCCGGCAGGTTTGGGTATCTCACGAGGAAACATTGATGCAAGGGAAAAAGCAGCCACTCAAACAGACGCCTGTACCTGAGGCAATTGCCCATAGGGACTGGGATTTCGAGCCTTTAGACAAGAGCAGTTTTACGCCGATGTACTTTCAGATTCAGACGCAACTGCTGAAGATGATCCAGTCGGGGCGATTGCGCGCCGGTGATTCTCTCCCCAGCGAAGAAGAGCTGAGCCGCATTTGCGGCGTGAGCAGGATGACTTCGCGGCAGGCTCTTCAGGCCCTGAAGAGCCAGGGGTATGCTTCACGGCACAAGGGACAGGGAAGCTTTGTGAGCCAACCCCTGGTGGAAAAGGACATCACCCACCTGTGCGGGTTTACGGCAGAGATGCAGGCTCTGGGCATCAAGGCTTCGTCGCGGGTGCTTACGGCGGAAACAGCGCCGGCCCCAGCCGAGATTGCGGCCCAGTTCGGCCTCGCCGTGAATGCTCCGGTCTTTTGTTTGCGGCGGTTACGGCTAGCCGACAACCTCCCCGTAGCTATCGAAGAAATCCGCCTTCCGTACAATCGCTTTCCGGGAGTGGAAGACATAGATTTCTCCCGCTTTTCGCTCTACCAGACGCTGCGGGAGCGCTATGAAATTCGCGTGAGCCGCGCAGACGAGATCCTGGAAGCACGCTCGGCAACGCGCAGGGAGGCGGAGTTGCTCGAGGTCAAGGTGCGGGCGAGTCTGTTGGTGATTTCCCGCACACTATGGAGCACGGACGGACTGCCAGTCGAGACGGCCTACTCCGTCTATCGCGGTGATCGCTACCGGGCAGTGCTGCGTATCCCTGCCACCGCCATGGAATAGACTCCGCCTTGGACCAGTCTGGAAGATTGCCCTTTTCAGGCTTTGCCATGCAGAACAAAGCTCTAATACAGCGTTACCTATAAGGAAGCCATCAATATATATACAGATAATCCTGGCCTCGATGCTGAGCCTGATACCTCTCCCGCTGTCACAGCGGTCGGCCCGCGGCGCGTCTATCTACCGCATATCAAGATCATGTACCTCATTGCGGAACGGTCTATTCTGCTTCATCATCGACTCGCCATGCAGCCTGTCACCTGTAACCCAAGCCAGTTGAGTGCGGAAAGGGTGGCGAAATGGACGGCAGATGGGAATTAAGTAGAGCGGGAAATTTAAGAGATTGACGCAAAGACTGTATATCGTATATACATCCATACCAATACATGAATTCACCAAGTGGCGCTCTGGCCGGTATTGGCAGAGAGGCCAAACACCCCCAGAACGGGGGGATTCAGCATTAAAAAAAATGGAGGCTGCACTATGTGGAGAATGCTTCGCGCTTTCACATTGCTCTTATTCGTATCGGTCTGTTTCGTCAAAGCCCCCGCACAAGTCACCAGTGCCGGGTCCATTGCAGGCCAGGTTGTCGATAGTTCGGGCGCCCTGATACCCGCGGCAACAGTGATTGTGACCCAAACGCAGACCAACGTGCATTGGAAAACTCTCTCTGACAGCGGTGGAAATTACATCTTTCCCAACCTGCCCGTCGGCACCTTCACCCTTTCCGCGCAAAAGGATGGATTCAGCAAAGCGCAGATTAACGCCATCCACATCAACGCGGGAGATCAGCTGAGGAACAATCTGACGCTCGCCCCTGGCGTTGTCACCGACACCATCGAAGTCAACAGTTCCGCTGTTAGCGTGGATACGGAATCTGGCAACGTGGGTGAGGTTGTCGGTTCTGAGAGCATTGAGGCAATGCCTCTGGTTACGCGCAACTTTACACAACTGGTTGAACTGGTACCTGGCGTATCCAGCGATATGGGCAGCCAGAATGGCTTTGGCTCCAACAGCAGCCTGGCCGCATCGGTGAACGGCGTGCGTGAAAACGCAAATAGCTGGACGATCGACGGCGTTCCTAACCAGGATGTGTACAACAGCAATAATGCCATCATCCCCAACGTGGATGCGATTGCCGAGTTTAGAATCGATCGCGGAAACTATACCGCGGAGCAGGGCCGCAGCGCCGGCGCCTCCATCAACGCGATCTTGAAGCAGGGCACCAACAAGTGGCATGGAACCGCTTTCGAGTACATGCGTAACGGTGACCTCAACGCCAACAGCTACTTCAGCAACCTCTACGGTACGGCGCGCCCCAACGAGCACTACAACAACTGGGGCTACACGGTAAACGGCCCCGTTGTGAAGGACAAACTCTTCTTCTTCTGGTCGGAAGAGTGGCGCAGGATCGTCGAGCCCGTTGGCACGATGGGCGCACTGGTTCCCTCTGACCAGGAACTAACTGGAAACTTCTCAGACTACGCAACCATGGGCTTGCCTCAACCTGTGGTGACAGCCTCTCTGGCCGCCAATGCTCTATGCACCGGCTGCGTGGTAGGCCAGCCCTTCCCCAATAACCAGATTCCAACGGGAATGTTGGACAAGAACTCGCTTTTGCTGCTCAACACCTACTACCCGCGCGCCCAGGTAACGACGCCGGTCAACAATGTGAACTACTCTTCAGCGCTTCCGACCACCACCACCGTGCGCGAGGAGCTGATCCGGATGGACTATAACCTCAGCGATAAGTGGAAGGTATTTGCTCACTATATCCAGGATCAGAACCATGTCGCTTCTCCCTATTCCCTGTGGAACGACAATTATCTGCCGAACGTCGAGGGAACGAAGGAATTTGAGCCGATGCAGAGTTTCGGCATCAATCTGGTTGGAACCGCAACTCCCAATCTGATCAACGAAATCGAATTCGGCATCTTCCACAACATCGTTCGCATTACAGAAGATGCCACCATCTCGCGTGATCGGGCGTCTGGTCTGGATATTCCGTATTATTTTCCGTCTCCTCACCTGAATCTGGACAACCGCATTCCTCAGATGCATTTTTCGCACTTTACCAGCATCAATACCGACTGGCCCTTCCTGAATGGCTTCTTCTACAACAAGTGGGCTGACAACCTTTCCTGGCATAAGGGCAACCACAACTTCCGCTTTGGACTCTTGGTGACTCACCAAGGAAAGAATGAGGACAACCAGGACTCTCTGGGCAATGGCTCATTCACGTGGCGCGGCTCGCAAACCGGCAATGAACTGGCCGACATGCTCACCAACTATGCCGATTCCTATCAAGAAGCCAAGAACAATCCCATGCAACACCTGCGCTACTGGGACGTGGAAGCCTATGCGCAAGATCAACTGCAGCTCACGCACCGCCTGAGCCTGACCTATGGCCTGCGGTATACGGATTTCACTCCTGAGATCGATCAGAACAATATTCTTTCCAACTTCCTGCCGGGTCTCTATCAATCGTCGCTGGCGCCTACGGTCAGCGCTGCCGACGGAAGCCTGTCGAACATTCCCACTTCTCAAATATCGGATGGCGCCTATCTGCCGAACAATGGAATTATCGTTGCCGGCGAAAACTCCCCTTATGGAGATGCCATCTTCAAGTCTCCGAAATTGAACCTTGCCCCGCGCGCCGGATTCAGCTTTGACGTTTTCGGCAACGGCAAGACAGCACTGCGTGGCGGCTATGGACTCTACTATGACCGCACAGCTCCTTATGCGCTGGGAGGAAAGGCCAACCCGCCTTACAATGCCGAGGTGACACTGAACGCCGTCACCGTGGATGCTCCCGGTCAAAGTCACGGTTCGTCAAGCTATTCGCCGCTTGACCTTGTTGCATTGAATACCAAGTACACCAACCCCTACAGCCAGCAATGGTCGATCGGCGTGCAGCAGCAGGCATACCGCAACACCGTGATATCAGCGGACTATGTGCGTACGCAGGGAACCCACCTGCTGTATGAAACACAACTAAACCAGAACACGGACCACTTGGCAGTTGCACGGTCTGGATTGTCGACCGGCACAGGATCGGAAACGTATCCTATTGTCAACCCTGCCTCCGTGCGGCCCTACCTTGGTTACGGAAAGATTAGTCAATATACTCCCGAAGCCAGCTCCACTTACAACGGCCTGCAGGTTTCGGTGAGATCTCAGGTAACTTCCGCGCTTTCGGTGGACGCCAACTATACCTACTCGAAGGTGCTCACCAACGCAGCGACCGACAGCAGCGTACCGCAAGACAGCAACAATCTGAAAGCTGAGCGCGGTGCGCCTTCGTTCGACAGAACCCAGATGATGAAGGGCGACTGGGTTTGGAAACTGCCTTCCTTCTCCTCGAACGCAATTGCACATAATGTGATCGGTGGATGGCAATGGGCTGGTCTTTTCAGCGTGTTGACTGGACAGCCGATTGAAGTGACGATGACAACGACAGCCACGTTTGCCAACGATGGCGTGGCCGATAGCACGCCAAGGCCCAACCTGGTTGGCAAGGCTCAGGACGGCAAGGGCATCAACGACTGGCTGAATCCGAGCGCTTTCGCCATTCCGACTCTGGGTACCTTTGGAAACTCGGGTGTGAGCGTGGCGCGTTTGCCGCGTCAGACACAGTTGGACTCCTCCATCACGAAGGACTTTCATCTCTACGACAAGTTCCATATGGAGTTCAACTTGTCGGCGATCAACGTCCTCAACCACACGCTCTTCAACGGCGTTGACAGCAGCTTCTATACGGGCAATGCAAGCTTTGGCCATATCACCGGGGCAACCACCCCGCGCGTGGTCCAGGCAGGATTGCACCTCGCGTTCTAAGCTGCCCCTTTGATGTGATGTATTCTTGCGATCAATTCAATGCGCGGTGGCCTCTCCTGAAATATGGCTTGGTCGCCGCGCATTTTTTATGGGTGCGCCCCATGCAGGACGCCGTTCACGCACATTGAGGAATAACTCGATCCGGGAGGACTCTGGTACATGTCAATCACGTCGGAAATGAACTCTGCAATCGGCCCAAAATCGCGCCGTGCCTTTCTTCAGGCCGCCGGAGCAACCGGGCTTGCCTTCCTCGGCCGTCAGGCATGGAGTCTCGCGCTGCCTGAAAGCGTCAACCAGTCTCTCGCCAGGCGAGGCAAAACGATCACGCTGTTAGAAGATGGCGGATTTCAAGGCGCTGCCTGGGGATGGCAGTTTACCGAAGGCGCCAAGCTCACACACGTGTCGCATCGCCAGGGGCGCGGGTCAGTGGGTGTGCATACAGAATCGGGCGATTACGCGCGCTTCCTCGTGTTGGGGCCGGAGATCGGAAAAACCTACACGCTCACCGGTTGGGTAAAGACGGAAGAAATTGTTCAGCAGGAAGAAGCAGCGGGTGCGTATTTCACGGCATCGCAGTTCGAGTTTCAGGGCCGCCCCACCGAATACACCGTAGATGGCAAGCAAATTCCAGAAAAGCGTTTTGGAAACTTTACCGGAACAGCAGGCTGGCAGCGGTTCTCACAGAGCTTCACCTGTTTGCCCGGCACCTCGTGGTTCGAGGTAGTGGTGGGCGTCTATCGTGCAACAGGATCGGCCTGGTTCACGGACCTCACCTTTGTCGAAGGAACCGCAGCCGTAGACTTTGACGACGCTGTCACATGCTGGCAAGCGCTTGAGTGGGCGCACAAGGACGCGCTTGAAGGCAGGGCACGCACCAGACCTGCTGCGGCAATCCTGCGCGACTCGCTCCCCGTGCGCGGCGCGGCGGCAGATCCGGCACAACTGGCAAAGGTGTTGGGCGAAACTTACGATGTAGCCTTTCTGACCGCAGAAGAACTTGCCGATCCGAAGCGACTGAACAGGGCAGCTTTCGACTTGCTCGTGCTGCCTTACGGGGAGAGTTTTCCGTTGCCTGCGCGCGCTGCTGTGGAAAAGTTCCTCGGTGATGGCGGCGACCTGCTCAGCACCGGCGGTTATGCCTTTCAATCGCCGCTGGTCTCGAAAGCTGGCAAGTGGGAGTTTTACGACAAGGCGGTACTGGCCGAGCGCAGCGAAAACCTATTGCCGGCATTTGCCGCGGTAGGCACTGCCTGGACCGCGCTTGCGCCCAAGTATGCGAGTGGCGAGAATGCAACGCTGCCGAAATCGGGGCAGCATGTGGCGGGCAAGGTCAGCGTGCCGAGTGGGCTATGGAATCAGAATGCGGCCTGGTACTGCGACCTGCCAGGCGGCAACGAGCGCGATCAGTATTTCTTGCAGGGCTGGATACGAGCGGCAGAAGTGCGCCCCGCGCCGGATGGTTACGCGTACGCCGGGATAGAGCAGCTCGACGCCAAGGGAGACCAAATCTACGCAGCGAGTCTGGAGCTGGAACGCGTTCAGGATTCGCGCGAATGGCACAAGGTAGAGCGTCTGATTTATTTGGCGCCCGGCTGCAAGAAGTTGCGCGTTGGATTCGGCTTGAAAAATGCCACAGGAACAGTCTGGGGAGCGCAGTTCCGCCTGGAGCGCCGCTCGCCTCAGGTGCGCATCAATACGGCACTGGGATTCCCCCAGGATGAGCTACAAGTTGCACCCGAGCAGATCGGGATGTTCGATGCCGACTTCCGTCTGAAACGCGTCTCCTCGATTCGTCCCGCAGCGGGCCAGAAGATCGTCAGCGGCAGCCGCGAACTCACAGGTTCATTTGAAGGCTATGCTGCAACCTGCGTGGTCGGCATGAACCAGGCGCGATGGATACCACTGCTCGAAGCGTACGACGGTGTAGGCCGCAAGCGCGGCGCTGCCGGAGCGCTGGTGCATCACATGCGCGGCGCTTACGCCCGCAGCAGTTGGGCGTTTTTCGGCGTGGAGAATCACGACATCTTCTCCGCAGGATCGGCACTGGGAGAAAGCACCCTGCGCGCCGTGAGCCAGGCACTGGCTAATAAGTGCTACCTGCATGCGTGCGAGGCCGACTTTGCCTCATACGAACAAGGTGAACCGGTGCACGTGTGCGTGCTGGCAACCAACCTGAGCCGCAAGAGTGCGGAACTGGAACTGGAATGGCAGATTGCCGCAACAAGCGCGGAGCTGGCCGTCTACAAAACAAGCCAGAAAATGACATTGGCCGCAGGACAGACAATGCGCGTGGAAACGGAGTGGCGTCCCACGTCGTTTGCGGCTGAACAGTATCGCGCCACCGTGCAGTTGTCTGCCGGCCACCAAGTCGTCGACCAGATGGAGACGGGCTTTGTGGTGTGGAGCAAAGAAACTCTTCAGAAGGGACTGGCCTTTGAGTTCAAGGAGAACTATTTTCAGGTGAACGGCCGCAGCCTGTTTCTGCAAGGGACGGACGACTATCTGCATACCTTCATCGATCAGGACGAGAATCCGCTGACGTGGAGTGACGACGCTCAGGGCTGCCGCGACTCCTGCATCGATGTGTACGAAAATCTGTTGGGCTTGCGCGGACCGCAGCAGCGTCCGACCAAGACATGGTGGCGCTGGATCGATGCCATGCTGCTCAACGTGCAGCGTGTGGGCGGCGCATTCTTCCCGGGCATGCTGGTCTTCAGTAACACAGCAGTCAGCAACAAAGATCTGGGCGAGCAGCAGGACTACGTGCAGGCGTTCGCGGCGCGCTACAAGGATGCAGCAGGAATTATGTATTACCTCAACGGGGACCTGGAACTGCACGATCCGAACCTGACCGACATTCAGGAGATCTACAACCTCTACCTCAAGGATAAGTACGGATCGGACGAAGCGCTACGCACGGCCTGGGCGATCACACCGCCGGAAGCTCCAATCGGCAAGCTGACCATTCGCACCGGCAAGGACGACTGGCAGGATGTGCGTACACTGGACGACTTCGAGTTTCGCACCCAGTTGGTGCGGCGCTGGCTGAATGCACTCTACGACTCAATCCGCAAGGTCGATCAGCGGCATCCAGTGACAGCGGAGTTCTACCAACTGCCGCTTTCGGGAACCGACCTGCTCACCGCGCTCGGCAAATTGGAACTGGCCAACTTCGGATACTTCAACGCAGAAGGCGAAGACTTTTACCGCTTCCCGCAAGTCTGCAAATTCCTTGACCAGAGAGTGCGCGGCAAGGGACTCAACGTCGGCGAATTTGGCGTCAAGACGCACCCAGCCTGGCAAGATGCGAATGACTATATCGCCGCCCGCTCTGAAACGTATGAGCAAGCTTTCTTCCTCGGCATTGCGCACTATGGCTTTGCTCTGGGCGCTTCGAAAATTCAGAACTGGTGTTGGAAGTACCCTTCAGATCTGCCGTTCGAGTGGGGTATCAACTATCCCAACGAGCTTGTAGCGCGCGATGTGCGTGCCTTTTATCGCAATAGCGGGCTCTTCTTCCGCACGCTGCGGCCGCGCTATGAACCGAGTGACGTGCTGTTGCTGATTCCAGGCGAAAACCGCAAGGGCGGCAAGGGCACGAGCATTCTTGCCGGAGTTTCCAACGGCATCCGCCTGCTCATCGATGAACGCATCGTCTTCTCCACGCTGGCCGACGAGTTCATCGACGAGCTGCCCACGAACGTAAAGACGATCTTCTATCCGCTCTCGTATTGCCCGAATGAAAAAGTAGTTGCGCACCTGAAGGAGTTTGTGCGGCAGGGCGGACAGCTCTATGTGTCCGGTGATATCAGTTACGACAGGTTGCGCCAGCGGACGCAGACGCAGCGGCTCAAGGAGCTTTGCGGGGTCGAGTTTGTCTCAGAGCGCTTCGCCAATATCAACTACCAAACCGGAGCTCTGCCGGTGGTCGGCAAAGCAGCAGGTTGGCCGGACTATATGGCGGCGCCGGGAATCGTGATACACCTGGCGGGTGCGCACGCACTGGTCGAGAGTCGCGACGGCGCGCCTGTGGTCACCGAGTTCCAACTCGGCAAGGGACGCGTGATTTTCAGCGCCGACCCCATCGAGATGCACGGCGACCCGCGCTATCAGCCTTATGCGCATGCCTTCTATCACGCATTGTGTGAGCAGCTCCACCTGAGCGGAGAGAAGGTCGAACCTGCAAATGCGCCTGTCCATTGCTTCCGTGTTCCCTCCCAGGACGGGAGGGAGATCACCGTGCTGGTGAACCACAGCGAGAAGGTTGCCGTCCGCGACTTTGTGGTTTCTTCCCACGCTGGGAACGTAACCCTGTCGCTTCAGCCGCGTCTCTCCGGCGCCATCGTGGCCGGAAAGGACAGACGGGTGCAAGCCGTGGAAAGCTCGGGCGATGTGCGCGTCAACCGCGAATTGCTGATCGGCAGCAATCTGCATTTCATGGCGCTCTCAATGAACGAACAGCCAATGGAAAGCTCGCGCGCTCTGCTTCTGTTGCCGATGGGAGAAGGCCAACTGCTGCTTCCGGGCGCCAACCGGTGGCAGCAGCCGGTGGTGTTGGTAGGCGAAGTGGTCGCAGAGCAATGGAAACTATACGAAAGCTTCCGGCCCGAGCAAGATGGGGGCACGCTGAAACTGCCCATCCAGGCCGTTCGCAACCTCAGCATGATGATTGTGTGTGAAGCCGCCGATCAAGCGGCTCAAATCAAACGGATGGAAGCCTGGGTCAAACAGCCCTGGACATTGGCTTCATAATTTGCGTTTTCTGTTCGTGCCTTCCAAGGCCCTAAACACTGGACCTTGGAAAGCACGGCAATCGTACCCATACAATCGGTCTGAGGACAGACCGACACGACAGTTGAAGGCAATGCGTACGCTGACATCGTGCGCGTTGCTGTATTCACTTATGAAGGAGTGCTTCCAAGATGAACAATCTTAACCGTAGGGATTTTCTCGTTACTCTGGGTATGGGGGCAACAGCGCTGGCGATCGACCCGGCCAAAGCAACAGCTTCGCCCCTTCCGGGTGCGATCAAGCCGATCTCCGGCAGTTGGTTTGAGTTTCAACATCATGCCACGGTCGAGGGCGTCGACTGGAACCCAGCTTGCGCGCGCTTTACCGCCGCGCAGTGGGATGCCAAGATCAAGGAAATCGCGGAGACAGGCATGGAGTATCTGGTGCTGATGGCCACCGCGGTTTATTACCGCTCTTTTTACAAGACAAAGATCTATCCGAAGTGGGAACTGGCTTGTGCGGACCCACTGGAAGCTGTGCTCACCGCGGCCGACAAATACAAAATGAAATTCTTCATCGGCGCAGGATTCTATGGCAACTGGGAAAGCGGAAAAGTGATTACCGATCCGGTCGCCGCCAAGAAGAGGCTGCAATCGCTCGAAGAACTGGCCAACCTGTACGGCCACCATCCCAGCTTCTACGGCTGGTACTGGCCGGACGAGGCGGAGATCAATCCCTACTACGCGCCGGAGTTCATCACCTACGTCAATAACCTTTCGCATCAGGCGCGCCAGCTCAAGCCGCACGCGCCAATCATGATCGCGCCCTACGGCACGCGCATCGTAACCCCGGACGATAAGTATGTCCGCCAACTGGACGCCATGGACGTTGATATTGTGGCGTATCAGGATGAGGTGGGAGTGCGGAAATCCAAGGTTGAGGAGACCTCCGCCTTCTACAAAGGGCTACGCAAAGCCCACGACCGCTCGCAGAAGGCGAAGCTATGGGCCGATATGGAGATCTTCGAGTTCGAGAGCGAAGTCTACAACAGCGCCTTGATGCCAGCCTCTTTTGACCGCGTACTGCGGCAGATGGAAGCGGTTTCGCCTTGGGTCGACAAGATTCTTGTCTATCAGTACCAGGGCATGATGAACAAGCCAGGATCCACAGCTTTTGCCGGTTGTGAAGCGTCCACAAAACTATATTCGGATTACCTCAACTGGCTCAAGAGCCAACGATAGTCAGATTACCTTCATCGACTTGTCAGTCGCGCTTCGTTGCAGATTTGAACGCCCTATGGCTAGCCAACCACGAAATTTGAGGCGATTTATGAACTTATCGTTTCAGGACAGCCTCCTCCCGATTGGCTAGCAAACTCGGTGCGCCTTTTTTGCGTCGGCAGATAGGAAGTCGTGCTGTTGTATCAGTAGGAAAGAGAGCAGGAGGTATCGGCGACTCCCGAAACCCGCTCCCATTGATAGGCTTCGACGGACTCTCCACGCGGAAGATAGCTCAACGAGAATCGCTTCCCTTCCCGTTCGACTTCAAGGTGAAGAAGCGCGTTCTGATCGCCTTGAATTGCGTCCTGCGGAACCGGGTGGACGATACGATCGCCATTGCGCAACCCGGCCTTGGCGGCGTTCGAGCCAAGCGCCAGTCCGCGCACTGTGCGCGTTGGTTCCGTCAAGACCTTTGCCTCGAAGCCAAGTTCGTAGCGGCGAAGCTGTTTTGTGGTGCGGCGGAAGCAAGGGCCGAAAGCATCGGATGGTGGCAGGATGAGATCGCCGCGCAACATGGCGTCCAGTTGATCGAGGCCAGCCTTGCCTAGTTCTTGAAGTAAAAGCGCACGCCATGCCGGCTCGTCCGTCGGCTGTCCATGACGACGCCGATTGAGCATGGCGGCAACCAATGTATCGAGCGATCGCTTGCCGCCTGAAGCTTGGCGCAGTTGACTATCGAGCAGGGTAAAGTAGAGCGCACCGCGATCGTAGGGAAGAACGCGCACCCGCGTTTCCGTCCAGAACTGCGCAGCGATTTCGCTGTTCGGGGTGCGCTGCAGCGCATTGGTATAGTAACGCGCCGCAGTGGAATTCAGGTCGTTCAGAAAATCATTGGGTGTGATGCGCCCCGCGCGCAGCGGCAACAGACGCTCGTAGTAGACTGCAAGGCCTTCGCTGTACCAGGAGCCATCCAACTCCATCCCGCTGTCGAGTCCGCGGACGAAGGTGTGCACCATCTCATGCGCCAGAGTGATTTTGAATTCGGCTACATCGGCCTGCTTGTCAAAGGTCCCAATGAACGCATTGCCCAACTCCACACCTCCGCCGGGGTTGATCAGGTTGCGGCGCATGAGAACCGCATAGGGCTCGACCTTTTCCTGATGAAAAAAACCGAAATAGTATTCGTAGAGCTGTTCGGTCCACACCATCAGCGCCCTGGCATCGAAGGGAGGATTGCCCTGCCAGGCGGAGAAGAATCCTTTGGCTGTGGGCTGCTCTGGAAAGCGATGAAGAGTACCGCCAAAGAAATAGATCTCCCGAATATCTTCTGGCTGCATAGCGCGGTTGGGATGTAAATCGCCGACGCCAAGGCTCGACATGCCGACTGCGCTGGAAGGGAGTCCGGCGAAGTCCCAATGCAGGTTCAGAAGATAGCCTGCATCCGAAGCAGGCAGCAGGAGAAATGTCCCAGCCTGGCCGGAGAAGGCTCCGTCTTCACTGCGCAACTCCAGCGGCGGCGCGGCACCGCGTGGATTGGGCGCATTGGTGATCGGCGCGCGATAGCGCCACTCGACCGCGCCATGAACAGCACGAGAGGCGCTCCAGACGCGGCTCTCTGTTGCGGGCTGATCGTGCGCGGTCAACACCAGCGGGCCGTCGGCATCTGTGACAGTGAGCGACTCAATGCCGTGCGCCACTGTCTGCACATTGCTGATCACCGTCGGCAAGCTCAGCAGCGGCTTGCCTGCACCGACATTCATCTGCTCGACGCGCACAGTAACTTCGACCGCGTCTGTGGTTCCAGCAGTCGATGCAAATACGGGCTTCAGTGTGACGATAAGTTGTGAGGCTTTCTTGATTGCCTTCGGCGTCGTGCTTGGAGTTATAGATGCTGGCGAACTTTGGACGCAGATTGTTCCGCTGGCAAGCAGTAACAGCATAGCAGGAACAGATACGCGTAGAAACGATGCAGTCGGTTCTGAGCAGAAGTTCATCGGTCCTGTCCCTTCGGTTGGCAGCGGTTCTTATTGCCCCAGCAGAAAATGCTCAATGTCGGAAACCAGTTGCAGGCGGGTAGGCTGATCGCGATACATCATGTGTCCACCTTCATAGCATGCATGCATGAAGCGGCGTGCAAGATCGGGTTCCAGCTTGGCGCTCATCAACTGATTGCCTTCGCACATGTTCAGCGAGTCATAGCGGCCAGCAGCAACGAAGACGCGAATCTGTTTATCGAGATGCATGGCGTTCTGCAACCAGGGCTGTGAGAGCGGAGGTCCTCCACCGGCGTTCATGCGCGCCATGGACTGCGGTGTGAGTTCGACATGGTTATACGACCAGCGGTCGCCGGTGGAGCGACGATCAGGCCCGGGGCGCGGCATGTAGCCATCTTCGAGACCCGTATAAGCAAGGTCTGTTTGATAGCCGAGCTCGTGGCGCAGATAGCCCGAGAGCGTACGCGCGCGTCCAGGCTGCTCCTGCTCGGCGCCAGCAATGCGCATGTCGTAAGTGTTCAGTTCCTTTGTTGAATCGCCAGCAAAGAGGCCCTTGCGATACTCCAGGTTCGTCATCACCAATGTCTTGTGATTGATCTGCTCTGGCTTGACTCCAATGAACAAGGCAAGCTTCTGCACTATGCTTTCGCGTTCTTCAGGCGACAACTTGTCGAGGCGGTCAAGTGATGGCCAGTAGACCGTCTGTGTCCACTCGGCAACGGCCTTCATGGTGGATTGCCTGTCGCGCATGAGCTCTGGAGAGAGCTTGTGCAACTGGAAGGCCGCAGCGGTGCGAGCCGGAACATACATGGCATCCTGAAAGGATGGAGGCATCAGCGATCCGGGGACTCCGCCGGAGATGAGGATTGCGCCGGAGACCGGAATGCCGCGCTTGGCGAGCATCTCCGTGACGCCGCAGACGCGCCATGTGCCATAGCTTTCACCACCCAGAAACAGGGGCTGATCCTCGGCCGCAAAACGAGCACGATAGGCGCGCACAAACTCCGCGGTCACGGCGAAGTCTCCTAGAGTAGAGAGGAACTCCGTATCGTCAACCTGTGCGGGGCGGCTGAATCCGGTTTCAACCGGATCGTAGAAAACAAGATCAGAGGTGGCAAGCAGCGTTTCGGCATTGTCCTGCATGCCGGCCTGCGTATAGCGGCGCGGCCCGAAGACCTCGGTATGAACCAGCAGAGACTCCGCAGTCGGCCCGCCATTCCATAGGAAAGTAAGCGGGCGCTGCTTGCCGGGCTGAGGCTTGGCAACATAGGCAACAAAAAAGATGTAGGCGCGCACTTGGCCGCTTTCATCGTTGCGCACGGCGAGCCGTCCCGCGCGCGCTTCGTAGTCCAGCAACCCGTGGACGGTTTGCATGTGATGGTGCGTCACAATAATGGATTCATCGCCCGTGACCAAAGGAGGAAGCGTTTCTGCGCGCGCACTGAATGAGGCAAAGGCCACAGCGAGGACCAGCCAATAGAACGAGAATACTGCAGTTTTTTTCATCAACGGACAAGCTCCTTCTTGGGCCTCAGTGCGTGTCTGTGTCGCGATACACAATGCCGCTCTTCATCACGAACTGAACATGCTCCAGTTCCTGAATGCTTTCCAGCGGGTTCCCCTTCACGGCGATCAGGTCGGCATAACTGCCCGGAGCGATTTCTCCGATCTTGCCGCTGGCGCCGATCAGATCCGATGCAGTGATGGTTGCAGAGACGATGGCATCCATGGGGGCCATGCCCAACCGCACCATTTCCGTCAATTCCTTTGCCGCAGTACCAGTACGAAATTCGCCAAATGTATCTGTGCCGAAAGCTATTTTTACTCCGCCTGCCAGCGCGAGATGAAACATGTTGGCGGTTACCGGGCCAACCAGCTTGATTTTGGCTACGATGTTCGGCGGCAGTCGCTCTGGATGATCGCGCGCAATTTCAAAGAGCATGCGAGATACGTAGACGGTTGGAACCAGATAGGTTCCGTGCTGCTTCATGAGCGCCATCGATTCTGCGTCCGCATAGGTTCCATGCTCAATGGAGTCAACACCGGCGAGAACCGCATGGTCGATGGCAAGCTTGCCGTGCGCGTGGGCGGCGACCTTCATGCCGAGAGCATGGGCGGCATCGATTGTGGCGGCAATCTCATCGTTGGTCATCAATTGCAATGCAGGATTGTCGTTGACCGAACCGACACCGCCACTGGGCATGATCTTGATGAGGTCGTCGCCGTATTTGTGATGCAGACGCACGGCGAGGCGCGCTTCATCGGCGCTATCGATTACGGAATCTTTCCAAGCAGGATTGCTGAAGCCGCGGGAGAGGCCATTGCTGTCATCGGAATGTCCGCCCGTTGGACCAAGCGGAGAGCCAGAGATCCACATGCGGGGACCAGGGATCAACTCTTTTTCCAGCGCGCGTTTCAATGCCAGATCCGCGTTCTCGGTTGCGCCCACGTCGCGCACGCTCGTAAAGCCATCTAGCAGAATGGTCTTGGCATTGATCGCGCCGTAGATGGCCGCGTCCGCTGCGGTATCCGTCACCAGATCCTCATAGAGGTTCGGACTCATAGCGTGCATGGTCAAGTGCTTGTGGCAGTCAATCAGGCCAGGAAGCACCGTGTACGACTGCAAGTCAATGACCTTGTCGTCGCCGGAAGCCGGAAGATATCCATCCACAACACGCTCGATCTGATTGGCATGCACGACGATGGTTACGCGATCGCGCAGCTGCCGATTGCGCACGTCGATCATGTGACCGGCATGAATCAGAGAGTCGGCGGCAAACAGAGGTTGCGCGAGAACGCACAGCAGTGCAAAACCAAGCGGTGTTGCGTATTTCATCGTTCCATCCTCATCAGCCTGTAGTGAAAGTCGAGAAGGCGAAAGCACTCTTCCTGAAGAGCTAAATCCCGTGCTTGTTATCGACCACTTATGGCACGACTCAAGTCAGACACCTTTCAAAACTGCGCTTTCATCGGCGGTTGCTCAGAAGTTACTTCAACGAGCGACTTGGCGTCCAGATAGAACTTGTGGCGAACGGTTGCATCCGTATAGGCAGCATGCCCCCCTTCGTAACGGATCAACTGCAGCCGGGAGCGGGCTTCGGCGCTCAAGTTAAGGTGACTCAAGTCATACTCAACGGCGGCAAAAGGTGTGGCAAGGTCATAGCATCCGTTGATGAGGAGCATGCGCATATGAGACCTACGGGCCAGCAAGGAAGATAGCAGCGGACCGCGATCTTGTTGCCCACCGCTCTTCTCCCACAGAACACTCGTCCAATCTCCACGCATGGCGTCCGGCGTTGGCCAGCGGCCACCAAAGGGGCCGGCATACAAGGCGTCGCTCTTCCACCCCAGTTCATTGCGCAGATAGGGAAGAATGGCCGCGCTAACTCCGTAATTCAAGCTGGGATCGTTGGTGACGTTATAGGGTTCGCCGGGCTGCCCATGGCCGACAGCGCGTGTGTCGTAGTGGCCCACAAAATCGCCTTTGGTGGAATCGAGTACGTCGACAGAAAAATCGTCGGCACCTAGGCGCAGATTGTGCTGCTCCCATTGATCGGCAGGCACACCTGTATAGCGCGCCAGTTGCGTGGCAACCGATTTCTTATCGGCGCGTGAAATGCGATCGCCTTTGGTCAACGCAGGCAAATAGACCTGCTCTGCCCAGTTCTCTGCCTCGTTCAGAGTCTTCTGCAGATCCCTTTGCAGCGGTGCCTCAAGCTTGTTGTGTGCAAAAGCGGCGGCGGTGTAGTTGGGCAGCAGAAAGAGAGAGTCGAAGTCGTCGGGATGCGAAAAGCTGAAGACATTGGACAGCAGAACCAGTCCCGCAACAGAGATGTCGCGCTTGGCCAACACGTCGGCAACGCCGAGCGCACGATAGGTTCCGTAGCTCTCGCCGGTCAGATAGACAGGAGCGGCTTCGCGCTCGTAATGCGTGCGATAGAGGCGGATGAACTCGGCAAAGGATTCGGCATCGCCACGATCGCTGAGAAACTGCTTTTGATCTTCCGGCGTGATGGCATAGCTGTATCCGGCATAGATTGGATCGACAAAGACCAGATCGGCAAACTGCAGCCATGTGTCTTCGTTGTCGGTGAGCGCGGATGCGCCTTCAGCCTTCGCGGCCAGGCGGCGTGGGCCCAGCGCGGCCAGTTCGAGCAGTCCAGCGTTGGAGCCGGGGCCGCCATTCCACGCAAAGATAAGCGGCCGGGGCTTTGTCCCGGCAGGCTTGTCCGCAGTGTAGGAGACGTAAAACATCCGGCCGCGTGCCCGCATCTGCGGATCGCGCAGTGTGAGATAACCAGCGCGCGCCGTGTAGGCAAGCGACTGCCCATGAATGCTGATGGAGTGCTGCGTGGTGACCGGATCATCCGCGGGATTTGACGATCCCTGAGCGCACAGAGGGGCAGGCATGAAAAAGGAGAGAAAGGACAAACACGCGCTGGTAGCGCAAAGAAGCAGGTTCGGCTTCATGAGCAACTCCTGAAAGCAAGAGATAGCAGCTTGGTGCTGCCCGGCCCGCGCAGCTGCTGGGCACTGGTTGTGAGCGGTCGAAAGGAGACACGTTGGCTGTCTCCTGTATACAAAATAATTGCAAACCAGTCAATTTGTTTGCAATTTCTGATACATTGCAAGAATACCAACGAAGGAGTCAATTCCCCCCTTGAATCGACAGTTTTTCTCCGCCAATCCGCAGCAACCTTTCAGCGATGCAGTTCTGATCGATGGCCGCACGCTCTACCTTGCTGGCCGCATCGGGCTAAAGCCAGGTACAACCGATGTCCCCAATTCTATTGAGGAAGAGGCCCGTCTCCTGATGGATGGTCTGGTTGAAGTCCTGGCCAAGGCCGGTATGCAACTGGAGGAACTGGTTTACGTGCAGGTGTTCTCTCCCGATGTTTCGCTTTGGGAGAGATTCAATGCGGTTTATGCCAGCTACTTCAAGGGTCCCATGCCGCCGCGCGCCTTTGTCGGCTCGGGAGCGCTGCTATTTGGCGCGCATTTTGAACTGCAAGGAATAGCGTCAAAGAAGATGCTTGTTGCATCCTAAGATTCCATGGAGCGTTGGATGAATTTTTCTCGCCGTGCGGTCGCCAAGGTGCTGGGCGCCGCAGCCTTTGGGGCACTCACTTCCAGGTCGCTGCTCTCGAGTGCCGAGACGACCCCCTCAGGGGCGAGCAAGAGCGCGACCTCGCTGCCGGACCGGGCGCAATTTGTGGCCAACGACTACCAGGTCAGCCTGAACAATGCCCGCTGGCACCCGATGAGCAAAGGCTCACAAGCTGCGATTGACAACTATTTGGAGTACAAACGGCGCGGCATCTGGAATCCTCCAGATCAAGTTTCGGCGATGCAGAAGCAGGTGCGCGACGACTTTGCCGCACTGATCCACGCCAACCCTAGCGAGATTGCCTATGTCGGCAGCACCACGGCGGGCGAAACCATGTTTGTGGCCGCGATGGGCTTTCCTGCTCTGAAGGGCAACATCGTCACCGACGCGCTGCACTTTGAGGGCTCGCTCTATCTGTATGAGGCGCTGGCCAAGCAGGGCGTGGATGTCCGCGTGGTCCGCCCGCGCGATTGGCGCATTCCGCTGGACGACATTGCCGCGGTGGTCGACAAAGAGACCCGGCTGGTTGCTGTCTCAAAGGTCTCCTTTATCAACGGCTTTGAGCACGACCTGAAGCCACTGTGCGATTTGGCCCACGCCCACGGAGCATTGGTTTATGCCGATGCAGTGCAGGCCGTTGGTTGCATGCCCATTGACGTGCGCACCAGCGGCGTAGACGCTCTGGGGGCGGCCAGCTACAAGTGGCTGATGGGCGACATGGGGCTTGGTTTTCTTTATGTACGCCAGCAGGCGCTGGGCCGTCTGCATCGCGTGCTCCATGGGTATCGCCAACTGGAAGAGTTCTCTTACCACGTCTTCCCGTGGGACACGCCCGGCACCTATCCCATCGAATGGAAACCCTCGGAAGACGCAGCCGGCTACTTCGAGATAGGCACAATCGCTAACGCAGCGATTGCCGCGCTTAGTTTTTCTCTACCCTGGCTCCGTCAGTTGGGAATGGAAAATGTGCAGGTGCATGCGCAGCAGCTCAATGGCCGATTGCGCGCAGCGCTACCCTCGCTAGGCTATCCCTGCATCACGCCTGCAGAAAGCAAAGCGCCCATTATCTGCTTTGGAGTGAGCACGCCGGAGAAGACGGCGGACGTGCTGCGACGCGCCCATATCGATGTTTCTCTGAGCCCTGGCCGGATGAGGGTCTCGCCCTCGGTCTACAACACGATTGAGGATGTGGATCGGCTGATCGCGGCTCTGTCGTAGAGCCTGCCGAAAAGGAAACAGCCTTCCTCCGGCCAGACTGAAGCGGGAGGAAGGCTGTTGAGTAGCAGTGGATCGTTTGGGGCTACAGTGCGGCGGTTTCCGAATCGCCCTCGCGAAGACTGCCAAGGTAGTTGTAAATGCTGAACTTGGAGATCCCCAGCAGCGCCGCCACCTTCTCCACCGAGTAGCGGATCAGGAAAGCGCCGCGCGCATCCAGGTAAGAGATGACGCTCAATTTGTCTTCGCGAGTGAACTGTTCGGGCAGCTTGCCGGTGGCTCGAATGGCATCCTCGGTCAGGCTGGTCAGCACATTCTCCACGTTGTTCTCCGCATGTTCCGGCTCCGCAGGGGTGGGCGTAACGTGCAGAGCGTGGTCCAGCCAGGTACGCAGAGAGAGCATCGGGGTCAGGTCCTGATTGACGCACAGGGCGAGGATCGGCTCTCCTTTTTCATCATGCACGAAAACCGAGCAGGAGCGCAGTGTCTTGCCACTCTCGGTGAGCGTGTCGTAGTTCGCCATATCCTGAAAGCCGTGCTCCGTAAATAGACGCATTCCCAGGGCGTCGATGGAGTCACCCAGCTTGCGGCCTGACAACTGCTGATTGGCAATGGCCACAATCGTGTGATCAGGTTGCCTCAGGTCGTGCAGCACCACTTCACTCGATGCGCCCAGCAACTCACCCAGCGTCTTGGTCAATCGAGTCAGCAGATCAAGAATCCGTTTATCATCCATCTCATTCATAGATCGAACCTTCCCGTCGGTGTTCGCGATATTTTCAGAATACTTCAGACATTTCCTTGTTGACGGCCAAAGCGTGAGCATAGAAGCGCAATTTGCAAATAAATTTAGACATGCAATCTTTTGTCATAAGGAACCGATAAGGAATGCCAATAAATGTAAGGAGATTAAATAAAAAGTCTGATAATCTTCTGTAAACGGCCGGGTAGCGGATGACCTCTTCAGGTTGACTTGATTCGCTTTCCTTGGAATACCTGAAAAATTCTACAGTTGCAGGACTATATCACTCCGACGACGAGGTGTATGGATGGCTATTACGCATATTTCTCCCTTTGATTCAGGTTGTTTGCAGAACTTCTTCGTGTGGGTGGCTCGCCACTGCGCCCCCCGCCGTGACACCGGGACGGATAGCTCCACTTCCATCGTGAGCCAGAGGCCCTTGAGGACGCATCAGCTCATTCGCCATGGGAGTCATGTGCTGCTGCTGTCTGCTTTGGCGTTTGCCTTTGCGGTTGCCGGCCATGCCCAAACGGCAACCACCGGCGCATTGCGTGGAGCAGTGCGGGATACCACGGGAGCCGTTCTCTCCAACGCCGATGTTCTGATCGCAAATGAGACGACGGGCGAGCAGCGCCACATGCGCACCAACCAGTCCGGCGGTTATATAGCCTCGTTGCTGACGCCTGGAACGTACCGGGTTGAATTGAACCCGGACGGCTTTGAGCATCACGTTCACAACCACATCACGGTCACCGTGACCCAGACCGTTGTGCTCGAGGATGTGCTGAAGGTCGCTAGTGTCGCAGCTACAGTCGAAGTCACCGACCTGCCCCCCATGGTGAATACCACGGACGATTCGTTGGGCGATGTGGTGGGCACCGAACAGGTGCAGTCGCTTCCGCTTGTGAATCGCAACTTCACGCAGATCATGGATCTGTCTGCCGGCGTAACAACCAGCGTGACACGCGCCGACGAACTGGGCCGCGGCAGCGGTGGCGCGGTCCCCGTGGATGAAGGCGGTGGCATGAATGTGCAGGGCGCGCGCGCCAGCGACAACAATTTCCAGTTGAACGGCATCAACATCAACGATTTCAGCGGCACAGGATTGGGCATTGCCATTCCCAACCCCGACACCATTCAGGAGTTTCGCGTTCAGACTGGCATGTATGACGCGCAATACGGGCGCAACGCGGGCGCCAACGTCGACATTGTGACCAAGGGTGGCTCCAGCAAATTGCATGGCAGCATCTTCGAGTTCTGGCGCAACGATGTGCTCAACTCCAACGACTACTTCTTCAAACAGAACGACGTAGCTCGTCCGGAGTTGAAGCAGAATCAGTTTGGCGGCACGCTCAGCGGCCCGGTTCTGAAAGACAAGCTGCTGTACTTTGGCTCTTATCAGGGGACCCGTCAAATTAACGCGGTGCAGGGCAGGCAGACATTTGTCTCGCCGCTCCTGACCAGCGACCGCAGCGCGGCAGGAATCGGAACGGTCTTTGCCGGCAAGCGCGGCTACTTCCAGAATCTTTTTGGTGGAGTCGGCCCGTCGATCAAGGCCGATGGCTCGAACGTCAATCCCGTTGCATTGCAGCTATTACAGATGAAGTTGCCCAATGGCAACTATCTTTATCCCACGCCCAACAACGCCACCGGCCTGATTTCGCTAACCGAACCGGCTACCTTCAACGAAGACCAGTACATGGGCAACTTTGATTTTCTGCAATCGTCCAAGAACACCGTCGGAGGCCGCTTCTTCATCTCTAAGGCTGACGAGAGCGATCCCTTTGGCGGTGGCGGCAATCTGCCCGGTGCGCCGCTTGCAATCAATCAGACTTACCTGGTCTCTTCGATCTCCGACGACCTTGTGATCCGGCCGAACATCTTCAACCAGCTCCGTATCGGCTACGTGCGCAGCATGAGCAACCGCGTACCCCACGCGCCGTTTAGCTTCTCTGAGATCGGAATCACCAGCGCCGCGCAGAATAACACCCTGCCGGTAATCACCGTATCTGGCTCGGACAGCATCGCTTCAGGCACCCACACGCCCTATAAACAAAACACCTACGATCTGGAAGACAATCTCTCCTGGAACCTGCGCCGTCACAGCTTGCGGATCGGCGGCGGGCTCACTCACTCGCGCAAAATCAACCGTGGCCAGACCTACTATGGCAGTGTCAATTTTGCCACGTGGCCGGACTTCATCCTCGGCCTCGATGGCGCGGACAACGGTACTGGCATGTACAGCAATGTCCTTTATAGCCTGGAGTTGCTGGGCAAGCTGACCACCCCGACACACGACTGGGTCGCCTCTGCCTACTTCCAGGACGACTACAAACTGACCGACAAGCTCACGCTCAATATGGGCGTTCGCTACGAGTGGATGCCGCCCTTTACCGCAGGGGATGGACGCGCCACCAATTTCGACCCCAGCCTGGTTGACCGCAATCCCACCGATGCCGGATCCTATTCAGGCTATGTTGTGCCAGCCAACTTCCACAATTCTTTTCCGACCGGCGTGACGCAGAGCGGCATTACATCGTTCATTCCCGGATCCGGCAATCACACCGTCGGCCCGCGTATCGGCCTGGCTTGGAGCTTGACGCCGAAAACCGTACTGCGCAGCGGATACGGCATCTACTACTCAGCCGTCACCGGCAACAGCCAGTTTGAGAGTGTGGCTTCGCTACCGTGGGTCTACCAGGGCGTTGATACGCCCGGCTACAATGGCTCGACCAGTTTTGCGCATCCTTTTGCCGAGCCGATTCCCGCGGCAAATACCTTCCCTCTCTTCATGCCCTACACACCCTCAACCGACCTTAGCCTTATTGCGACGGACAAGAATCTTCGCTCCGGAATCACGCAGGAATACACGCTGAATCTGCAGACTCAGATCACGCCCAAGCTGATGTTTGAGCTTGCCTATGTGGGTTCCAAGGCAGACCACCTGATCGAATCGCGCTCCATCAATCAGGCGAACTCGGCTTCGGCGTCCAGCCCCATACGCGGCGAAACCACCAATACGCTCGCCAACCTCACCCTGCGCGTTCCGTATGAAGGCTTCGACGTCGCCAACTTCCTCAAGCAAGCCTCGGACGGCCGCTCCAACTTCAACGCGATGGAAGTAACGCTCAAACAGAACCTCTCCAAGGGACTGCAGTTCCTGGCGTCTTACACCTGGTCCAAGACCATGGGGACGGGCGCAAGCTCCATCGTGGGCAGTTCATTCGGCGGCGGCTCCTATGGCAACCAGAATGACCTTTACGCCGACTACGGTCCTGCGAACTTCAATCGTCCGCAGCGTCTGACAGTTAGCGCCTCATGGAATGTACCCACGGTACATACCTCCAGCCATCTGCTCAACAAGGTCGAAAATGGTTGGGAGTTGATCGGCGTGGCCACAATACAGTCCGGCACGCCGCTCACCTTCACCAACGACAACAGCGCGAACCTATGGGGCACCTCGCAAGATCACGCCTATCTCGACAAGAGCAACGCCAGTTGTGGGTCGCTTGCTCGTAGCGGCTCTCTCAACAATCGCGTCACACAATATTTCAACACCTCGTGCTTCATCGATCCGCCCACAATCAGCTCCGATGGCGGAACGGATTTTGGCAACACGCGGGCTGGCATGTTGCGCGGGCCGGCGCAAGACAACCTGGACTTCTCATTCGTACGCAACGCCTCTTTCCTGGCCGACAAACTCAATGTCGAGTTCCGCGCCGAGTTCTTCAATGCACTCAACCATGCCCAGTTCGCCAACCCGGACACGGCCTACAGCGATGGCTCTTCCTTCGGACAAATCACTGCAACTTCAGTTGCGCCACGCATCGGCCAATTGGCGATGAAAATGCACTTTTAAACGACGCTGCAGAGGAATCACAAAAAGAGGAGTGGCCGCCATGGTCACTCCTCTTTTTTTGTGATCGACCCGGCTCCATTGCGCCTATCCAATACTCAGACTGGACCTGCCCTTGAATGTATCCAACACCATAATGGAATGAATCTTCTCCACTCCTTTGATGCGGTGCAGGTCGTCCCAAATGAGCTTGCGATACTCTTTCAGGTTGCTTGTCACCACCTGCAAGATGAAGTCGCAATCGCCGGCCACCATGTGGCAAGAGAGCACTTGCGGCTTGCTCTGCACGGACTTCATAAACTGATTGGCGACTTCCTTGGTGTGCTGGCTCAAAGTGATCTCAACAAACGCTGAGATCTCCAGCCCGAGCAGGCTCTCATCCAACTCGACCGTGAAGCGGCGAATCACGCCGAGGCTGACAAGGCGCTGCACGCGCCGCAAGCAAGGCCCGGGGGTGAGGCCCACTTCATCGGCAAGCGCGTTATTGGGAATATTGGAGCGCTGTTGCAGAATGTCAAGGATTCTGCGATCGATCTCATCCAGATGCGGCATCTTCTCCATTCAGCAATTATCTATCATATTCGGAATAATCATGGATTTATATTGCGCTACAAGCCGGTTGTGCATCTGCATTTGCAATCGGTGCGAGTTGCTATTTCGGTAAGGTAAAAGAGTCGGTATTGATACGTTTTACCCGATCCGGTTGCGGCCCCGCCATCAACAAGAAAGGTCATCATGCCCAGGTTGAGCATTGGAGAATATCTACTCGCACGGTTGAGCGAATGCGGCATCGACACGCTGTTCGGAGTTCCCGGCGATTTCAATCTTTCGCTATTGGAGCAGGTAGTTGCTGCGCCAAATCTGGAGTGGGTGGGCAACTGCAACGAGTTGAACGCCGCGTATACCGCGGATGGTTATGCGCGCATCAAGGGTGCGGCTTGCCTCGTGGTGACCTATGGAGTTGGCGATCTGAGCGCACTGAACGGCATTGCCGGATCCTTCGCGGAGCATGTTCCGGTGATCTGCATCTCTGGCATCCCTCCCACGCACGCACTGCGTCAGCGTTCCATGTTGCATCACACTTCGGGAACCGGCAACTTCGAAGACATCCTCAGTTGCCTCGCGCAATTCACCGCGGCGCAAGCGCGCCTGACGCCGACCAATGCCGCAACGGAAATCGATCGCGTGCTCACAACCGCAATGCGCGAAAAACTCCCTGTCTATGTGCAAATTCCATCGGACATCACGCACATCGAAATCAACGCAGCCATGGCGCCGCTGGACTGGAGCGTTTCCGGGGACAGCGCAAGAACCAGCAGCGTGATCGAACTGATTGCAGCAAGAATCGATCGCGCCG
>Ga0224531_1000175_pt1 | contig 38005 bp, 26 predicted proteins | sample CBST100metaG_FD_179876 | JGI IMG/M metagenome (GOLD analysis project Ga0224531, IMG submission 179876) | Peat soil microbial communities from Stordalen Mire, Sweden - C.B.S.T100 | ecosystem: Environmental > Terrestrial > Soil > Wetlands > Peat | place: Sweden: Norrbotten County, Stordalen Mire...
AAGGTGCCGACCACGGTGGGATTATGCCGCTCCAGCACGCGCACAATGCGGCCCATCTGGCGTCCATCGGCCTTGGGCGGCTCGACTTCGACGAGCACCTGGTCGCCCTGCATGGCGCTGTTAATCTCGTTGGGGGGGATAAATATATCTTCCTGAGTAGAGACTGCTTTGGAAGCCTGCCGCGCGTTGGGCCGCACAAAGCCGTAGCCGTCGCGATGCAGGTCCAGCCGGCCCGCCACCAGGTTGTCGCGCGTGCCGCCCGCGCCAAAGGGCTTGGGAATGCTCCAGTGCTCCCGGTCCACCTTGGCCAGTTGGCCGCGCACGGTGAGGCGCGCCAGTTGCTCCAGCAGCAGACGGCGCTCCCGTCCGCCGCCGAGACTCAGCTCGCGCACCAGTTGCTTGTATCCGGCCTTACCGCCGGCAGAGCGGGCGATCCGTGCCACCAGTTCACGATCAGTCATAGTTCAAGAGTACAGCGCACTTCCCCTGTTGGGGGCATGGCGGCAACCGCCCCGGAGCGCAAAGCAGGCTGGCCACACCTGTAACCATCAAGCTATTGATCCAGTTGGTTCTTCGCTTCACAGCTTCAATGTTCACGATCCTCAGCGGCTCACTGCCTTAAAATAACGGCAACACGATACTCCGGACGGAGCGCGAAGGAGGGGGGAATCCCCTCATCCGCGACCGTCATCTGGGCCGCCAAAGGCGTATACTTCGGCTGTCTATTCATTCAGATTTAGGGCACGCGGCATTGGCCCCGCCTTGGCAAGCCCCGTCCCTCCAGGACAGAAAAGGAATCACTTGAGCGCTATGTGGAAACCCAGCCAATCCGTACCGTCTACCCCCAGCTTTACACCTGAACCCGTTCACCCCACGCCGCCCGCGCCCGTCGCTGAACCCGCCCACCGCGCCCCGGTTACGGTTGGCGACCAGGCCACCATTGGCAAGGGCCTGTTCGTCAAGGGAGAGATCACCGGCTCCGAGTCGCTGTTTATCGACGGCAAGGTCGAAGGCAGCATCAACCTGCCCGGCAACCGCGTCACCGTGGGCCGCAACGGCCAAGTGGCAGCCAGCGTGGCCGCCCGCGAAATCGTCATTCTGGGTAAGGTGCGCGGCAATATCTTCGCCTCCGACCGGGTGGACATCCGCGCCGAGGGCGCACTGACCGGGGACGTGACCGCTGCGCGCATCAGCATCGAGGACGGCGCCTTCTTCAAGGGCGGCATCGACATCAAGAAGGCCGACGCCAAGCCGGGAGCACCCGTCCCGCCGGAGTTGCCCAAGCCGATCCTGCCCTAAGCCGCATCCGCACTCCAGCTTCGACATAAACGCCTCTGCCAACGCAGGGGCGTTTGTGTCTTCTGGGGAGGATGGTGGCTGACGGTGTCGCAGGGAGGCAAATGGGGGACTTCAAGCCAGGTAGCCTATCAACATTCCTCAGGGGCTAAACAGGCTGCAAAAAACTCATTCCGAGGCGTTTCATCGCGACCCTGGGTAGTGCCGATCCGCTCTTTTCCAGAACCCACTTGGTAATCAGGAGCCACAGCGCTGGATATTATGCCACAGGCGAGTCAAACGATATCCACACGAACACCTTGGAATCGGCGTTCTCTTTGCTTAAAAGGGACATTATAGGGAACTTTCACTCCTAGACGGAGGGTGCAAAAAATAAAAAAGGAAAATTGAATTTTCCACTTGCCTTGTGGCAAATCCTCCGATACACTCTTTCTTGTGGCCATAGCGTTACCACAAGGAGAGCGTTAATATGACCGACGAATTGAAACTGGTCCCTCCGTATTTACCCTACAAGACGCTTCTCAGTTCTCTTGAGAATCTTGGGCAGGGTATCCCGCCGAAGATCGACAGGTCAATCTGGAAAAATCAGCCCGGTAGTGTCCAGAGCCAGATTCTCTCTGCGTACAAATTTCTTGGCTTGATAGATGACACTACGGGGCCTACAGATACCCTCCGAGATCTTGTCAAGAACCGGAGTACGCCCGGACCGACCCTTAAAAAGATCATCGAAGACAAGTATAAGCCAATCTTGGTCCATGATCTGGCAACCATGACTACTACAATGCTGAGCGCCGAATTCGATTCAGCGTTCAAATTGGACGGAGAAACCAAGAAGAAAGGTATTCGCTTTTTTCTTCAGGCAACAAAGGCAAATGGCTTTACCTTGTCCAAGTTTCTCTTAGACCAGACCCGCGCCGTATCGACTGGTCCCCGCAAGAAGCGGAATGGCAAGCTGGAATCAGATTTGGATGCTATCGAATTGAAAAGTGAGGAAGTCGCTGCACAAACAAAGGGAACAAGGAAGACTGTTACCCTGCTCAGCGGTGGCCAACTTTCTATATCCCTATCTGTTGACCTTTTTGAATTGTCGAAAGTCGATCGGGATTTTGTTTTTGGTCTCATCGATACGCTGCAAGAATATGAGACCAAAAATTCTCAAAAGGAGGAAGCCTGATGATAAGAAGAGTACTAGCCCTCTGCCATTACACTCACCGTGGCAGTGGGCCTCAACACGAAGGCCCGAATCGCTGATCTCTTGGAGGGGACGCGCGACGCGGGCCGTGGTGGGCTTGCTTTCAATCGGGAGGAATACGATGGTCCGGCGACCTGTAGGAGTTTATACCTCCGAACGGCAGCGCTACCACCGCTGCGGGTTCGACTCCCTATTCCTCCGCTTTGTCATTGTAGTACAACCAGGCCTCAGGCCCAAAGGACAATTGAAATGGTCAATCCGAGCGGTAGCATCACCATGAATGGAATCACTGACCAAGAAATGGTGAGGATTTGGGAGTTTAAGGCGAAGAACGAGGGCGCGTTCAATTTCAACCCCCAACAATTTCAGGTCGTTTCTATTCAGGGGCAAACTTACAACAACAACGTCACCTTTCATTGGCCAGGAGAAGCTGGATTGAAAGTGGTGCACGAAATCTTGGGATACCTACTCAAGAAAGAGGAGAAGGCTGAAGCTGTAGGGCTGTAATCTGTTGCTCCGCAGTTTCTAAAATCTGCTTCATCTCAATCGGCCCAGGTCGATCAAACAGCGCCATCATTAGCGCTACGATCCGGGCCGCTGTTTCTTCTCGCTGCAAGAGCGTAGGGATTGTCCTCACCCGGAGTGCATCGTTCACAGGTTCCATATTCAGCATTTTCCCCCATAACAACTCCAGAAGGGTTCGCCACCCTGTCAAGATACGTACATTTTGTTCAACTATAGATTCTGTGTTAAGTGCATAATCTTCACTAAAGTCGTGCCCTTTTAAAACGACGAGTTTTTCCGCAGTCTGTAAAGCCAGCTTTGATTCTGTTGGCTTTATGCGGGGGTTGAACCCCCCGCCTCCCTCCGGATCGGGTTTTTCCACAGCCTGTTCTATCCCATGCCGAGGCGTTTCATCGCGACCCTGGGCAGCGCCGATCCGGCCTTTTCCAGCACCCACTTGGTCATCAGCAGCCACAGCGCCGACCCGGCCACCAGCACTGCCAAATCGATCCAGCGCATCCGGCCCGGCATGGCCCTCAGGAGCACGCCGCCCAGCCACCAGAAGAGCAACCCAACTCCCGTGCCGCTCACCATTGCGGCCAGCAGGCAGCGCCCCATCTCCGCGTAGTCCAGGCTGGCCAGCGAGACCATGTGCCGCCAGTGCAGCAGCACGGCAATCACCACAGTCTGTAGCGCAATCCCCACGTTGGAGGCCATCGCCAGCCCCATCGCGCCCTGCCAGTGAAAGAAGAAGTAGTAAACGGGCAGCGAAACCAGCGTGACCGCCGTTCCCGCCACCATGGGGATGAACGTCTCGCCCGCGGCATAAAAAGCGCGCGAATAAATCGCCTGTGCCGACCACAGAAAGAGCGAGATGGAGAAGACGGCGAAGTAGACGGCGCACTCTCGCGCATCATGCAGGGAAAAACGGCCGCCGCTGAAGATCAATTCCACCAGCGGCATCCCCAGGGCGATCATGCCTGAAGCCACCAGCAGCCCCAGCGAGGCGACGCGGGAAACCGAGTCCGCCACCCCGATGGCGAATTCATAGCGCCGCTGCTTGCTCCACAGGCTCGCGAAGAAGGGCATCGAAGCCGCGCCAGCGGCCTGGGCCAGCATGGCCATGGGCGCGGTAAAGAGCTGCTTGGCATAGGTCATCAGCGTGATGGCGCCGCTGGTTCTGGAGGCGAAGTACGCGATGATCCAGTTGTCGGCGGTCACCAGCGAAACTCCCAGCATCAGCGGAACGGAGAGCCGCACCCACTCGCGCAGCCCCTCGTCGTGCCAGTCGAGAATCGGATGGTAATGCGCGCCTGCCCGCCGTGCGTAAATCAGGTTCAGCAGAAACGGCCCCAGAAACGCCCCGGCCAGCGTGCCGATGGCCAGCGAAGAAACGCCCAGGCAATGCACCAGGAAAACACCGCCGGCGATGGTGCCCAGGTTGTAGATCAGCGGGGTCACGGCTTGCACGCTGAACTGCTTGCGCACCAGCAGCACCGCGCCAAAGACTCCGCCGGTAAAGAAGAACAACTGCGCGGGCAGCAGAATGCGCGTCAATTTCACGCAGACCGCCGCTTTGGGCGCGTCGAAGCCAGGGAACATCCAGTGGACGTACCACGGGGCAAGCACTTCGGCCAGCAGAATGGCCCCGCCCAGCACCAGGTACATGGTGGAGAGAATCACCGAGAGGGAGCGCTGGCCCTCCTCTTCGCGCCCGGTTTCGCGATAGCGCGTGAGGATGGTGACAAAGGTGATGGAGGCCGCGCCGCCCACCAGGAAATACGAAATCATGTCCGGCAGCACAAACGCGGCATTGAATGCGTCGGCTTCCATGCCCCGGCCGAAGAGCCAGGCAATGTACTTGATCCGCACCAGGCCGATGATGCGCGAGAGAAAGGTGGAGGCCATCAGCACGAGTGTCGCCGTGAAAGCCGTGTGCGCGTGCGAGGGGCGCAACAATCCCAGGGCGCGCGCCCATTTGGACCGCGTCGGCACAGAGGGTTGAGTTGAGGGCCATTCAGCCACTGAACTCGATTTTAACGGGGTGAGGCGAAAGACGGTAAAAAGAGCGTGCGGAAGAGCCGCTGTTGGTATCCCACTCTGGCGTAGTCAGCGCCGGACAGCCATTCCGGGACGAAGCCGGCACGCGCCTTTTTCCATGGACTGAAACGCGACACTCCGCTGCCCTAAATCCGCACTTCCTGCACTGTATCCGCACGTATCTGGAAAACCTAGGTAACCTCATGCAATTGGGTCTTTTTTCCGATATAGGATACACAGCGCCACAGGGCCAGGAGTCAAAATGCAGCGGGTTGAATTTGAAATCATGGAAGTGGATCGGCAGCAAGAGGAAGCACGCCTGGCCGCGCTGGTTTCAACCGAGATTCTCGATACTCCGCCCGAGCCCGCTTACGACACCATTACCCGCTTGGCTGCCGAGTACTTCCACGCCGATGCGGCCAGACTCGGCTTTGCCGACGAGAGCCGTATCTGGATGAAGTCCTGCTGGGGCATCAAGGTTCGTGAGCTGCCGCGCAGAGGCTCCATCTTCGAACTGGTGCTGGCGGAAGACGGTCCGGTGATTGTCCCGAATATTTCCACTCATCCTCACCGCGAACGGCTATCGACGCGCCTCAGAGGCTACTGCGAAGCTTCATTTGCCAGCGTGCCCGTGCGCTCCTCCGACAGAACGATCCTCGGAGTTTTGACCATCTTCAGCAAAAATTCAAGCCCGGAGATGCAGCCGGAAGCGATTCGAACATTGGAGAGTTTGGCCGAGATGGTCTCCAGCCAGTTGGAACTGCGCACGCTGCGCAAAACCTTCATCGGGAATAGGCGGTCTCTGCGGCGAACCCGCGCCGCCGCGACCGCCAACCACCAAAACTGGCCAAGCAAGGCCGACCTGCGCCAAGCCTTGGACAAGCGCCAGTTTGTACTCTATTACCAGCCGGAAATCGACCTGGCTACGCGCAGGATTGTCGGTCTTGAAGCCCTTATCCGCTGGGTCCACCCCGAGCGGGGACTCATTCCGCCCATGGACTTCATTCCGCTGGCCGAAGAAAGCGGGCTGATCCTGCCGATCGGCGACTGGGGGCTCGCCGAGGTCTGCGGCCAGATTCAGAGGTGGTGTGAAGAGGACATCCGCAACTCTTCGCTGCGGGTCGGCGTCAACCTTTCCGCTCGCCAATTCTTGCGCGAAGGCCTGGCCGACCACGTCGAGGCCCTTCTGGTCCAATCCGGCATCTCCAGCCGCCAGCTTGGCCTGGAGATGACCGAGTCCAGCATCATCCCCAATATGCATACCGCTCTGGAGGTTCTCGGCGGCCTGCGCAGACTGGGCGTTTCCCTGCTGATGGACGACTTCGGAACCGGCTACAGCTCCCTCAGTTACCTGCATTCGTTTCCCTTCGACGTGCTGAAGATCGACCGCTCTTTCGTCTGCCGCATGGCCGAGGGCGATCAGCCGATGCAGATCGTGCGCACCATCATCGAACTGGCCCGCGTACTGGGCATGAACGTGGTAGCCGAAGGGATTGAAACCTGCGAGCAATATCGTCTGTTGCGCGAGATGAACTGCCGCTACGGCCAGGGCTATCTCTTCGCCCGCCCCATGAGCGCCGAAGCCGTCACCCAACTGTTGAGGCTCCCCGGCCGCGTACTCCCCGAGCCCGAGGATGACGAATTGGCTTGCGCATGACCCCGCCGGATCTCCGCACTGTTTCCGGGGGCTGGAACTCCTGGTGCATGGGAGTGTTTCTGCTGATTTCATTTCAGGACAGGCGACAGGCTTGTTCTTTTCTGGAATCCGCCCAGTCATTGGATGGGAAATTCCTCACACTTGTTGCCACGCCTGGCGGTATGCTCCATGCCATGCAGCAACCAACGGCATCTGCGCCTGCCGCCACCTCTCCCAGCTTTGCGGCTCTGCTGGCCACGCTGGCCGCGCCCACGCAAAGCCCCGGCGACAAGTCTTTGCCGGAAGGGCAAAAGCCCGCATCCGCCTGGTGCGATGACGATCTTGCTGACGATGTGGCAACCCTCAGCTACGAGAGCGCCTTGAAGACTCACGCGCGCTACCACCCCACAGATCAGTCGCTGACCCAAGCCGCCAATCCGGCGCCATACTGTTTTGAGGAAGCCTCTTCGGCTCTCTCCGCGGCACCCCCGCGACCTGCGCCTCGCGCCATGACGAATCTGGCTGACAAAGCCAACCGCCTTCCGTCCGCGCCTTGTGAGCGGAATCTGAAGGACGCCAGCATCACCATCCGCATGAGCAAGGCGGAGTGCGCGCAACTGCACGAGCGGGCAGCCGAGGCCGGGCTAACCGTCTCAGCCTATTTGCGTTCCTGTACCTTTGAGGCCGAATCCCTGCGAGCAATGGTCAAGGACGCGCTGGCCCAGTTGCGCTCAGAGACAAGCCAGGCCAAGCCCGCCGCGCCGCATCGCCGCTCCCTGCTCGGCAGATTAGCTCGCAGGCTGTCCGGTTTTCTTCCCTCCTGGCACAACAGCCAGCGCATTGCCCGCGCCTGACCGTCAGCCATGCTTTCCAGGCTGCGGAAAACTCCTCTGTTCCAGAAATTCTTTCGCCTCGAAAAGGTACGGCTATCGCCGCGTTCCCCCCGATAGGCAAGGGCGGGGCATTTACAATGACTCATGTGCAGCCTGAAAAGTCTTCGCCCATCATTCTCGCCGAAAATCTGACCAAGGTTTACGCGGCGGGCCGAATCCAGGTTACCGCCGTGCGCGGGGTTTCGCTTGCCGTGGAGCCTGGGGAGTTTGTCGCCATTGTCGGCCCTTCGGGTTCAGGCAAATCGACGCTTTTTTACCTGCTGGGCGGGCTGACGCAGGCCACCCAGGGGCGCGTGGTGATCGACGGGATCGATTTTGCCTCGCTCAGCGACGCCGAACGCACCCGGCTGCGCAAACACCGCATCGGATTTGTCTTCCAGAAGTTCAACCTGCTGCCCACGCTTACGGCCCTGGGCAATATCGAAATTGCGTATACAGTGAGCGGTCGCAAGGAGCCGCTGGACAGGGCTTATCTGGACCACCTGAGCGATCTGCTGTCGATCCAGGGACGGCTCGATCATCGGCCGAGCGAACTGAGCGGCGGTGAGCAGCAGCGGGTGGCGATTGCGCGGGCACTGATTACCCGGCCGGCCATTGTGCTGGCCGACGAACCCACCGGCAACCTGGACACAAAAAGCTCGGACGCTGTGCTGCAGATGTTGCGGCGCTCCAACCAGGAGCTGGGCCAGACCACGTTGATGATTACTCACAACCCCGAGGCCGCCTCGATTGCCGACCGGATTCTGCATATGCGCGACGGAGAAATTGTTCGCGAGGAGAAGGGTTCGCGGGCGGATGAGGCCCTGTAGGCTTTAGGCACGGCCCTGTTTTCCGCAGTTCCGGAGCCAACTACAGTTTGACCTCATTTCGGTCCCCCGGTATACTCAAACTTGCACCAAGCGGGAGTAGCTCAGTGGTAGAGCATCGCCTTGCCAAGGCGAGGGTCGCGAGTTCAAATCTCGTCTCCCGCTCCATTCCGCCCTCCGGCGCCAGCCGGGTTGGCTACGGTGGTATGGAGCGAATCAAATTTCAGGGCAGCCCTGCCAAGGCGCGGTACCCAAGTGGTAAGGGAGAGGTCTGCAAAACCTTTATGCGCCGGTTCGATCCCGGCCCGCGCCTCCAATTTTCCCTTTAAATTATGTGTTTCGTTCAGATTAGCCTATTTCCCAAGCTATGTCTGTTATACCCATAATCGTGGTAAATTCGTGGCGGAGATCCGTGCGCTGACCATCATCAACCGCCTCAAGCTCGCCAAGCGGAGGATTACGCATGAGCACCGCAATGCTGCTGCCCGGTTAGAAGCCGCACGGAATCGACTGGTTGCAGGTGCTTACTTCCCCAGTACCTGCTTGGCAATCGTGGCCAGTTGCATATTCGATGTGCCCTCGTAGATCGGGCCCACCTTGGCGTCGCGATAATACTTTTCCGCCGGGTAATCGCGCACAAAGCCATTGCCGCCGAAGACCTCGACGCACCGGCTTGCCACTCGTTCGGCCACCTTGGGGACAAAGTACTTGGTCATCGCCGCCTCGCGTAAAAACGGCTTTCCCGAGTCTTTCATCCGCGCCACGTTGTAGACCATCAGCCGCGCCGCCTCAATCTCCGTGGCCATCTCGGCCAGCGCAAACTGGACCGCCTGGAACTCCACAATTGGCTTGCCGAACTGCCTCCGCTCCTGGGCGTAGCGGGCCGCATGGGCCCAGGCTCCCTCGGCCAACCCCAGCATCTGCGCGCCAATTCCGATGCGTCCCTCGTTCAGGGTCTCGATGGCGATTTTGTACCCCTTGCCCGGTTTGCCCAGCAGGTTCGCCTCGGGGAGTTCGCAGCCGTCCATGATCAACTCACAGGTGCTGCTGGCACGAATCCCCAGCTTGTCTTCCTTGCGGCCCACCGTGAATCCCGGCGTGCCCTTCTCCACCAGGAAGGCCGTGATGCCGCGATAGCCCGCCGCTGGATCGAGCGTGGCGAAGACGATGAACAGCCCAGCCTCGCGCGCGCTGGAGATCCATAACTTCTGTCCGTTCAGCCGGTAGCCGCCCGGAATCGCCTCGGCACGGGCCTGAAGCGCAAAGGCATCCGAGCCTGAACTGGCCTCGCTCAACGCATAGGCTCCCACCGTGTCGGTGGCCATCCGCGGCAGCCAACGCTTATGCTGCTCAGGAGAGCCCCAGCGAAGCAGTGCATTGACCACCAGCGTGTTGTGTACGTCCACCACAACCGCCACGCCGGGGTCCACCGTCGAGAGCGCCTCGATGGCCAGCACCGAATCAAAAAAGCTGCCGCCAGCGCCGCCTAGTTCTTCGGGGATCTCAATCCCCATCAGCCCTAGCTCGAAAATCCGCTCAATCAACCCCGGGGCAATGTGTTGTTCGTCGTCCATGACGCGCACGTGCGGGGCAATCGCCTCCTCGGCAAACTGGCGAACTGTTGAATAAAAGAGGCTCTCCTCTTCGGAAAGCTGAGTAAGTGCTGGGGTATGAATTGTGTCTGCCAAAGGAAATTTCCTCCGGCCTTGAAGTGTATCAAAACAAGCGGCCTGCGAGGAACCGGACCCGGTCCGCAGCGTCGGCATTCCCCGTGGGTCTGGCAACTTCTGCGGGGAGTTTTTCGCTTCTTGTCTTCCCGTGGTCAACTTCCTTCATTGAACCGCGTCTAAATAAGATACCGTAGGCAGTTTGTTTACGCTCAATGCTGCACCGCGTAACCTTGTTTTTTCTGATTGTTCCTTTATCTGGCTTCGGGCTTCACTTGTGCAGCGCCGATGTACGCAAACTGGAATCGAGGCCGGAATTTTCCCCATCCGAGAAAAATTCCTGCGCGTTTTGAGCGAAAGAGCGTACTGTTCCGTCTCGAAGTCAAGCTACGGGTTATCGTGGAGATAGCGTCCGAGCAGATACTAGAGTAGCGGCGGACAGGGTTCCTTTCCGGGTTTCACGAGTGGAACCACAACTTCTTGCTTATTCGGGGGGGGGATTCCCCGAAGGAAGGGTCCAGGAAAACGACTATGTATCTGATGAAGGCCTTCCCCTCTGGTATATTGGCCGGCGTATTGCTCAGTTGCGCAGCCTTGGCGGCTCAGAATTCCACGATTGTCCCGCGGATTACGACGGATGTGGATGAGTCGTCTCTGACGACGCTGAAAGGCAACGTGCCGCACCGGGCGCAAGCGCAGTACGATCAGGGCGAGACTTCGGCCTCGACGCAACTGACCCATATGCGCCTGGTGCTGTCGCGCACGAGCGAGCAGCAGGCGGCGCTGGACCAGTATCTGGCCCAGTTGCAGGATAAGTCGTCGCCAAACTATCACAAGTGGCTCACCCCAGAGCAGTTCGGCAAGCTCTACGGGCCGGCGGACTCGGATGTGGCTGCCCTGGTGGCTTGGCTGGAGTCGCATGGATTTCAAGTTGAGCCGATTTCAGCCGGACGCACGAATATTGCATTCAGCGGGTCGGTCAGCCAGGTCGAAGAGGCCTTTCACACCTCGATCCACTCCTTCCAGGTAAACGATGCTCAGTTCACCTCGAATACAACGGACCCGCAGATTCCAACGGCGCTTGCCGGTGTGGTCAAGGGCGTCGCGCATCTGAACACGATTCGGCCCAGGCCGCACGCCGTGCGCGGAACCCCAGGACATATCAACTCTCAGACCAATAGGATGGAGCCGGCAAGCGATGTCTCGACGAACAAGCCTAGAGCCGGCCTTACGGATACAAGCGGCGGCGACTTCCTCTATATCGTGCCCGCGGATGCGGCGACGATCTATGACACGCCGAACGCCTTCAACGTCAACAACACTTCGGGGACAAGTTATACAGGCGCGGGGGTGAAGATCGGGATTGGCGGCGATGCAACGATCATCGCCAGCATCGTGGGGACCTACCGGAGCACGTTCCTCGGCAGTGCCTATGCAACCAACCCCACGCTGAACTATTGCACCAGTTCCAGTTCATGCTCCAGCACTGCCACTGGCAGTGGTTGGACCACGAACGCGGGCGATGCCGACGAAGCCTATCTAGATACCGAACTCTCGGCGGGGCTGGCTCCAGGAGCGTCGATTTACTACTATGCCTCCACGGACCTCACCACAGGTATTGAGGCGGCGCTCGAAGCCAATCTGGTGGACATCTTCAGCCTCAGCTTTGGCGAGTGCGAAGCCGACATGGGCAGCGACAACGCGCTGATCAACGGCTACTGGGAGCAGGCGGCGACGCTAGGCATCGCGGTAACGGTTTCCAGCGGCGATAGCGGTTCGGCTGGATGCGACGGCGACGCCACCAATACCACCATCGCCAAGGACGGGTTGTCGGTGAGCGGCTATGCCTCAACGCCGTATAACATTGCGGTGGGCGGAACAGATTTCTATGCGCTGGAAAACTCGTTCACGAGCTACGTGAGCGCGACACTGGGCAGTTCCTCAACCTATTACCGGACGGTTTTGAGCCACATTCCAGAGTCGATCTGGAACGACTCGGTGGTAAGCGACACCAATTCTTTGAGCGAGAATGTTCCCGAGACGGGAAAATATGCCAGCATCGTGGCCGGCAGCGGCGGCGTGAGCAAAAAATACAACAGGCCCGCATGGCAGACGGACACGAGCACCGTCGACTCTAGCGGAATGCGCGATCTGCCGGATGTGTCGTTGATGTCCGGCAACGGTTACGACAGCGCAACATGGCTGGTCTGCGACGACTCGACCTACGAGGGCGCCACGCTGAATTGCTCGAATATAACGGATGGCTACTTTGACGGTTTTGGCGGAACGTCCACCGCCGCGCCAGCCTTCGCGGGAATTCTGGCGCTGGTGCAGCAGAAAACCGGAAGCAGGCTGGGGCAAGCGGCATCTGTACTCTACAGCCTCTTCAACGGCAGTCATTCGAGTTCGATCTTTCACGATGTGACGGTGGGCAATAACTCTGTGCCCTGCACGAGCGGGACTTCAAATTGCTCGGACAATTCGGCCGGATACTACTTTGAGAGCGGCTATAACGCGGCCACCGGCTACGATCTGGCATCTGGGCTGGGCAGCGTGGATGTGACGCAACTCATCACCTACTGGAACACCGCCAGTGGCACTGCCACTGCGACGGTTGCGGTGAATCCGCAATCCACATCCATCACCACGACAGAGTCGCTCTCGGTTCCTGTCACCGTGACTGGTTCCTCCTCCGCGCCCACTGGCACGGTTACACTCTCCGGCGGCACTTACACCTCCTCCGCCGAATCTCCGCAAAGCACGAGCGGCTTGATCGCGAACTACACGTTTACAATTCCAGCCGGTGACCTCAGCGTCGGCAGCGATATCATTACCGCGACTTATAACGGTGACGGAACCTATGCCGCGGCAACCGGCACAGCAGCCGTGACGGTAACCTCGTCTTCCAGCGGCAGCGACACTTATACGCTGGCGGTGACGACACCGGCGGCCATTGCGCCGGGGAGCTCCGTAACTTCAACCGTTACGGTGAGTTCGGGAACTTTATATTCGGGAACCGTTGCTCTCACCTGCGCGCTGACGTCGTATCCCTCAGGGGCTGTTTATTTGCCCAGTTGCTCAATCAGTCCCGCGACGGTAACGCTGAGTTCCAGCATAACGAGCGGAATAGCAACCGTTGAGCTGAAAACGACGGCGGCTACCAGCGCGGCGCTGGCTTCTCCGAAGCTGCCCGGCAAGGGACGGGGATGGGCAGGGGCGGGCGGCGGCGCGGTTCTGGCTTTCCTGCTCTTCCTGGGGATTCCAGCGCGGCGGCGCAGTTGGCGGTCGATGCTGGGCGTTCTGGTGGTGATGGTGGCGTTGGGCAGCCTGACTGCCTGCGGCAGCGGCGGCAGCACGAGCAGCAGTAGCAGCGGTTCAACGAGTACTCCGGGGACAACAGCCGGTAAATACATATTCACGATCACGGGAACCGGAACTCCCTCAGTGACCCCGGCGCCCACAACCACCTTGACACTGACTGTAAGCTAATTTTCTCAGCGAGCAAGACACGATGGCCCTTCCCTCGGGAAGGGCCATCGTGTCTTGCTCGCTATTGGGTTCTCAGTCTGTTTTGGAGTCCTCAGCGTTCACCAGCGCCAGCGCCGCCGTCCCTTTGTGCGGCGCGATGAAGCTCTCCGCGCGCCAGGCGATAGAAAGCTTTTCGCGGTCGAGCAGCTTGTGAATCTGTCCGCGCGCATGGTCAGCCCACGGGCCGCCTTTGTCCAGCCGCGCGTAAGCCTGCCAGTGGCGCAGAGCCGGGCGCGCCTCGCCCTTGCGCTCGTGGGCCAGCGCCAGGTTGTAGTGGGCGTCGGCATAGCCGGGAGCCAGCGCAATCGCCTGCCGATAAGCGGCAATCGACTCATCCGGCCGCTGCAACTCGTCCAGCACGTTGCCCAGATCAAAAAACGCCAGCACATAGCTCGAATCAATCTCCGTGGCTCGGCGGTAAAGCCGCTCGGCCAAGTCAAACTCGCGCAGATGAAAGTGAATCGTCCCCAGATTGATCCACGCCGGTGCAAAGCTGGGATCGGAGTCCATGATTTCCTGGTAGAGATTGATTGCGCGTGGCTTATCGCCAGCCTCTTCGGCCTGCACCGCCTCCAGAAAGATCTCCTGTGCGCCGCGTGGAGTGCCCGCCACCGGCCTGCGCAACGGCGCCGGCTCGGAAGTGGCCGACGGCCGGCCCATCTGCTGATCCAGACGCTCGAAGTCGAAGAGCAACTGCCGGCGGATCGGGTCCACCATCGCTCCGTGGTGGCGGAAGGCCAGCCGCGTCCCGGTCCTCACCAGGCTGGCCTCTTGCAATGGATTTGCCATCCCCGCCACCGCCTTCATGGCGACAATCGAGTGCCGGATCGACGCCACCGACACGTCTTCCTCGCGCAGGGCGCGCAAGATCCTCAACTGTCCAAGATCCTGGAAGGTATAGCTCTTTTGTTGGGGAATAATTCCCGCCCGCTCCCACACGTGCAACTGGCGGGAGCCGATTTGCAGGATGCGCAACACGTCCTGGCGGCTATAGCTGGTCACTCTTCAGTGCTCCCGTGGTTGGTCTGGTTAGGCCTCGGGTCTAGAACTCAGGCTTTGAACTCGGGTTCTGGACCCCGCCCTCCCTAAACTCGACTCTTGGAACAGTTACTGAGAAACCGCCCTTGCTTGAATTATGCCAATACTTTGCGTGGATAAGATGACACGAAACCGCCGCCACATAAAAATAGGTGGAAAATTGGTGCATTATTTGGTTCATTTTTTCCTGGAAGTCGCATGGCCTGTGGAAAACAGAGGATAAATCCATCTCTCCGGGCAAAATCAGCACCAAACCCGCTCATTCGCGGAGCGATGCCTTGCCGCGCCGTGCGCTTATGAAAATCTGGAGAACCCCCCCCGCTACTCCCCGCCTGCGTGCAGATCCACCTTACCGCGGAACTTGGCATAGACGAAAGCGATGTAGCCGATGGCCAGCACCATGCCGAAGCCCCACCAGATCAGGCCCACGGCGAGCGTGTGCGGACCGGAGATAGCGCTGGTGAGGGTGATGTCGCGATCAGCGCCGGTGGTGGCGGGCAGCAGCGTGGGATACAATTCCCAGCACGCTCCAGCCAGCATGAAGAATAGATAGAAGCAGGATGAGAGGAAGGCCTTCACCGGCTGGGCTTTGCGATTGAGAAACCAGATGGCGGCCAGCGATGCGGCAACGCCCACTGGGATGATAGAGGTGACCGGGTAATTGAAGTAATTGTTCAGACTGGCCGGGCGCACGGCAATGGTGGCGGCAAGACTGACCAGGGTGAGCGTTACGAGCGCAAACCACAGTGGAGTGACGATGCGGCGGGCGCGCTGGGCGAGTTCGCCGGAGGTCTTGACGGTGAGCCAGAGCGCGCCGTGCAGCGTGAGCGCCACCAACGCCACCAGGCCGCCGATCACCGTGTACCAATCGAGAATGCCAGGGTGAAGGCCGGGCTGCCAGTTGGTCCATAGGGGCAGGAAGAAGTAGCCATCGGCTTGCAGGGGAACGCCGCGCAGCACGTTCGCCAAGGCCGCGCCGAAAAAGATGGCGAGCAGAGCGCTGGCGAGGCCGAAAACTCCATCAAGCAGGTCGCGCCATACGCCGACTTCGACGTGATTGCGCAGTTCCAGGCTCACACCGCGCAGAATCAGCAGCCAGAGCACAATCATCAGCGGCAGATAGAAGCCGCTGAAGGCCGAGGCATAGAGCAGCGGAAAGGCGAAGTAGAGTGTGCCGCCGGCAGCCAGGAGCCAGACTTCGTTGCCGTCCCAGACGGGGCCGATGCTGCCCAGCACGGCTCGCCGCTCCGCCTCGTTGCGTTCTAGGAAGAGATGAAGCACGCCCACGCCCAGGTCAAAGCCGTCGAGCACCACATAGCCCACGATCATCACGGCAACCAGCCAGAACCAGATAAAACCCATCATGACGAAACTCCTCTTCGGTCCGTTTCAGCAATGCGTGGCGAGCGTCAATCGGCGTGAACCGCTTCAGCGGTATGCGCCTTGGGCTCTGGACCGCTGCTGATTTCGCGGTAGATCAGAACAGTAAACAGAATGCCCAGCAGCAGATAAAGCCCCATGAATCCCAGCAAGGTAAACAGGCCGTTGCTGGCCGAGACGGTGTTCGAGTAGCCCTCGCTGGTGCGCATCAGGCCGTAGATGAGCCAGGGCTGACGGCCCAGCTCGGCGGTCAGCCAGCCGGCGGTATTGGCAATGTAGGGCAGCGGAAAACTGAGCAGCAGCGCCCACAAAGCCCAGCGCGCCGTATACAGCCGCTTGCGCCAGAGCAGAAGCGCGCACCCGATCATCAACGCCACAAACCAGGTCCCCAGGCCGGCCATGATGTGATAGGCGTAGTAGAGCAGCGGCAGCGCGGTGGGCCATTGGTCGCGCGGAATCTGGTCCAGGCCCTTCACTTCGGCCTTGGTTGTTCCGTAGATCAGAAAGCTCAGCGCGTCGTTGATCACGATGGGATTGTCGATCTGTCCCGTCTCCTCGTTGGGTTGGCCCACCAGCACAACCCCCGCGCCGGCCTCGGTCTTGAACAGGCCTTCCATTCCGGCCATCGCCGCCGGTTGATTGCGCGCAACGTACTTGCCGTGCAGGTCGCCGGTGGGGAAGATGATGAGGATCGAAGCGATCACGCCGGCGATGACGCCCACTTTGAGAAAGATGCGGCCATAGTTCTCCAACCGGCCTTCCAGAAGATAAAACGCGCCCACGGCTGCCATCACAAACGAGCCAGTCACCACCGCGCCGGTCATATTGTGCGCGTACTGCAGCAAGCCCCAGGGATTCAACAGCAGATGCCAGAAGCTGATTACCTGAAACTGTCCGTTGGGAAGGCGATCATAGGACACGGGATGCTGCATCCAGGCATCGGTGACGATGATGAAGAATCCCGAGATCCACGATCCGACGAAGACCATCACCGCCGAGAACCAATGCATGAGTTTGGAAATTCGCCCCTCGCCATAAAGAAAAAGGCCCAGAAAGGCCGACTCCAGAAAGAAACTGAAGACGCCTTCCATGGCGATTGGCTGTCCGATGACGCCGCCGGAGAGCCGCGAGAAGCGCGCCCAGTTGGTGCCGAACTCGAACTCCATGGGAATGCCGGTGACCACGCCAAAGACGAAGTTGATGGCGAAGATGCGTCCCCAGAAGCGCGCCGCCCGGTCCCATTGCTCGCCGCCGGTTTTCAGCGCCACTGACTTGAGCACCACGATGAGCAGGCCCAGGCCCATCGTCAGTTGGGGAAAGAGATAGTGGAAAGTGATGGTGAAGGCAAAGTGCAGCCGGTGGATCAATTCAGCGTTCATCGGAACTCCTGTTCCTGGGCACGCGGGGAAATGCAGAAAGCATTCCTATCCGTATTGGTTCGCCTGTCAGAAGAATATACGCAAAAAGAAAGCCTGAAAGACTCAATGCTCGAACTGGCTTTTATATCCCTTTCGATGATCAAAGTTAGTGCCTGGATGTTTTTTGGCGCAAAGAGAATTACCTCATCCAATCCGCCCGATCATTCATCGTTCGCTCAGCGGTCGCCGCATGGATTCGATACTTCCCAATTGACGTAGATGGGATTGCTGAGCAGCCACATCTTGCCGTCAGGAGCTTCGACTTCCGCGCGGAACCAGTGACGGTGGCCGTCGCTCACCCAAGCCAAAGAAAAGCTCTGATCGGCCGATGAAACAGCCGCGCCGGTTTTGAGAGCGGCCTCCTGGCCGTCCTTCAGCCAGCGGACGTTTCCTCCCGCCGCGTCGGTTACACGCAAGTCGAAGTCCACCGCTTCGCCTTCAGGCGCAGTAAGAAGATCTCCCGCGTGGACAATCTGGTTCCGCGTTCGTGCGGTCACTTCAAGAAGGCGATTCCGGGTTCCCGCAAGATCGATGAAGACGTGTCCGGCGCGGATGCCGGCAAGAATCGCGGGCGTCGAAAGCTCTGTTGCATAAACGACCGTTGTCGGGCTTCCGATGGAGCCAATTCCATCGAGCGGTTGCATGGGCCGGTGATTATCGCTTCCGCCAATCCCCGTCAGCCGGCAGCCTCGGTCCAATTGCTTGTCCCAAAAAGGAATGTTGGGGATTCCGTACTCTTCGCTTCCTCCGTTGACTGCCTCGACGGCTGTCAGCAGGTGCATGTCCACCTTGGAAGACGGCGTCCATCCACACCCCATGCAAATTTCTCCGCTCGGGTCGCCGGGATGGTTGATCGAGGTCATCCCGCCCAGTTGATCGGCGCTCCGCAACAAAGTATTCATGTCGGGAACCTGTTTGCTGCCGAGGCGGAAATCGACAAAATCGGTTGTTCCGAGAAAGTTGATGTGGCCTTCGAAGGTGGTGATCTCGCGGCCCGGAATCAGCAGCAACTTGTCGAAGTAAGGTTGCAACTCGCGCATGGGATTGTACTGCGAGGTTGCGTTGTGGTCGGTAATCGCGATGAAGTCCAGCCCGCGGCGAGCCGCGGCGTCCGCGCTGAAGTAGACCGGGCAAGGCGCCATCTTCCCCGACTGGCTGGGACATTCGCCATCGCTCTGCGCTGTGTGCAGATGGAGATCGCCGCGATACCATGCCAGCCCAGCCCGGAGCGGCACATTCAGTATTGCGGGCTGGCTGGCAACCGCGCCGCCGGAGGAGAAGTACACATGCACGGTGTAGCGCGATTGCGCATTCGGGCGAATGTTGGGCACGCCGATCAGCACATTCCACGAACCCGGAGGAATGGACCCCGGAAGACATGAGGGGGTTGCATCGGCAATCCCCACGGTAAGCAGGGATTTGTTGCCACCGCTCCAACAGCGAAGCTCGGCGGGGTCAAGCAACCCCAAATCAAGCGCGGTATGCTGCTCCTTGCCGGTGTAGGAAAAAGTCAACGTGATCCGCTCGGTGCCAGAAGGAACGACGAACGGTACTTGGATGTAGCTTTGATTTTGCGAGCCTTCAACGACGCCCTCAAGAACAAGATCCGCTGCAGAAGCGGGAGCCGCAGAGGGAGTCTGCTGGCCGCCGTTGGCAGCGGACGCAAGCGAAAACAAGGAGAGCAGAAGCGTGGCGCAGAGGATGGTTGTTCCTGGCCAGAATAGCCGTTTCGTCATGGTGGCACTCCTTGTGCAAACTGCAAAGAATTTTTATATGTGAAGCAAGATATGCGCCCCCATGCTATTCCATTCAGTTCGCTCTGGCCATGGGGGGACTTGCCTCTCTGCCGGCAAGTATCTCTTGTCCTCTCGTCTTACTTATAAGTTACAAGGCATAACTCGTTGAACTGGGAAAAAAGAACGCGCGGAGGATTCTTCTTCAAGAAGAATCCTCCACGCACTGTCTGCGCATGATTTACGGGAACCGCAAGACTCATCTAGAAGACGATCTTGCCGGCCACCTGTAACTCGCGTGAGGGAAGGGTTGATGTGATCACGCCGAAGGTGGTGCTGGAGGCGCCGTTGTACAGGGTATTGGGCTCGCCGAAGTTGGTTTTGTTGGTGATGTTGAAGGCCTCGGCGCGGAACTGCAGGTGGGCTCTGCCGATGAGGGCGAAGTCCTTGGTCAGACCCGTGTCGAGCTGCCAGAAAGCATAACCGCGGACGGCGTTGCGGGGCGAAGTGCCAAACGGCGCATAGGGCTCCGGGGTGGAGAAGTTGGCGGTGTTGAAGTATCCCTTGTAGGACTTATTCGAGGCGACGGCCGGGCCGCTCTGGTTGGGCCGGTAGGAGTTGCGGCCACTGATGGTGATCAGCGGCGAGACCTGCGTGTCGGTGTCCGGGCTATAGGCAAAGGTGAGCGGGTCACCGCTGCGGGCCTGGAAGATGTCTGTCATCTGCCAGCCGCCCAGCACCGTGTTCCAGGCGCGATTCATATTCCCCCCCAGCCAGTGGTTCCGGCCGACGGGAAGTGACCAAACCACGGAGGTCACGTTGATCAGCGGACGGTTGTTCGCGGAGATGCCGCGGTCCGCCTGCACGTTGTAGATGTTCTGCACTGAGGGGATGAAGTTGCCGCAGTCATTGCAGCCGCCGCTGCCGTCCTCAGCCTGGGCGGCGATATCAATGGATTTGGACCACGTGAAGGAATCCAGCAGGTAGAGTCCGGAGGTGAAGCGTTTCTCCACCTTGGCTTGCAGACCCTGGTAATTCGACGTTCCCCAAGGTAAGGTGCCAAGAATCGAAGTGAAGTTGGGGTAAGGGACGCGGCTCTGGAAATTTGATATGCAAGTGCTTTCGCTTGCAGTCGTGCAAGTCGTCGGCTGCATCACATTCGCCTGGTTGATGTCGTTGATGATAATTTCGTTCAGGCCGTTGTTGCCCACGTAGGACAGGTCGACCAGCAAACTGTGGCCCAAATCGCGCTGTACGGAGAAGAACCAACTCCGTACCTGGGTGTCGGGTGAGTTACGCGGCATATATTGAATAGCCACCTCGAGCGGGTTGTAGTTTGTGGCGCTGACCATATTGGCCGGGAAGCTGGACTCGGTGTTGAGATAGGTGGATGAACTGGGATAGACCATCCGCATTGCGCTGATGCCGTAGGGCGCGTTCTGGGTCAGGTAGCTGGAGCCGGTACGGTTCCAGTGCGAATAGCTGATGCCGAATCCGCCGCGCAGCACGGTATTGTGGGTGAGGCTGTAGGCCGCGCCGACACGCGGACCAAAGTCCTTCTTATTCGAATCGATCGTATAGCGGTCGCTGGAGCTGGCCAGCACCATGGTCTGGGTGGTGGGATTGAAGTTGGAGAGCTGGTTGTTGGCCTCATAGAGGGGCGTATTGAACTCGTAGCGCACGCCCAGGTTCACCGTCAGCCGCTGGTTCACCTTCCAGTCGTCCTGCACGTAACCGCTCCAGCCCCAGTCGCGGATGTTGGCGATGGGGGAGTTGGAGAGACCGATCTCGGTGCGATAGCCCAGAAGGAAATCGGCATAGTCGAACATCTTGTTCGTTTGGGCGGTATGGCCTCCATGGAGGTACGGGCCGTAAGTCGGAACGCCGGCATAGCAGCCGGCATAGTAGCAGTACCCGCTCCACCCCTGGGCATAGACATCGCCGCCCATGACTGGATGCAGATCCTGCTGCGCCACGTGGAGCATGGTGAATTCGACTCCCGTTTTGAGGGTGTGGCGCGGCAACAGCCGGGTGTAGTTGACCTTGGGATTCCACATCGTAGGATTCTCGTACTGGGGGCTGGTCCACAAGCGGCCCAGGCTGGTCATGCCGCCATCGGTAAAGTACTCGTAGGTGATGCCGCCGGTGTACTGCGGATCAGTGGGCAGGCCGGTGATGCCGAACTGCGCTAACATGCTGGGGCCGCCGGCCAGCGGGGGAGTTTTGCCCGCCTTCATGCGCGAGAAGCCGAAGCGGGCTTCCAGCAAGGACTTCGAATTGATGGTCCAGGTGGCGCCGCCCACGATCTGAATCACCGGGGCATAGACGTGGCCGTCGCCGCCTTCGCCAGCCGGGCCGGCAATGGTTCCGGGATCAAACGCGTTGAAGCTGGCTTGCGAGTAGCGGCTGAAGAGACGCAGGTTCTTGCGCACGTCATAGTCCACCTTCACGTCGCCCTTGTTGCGGTCGAAGGTGTTGGGGTGCAGAACGATGTAATTGTTGCTCTGGTTGTTGTTGGTGGTGGCGGGCAGTTCCGCCAGGACTCGCTTGGCATAGTCAATAACGGCAGATGCGGGAATCTCGCCGTTGATGTACTGCGTACCGCCGTAGTATGCCTGCGATCCCGCGGGGCCCGCGCCTAGGCCGACACCAAACATGGTGGCTGAATTGCATGGGTTAACATTCGCGGCGACAGTCTGCGGACCTCCGATGGGGCCGACGTAAGGGCAGGGGTTGTCAACGGGATAGAAGCCCAGCGGATTTTGCGAATCGTTGGGGTCGTCAATCAGGTAGCTAGTCGTAGGCAAGCCCATGCCGCCTGCCGGATTGCCGCGCTCGGCCGTGGTGGGCAGAGTGGCCGTGTCGGTAAAGGAACTGGATTGGCGGAAGCCCTCGTAGTCCATAAAGAAAAAGAGCTTATCCTTCTTCACTGGACCGCCCAGGGTACCGCCGAACTGGTTTTGGTGCAGTGCCGGTTTGCCGCCGTAATCCGGCTTGAAGAAGCCGGTGGAATCCAGGTCCGTGTTGCGCAGAAACTCCCATACCCGGCCATGGAACTGGTTCGTGCCGTATTGGGTGACTACGTTGACGGTGGCGCCGCCGGAGCGGCCGTACTCCGCGCTCATGTTGTTGGTTACTACTTGAAACTCTGCCACGGCGTCCGGCGATAACTGCACCACCTGGTTGCTGAACCCCTGGTTGGAGGTGCCATACATATTGTTGTCCAGGCCGTCCAGCATATAGTTATTGAATACGCTGCGCAGGCCGTTGATATTGAACGATCCCTCGCGTTGAGTGTAGCCTGTGCCTAACTCGTTGGGACTGGGAACAACGCCCGCGGTCAGCGCTACCAACTGCGAGTACTGGCGCCCATTCAACGGCAGTTCGGCGATTTCGCGCTCATTGACCACCTGCCCGCGTTCGCTGGATTCGGTCTCCAACTGGGTCACCTCGGCCGTGGCGGTTACCGTGGTAGCCGTCGTAGCCACCCGCAGTTGCACGTCCACGCGCTGGTGAGCGCCGACCGTCAGATCAAATTTGGCCGCGGCCGGTTGAAAGCCCTGCGCAGACACCTTCAGCTCATAATGTCCGACGGAGATGTCCACGAACCGGAATTCTCCCCGGTCGTCGGTGGTTGCCATCACCAGTGCGCCTGTGGCTGTGTTGTGCAACGCCACCTGGCAGTGTGGAACGACTGCGGCGCTTGGGTCGGTCACTGTCCCCAGTACCGTTGCTGTATCGAATTGCGCTCTGGCACTGGCTGCAAGCACCACAACAAGTACGAACACTGCTAAACGACGCATTGATTCTCCTCCGGTTCCTGGCTGCACTCCATCCGCGAATCTGCGACAGAATCCTATTCCGCGTCAGAGAACAGTGTCAAGAATTAATAAGGGTATCCACATTGTAGCCGCCAAACGCAACTGGTTGTAGATTGATTAAGTTGCGAACAGGAGCAAGCCTGATTGCACGGCCGCTAAGTGAAACGATAGAGCAGTTTTGCCATAAGAATTATGAATTTGTTGATAAAGGTTTTGCTCACCAGCGACTTTCATAGGCACCGGGCGCTTCGCGTCTTTTGCCAGCAGGGCATTCAAATCACTCATGACGGCCGGATGTGCTTCACTTTGCCGCTCTCCTGGCCCGCATAGGCTTGACTTTCTTCCGTGACATTGTGGTCTGCGGAGGGATGGACATCGAAGCTGAATCACCCGTCTTGGGTGGCATCTCCGAAAACCCGCGGATTTGAGAGTCTTGCAACTTATAGAGCAGCGACCTATAGCTGATGTTGAGCCACTTGGCTGTCTTACGGCGGCTCCAGCTATTCGCTTCCAGAACCTTCAGAATGATCTGCTGCTCCAGATTCTGCGTGGCGGACTTGGTGATTTTTTTCAGCGAGACAGGACTGGCCAAATCAATCTCAGTGTTCAGCATGGCCGAACTGTGTGGAACCGACTCAACCAAGTCCGTTGCCAATACCTCTTCGCTGCCGATCAGGACATAGCTGCGGATCATGTTTTCCAGTTGCCGTATGTTACCGGGCCATTCATACCGCTGCATCAAGCGCGTTACCTCGCGCGAAAGCGGCTTCGGGTTGCGTTGAAACTCCTTCGAGTACAGATCGAGAAAGTAGTCGATCAGCATCGGTAAGTCCACGGTCCGCTGACGCAAATGCGGCAATTCTATGGTCACAGCGTTGATGCGAAACAAGAAATCTAGCCGAAAGCCGCCATCCTCGGCCTGTTCTCTCAGGTTTCTGCTGGCCGCGCTGACCAGCCGGGTGTTGACTGTCCTCGACTCTTGCCCTCCAACACGCGTAAAGCTTCCATCCTGAAGCAACTGCAGCAGCTTGGCCTGCACAGACAAATCCAAATCGCCAATTTCATCTAGGAACAGGGTTCCCATATGCGCCAATTCCGCGCGGCCGCGTTTGGTTGCATAAGCTCCAGTGAAAGCCCCCTTTTCATAACCGAATAGTTCTGACTCGATGAGTGAGTGCGGAATGGCGGGGCAGGCCACCTTGACCCAGGCGCCCTTCGAGCGATTCGAGTACAAATGTAACAATTTGGCAAAAATATCCTTGCCTGTCCCGCTCTCGCCCTGTAACAGTACCGGAACTGTCGTCGCGGCAACCCGTTCCAACTTCTCCCGAGCTGCGGCCATCAAAGATGATCGTCCGAAGATCACCTCAATCGGGGGCAGATCGCGAATATCGAGTGATTCAACTGCGTGCGTCAAAGGCATTTCTAACCTGGATTCACAAGTAAGCCCACCTTTGGTGTTAGCAACTTTCCTGCCATACTCAATCCTTCATTAGTAACTAATTTGCGAGGCATAAGTAACTAACCACTAGGCGAAACGGTAATATCAGAGTCTTAACATGGAAACAACGACCGTTTCTTGCCCCAGCGTATGAAAATTGTTGCACATAAAGTAGAACCATTTTTCACATTTCAGTGGTACTATGAGCAACAAGTAGTGTGGGCTTAACTTCCTCAAGGGAATGAGTTCCCCCCTTCCTCGTCACGGTGCGCAGTCCCCGGGCAGGCGGAGTTTGTTCTACGCTCCTCTGCAAATCACCGCAAGAGTTGTTTTCAGACATCATGGACCTGACCATCCTATGAGGAAAGTTGTCTCTCACAACATGGTCTGGCGGGAGGAGAAAAAACGGGATGGTGAAAATTCCAGCCGGAGCGTCAATGAAGGCGAAAAGAAAGCGCAATCCCTGCGTCACGGTTCTGGACCCAGATCCGGCAGTCCTGAATTATCTTCACCGCATCCTCGCCGACCGCTACAATGTGAACCTTTTTACCGAAGCTGCGGAACTGATTCGGAGTCTGAACGACTCTCCTGCGCCTGACCTGCTCATGATCGACTGGCAGATAGCCGAAGACGGCGCCGGGGAGAATTCACTCGGCTTGCTTATGAAGGTTCGCGCCTCCAACCCGGAGCTTCCGATCCTTCTGCTTGCCTGTTCAGCCGAGTTGCAGGAAGTCGTGGCGGCAATTCGCATGGGCGCCACAGACGTGATCCTCAAGCCTTTTAAAAAGAAAGATATCGACTTGGCTCTGCAGTTGTACTTCAAAAAGGCTGGCGAGCAACCCGACGGCGGCGGCGAGGAGACCGAGGAAATCCGCCTTGATGAGAACACATCCTTCGTCAGAGTTTGCGAGCGCATGAGGGAGATCGAATCCCAATGCAGGCTCGTGGCTCGCGCCGACATTCCGGTTCTCATCCTCGGAGAGAGCGGCACCGGCAAGGAAGTCGCGACCTTGTTCATCCACAAGATGTCGGCCCGCAGCCAGCGCAGCTTCATGAAGGTGAATTGCGCGGCGATGCCTGCCGATCTGTTGGAGAGTGAACTCTTCGGCTATGAGCCAGGCGCGTTTACGGGCGCGATCAAGTCCAAACCCGGCAAGTTCGAGATTTGCAACGGCGGCACAATTTTCCTGGATGAGATTGGCGAAATGCCGTCCGTATTACAGGCCAAATTACTGCAAGTTCTTCAGGATGGAAGTTTTTCCCGCTTGGGAAGCCGGTCCAGCGTCAAGGTCGATGTGCGCGTGATTGCCGCCACTAACATCGACATCAAGACGGCCATCGCCCAAAAGACCTTCCGGGAAGATCTCTACTATCGTCTGAATGGTTTCACCCTGAAGATGCCTCCGCTGCGCGAGCGCATTGAGGAAATTCCCATCCTCGCCCGCCACTTTATGCGCAAGGTGGCCGAGAAGTATGAGCGCGATCCTTTGCCGATTTCGCCTGTGCTCATGCAGGCTCTGAGCAGCTACTCATGGCCGGGCAATCTGCGTGAATTGGAGAATACGATCAAGCGTTATCTCATCCTGGACGACGAGAAGGCAATCATAGATGAGCTGATTTCCCAGTCAGAGCAGGCATCGCCGGAGCCTGGCGGGGAAGACCACGGTGGCAACGGAAGCCTGAAGAATCTGATTCGAAACTTGAAGGGTGGCGCCGAATCCGCTGCCATCGCAAGAACCTTGGAGGGTACCGGATGGAACCGAAAGGCAGCCGCAAGCGACCTGCAAATAAGCTACAAAGCTCTACTGTACAAAATCAAAGAGTACAACCTCGTTCCGCCAAAGAAGCAGTTCAATCCACTCTCGACGCGCAAGGGGTAACCCAAGTCGGCAGTGCCAGTAATCCAACCAGATCTGAAAAGATCGTGATCCAGCTCGGATCCAGGATGATCAAGGGGTACCTCGACTCTCCAGCCTTTAACACCGTGGAAGAGTTGTTGAGATACGCTTCACACGGTTCGCCTGAGTCCTTCCTCATCCGGCATCTCGAATCGGATGTCGTCGAGGAGATATCCGCTACGGATATCAAGGCTGTCTTCTATGTAAACAGCTTTGAGGGAGACTCGGACCACCAGATTCTCAACTTTCATTCGCGCGCGCCTATCGTCAATGGGATCTGGGTGCGGTTGCAATTTATCGATGGCGAAGTTATGGAAGGAATTATCTATAACTCTATCCGCTATCTCGTCGATTCAGGCTTCTTCCTGCTTCCCACTGATCCCGACAGCAATAACAGGCTGGTGTATGTGCGGAAGAGCTGGCTCACCGACCATCGCGTCCTGGGCTTACGCAAACTCTAGTCAAACTCTGCACAAATTGATGTTTCAACAGGATGTTGTCCATTCGATCTCTCCTTGAAAATCTGATTGCTCGTCACAACCAGTTTTCTCGTGCAAATCGAATGGGCACCAGTTGAAACTTCACATCTAATCGACCCGCTCGACCAGCAAAACCTGCTCGTCGTTGTCGACTTCCTGGAACTTGACCTCGATGATCTCGCGGCTGCTGGTCGGCACGTGTTTGCCGATGTAGGTAGCCTCGATGGGCAGCTCGCGGTGACCGCGATCGATGAGCACAGCCAGTTGCACACGGCGCGGGCGGCCGTGATCGAACAGGGCGTCAAGCGCGGCCCTGACGGTGCGGCCGGTGTAGAGCACGTCGTCGCACAGCACCACATCGCGTCCTTCAATGTCGAAGCCAATGGCGCCCGGAGTCACCACCGGACGTGTGTCCGCGGTGGTCAGGTCGTCGCGGTAGAACTTGATGTCGAGCACGCCGGTGTCGACGGGACGCTTCTCGATGCCGGAGATCAGTTTGCCCAGCCGCTCGGCCAGCGGGATGCCGCGGCGCTTGATGCCGACCAAGGCCAAGTCCTTGCTTGCATTGCTCTTTTCAACAATCTCATGGGCCAAACGCACCAGTGTGCGCTCAACCTCCGAGGCGGACATCAACCTGCCCTTAGTGCGCAGGATGGGACTACTTTCAGCTTCGCTCATGGGTATTCTCGCGGCCTGACATTTGCAGCCAGCCTCTCGCAGGATGATACGAGGGTTTGGGCCTCCGAGCAAGTTGTGAACCGATAAAAACCGGATCCGCGGAGCTTGGACGGGGCCAATAAGCAATTGCGGAGCTGGGAGGAGCAGCCCGCAGACTTGAAAAAGCGGCTTAGATTTCTGGCTGGCGTGTGCGGCCCATCAGCCGCGCACCCAGCGCACCCCCTGCCGTTGCAAAAACCACCATAGCCAGAACAAGAAAAACGATGACGCTGAGGGTTACGCCTGCGCGCCCTTCTGCGGAGTTCAACATTCCTTTGGCGACCAGAACTGTTTGTGCATCAAGGCCTGCGGCGGCCCACTGCTGGCTGACCTTATCGCTCACCTGGGCCTGCCAGAAATTGTCAAACACCTTGCCCTGGTGCAAGAAAAAGCGCATTACAAACAGCAGGACACTCATCGTCGCGGCGGCAATCCACGCGCCCACTAAACCGGTGACCAGGCCGATGCGGGCGCCAGCCCCAATGGTGATCCATGCCGGCTGCTGGCTCCGCAAGTACAGAACAACCGCAAAAGCTCCTGCCACAGCCATCCACACGAGGCCAAAGATGCCCACCACGGGGTATCCACTGCACAACAGCCCTGCCGGAATCGCCAGCTTCATAGTTGCCCGCAGCGCCGGCTTCCAATCGACGCTGCCCGCATCCCGTACTGTACCGTCCCAGCGCTCCTGCTGGGCTTGCCCAGGGGGGGCGTCAGCCGCGTACACGAATTGCGGCAGGCCGCAAGCGGGGCAGTAGCAGTTTTCGGCCACAATAGCCTGGTGACAGCGGTTGCAGGTGATTTCCATACATCTATGAGCCTAAAGCATTGCCAGGGTCCACACAAGGATGGCCCCCAACCCACACCAAATTGGAGCGGTGTCAGGCCGCGGGGGTGAGCTTTGCGGCCACAACCGCCTCAGCGGCGGCGACAACCTCTTCCAGCGTCAGATTGGTCGAATCCAGCAGAACGGCGTCGGGGGCCTGTTTGAGCGGAGATTCAGCGCGGTTGCGGTCCCGCAGGTCGCGGGCGCGCAAGTCGCGTATCACCTCTTCAGGCTGCTGGGCAGGTTTGGGACCCAGTTGATCAAAGCGGCGCAAGCCCCGCACCTCGGGAGCGGCATCCAGAAAGATTTTAACCTGGGCGTGGGGAAAGACCACGGTACCGATGTCGCGGCCCTCCATGACCACCCCGCCCTGGGCGCCCATCTGTTGCTGCAGGCGAACCATCCAGGCGCGAATGGCCGGCCATACGCTGACCCTGGAGGCGGCGTCGGTGACTATTTGATTGCGAATCAGGCCGGTCACGTCCTCGTCGTCAAGCAGGACGCGGTTTTCCTCCTCGCCCGGCTCCTGTTTGCCGGGTTCCAGGCGGATGCTGGTTTCGGCGGCAAGTTTTTCCAGGCCGGCGCTCTCATCCAGAGGCAATCCCGCGCGCAGCGCCTTCAAGGCAAAGGCGCGGTACATGGCCCCGGTCTCCAGGTTCAGCAGGCCAAAATGCCGGGCCAGATGGCGGGCGACTGTGCTCTTCCCCGCACCCGCAGGGCCGTCAATGGCGACGATGACCTTGCGGGCCGGATCGAGAGAGTTGATGGATGTATCGTCCGCGCTCATCCGCGTTTCTTCGTTGCTTGCTTGGGCCGGGCTGCAAAGCCAAACCGCTTGCTGCTACCAGCCTTTGCGCTGGCGGCAAGAGCGGGCTTCCGGCTGCTGCTTGAGTGAGTTGGCCGTGCGGCGGCCCGGGAGTCTTTCCGGGGGGCACTGTCGCTGCGGGAGGTTGCGCCGGAGTTGCCTGTGGTCTTGGCGCCGTTGGAGTGAACCTTGTGCTGACTCCAGGCGGGCGTTGAAGACTTGACGGAGCGCGCGCCGGAAGCGGATGGGCGGGCCGCTGGCCTGCCGTGTCCGCCGGTGGAGGCTGGCCGTGCGCCGCTGGCTGTGTGCGAACTGGTTGGCCGGGACTCAGCGCCAGCGCGCCGCGCCGGGCGGCTGCTGGAAGACGATTGCGCTGGCTTGCGATCACGCGAGTGGGCAGCTGGACGGCTGAAGTGGGGCCGTGCAGTTGCGGATTTGCCGCTCACGGCTGGCTTGCGGGCGACCGGAGTGCGTGGCGCGTGAGGCTCGGCAGTCTGATGCGCGACTGCTGGGGCTGGCGCAACCGGCGATTTCTGCATTTCGACGGCAGGCTCCGGCAACTCGTCTTCATGAGAGTGCAGAAAATATGCTGAGGCCGGTATGGACGCGCTGGCGTAGGTCGTGGGGGGGGTAGCGAACTCTGGCAGCGTGCCGGCAACATAGAAGTGCGGCGCGTGCCCCAATGAGATGGTATGTACCTGGCGTGTGGCCACCAGGCCGCGCAGCACCTCACGCACCTTGCTGCGGGCCGTGAGCGGGGCCAGGAACAGCTCCACCTCTTCCATGCTGGCGGCAATGACCGCTTGCAGGTAGATGGAGGCAAGCACCGAGATGGCCGTCACCTGCGAGGTGGAAGCGCCTTCTGCAATCGCTTTCTGGAAACGCAGCCGGAGCAGTTGCCACTGGGCAGGTTGGCCGGGAGCGGAAACGACTGGAATGATGCGGAGCTGTTGCCAGAGTTCGGTGATGGCGCGCAAAACAGCGCCTTCTGTCACTTCCCGGCCCAGCGCATGGGTGAGTTTGGCAAGAGTTGTGTCGCCCGCTTCCAGCAGCTTGTATGCCTGAATGGCCAGTTGCGAAACCTGACGCGAGCCGGTCAGTTGAGGGTTGCGCCGCCAGTCGCGGTCGCCGCGCAGAGCATAGACGTAGGGCAGAACCCAGCTGGCCACCACAAAGTCGGGCTGTTCGCCGGGAAGGCCCAGCAGATTCAGGCGCACCGCCACGCCGTCTGTTTCCAGGCGCACCAGCAACTCTTCGGCTAAAGCAATATATTTTGGATCGGGCGTGGCGTCGCGCTTGCCTGCTACCGCCTCGACAAACGACGGTGCAATGGAGGAGGAGTACTGCCGCCTGGGCAGGAAGAGACACAATCCAGTCTCCTCAATCCATGTCCGGGCGTCTTCCAGAGTGAGTGCCCCATGTCCGTTCTGGCGCAACCTTTCGGCGCGCGATGCTTCCAGTTGTTCCGATGTCAAAGAAAAACCTCGCTTCCAGGCTGGCGTTGGCGCCGGGCTGCCCCGTCCCCTAAGAGGAGGGCTGCCACCTTCCACCTGTTTCAGATTCGATGGAAGGCCCGCTGGATCTCCTTCCAAGAATACAACAAAGCTATTGGACGTCCATGCGGGCAACTGGTTGGGTGGCTGGTCTTTGCCAATTCCACTAGTAACCATTCTATCCGAATCGAATCTAGAGGCGTATTGACCTTGATCGCCGAATGACAGGCGATGGAGGCGGCAATTCGCGTCCGGAGAGTGCTAATATCATGATTCTGCTGGGGTTCGTCGGAATCTGCGCTGGATTGCTCAATCACCTCGGCCAACATCCGCTCCAGGGCTACTCCTTCCAGGCCAACCGGAGCTTCCTTCACCGCAAGTGTATGAGGACCAAAGGGTTCCACCTCGAAGCCGTTCCGTACCAGTTCCTCGGCGATGCTTGCGAAGACCACCATCTGGGATGCCTTTAGTTCCACCAGCAGGGGCATGAGTAACCTCTGTCGCTGGACCTGCTCCACTTGGCGGTCTCTTAAAATTTTTTCAAAAAGTATTCTCTCGTGTGCCACATGCTGGTCAATAATCCATAAACCGTCGTCGCCGGTGGCCAGGATGAACGACTCGCGCAACTGCCCCAACGGATGGAGCGAACCCAGTTGGTTGAGGTTGGTGGCGGCCTGTTCGGCCTCGACCTGGGCCGTTTCCGCTGCGGGATTCGCGCCGGTCGCGTCGCCGGGGTTTGCAGAGCAGTCGCCGGCGGCGGGCAGGTTGGCGGGCTGAAAGAGCGCCGCCGCAGCCTCGCCCCAGGCCTTTTGATCCTCCCAGCCGCCGGGGTGGAAGTTCTGAGCGGCAAAGGGCAGCTTGCCGGGAACGGGCGGAGGCACACGCGGCGTCAGCTCAAAGGGTTCAGCGTCTGCTCTGGCCGCCTCAAACGCGGCGGGATCGGAGTCCGGCTGCGGCAAGGCCGGCTCACCCTCCGGTGAACCGGGCAGGGGTGAAGTGGCCGGGGGCATCAACGTGGGGCTGGCTGTGGGAGCGGCGTTCAGAGCGGCCAGGAAACCGGCGGCGGGCCGCGCCTTGATGAGCGCCGTGCGCAGGCTGTCGCGGACAAAGTCGTGAACCAGGCTCTGCTGGCGAAAACGGACCTCGGTCTTGGCCGGGTGGACATTCACATCCACCTCTTCGGGCGGCATCTCCAGAAAGAGCAACACCACCGGGAAGCTGGTGGGCGGAATCACGTTGCGATAGGCTTCGGTGATGGCGTGCATCAGCAACCTGTCGCGGATCAGTCGCTTGTTGATGAAGATGTAGATGGAATTGCGGTTCAGCTTTTGCAGCTCCGGTTTGGAGTAGAACCCAGTGAGCCGCACCGCGCCCGGCGAGCGCGCAGGCTCGGCGGGGTCTTTTTTCCACGGCGGCGGCTCGGGCAGGCCGGCGTGGGCCAAGGGAGTCTCGGCAGCTACGGGAAGCAGTTGCGCCAGCGTGTCCTTGCCGAAGACCTGATAAATTCGTTCGGCGGTCCGGGCGACAGGCGGCGCTGAGACGATCGTGTTTGTGGCTGAGAGCAGCTCGAAATGCTTCTCCGGGTGGGCCAGGGCGTAGTGAGTCACCAGCGCCGTCACGTGGGCCAGTTCGGTGGATTCGGCGCGGAGAAATTTGCGCCTTGCCGGTGTATTAAAGAAGAGATCGGCGACAGTGAGCGTGGTGCCGCGAGGCAAGGCCGCGTCGTCCACGTGGAGAATCTTGCCCCCGGCGATTTCGACGCGGGTTCCGGCGCTCTCCTCGCCGGTGGCCGTTTCCAGGGTGACGCGAGCCACGGAAGCGATGGAGGGCAGCGCCTCGCCGCGAAATCCCAGCGTCGCGATGGAAAGCAGGTCGTCGGCGGTGCGCAGCTTCGAGGTGGCGTGGCGCTCGAAGGCCAGCAGGGCGTCGTCGCGGTTCATGCCCTGGCCGTCGTCAGTGATGCGGATCAGCCTGCGGCCGCCCGCCTCGACCTCGACGCGGATGCGGTTGGCTCCGGCGTCCAGGGCGTTCTCCAGCAGCTCCTTGACGACCGAGGCAGGCCGGTCCACAACCTCGCCGGCGGCGATCTGGTTGGCAACTTGGTCAGGAAGTACGCGGATGCGGCCCATACGGCTTTAGGGTAACTCAGAGAGGGTGTGTGGAAGCCGGTTGAAAAGCGGGTACTCTTCAGCCAGGGAATAAGAACCTATCCGTTCATCGTAAGGTCAGACGCGCTGAAATGCCTCGATGGGTATATTGTGGGGCGTTGGCGGCTAAAATGGAATTCCGGATGACGCCGATGTCAATCTTCTGAAAGCCGTGTGAGAAACCATGATCAAGCTTCCAGAGTTTACCGCAGCCAAGGCCAGGGTGACACAGCTTCTTCGTCCCAGCACGAAGTGGGGCCGCACGACGCTGTGGTCTGGCGGATTGACCCTTCTCCTCAACCCGCTCTGCTGGATTTCGGGTTCCGCGCCATCATCGGCGCTGGCTGACTGGGCGAAGTTCTTTACCCTCATTTTCGCGTTCTGCGTCTTGCGGCTTGCCTTCCGGTGGGCCAGGCAGCGTCTCATGTGGCGGCTGCGTTATCGGCTGATCGTCTCCTATATCTTCATCGGGGTCATCCCCATTGTGCTGCTGCTGATGATGGCTGGTGTGGGCGGCTATCTCTTTGCCGGGCAGTTTGCCACTTATGTCGCAATATCGAATTTGCAGTCGGAGCTGCATCATCTGGAAGCGGAGAATGATGCCCTGGCCATGCAATTGAGAACTCTACCCCGCTCCGCTCAACCGAATCAACAGATCATCGGGAAACTCTCCGCCGTTTCAGGCGAGAATCTGCCCCAGCGCACCGTCACCGTGTGGCAAGGGAAAGAGGGTTTCATGTTCTCTGCCGGAGGTGCGCTCATGAAGGCTCCTCCCGCCAAAGTGCCTGACGTGATCAAGGAAGATTTCAGCGGTTTCGTCCTGGATGGAGACAGCTTGCATCTGCGCGCGGTCAAGCGCTGGGTCCAGGGCGGCTTGCAACGCACCGTGATCTCCGACGTTCCCATCACGCCGGAACTGCTTCAGTCGGCAACTTCGCTCCTTGGCTCGGTGACTTTGATTCCGGCTGACAAGGGAGGCGATCTCGAAGTTCCGCCCCCGGCGAATGCCAAGCCAAGCGTGCGCAGGCGTGTGGAGACCGCGGACATTCCGCCGTCTTCCAACCGTTTCGATCCGACATTTCGCTTTTTCACGCTCTTCAGTGCGGTTGACTGGGAAACCGGAAAATCACAATCCTGTGCGATCGGTGTCGTTACCCGGCTGTCGCTGCTTTACAGAGTTCTGTTCGCCACGCTGGGCGACAGCGCAAAGCTGCTGAAGTACGGGCTGCTGGGCATCGCGGTTCTCTTGGGGCTGGTTGAGTTGGTGGCGCTCTATATTGGCGTACGGCTGTCGCGCAGCATGACACGGTCGGTGGCGGAACTCTATCGTGCCACGGAACATGTAAACAGTGGCGATCTCACCCATCGCATCCCGATTCGCGGCCGCGACCAGATGGCGGTGCTGGAACAGTCGTTCAACTCCATGACCGAATCGCTGGTCAAGCTCGTAGCCGAGCAGAAACAGAAGCAGCGGATGGAAAGCGAACTCGCCATCGCCTATGAAGTGCAGAACGTGCTCTTCCCCGGCAAGTTGCCTGGGCTCTCCTCATTGGATGTCTACGGCGTCTGCCATCCTGCACGCTCAGTCAGCGGGGACTACTACGACTTCATTCCCCTGGGAAGCGACCGGCTGGTACTGACCGTGGGCGACATCAGCGGAAAAGGCATTTCCGCCGCGCTGTTGATGGCTACTGTGCATGCCTTCATTCGCGCGTATTCGATGGAGCCGGAGACGGTATTGGCTCCGGAGGCGTTGGGAGATGGAGCGCCATCCAATGCGGATCGCAGCATCTACTTCCGGGGAGACGGCGCCGCCTCATCGCGGCTTTCCACCAGTATGTTGATGACCACCTTGAACTATCAGCTTTTTCGCTGCACCCCGCCGGAAAAGTTCGCCACCATGTTTCTCGGATGCTACGATGCTGCGGCGTGCGAGCTGACTTATTGCAATGCTGGCCACCTGCCGCCCATCCTGCTGAATGGAGATGGAAGCCTCTCCCGCCTCGACACTTCCGGTACGGTCGTCGGACTTTTTGATGGAGTGGCTTATGGTGAGGCAACAGCCAGGATGCAGCCCGGCGATCTCTTCGTTGCATTCAGCGACGGCGTGACCGAAGCGGAGAGCGATTCAGGAGAATTCGGCGAGGAGCGCCTGATCGCCTTAATTCAGGAGCATCGTAACCTGCCACTCTCCAGCATTGGCGATCTCATTACTGGCTCAGTGGCGAATTGGATCGGCCAGGCTGAACAAGCGGACGACGTGACCGTCGTTCTCGCCCGCGCCCGTTGAGCCGGCGTTCCAGAGGGATCAGTTCGATAGGGTCGAAAAAATGAGCTTTAGAAGCCCATACCAAACTCGCCGGTCTGTTCGCCGGCGTGAGCGTAGAAGTCGTATGGTGTGCGGTGGTTGAACTTGTAGCGGTTGCGGAGTTCACGGCCCACGTAGATGCCCACGGCAGCCACCAACACGCCCACAGAGAGCCAGCCGATCATCTTCAGCGTGTTGGATTCCTTTTCCTCATCTGAAGAGGCTTTTTCCGCGGCGTTCGGGGCTTCAGTTTCAGTGGACATGGTTGCTCTCTCCCAACTGACCATGATAGCGCAGTCTTGCTGGGATTGCCGGGCCGAGTTGCGGCAGGCATATCTGGCTTATTCGGTAGAGGCAATGCGAGCCAGCCATGCGGCTTTCGCCTCCGCTGGAAGAAAGCTGGCGCGGATTGAGTTGACGGCGAGTTGGCGGAGTTCGTCGCGGGTAAAGCCCTGCACGGTGTGGGCCAGCAGGTATTCGTGGGCCAGGTCGGAGCCGAAAAAAGCCGGGTCGTCAGAGTTGAGCGTGACCATGAGGCCCAAATCATAGGCGCGGCGGAGCGGATGAGCGGCAAACGAGGGACAAACCCCGGTGCGGACGTTCGACGTGGGACACATCTCCAGCGGCGTTCCCCGCGCTTTCAACTCCTGGACGAGTTTCTCGTCCAGGATCGCGGAGAGGGCGTGGCCGAGGCGCTCGGAACCGATGGCCAGAGCCTCCCAAATGGCTTCAGGGCCGGTGGTTTCGCCGGCATGGTTGGTCAGATGCAGGCCTGCTTTTGCGGCCTGCTCATAAAGAGCGCGAAAGGGTTTGGAGCCGGTGCGCCGCTCGTCGCCGCCCAGGCCGATGCCGATGATTGAGGGATAAAGCGGACGCAGCTCGGCGGCCTTGGCGAAGACCTTCTCAGCCTCCTCGACGGCGAAGTGGCGCACGGCGTCGAAGATCCAGTAGAGCGAGAGGCCCAGCTCGCGCTCACCTCGTTCGCGTGCACGCTCCAGGCCGGCGAAGATCGGCTCAAAGGCCGCGGGATCGTGGTTGTTCCAGTGGTAAAAGACGCCCACCGAAACAAAAACTTCAGCGTGGACCACGCCCTGCGCGGCTAGGTGCTCCATCATGCGCCAAGCGGCCAGCTCGTAGTCTTCGGGGCCAATCAACCGCCCGGTGACGGCCTTGAAGGCGTTCATAAAGCCGCTGAAGTCCGTGAAGCGGTAGAGCGCCTCGGCCTCGGGCAGTGTAAGCGGGCGTGAATCGTGGCGCGCGCTCAGTTCAACCAAGGTCTCAGGCAGAATCGTGCCTTCGAGGTGCAGATGCAACTCGGCCTTGGGCAGGCGGCGAATGAAATTTTGTAGATCGGTCACAGCTTCAAGTTTACCGGGAGTTCCCGCATCTCCGGTCAGAGACCCGCAGGTCAAACGGTCCGATCCGGCTGAACTTCCGGATGTGGGTGCTCCCTTGCCACAAAAACAGGTTGAGGAAGGCGACCCGTCCAGTTTGCCCAAGCCCAGAAAATTGCCGTGGTGGAACTCAACAGGCCCGCAACAGTGCCGATGAGACGCGGGTCATAGCGCATGGAAGCGATGCCGGCGCCCATCATGGACACCATCATCATCGTCCATTCAAAGGTGTCAATCGTCGTGAAGACGCGCCCCCGATAGTGGTTGGGAACTGTTCGCAGAAGATAGGAGTAGTTGAGAACTGAATTGGTGGCCATGCCTACGCGCGATAGGTAAAGAAACATCAGCGCCAGGCCAAAGCTGTACTCGCGGCTGAACAAGACATATGCTGCGCCGTGCAAGACAAGGCCAATCAGCACCGTCAACTTGTATCCGTTGAAGGAGAGGTGCCTGCCGAGCCAGTTTGCAAAGATGCCGCCGGAGAGCAGTCCCAGGCCGGCAAAGCCCCACACGATGCCGATGCCTGAAGCTCCCCGTTTGAAAACCACCTCGCCGAAAAGCGTAAAGAGAATCTGCGCAGCTCCGCCGCCCGTGGCCCACCCCACCGAAAGCAGAGCGATGGCAAACACCAGCGGTACTGAACGCATGTAGTGCAATCCCTCGCGGCACTCTTTCCAGGGTCGGATTCCATCATCGGCCACGATCTTGCGCGGGGCGCGGAAGCCGGTTGCATCCGGGGCGCGCAGGTGTGCGATGCACCAGGCGGAAAAGACAAAGGAGAGCGCGTTGAACGCGAATGCCCATTCATAACTGATGGTTACTACGGTGGCGCCAAGAAACGTGCCAATCGTAAGTGTCATCCAGCGCGTGGTCTGCGTAAGTGAATTTGCGGTATGAATCTCCGCGGAATTCGCAATCGTGGGCAGGATTGCAGAGCGTCCCGCGGTAAAAAATGGCGAGGCGGCCATCAGCAGCGCGCTGAATACGTAAAGCACCCAGATGCGGTGCGACGTAGCGGCAAGGATGAAGCCGAGAGCGATCAGCGCGCGAGCTAGATCGCTGGCAATCATGATCCGCTTGCGGTCGAATCGATCCAGCAGCACACCGGCAAGCGGCCCAATCGTGATGGCCGGAATGGCCCGCGCCAGTAGGACGCCGGTAACCACCATGCCCGAGTGCGTAAGCGCCATGGCCAGCGCAAACACAGCTATATTATTGAAATTATCGCCAATTTCACTGACAATCTGCCCGGTCCATGTATAGCGATAATTGCGGTTCCGTCGAAGCAGTTGGAGGAGTTCGCCCATCAACCAGCCAGAGTCCGCGATGGTTGGGACAAGCGAGCTAAGATATAGCGTCTCATCTCTTTGAGCATATCAAAACCAGAGGCTGTACCCGCCGTGTGCTGGGTTTCCCATCAGGGCCGACGCATCTTAATAGCTATATGCAGGACCGAGAGAGTCGTTTGAGATGGGGATATGTCGAGTCCCCTGAGATATTTTTCGGAGTTGACGGACCCGCGGGTCGAACGGACGCGGCGTCATC
>Ga0224531_1000177_pt1 | contig 37883 bp, 35 predicted proteins | sample CBST100metaG_FD_179876 | JGI IMG/M metagenome (GOLD analysis project Ga0224531, IMG submission 179876) | Peat soil microbial communities from Stordalen Mire, Sweden - C.B.S.T100 | ecosystem: Environmental > Terrestrial > Soil > Wetlands > Peat | place: Sweden: Norrbotten County, Stordalen Mire...
CGGAGAGTAGATTGAGGGCGAGGAGATTCCGGGTCTGCTGCATTCGCAATCGGTGAATGGCGGCACTGTCGGTTGGACCTTCGACCCCGCAATTCCAGCTATGATTGTTGTCTGTTCCATCCCGATTCGCCTCGCGGTTCGCTTCGTTGTGCTTAGCATCGAATGAGACAAGATCGTTCAGGGTGAATCCGTCGTGGCAAGTGACGAAATTAATGCTTTGCGCAGCGGGCCGGTTCCGCTCGCGATAAAGATCTCGGCTCCCCGCGATGCGTTCTCGAAGCTTCACGACGGTTTCTGGGGCGCCCTTGACAAAGCTGCGAACGTCGTCGCGAAACTGCCCATTCCATTCCTTCCACTTATCCTTACCGAAGCTGCCAACCTCGTATAGTCCGCCGGAATCCCATGCTTCGGCAATCAACTTTGTGCCTGCAAGGACCGGATCGGAATCGATCTCCCAAACGATCGGGGGATTCAACATGGGCTCGCCCAATTCGTTGCGCGAGAATATCGACGCCAGATCGAAGCGGAAGCCGTCCACATGCATCTCTGAAACCCAGTACCTCAAGCTATCGAGAATCAAACGCTTTACAACGGAATGATTGGCCTTGAGAGTGTTGCCCGTCCCGGTATAGTTCGCATACGTGGTCCTATCTTTCTCCAGCATGTAGTAGAAGCTGTTTTCAAGCCCACGGAAACAGAGTGTTGGCCCATTCTCGTCGCCCTCACCGGTGTGGTTGTAGACAACGTCCAGAATTACTTCAATGCCGGCACGATGCAGTTCTTTCACCATTGTTCGAAACTCATCCAGGCAGATAAGTGGGTCATTGCAGGTGCTGTATCCGAGATGCGGCGCAAAGAAAGATACCGGCCCATATCCCCAGTAGTTAGTGAGTCCAGGAGCAGCGCCTTGAGTATCGAACTGGAACACCGGCAAGAGTTCGACAGCTGTGATTCCGAGATACTTGAGATAGGGGATCTTTTCGATGAGTCCAAGATACGTTCCCTTTTTGGCTTCGGTGACGCCTGAGTTCAGGTGGCGCGTAAATCCAGCTAAATGCATTTCGTAGATCACTGTGGTGCGAAACGGATGCTTGAGCGGCTGATCTCCTTGCCAGTCGTAAGAACTCAAATCAGCAACAACGCTCTTCATCGAGGTCGCCGCGTTGTCGCCGGGATGGCTCGCAGCGGAACGGTCATAGTGCTGGCCTACGGAAACGCCCTTTCCGTACGGGTCAATCAGAACTTTGTGGCAGTCAAAGCGATTTCCGTCGTTCGCCTCACCAGGACCGTCGACGCGGTATCCGTAGAGTTGTCCAACCACGATTCCCGGCACAAAGATGTGCCAGTAATGAGAAGTGCGATTGGTTATTGGGCTAAGCTTAATGACTCGGGCCGGTTGCTGGGCGTCGGCGTGCTCAAAGAACACGATCTCAACTTGCGTGGCATGGGCTGAGAAGACGCTGAAGTTCACGCCATCTGAAGTTAATGTTGGTCCCAGCGGGTACGTCTGGCTTGCGTCTTCGCCCGGCACGGCAGAAGCACGAGAGACGTCGGAGTTCCAAAGTGAGTTCAGAATGTCCTCCTTGCAGCTTCGATTGAGTATTTTGAACTGACTCGTCTCAATGATCCCGGAATCGGCAAGCTCTTCAGCGCTCTTTCTAGCCAGAAGCAATGGCGAGGAGAAGCATCGAAAGAAGTACAAAGCTGAGGACGGCGGTATCCGACAGCGCTCCTCTTTTCAGAAACCGTGATGGCGTGAGAGTGTTCTGTTGCGGGTTCAGGGCATTGTAGTAAACAGAAAAGACCTCGCCTTGCGCCCTGGCTGCAGGCGATACGAAGTTGTCGTAGTAGGTTCGTGCGTGGGCGTAATAGGTGAAGGAAACGATCAATCTATTAGGGTCGTTTGTGATTCGCAGGGTTAAAGCACTTGTCCGGACAAGCTCATGCCGGCAATCCGTAACTCTGGCTTCCGTCTCCATCCATATGGGTTGACCGGTGGATTGTGCAGAGTCGTTACTGCGCTTCGCGTTTGGTTCTTCTGTGGCTCGCCTGTTCTTTGCCGCTTGTTCCTCTGCGACACGACCTGCCGCACCCAGGAGTTTCCTCGCCCTTTCCATGATCCCGAGATTGGTCATCAGCGTTGCCAGACAATCCGGTCTGTTTCGAGCGGCACGAGAGCGTTGACATGGTATGGGACGATACGCGCGGTGTAGTCGCTGGCGTTGCGAGTTGCGGAGACCTGAGTTGAATAAGTGAATGCGCCAGGCGTGTCTGTGCAGAGGCCCGAAGCGTTCATCTCTTCAACACAAGAACCCTCCCCGTGGGATGCATCTGCGTAGAGTTCTACTCTAAAGTGATCCGGAGTGAGCGATCCTGGAGCAACGTCGGCTTCAAAGAAATGCTGGCCATCGTGAGTGTTGATTCGAATGCTGGCGAATCGCACATTGCTCCAGTGCCGATCAAGGTCCAGCTTCCATTGGAGCAGGCTCGATCCGAGCGCACCATCGTCCGCTGCACGATCGTGATAGCGCGACGCAGCAGGAAGGTAATGGCACTCAGTGTATGCGCGGATAGCGCGCGTCGCGGAAAACTCCGGCGTGAGCCGCGCCATACTCTCACGGATACGCCCCAGCCACCTGGCTGGCAGGCCGGATTCATCGCGTTCGTAGAACTCCGGAATGACTTCACCTTCCAGCAGACTATAAAGAGTCTCTGCCTCCTGGGCATCCCATCCTGGGTCGTCGCCATGTTCCTGGCCGTCCCCAATGGCCCAACCTACTTCGGGCGAATATGCCTCCGCCCACCAGCCGTCCAACTCGGAAAGATTGAGTCCGCCATTGACAAGGACCTTCATGCCACTTGTTCCGCAGGCCTCCCACGGACGCCGGGGTGTATTGATCCAAAGATCGATCCCCTGGACCAGCTCCTGGGCCAGCATCATGTCGTAGTCGTTGAGGAAGACCACGCGATCTTTCACTTCGGGGCGCTTAATGAAATCCTTCCATTCTTTGATCAACTCTTGTCCGGGATGATCCTGAGGATGAGCTTTTCCCGCGAGGATTAGCTGAACAGGGCATCGAGGATTCGAGAGCAATCGCACCAACCTCTCGGTATCGTGAAGGAGAAGATTGGTGCGCTTATAGGTGGCAAAACGGCGCGCAAATCCCAGGGTCACCACCTTTTCATCGAAAATGCCCGCAGCATTCGAAGGATCGACGCCTTCCGCGGCCAATTGGCACTGGTACCGCTTCCGCATCCGTTCGATCAGGCCTTTTCGCCCTGCTGAACGCAATTCCCATAGCTTCTGATTGGGGATTTGGCGGATGTCATCCTCGACTGGACGATCTCCGCGCCAACGCTTCCGGCCGCAGGCCGAGGTCCACAACGCATCGGCTTCTACAGAGTCCCAGGTGGGTACGTGAATGCCGTTGGTTACGGACCCAATTGGGACTTCCTCCCTTGGCCAGCGGGGGAACAAGGGCTGGAAAATCTCTCTGCTCACTTGCCCATGGAGCTTGCTGACGCCATTGATCTGCCCGCTGCCGCGGACCGCGAGATAGGCCATGTTGAAGGGTTCCGAATTGTCTTCCGGATTCTGTCTTCCCGTGGCGAGCAGGTCATCCACCGAGATTGCAAGCTCATCCACTGCATAGTGGCTCAGATACGTCCGAATGAGCCTGGGATCGAATCGGTCGAAGCCAGCACTGACGGCGGTATGCGTTGTAAATACATTCCCGGCTCGCGTGATATTCATGGCAAGATCGAATGGCTTCTCGTGATCTTCCATATAGGACCGAGCGCGTTCAAGCACCGCGAATGCTGCGTGACCCTCGTTCAGGTGACAGACCTCAGGCGTGAGGCCCAAAGCTCGCAACAAACGCCATCCGCCAATGCCGAGGACGATCTCCTGCTTCAGACGCATCTCGGCGTCTCCACCATAAAGCTCACTGGTGATTCCGCGGTGTGCCGCGGTGTTGGCAAAGTCGTTGGTGTCGAGAAGATACAACTTTGCTCTTCCCACTGACACTTCCCAACAACGAAGCCAGATCTTTGAGCCGGGAAGTTGTATTTGCAACCGTAACCATTCGCCATTTGGCTGTCGTAGCGGCCGGATAGGCAACTGCCCCGGGTCGTTGACTGGATAGAGAGCCTGCTGCCGGCCTTCTGCATCGAAGTCCTGACGGAAATATCCTTGGCCGTAGAGCAAGCCAACTCCGACGACCGGAACGCCTAGTTCGCTGGCCGCCTTCATCTGGTCTCCCGCTACGTTGCCAAGCCCGCCCGAATAGATGGGAAGGGCTTCACTCAGCATGAACTCCATGCTGAAGTAGGCGACTGTGGTCAGCCCTACCCCCGGATGCTTGTGCTGGAACCATGCGTCGGCCTGATAGGAATCCCGATTTTGCCGAACCAGACTGTCGAGCTTCTGGCGGAACTCCGGCGCGCCTAATGCAGCCTTGATTTTTTCGCGGGAGACCGTTCGCAGGATGACCCATGGGTTTTGAGTGGTTGCCCACAGGTCCTTGTCCAGTGCTTCCCACAACTGGTCCGCAGCGTGGTTCCAGGACCAATGAAGATTGAGCGCCAACTCAACCAGCGCATCAACTCCATCCACCTTGAACCAATCAGATGGTGCTTTCGGATCGTTCAATATATTCTCCTGCGTACCGAACCCGAAAAGCAGAGGCCGCTATCGCAATGCTTATGCGATGGCAGCCTTCGCGTTGATTTCACCCGATTGGAGCCTAGCTATCAGTGAACATGGCTTTCTGCGGATGCCCCTTGGCAAGCGGAGCAGGCGCGGTGGCATCACTAAAGTCCTTCGTCCACTGCCAGTTCCTGATCTCAGGCATATCCTCCAGGTTTTCACGGATGTAGTCGTGGTGGCGTTGCAATTCCTGATTGAAGAAGTTGATGGCGCGCTCGGCCTGCAAGCGGAGGCGAGGGGTATGCTTCAGTGCGTCGAGCGCCAGGTGGAAACGGCTCATTTCGTTGAGAACCACCATGTCGAAAGGCGTTGTGGTCGTTCCGCGGTCCATGTAGCCGTGCACATGGAAGCGGCCTTCATTGGAGCGTCCGTGAACAAGCGTATGAATGAGCCAGCGATTGTTGTGGAAGGCAAAGATCACCGGGGCCGTCTCAGAAAACAGCTCGTTGAACGACATTTCGTCCATCCCATGCGCATGTTTGTCAGGAAACATCAGAGTCATCAAGTCAACAACATTGACCACCCGCACCTTGATGCCCGGGACATATTTCTGTAATAGCCACGAAGCCGCGCAGGTTTCAATTGTTGGCACATCGCCCGCGCAGGCCAGCACTACGTCCGGCTCCTCACCTCCATCGTTCGTTGCGAACTTCCATGTGGATGCCCCGCGCGAGCAATGCTCAAGAGCCTCATCCATGTTCAACCACTGAAGCTGGGGTTGTTTGCCGCAGGTCACAACATTCACGTAATTGCGGCTGCGCAGGCAGTGGTCAAAGACGCTGAGGAGGCAGTTGGAGTCCGGTGGATAGTACACCCGGATCACTTCACTCCTGCGTGCCAGCGCGTTGTCCACGTACCCGGTTGCCTGGTGGCTGAAACCATTGTGGTCGTTGCGCCAAGCGTGACTTGTGAGCAGTACATTGAGAGACGCGAGCGGTCTGCGCCAGGGATAGTCGCGGCATTGCTCGAGCCACTTGGCGTGTTGGGTGGTCATCGAATCGACCACCTGCGCGAAGGCCTCGTAAGAGGACCACATGCCATGACGCCCGGTAAGTAGGTAGCCTTCAAGCCATCCTTGGCAGAGGTGCTCGCTCAGCACTTCCATAACGCGTCCATCTGGGCCGAGTTTATCGTCGATCGAGACAATTTCAGCCATTGAGCAGCGATTCGTCGCCTCAAAAATCGAGTTCAAGCGGTTGGAGTCCGACTCATCGGGACAGAACATGCGGAAGTTTGTCAGGTTCATTCGGAAGATGTCCCGGAAGAAGTCGCCCAACTTGCGCGGCGCCTCAGCCAGAACCTGTCCGGGCCCAGGGATTTCGAGCGCGTAATCGGTGAAGTCGGGCAGCGCGAGGGTGATCAGCTCGCGTCCGCCATTGACATGGGGGTTGCCGCCCATCCGGCGGTTGCCCACGGGCGAGAGAGCCGCGAGTTCATCAATGAACTTGCCGTTTTCGTCGAACAGTTCTTCGGCCTTGTAACTCTTCATCCAGGCCTCAAGAATCTTGAGATGCTCCGGATTTTCACGGACCGTCGCCAGCGGGACCTGATGCGCGCGGAATGTGCCTTCGATGGGTATTCCATCCACTTCCTTGGGGCAGGTCCATCCCTTGGGTGTGCGGAAGATAATCATGGGCCAGACGGGCTGCTTCTTGAATCCGTTTTTACGTGCCTCCTGCTGAATTCCACGAATCTCAGCGTAACAATCCTCAAGCGTTTGAGCGAGGAGCTGATGCACGATCTCCGGGTCGTCACCCTCGACGAAATAGGGATTGTAACCCCTTCCTACATAAAGGGCCGTCAAGTCGGCGTCGCTCGTTCGTCCCTGAGCCGTTGGCCCGGAGATTTTGTAGCCATTGAGATGAAGGATCGGTAGAACCGCGCCGTCTCGCACCGGATTGACGAAGTTGACAGATTTCCAGCTTCCTTCGAGGGGACAGGTTTCGGACTCGCCATCGCCGACAACACAGGCAACAATCAGGTCTGGATTATCGAAGGCCGCGCCGAATGCGTGAACCAGAGAATAGCCAAGCTCCCCGCCTTCGTGCATCGAATTCGGTACGTGCGGCCCGCAGTGGCTGGGCACACCGCCCGGCGTCGAGAACTTGCGGAACATAAGCCGCAGGCCGTCTTCATCGTGCGTGATCTCCGGGTGAACCTCGGTGTAGGAGCCTTCCAGATAGGAGCAGGCATTGAGCGATGGACCTCCGTGCCCCGGACCGGAAATGTAGATGATGTCCGCATCATGCTCCTTGATCAGCCGATTCAGATGAATGTAGATGAAGTTCTGACCAGGCGACGTCCCCCAGTGGCCGAGCAGCCTCGGCTTGATCTGCTCTGCCTTGAGCGGCGAACGAAGCAGAGGATTGTCAAAGAGGTAAATTTGGCCGATGCAAAGATAGTTCGCGGCGCGCCAGTAGCGATTCATCTTGTCCAGCAATTCGGGCGAGAGCGGTCCCTTGGGTTGTGGCGCTCTTACTTCTACTTTGCCGTTCGCGGCAACCGCTGTTGATAGACTTACGTCAAAGATGAACCCGGATGAATTGCCAAATTGATCGAAGTTCTTGCTGAAGGGCTGAGGCGTGTCGTCCTTCTCAACCTTGATCGGGATTTCAGTGGTGGCCATCGTAGCGTATCCTTTCTCGTTCTCCGCAACTGCTCACATCCTGGCAGTGGCTCTTAGACATCAGATCGTTCTGCTTCGCCCGTGATACGGCACGCCTTTACTTGGCAAGCATTTTGCGGATTGATTTCAAATCGGCTCGATGCTTCTGGGTTGTTGCGGGATAGGACGGTTTGAGTTCCCGGAGCGCATCAAGAACGATCTGAGAGACGATCAGGCGAGCGTCGTCCTTATCGTCTGCGGGAACTACATACCAGGGGGCATGATGCGTGCTGGTCGCGCTCAGGCACTCTTCGTAAGCCTTCATGTATTCCTTCCAGAACTTTCTCTCTTGAATGTCTGCGAGGCTCAACTTCCAGTTCTTTTCCAGATCGTCGATGCGTGCCAAAAACCGCTTTCGCTGCTCCTCCTTCGAAATATGCAGGAAAATCTTGATGACGCGCGTGCTGTTTCGGTCAAGGTGCTTCTCGAAGTCCACAATAGAGCGATACCGATCGTCCCATTTCGACTTATCATCCTGTAATTGTTTTGAGAGTCCCTCATTGCGAAGATCCTCCGGATGGACGCGCACGACGAGTACTTCTTCGTAATAGGAACGGTTGAAGATGCCGATGCGGCCGCGCTCGGGCAGGCGGCACGCGGTGCGCCAGAGGAAATCATGTTCCAGCTCTTCGGCGCTGGGTTGCTTGAAGCTGGAGACTTCGCATCCCTGCGGATTGATTCCGGACATCACATGCTTTATTGCGCCATCCTTACCGGCCCCGTCCATGCCCTGGAAGATGATCAGAAGCGCATGGCGGTTGGATGCGTAGTGAAGTTGCTGCAATGCGCTGAGATCCTTTACGTGCTCTTCAAGCAACTTTTGATAGTGCTTCTTCGAATTGGTAAGTGCAGGTGCAGTCGTAGACCATTCGCTCAAATTCAGCTTCTTGCCAGGCGGCACGTGGTAAGACTTCGAGTCGATCGTCATGGTGTTCACTTACCCCTGCGAATCTGGCTGGTTGCGAACAATTCACCCTAGAGCCTGGTGGCGGGGCAAAGAGTCGCACCAGTGGTTGAAACGCTCCGAACCAGTATCGACCCGGATGGAGCCGGAATCTGAGCAGTTGTGCTCAAGACAAGCTGAAGGACGAGCCTTGATGGATTGTCCTATTGGCTGGCCGCAAAAACGTCCGCGTGGTGTAGAACCCTATTCTCCGGAAGACGCGTGAATGCGCCGTGCGCGAACTTACGCAGCGAGATGCTAAATTGGTCCGGATGATCGCGCCAGCTTCTCGTCAGAATCGATAGGAACGCGGCATGCGCTCTCATAGCGGTTCACGAGATTGAACCAACTCAGCATGAGGATCAGATTCCGCGTGTTATGGACACCCCAGCGCTCGATGGCGGCTTCCAGCAAGTCCTCTCCCAGGGTTGCGCGATCCGCGATGTCATCCGCCATCCCCGCAATCAGAACGATATCCGGGTCTATTCCGGTGACTGGGCCGTCAGCGGTGAGCGCATCCACCTCAGTCTTTGAGAGTCCGCTGTTGAGTGCTATACGAGTGGAAGCATGCAAAGCATAGGTGCAGTTCAAACGCACGGCGGTCCGCACAATCATTGCTTCCCGTAACCTGGCGTCAGCGGCGGCGCAGGCGAAGACCGCTGTCATGAGCGCAACGGCCGGACCTGCGAGATCGCCCGCCGCTGCCAGCGCGATTGCCCCATTGAGCGTCTTGTCTGGGTTGAAATCGCTTCCAAAAGTGGCTCGCGCCTCGTCGGCAGTTGGCATCGGCAAACAGATATTGGTCATTGCTTAGCTCTGGTTTTCTGGTGATTGGCTCTTGATCGGCAGACGATCAATTATCAGCTCCCCGATTGTTAGTTTCTCGATTCGTCCTCCCCGCACGGACACTCTGCCGATCGCCAGATCCCCGATAGCGAAGGCACCGACGGCTGTGGCACCAATTGCCAATGCGCATAGGGCTAGTGTTCTCACTATGGAGCCTTTGGGGCCCCCTTGCAATTTCGTCATCGGGAATTTCTCTCTTTCTATTGAAACTTGCTGTTAAAGAGGCTTCAAGCCGTCAAATCGAAATACCGCTGGATCAGCCTGGCCGTCGGGCGACAGTCAAGGCCTCGTAACCCGATATGACATCAAAAAGTTCCTCGTCAATCGATTCCTGGCGTATGCGATGCAACTTGAGGTTCAAGTCTTCCAGGATCCCGTCAATGTTCTTCTCCGCCCGCTGCATCGCAGCCAGGCGGCTGGCGTTTTCGCTGGCAAGCGACTCGGCGCACGCTTGAAACAGCAGGACAAACAGGTATTCGCGTATGAATGCTCGCAACGGCGACGTGGTTCCCTGGATGACCTCCGGAGGCAGTTTGGTTGGCCACGGAGCCGCGGCAAGCTGTTTCTGCCACGCGAGATCCAGAGGCAGCAATCGCTTGCCGACGGGTTCGTAGACCGATCCCGATTTTGGATGATTGTGGAATAGATATACTTCCACCACGTCTCCGCGTTCCCGAGCTGCTTCGACCTCGATGAGAATCTGTCCGACGAGCCCAGAAATGGCGTCGACCGAGCCTGGCACGGGCAAGATCCCTGCGGTCGGCATTCCGGTATCGGCCAGAAGGGAATGGATGCGCTCTCCGAGAGGCCATATCTTCGTGATTGTGCCGGGCAGAGGTTTGAGTGTGTTGACTGCATATTCTACGACCACTTCATTGAACCTGCCAACGAGTCCCTGGTCCGAGCCAAAGACAATTGCTCCGATGCCGTGCTTCTTTTGTGATCCTGTTTCTGCCGTGTCGTAGCCTGGACCGGCTTGACGAAGGCACGCAGTCAAGGCGAGTTCCACAGTGGTTGCATATTCATCGAGCGAGTGAACTGCCTTTTGATACTGGCCAATGCTGGATGCGGCAAGGGCCTTCATGGAACGAACGACGGCCTCGAGATCGGCTGCTCCAGAGATCTTCCGCGTCAGGCTTTCGATGGTTCCACTCATGGCGCTGGCTTCGTAGCGGGTTTGGCCGCAGGAACAGGCTGGAGCGGAGCCAACGCACGCTTTGCGATTTCGAGGATCGCCTTCCGATCGTCATCGCTGAACTTATCAGACGAGGCTAGCCGCTCCTCCACATCTGCTGGAATACCGGTCGCGGCTTTCTGAAGCGACCGCTCGGCGTCATTCACTTTGTCGAGGGGGAGGGGATCGAAGAGTCCAGCGGTCAAAGCCAAAAGCACAATGATCTGTTCGATCATGGAAACGGGGTGAGACTCGGATTGCTTGAGGCAAGCACGAATACGCCGTCCGTGGTCAATCGTCTTTTGAGTCGAGTCGTCGAGTCGGGTTCCGAACTTTGCAAAGGCTTCCAGTTCTTCGAACTGTGAGTAAGCAAGCTTGAGGCTACCCGCGACTGCGCGATATGCAGCCCGCTGTGCCGCTCCGCCCACGCGCGAAACCGACTTGCCAACATCGACCGCCGGCAGAATTCCAAGTTGAAACAAAGTGGGCGAAAGGTAGACCTGCCCGTCTGTGATTGAGATCAGGTTCGTTGGGATGTAGGCGGATATGTCCTGCGCTTCGGTTTCGATGATGGGCAGCGCGGTGAGAGATCCGCCTCCACGTTCCTTGCTGAGGTGGGTCGAGCGTTCCAGCATTCGCGAATGAATATAGAAGATGTCGCCGGGGAAGGCTTCCCGGCCCGGTGGGCGTCGAAGCAGCAACGACAGCTCGCGATAGGCGCGAGCGTGGTGAGTCAGATCGTCATAGACAATCAGGACATCTCGTCCTTTTTCCATAAAGTATTCGGCAATGCTGGTTGCCGCATATGGCGTGATGTAGACGAGGCCGGGCGCATTGTTGTCTTCTACGACAACCACAACTGTGTATTTCATCGCGCCCTGCTTGTCGAGGTTGGCCACTACTTTAGCCACCGCGGCTGCGCGCTGGCCAATCGCACAGTAGACGCAGACCACATTCTGCCCGCGTTGGTTGAGGATGGTGTCGATTGCGATGGCGGTCTTCCCGGTCTGACGATCGCCGAGAATCAATTCGCGCTGGCCGCGGCCGATGGGGACGAGTGCATCGACTGCTTTCAAGCCGGTCTGCAAAGGCACGCCGACCGCCGCGCGATCCATGATGGGCGCAGCAGGACGTTCGACCGGGAGGCGTTTCTCCGCAGCTACCGAGCCCTTGCCATCCAGCGGATTGCCCAATGGGTCGATCACGCGTCCCAGCAGACCTTCGCCCACTGGAACGTCCATCACACGGCCGGTACGCTCGACCTCGTCGCCTGCGTGCAGGTTCTGGTAGTCCCCGAGCAGGATGACACCGACCTCTTCTTCATCCAGGTTGAATGCGATGCCAAGCAGACCGCCAGGGAACATTACAATCTCTTCGTAACCAACACTAGGAAGTCCGGAAAATGTCGCGATTCCGGTAGAGACTTTTGTGACGATGCCCACTTCATGAGGAGTCAGCTTCGCCGTGAAGTCCTCGCGACCCTGATGTAGGCTCGCGAAGGCGCTCTCGATTGCGGGTTGCAGGATTCCGGCCGATGCAGTCATTTGGCCCCAACGAGAGCAGCAGGTTTGGGCTCGGGCACTTTCGCAATGTCCGGCTCGGGCGCCTTCGCAGCCTCCGACTTTGGTGTGGATTTGATGGCCGCGAGCGATTGTGCGTCTACGAGGTCACTGACTTTCTTGCTCAACTCAGTGAGATAGCTCGCGATGCTCCACGCAACCTTCTGGCCATTAGCGGTTAATTCGATGCCGCAGACTACGTCCTGCGAATCTTCGAATTTGATCCGGACCACTGCTGAGAATGTCTCGTTGAAAGCGTTTTGAATTGCAGCCTTCTGGTCGGCGGGCAGATCGAATGCGCTGCGCACGAGAGCTGGTTGTGGCGACTTCTTGAGAGCGTCCCCTAGTAATCCTTTTGTCTTCGGGTCCAATTCCCGCAGACGGCGCGTGAATACCTCCCCAACCCGCTCTTCAAGACTGACGGTGGCGAGATCCGTGAGTGCCTTTCGCGCGATTGCAAAGACCTCTTTCTCGGCCAGAAGGGTGATTTCACTTGCCATGCGAATTTGATCTCCGCGCAGCGCATCCGCTTGGGTTACGCGCAAGCTTTCTGCATCCTTTTTGGCTTGATCGATGAGGCGCTCGCGTTCGGCTTTCGCTTCATCCGTGGCTTTCAAGAGCAGCGCGCCCCGCTGTTCATCGAATGTTCTATTCTTACCTTCGAAATCGGTACGCTCCTTTTGGGCCTCAGCCCTCTTCGTATCGGCGTCTGCAAGTTCTGCGGCAATTCGTTTCTCCCGCGCGTCGATTGCATTGAGAATGGGCTTGTACAAAAAGTGCTGTAACAACCACACCAGGATGAGGAAGTTGACAATCTGAGCTCCGACAGTGAACCAGTCGATGAGCATGGCTCACTTCCCCCCGGCTTGCGACAAAAAGTGGTTCCAGAAGGGATTGGCGAAGATGAGAATCATGGAGACGACGAAGGTGTAAATCGCAGTGGACTCGATCATTGCGAGGCCTACAAACAGTGTGCGCGTGATTGTGGGTGCGGCATCCGGTTGCTGCGCCAGAGAGGTCATGGCGGAGGCCACGGAACGGCCTTCTCCAAGCGCCGGCCCCATGCAGCCGAAACCTGTGGTGATGCCTGCGGTGGCGATGGAAACTACTGCGACGATGGTGGCGCTATCCATTTGAGATCCTTCTTGTTGTTGGAGTCGCTATGCGGGACTTGGCTCCGGCTGCGCCTCTGCGTCAGGCTTGGGTTTGGTTGCACTTGTGGCGGCGGAAATGTAGACTGCCGCGAGGATGCTGAAGATATAGGCCTGTACTGAACCGGTCAGCAGGCCAAGCATCGTCATGACGATGGGGAAGATAAAGGGCGTGATAGTAAGAAGAATCCCGACAATCATCACTCCGCTCATCATGTTGCCGAAAAGACGGATTGCCAGCGCGAGCGTGCGCGAGAGCTCGCTGATGATATTGAACGGCAGCATGATCGGGGTTGGCTTGATGTATGTCTTGAGATAGCCGGCGATCCCTTGCTCACGGATGCCGAACAACGGGACTGCAATGAATACGCAGAGAGCAAGGGCCGCCGTCGTTGAGAGTGAACCTGTCGGCGGCGTGAAACCTGGAATGACGATGCACACGCTGCAGGTTCCAATGAACAGAAACAGCGTGCCCAGGAATGCGAGATACTTCCTTGGCTCGGCAAGGCCAACCTCTTTGATTTGCCCCTCAATGCCGGTCACAATCATCTCAAGTGCACTCTGCCAGCGTGAAATGGTTCGCTCGGTAGCGAGCTTTCGGGTGATCAGCATGGAACCCAATGTCATCGTGATCATCATGGCCCAGGTCGTCACGATGGTTCCGTTAAGCTTTATAAAGCCGTGTTGCCATAGGATCTGCTGGTCGGACGTGATATGTACGCTGGGGATCATCATTGCGCACCTTCTTCGAGGATGCGGGTGCTCTTCGCGGCAGGTATGCGTATGAGCCGGGTCACGGCAATGCGCGCTAGTAAGAAACCAGCCAGGCAGGCCACCAGTTTCCGCCATTCGCCATGAGACACGAGATAGAACCCGGTGACAGCGACGGCCATTCGGAGCAGAAGGCTTGCTGAAAACAACAGGCCGGACCATTGCGATGGAGCACTGGATCGAATCGTCCACCAAAGCCCGCCAAAGAAGAAGGCTCCGAGCAGAACTCCGGCGAGCAGACTCCCAGCCAGTATCAACGCCTCATTCATGATTGTCCCCCTGCTCCTCTTGGATGGCTTTGTTCTCCTGATCCACCCAATGCCACGCATTTGCGCAACCCACGCAGAGCCCAATCGTCAACAAAATGAGTGTCCATGAATGGGCTCCGGGATGATGGTTGTCCCACCAAAGGCCTATCATGGCGCCAACGACGGTTGGCACTGCAACCGACCAACCGATCAGTCCCGACATGCCAAGACCGAACCAGACAGTCTGTTCGCCATCCTTCTGCACGCGGAGTTTGCGGGCAGCTTTTGCAGTGACTTGCCGGACAAAGTCTCTGTTTGCAGGATAGGAGTGATCCGGTCTCTCATCGGTCATTTTCGAACTCCGCCATACGTCCGATCAAACCACTCTCCATCTTCGCGACCGCGTTCCGAACGTTGCGCTCCTGTTCGTCCAGTTTCAGGAAGTCGCGCTCAACGGCGTCTTTGAGCTGTTCCAGGTCCGATCCGCCGATTGCACGGCGCACTGATACGGTCACCATAGACCCCGCCTTTACCAAGACGCCTTGATCAATCCCGACATAGACCGTGCCACTATCTTTCGTCTCGTAAGTGAGAATCCCGGGAACAAGGGCGGCAACGCAGTCAAGCCGATTTGGCAGCAAACCGTAAGATCCATCGGTCGTGTCGGCGACGACACGCATTACGTCGGATTTTTCTGCGAAGACACCGAAGGGGAGCAGGATTCTAAGATTCATGCATACTCGCAGTCGCAGCCTTTGGCTGTGAATTGGTCTTCTGGCCTTCCGGCGTCTTTTCAGTTGCCTTCTTTGCTTCTGGCTGTTTCATATCGGGCTTCTTCGCTTCTGGCTGATCTGCCTCCGGCTTCTTGGCCTCCCCAATCGCGCCGATCATATAGAGTGCGCTCTCCGGGTAGTCCTTGAACTCGTCGTGGAGAATGCGTTCGCAGCCATCCAGCGAGTCCTTCAGGCTTACAAGCTTTCCTTTCATTCCGCTGAATTGCTCGGTAGTGAAGAAGGGCTGCGTCAGGAAGCGTTCCAGCCGGCGTGCCCTTGCAACGGCGTTTCGATCTTCGAGGGAAAGCTGCTCCATTCCCAGCATGGCCACAATGTCCTTGAGGGATTCGTACTGTGCCAGAGTGCGGCGAATCTCCTGCGCGAGGTTGTAATGCCGGTCGCCAACGATGCCAGGCGTGGCCATTTTCGAGCTGGACTGGAGAAGATCGATCGCGGGATAAAGTCCTTCGCTCGCCCGTTTGCGCGAAAGCACAATGGATGCGGAAAGGTGAGAGAAGACATGTACCGCGGCAGGGTCAGTCAGATCGTCAGCCGGCACGTAGACAGCCTGGATCGAAGTGATGGCTCCTGCATGGGTATTGGCAATGCGTTCTTCGAGGCCCGATAGATCGGTACCCATGGTCGACTGGTAGCCGAGCCTTGAAGGCATCTCGCCCAGAAGGCCGGAGACTTCCATTCCGGCTTGAATAAAGCGGAAGATGTTGTCGATCAATAAAAGAACGTCGCGATGCTCGTCGTCCCGAAAATACTCGGCCATGGTAAGGGCTGCGGCGCCGACACGAAACCGGCTGCCGGGCGGTTCGTTCATTTGGCCGTAAACCATCACCATGTTGTTCAAAACCCCAGCGTCTTTCATTCCGCGATAGAGTTCTTCGCCTTCTCGGCAACGCTCGCCGATTCCACAGAAAATGCTCATGCCCTGCTGATGGCCGATCATGTTGTGGATCATCTCGGTGAGAAGCACCGTTTTGCCCACACCCGCGCCACCGAACAATCCAGCCTTGCCTCCGCGCTCCAGTGGCACAAGCACGTCGATCGCCTTGATACCTGTTTCGAAGATCTCTGACTTTGTCGAACGCTCCGACAAGGGCGGTGGAGTCCGATGGATGGTCCGCCATTGGACATTCTGCGGCGCTGCCTTGCGGTCGATGGCGGAGCCGAATACATCGAACATCCGCGACATGATCTCATGGCCTACCGGTACCTCGAGCGGCCTGCCAGAATCTTCAACCTGCATTCCTCTGGAGAGGCCCTCAGTCGGCGTGAGAGCAATGCCCCGAACCCGGCTAGCGTCGAGCTGGGCCATGACTTCGACGATGATCTTGCCTTCTGCACCAGCATGTAAGACGGAGAAGATCGGAGGCAGGCGGCGATCAAATCTCACGTCGACAACGCCCCCGCGCACCGAGACGATCGACCCGAGATTCGGAGAATCCGCTTCATTCTGAAGCCCGACTGCCACGGTAACCTCAATTCAGGACTTCAAACTTTGGTGAGGAAGCCTTTGATCGGTAAGAAGGGTATGGGGCTGGGAAACCTGATGGAACATCGATGCCCTAATGCTCAATCGGATCGACGGCATTAGATGTTGGGGCCGGGGACTTTTGCTCGGACCTGTGGTTTCGTCGGATATCGAGGATCCCTTAATATTCCCTATTTGGAGATGATCTTGTGACCCTGGTCGTAATCCTGCTCCGTGTGCAAGGGCTTCTCCGCTGCCTTTTCGGCAACACGATCTATCCGCTTCCGTGCTGCTGCATCCGAGACGGTCTCGTTTTCGAGCTTTGTAACTTCCGGACTCTCAAATTGTTCCGACATGGTTGATCTCTCCTTTCATCACGATGAACCGTATCCCCATCAACTTCTGGTCAGTTTTGCTCGCCCTTCAACTCCGCAATGTCATTCGAGGCTTGTTTATGGAGAAGTGGTTCGTTTTGGCGGGCATTTCGCGGGCGAGAAATAACAAACTGATATCGAAGCACTGCGCAGTTCCGAGGACACCCCCAATGCGCTGCTCCCCGCGCTCGACGTCTATGCCTCCTATAGCCTCGCCGGTCCAGATAGCGCCATGCAGCCGACTTCTCCATCAGTCTTCGAAAACCACTTTCACAACTTGTCCTACGGGGTCACACTCGATATCCCTTTCCGCAATCGCTCCGCTCAGGCGGACGCTGTACGTGCGTGGCTCGCGCGAAGGCCATACCAGCTCAAGATGCAGGATGTGAAGAACCAGGATGTGTGGGATGTCAACAAGGCAGTGAGTGCCATCACACAGGCCACTGATAGCCTAGTCGCTTCGCTCAAACTAGACGAGCTTGCTCACCGGGTTCTGGAACTACGGCAGAACAAAGTCACTCAAGGCTCGGCAACCGCCGAAGATGTCATCGCCGAGCAGCAGAACTTGTCTATAGCGGAAGGTCATGTTGTCAGAGCCAGGGCCACGTATGCCAAGGCATTGATCCAGTATGAAGAGGCAACCGGGACGCTTCTCGACCGGCATCACATTGCATTGTCAACGAATGTCGGTGGGGAAGGCTACGGAGTATCCTATACTTTGGGCACTCTTGAACCGGCCAATTAGGGAGCCGGATTTAGGAACTGCTGATTCGGCCTGCCGAATCTCTACGCCGAAGCCGCCGTCCGAGAACCAGGACACGCTCTCACAATGAACCGAATGCACGCGATCGGAAGATCACGGAACGCTCAGCATGACATCCCTGTGGACCGTAAGCAAGAGTCATTCCGTCAGCTAATTCTGCCTTACTGTAGGTGGCCGTAGCGGTCGATGCGGCCGCCGCGGAAGAAGCGGTGCTGCACCATGTTTTGGCCGAGCAGAAAAAGAGCAATTACCAATGCGGCCAGCAACAGGAAGCGCACAATGTGAAATCAAGGGGATCTTGGTCCTTGTGGAGCAGCGTCATTCAAATGCGTTGACACCTAATCTGCCCTCCCCACCTCATGTTGTCGATTAGGGCCTTAGTGCTAGGCTCACTACCACCATTCCATGGAGCGATCCGATGGAGTTTTCACGTCGGTCTCTGGTTTGGCTGAGTGAAGAAGCAAGAGTGGACACTGCACGAGTTTAATGACTTTCTCGGCGATCGATCCAAACACAAGTGGATGCCAGCCGGATATTCCGTGCGTGGAGATCACTACCAAGTCGACATGCTCGCGTTCCACCACCTCTACGATGCACCCCGCAATGTCATTCGCAAGTTCGACACTGGAGCCTGCCTTTACTCCTCTGGCCGTGAGAACTGCTCGTGCCTTCGCCAGATGGTTCTCTGAACGTGTCTTCTCTTCCTGTTGAAACTGCACCTGGGGAACGGCATATTCAGGCGTGAAGGTCGAGAAGATCGGAAGGACGTTTACAAGGAAGAGCTCAGCATGGAAGTGCGATGCGAGGTCGGCTGCCGTTTCTAAGGCCGCTTGGGACGACGGGCTGAAGTCGATAGGCAACAGGATCTTTGTTGGGGTGGACTCAAAAGCGTGACGAACAGACATGACGTGCTCCTCGCCGGACCATAGTCACGGCAAGTAGCCATTGTTCTCTCTAATAAGGGCAAAGAATGTGCTCTTTTGCACGGTTTCGATAGAGGGTTATGGGATGCCGCATTCTGGCCGGCATCTTGAATCCTCGCACAATCTTCGGTCTCAGATAACAGACCTCTCTCGTGAGCAATTGTGACCTGTATGCCTGAGCCGACCTGCTCGATACTTGGGACGCTATGCGAGAGCATTTGCCTTGGTCTGCAAGGGCGCACGTCGACAATCGATCCCGCAAAACATACTGCAAGTGTTGTCTGCCAGCGCATCGTCGCGCGGCCAATTGCGGATGAAGGAAGAGTGGTAATGAGAATCCTAATGGCAGTTGACGATTCGGGGTCTGCTGAGGAACTGCTTCGTGGTGTTGTTAGCGGGATTCGGCATGAGAATACTGAGGTCATGGTCTTGCACGTGCTACAGCCAGTAGACACCGTGCCTCCGCCTGAGATGGCCCCGGGGTATGCTCCAGAGTTGGAAGATGACAAGCAGCCGGCTTATGCCTTCGTTGAGCGGATTGCTGCCGATCTGCGCAGAACTGGATTTGCGGCACAGACGAGTGTGCGGGTTGGAGACGTAACAGACACCATTCTCGACAGAGCAGTCGAATGGCGTGCCGATCTGATAGCTGTCGGTTCACACGGGCAAAGGAGCATCCACGACTTCTTACTGGGCAGTGTGGCGGAGTCGGTCGCTCGTCGAGCCGGATGCTCCGTGGCTATCGTTCGCGAAGCGGTCAGCAAATAGGGAACGCTCTGGCGCAGGCACTCAAGATGCATGAGCAATACGGGGCAGATATGGATTTGTGCGGATGAAATGCTGGTTTCTCAGATGACGTGAAGTCTCCAAGACCACGTGAATGTAATGAGCTGATGGTGACGGCTAATGCGATTCTTCATTCTCCGGAAGTTGGTAAGTATGTACGATTGCGGATTAGCCGCCAAGCTGGCCAGAACAGATTCGACTCGGGGCCTCAGTATAACGATCGATCGATAGTGGACTGAACATGGTAGAAGCGATTGCATCACTCATTGAAAGCCGGGCATGGAAGGCCCTTGAGGTCCATGCCGCGGTGAACCGCAATCTGCATCTGAGAGATATCTTCGCTCAGGATCCAAAACGAGGGGTTCGCCTAAAGGTTGAGGCGGTGGGCATTTACCTCGACTATTCAAAAAAACCGAATCATCGACGAGACCGTCGCACTGCTGTTGCAACTTGCCGTTGAGTCTAGCTTGCATTCTCGCATCGACGCCATGTTTCGTGGAGAAAAGATCAACGTCACGGAGAAGCGGGCAGTTCTGCATGTTCCCTTGCGCTCTCCTGAAGAGGAGGAGATCTTCGCCGAGGGAGTGAACGTTGTCCCGCAGGATTCAGAAGGGGCGCTCGCTTGAGGAGATCGAAACTCTTTGGCATAAGAAGCCAGGAAGAAGCCATCTCAGTTCGGCCAATGCTTCGGGCCGCGGCCTGGTCGGCATTGGTGTCATTCACGCAATTCAGCAGTTGGATCGATCGGAACCTGTGGGAATCGCAATGAGAACGCTGCCGCTGTTGGTGTTTGTTGCATTTGGCCTTGCTGCTGCCGCCCAGAACAATGACTCCGGTTCTGGCTCCGCCCAGCAAAGCACGCAGGCCGGGGAGCCTGCAAAGGACGCAAGCCTGGCGGACGAGCCTGACGGTCTTCGCCAGGAACTCGACCGGGATGCCGTCGCACTATCGAAGATACCAGCGGACCCGATTCTTAAAACTGATCCCTTCGCGGTGTTCATTGGGCCATTTGAGAGGCTGACTGATCGGATCAACGAGTCCGCCAAGCTGAAAATCGGCGCAACTTACACCTTCTTGAGCCAATATGCGACAGCCACACCGGGCGGTGTACGGCACGATCAAACCAGCGGCCGCGCCGATTTCACGGCTGCCTGGAAGGTATACGACCGTGAAAGCACATCGGGGATGATCAGTTTGCTGGTACGTTCGAAGACTAACATCGGCATCAGCCAACACTTCAATCTGAGCGATAGCCTGGGGTCGGGACTGTACCTCAATTGTCTACAGGCAGGGGGTCCGCAAGAACCGATCACGGTGGATGTTCTCTATTGGCGTCAGGATCTCTTCAACAAGAGGCTTTCACTCTATGCCGGAAAAATACATCCCAACGAATACATCAGCCTGAGCATGTTCAATAATGACGAGACTGCGCAGTTTCTAAACGGGAGCGATGACGCCAATCTGACATTTACCTCCGATGGGGGGTATGCGGGTGGAGCGGCGGTTGAACTGGAAATAACCAAGCATACTTACATGCACGCTCTGGCCGTGGATACGGAAGGGTCGCCGCAATCAAACCTCAAAACACTCGCCGACCGCAAGTATATGGAGTCGATCGAACTTGGCTGGCTGAGCGGTTCGCCCGGCAGGAAGTTCCGGAACTATCGGATGGATTTCTGGCGAGACGATACTGCGACTCTCGGCAGTGGAGTGGGTGGGGGAATCGGCTTCGAACATGAATTGGCAAGTGGCTGGACCCCCTTCGGAAGGTTTGGGTTCGCATCGAACACTGGCACTTCAATCAAGCAAGTGGAAGAGCTTGGGCTGGACGAGGTTAAGCCATTCGGAAGACGGGGAGACTTGTTTGGCATTGCCATAACTCACTCTGAGCCGACTCGGGGCGCCAAACATCACGAGAGCGTAATAGAGACCTTTTACCGGCTTCGCTTGACGAAAAGTGTTGACCTTGGCCCGGACCTGGAGATTTCAAACCACCCCACGTATGCAAGCAAAGCCTATACCACCGCGCTGTTGGGAATGAGAATGCGGATCATTTTCTGAACAACAGAGTTGCAGGGTTGCAAAGGCATGCTCGGGCAAGAGAAGCGTTCATGACCGTCCCACAACAAAACTGAGGGGTACAAAATGAGTTTGAAGCGTTTGGAAGTGTGGTTTATCACCGGAAGTCAGCATCTCTATGGCAAAGAGGCTCTGGACAAAGTGGCAGAGCATTCAAAGCAGATCGCTGGTTCGCTCGATGGAGCGAGTGTAATCCCGCTCAGCGTAGTCTGGAAGCCTGTCCTCACGACGGCAGATGCCATCCGCCGGCTTTGCCTCGAAGCAAGTAGCGCGGACGCGTGCGTGGGCCTGGTGTTCTGGATGCACACCTTTTCACCGGCCAAAATGTGGATTGCAGGGCTCAACTTATTGAGCAAGCCATTTTTGCACCTGCACACGCAGTTCAATCGCGATCTGCCATGGTCGACCATAGACATGGACTTCATGAATCTGAATCAGTCTGCTCATGGCGATCGCGAGTTCGGGTTTATCACCGCTCGCTTGCGCCTGGCACGCAAGGTGGTTGTAGGTTTCTGGCAAGATCCGGATGTACTCGGTGAAATCTCCACGTGGATGCGCGCCGCCGCCGGTTGGAACGAGTCCCAGCACCTCAAAGTCGCCCGCTTCGGGGACAATATGCGAGATGTTGCCGTGACCGAGGCGGACAAGGTGGAGGCGCAGAGAGTCTTTGGCTTCAGCGTTTCCGCATATGGTATCGGAGATCTTACCGACCGGATCAATCAGTTCACTGACGCAGAGGCCAATACATTGGTTAAGGAGTATCGCGATACTTACACCATCGAATCGAAATACGATCGTCCAGACTCGCTTATGGAAGCGGCGAGGATAGAGCTTGGTCTCCGCGCATTTCTTGTGGAAGGCGGCTTCGGCGCTTTTTCAGATAATTTCGAGGATCTGCATGGAATCACGCAACTACCGGGTATTGCCGCCCAGCGACTCATGGCGGATGGCTATGGCTTTGGCGCGGAGGGCGACTGGAAGAGTGCGGCATTGCTCCGCATTTTGAAGGTGATGGCCGAGGGGCTGCCGGGAGGCACCTCGTTCATGGAAGATTATACCTACGATTTTTCCGGAACTCCGAGGGAACTCGCAGCACATATGCTCGAGGTCTGTCCGTCGATTGCCTCCGGCAAACCAACACTTGAGGTGCATCCCCTCGGCATCGGCGGTAAAGCCGATCCTGTCCGCCTGGTGTTCACTGCATCGGCCGGTCCGGCAGTAGTTGCTTGCATTGTGGACATGGGCACTCGTTTCCGAATGATTGCAAATGCGATTGATGTTGTCGCCCCGAGTGAGCCTCTGCCGAAGCTTCCCGTCGCACGTGCAGTCTGGATTGCAAGGCCTAGCCTGAAGGTGGCTGCAGCCGCGTGGATTTTTGCGGGTGGCGCGCATCACACGGCTTTCAGCTACCCAATCACGATGGAGCACCTGGAGGACTTTGCGGAAATAGCACAGATCGAACTGGTGCGCATCGATGAGGACACAAAGCTGCACGAGCTTCGCCATGAACTCGCGTGGAGCGACGGAATTCCTCCGCTGCGAGGCCGGTGAAGGCTCTGGTGGAATGAGCGAATCCGGCTCTGACCGCGCCACAACACCAGAATCCTGCAATATTCACCCGCCAATCGTGGTCAGAATTGCACATACTGGTGCACTTCGATCCATTAACGTGATCACGCGGGCATTCATCGGAGGTGGTTCCGCCTCTGCGGCGCCATATCCATTCGGCTAATTGTCATGCTTCATATGTGATTCCAGGAAGATTCATCCCTGAAGAAAGCGGATCGACAAAATGCTAGACGCATTGCGGACTGAGGTTCTTGAGGCAAATCTTGAGCTTCAAAGGCGTGGACTGGTTCTCTTTACATTCGGGAACGCGAGCGGGATCGATCGAGAACGTGGGCTCGTGGTCATCAAACCTAGCGGCGTACCTTACGAGAAGCTCAAGGCAGAAGACCTGGTCATCGTCGGCCTGGACGGAACCCGAGTTGAAGGTGACCTGAATCCGTCTTCCGATCTGCCAACACACATTCTTCTTTATCAGGCGTTTACATCTATCGGTGGCGTGGTTCACACGCATTCCGAATTTGCGACTTCATGGGCGCAGTCCGGCCAATCGATTCCTTGTTATGGCACCACCCAGGCAGACTACTTTCGCGGGGAGGTTCCTGTAACGGACCCGCTAACTGACAAGGAAATCGATTCCGCCTATGAACGGAACACGGGAGAAGTAATCCTGAGACGCTTTCAGGATCTGGACCCCATGGCTCAGCCCGGCGTATTGGTGGCAAATCATGGCCCGTTTGTCTGGGGCAAAACGGCCACCGAAGCGGCATTCAATGCAACGATCGTCGAGTACATCGCGCGCCTGGCGTACCGCACGGAATTGATCAATCCAAAGAGCCATCAGGTGTCCGCTGCTCTCTTGCGCAAGCACTACGAGCGCAAGCACGGGCCAAAAGCATATTACGGCCAAAAACACGATTGAAGAAGTTGTCTGTATCAGCGGAGTTGCAAGCAAATTGAAAATCGAGGGCCTGAATCATGGCACGGCTTTTTATTGGTAATCACATCGCCCAATCTGTTTTGGCTGTCCTCCTCCCGTCGAGCGTGTTAGCCCATCTCTCGATTATCGACATTGTTATCATCGCCAGTTACTTTGTAATGGTTGTATGGATTGGCATCTACCTCAAGGGCCAGTCCAATACCAGTGTGGACTTCTTCATGGCCGGACGGCAGATGACGGCCTGGATTGCAGGACTCAGCTTTCTTTCAGCGAATCTCGGATCTTTAGAGCTAATGGGCTGGGCCGGATCGGCGTATCAGTACGGTATCCTGGCAGCTCACTGGTATTGGATCGGCGCCATCCCAGCCATGCTTTTCATGGGCCTGGTGATGATGCCGTTTTATTACATATGCAAGACGAATTCAGTCCCAGGCTACCTGAATCTGCGTTTCGGGGAATCCAGCCGAGTGTTGTCGGGTGTCTGTTTTGCCTTCATGACGATCCTGATGAGCGGCGTCAATATGTTCGCCATGGCGCTGGTGATGAAGGTCGTTCTCGGATGGAACATCTCCTTCAGTATTCTGATGTCCTCGGTCGTCGTCGCTCTCTATGTGGGGTTGGGAGGCTTGCGTTCGGCAATCTTCAACGAGGTGTTGCAGTTCGCGCTCATCTGGTGCGGCGCGCTGCTGGTTCCCATTCTCGGATTGATAGAAGCCGGCGGCTGGCACAACCTGCAAGCCAAGATCCTGATGAACTATCACACTTCGGAATACACGCATCTTTGGAAGGGATTGGGGCACTTCTCCACCAACGCTATGGGAGTGCAATGGACCGGAATTGTTTTTGGCCTCGGCTTTGTGATCTCCTTTGGATATTGGACGACCGACTTCCTGGTTGTGCAGCGCGCCATGGCCGCAAAGAACCTGCGCGCAGCTCAAATGGCGCCCATCATAGCGGCGGCATTCAAGATGGCAATTCCATTCTTTGTGATTCTTCCCGGCCTGCTCGGCCTGGTCGTGCTGCACAACAACGATGGAACGCTCATGCACCTGGTGGGCCAGGATTCTGTCAGTGCTGCAAACCCTAATAGTTACAATGAGGTTCTCCCTCTGATGATGGAGCGATATCTTTGCCCTGGCCTTCTCGGTCTTGGAATCACGGCCCTGATCGCTGGGTTCATGTCCGGCATGGCGGGCAACGTGAGCGCATTCTCCACGGTATGGACCTACGACATTTACAAGCCACTGATCAAAAAAAATGGCTCCGACTCGCACTATGTATCGGTGGGCCGCTGGGCCACGGTCCTCGGCATCGTGGTCAGTATCGGGACAGCGTACCTAGTGATGCAGGCTGCCGCCATCATGGATTATGTCCAGGCGCTATTCAGCTTTTTTATCGCGCCGCTGCTGGGTACGGTGCTCGCGGGAATGTTTTGGAAGCGGGCGACCAAGGCGGGCGGCTTCTGGGGATTGCTTGCGGGCACTGTGACTTCTGTCGCTCTTTACGCGTGGGTCAGGGTGGATCCAAGCGCGATTCGCTACGTGGCGTTCTCTTCCGAGGCAAAGGCAATGGCAGCGGATCTCTATCGTGCGCTTTGGGCCTTTTCGTCATGTGCTGTTGTCACCATCCTTGTCAGCTACTGCACCAAGCCCAAGCCTCTCTCTGAGTTGGCCGGGCTGGTGTATGGCGCTTCGGAACTTCCACATGCGGAACCCGTCCCACTGATCAAGAACCACTGGTTCTGGGCTGCAATCGTGATCACCGTGTTCTTCATCCTCAACATCGTCTTTTATTAGCGCGCGGACAGGAGCAGACAAATGCAAATCTCAGCCAAGATTTCAATCTGGTTTTTTATAGGCGTTCTGCTGGCGTTTTACGGGGCGTTGATCTTCGGATACGGAATCTTTGAACTGATCAGCGGGGTTCTGGCTCCAGTAGTCCTCGCCAAACTGCATGCTCCTGTCTGGTGGGGCGGAATGATGCTTGCGCTTGGCTCGTTTTACTGTATTCGCTTTGTGCCGGGCAAGAAGCAAACGAACTGAGAAAGCGTAGGAGAGGTGGCGGAATGGCTTCAAGTAAAGCAATCACCATGGGTATCATCGTTGGCAATCGGGGCTTCTTTCCCGGCCATCTTGCCAAGAGTGGCCGCGAAGAGATAATCGCCGCGTTTAAACTAGCAGGCATTACACCGATCGTGCTCAGTCCGGACGAGAGCCGGTATGGTGCGGTCGAGACGTATGACGAAGCGCAGCGTTGCGCTGAACTCTTCAAATGCCATGCCGGCGAGATCGTCGGCATCGTAGTGACATTGCCAAACTTCGGCGAGGAACGCGGCATCGTCGACGCGATTCGGCTCGCAGAGTTACACGTCCCGATCCTGGTGCAGGCAACCCCGGACAAGACCTCGAAGATGGAGATCGCCGACCGGAGGGACAGCTTCTGCGGCAAGATGTCGCTCTGCAATAACCTGATGCAGTACAAAGCTGCCTACTCTTTGACAAAGATGCACACACAAGACCCGGCCTCGGAGCAATTTCAAAAGGATCTGGCATGGTTTTCCGCTGTCTGCCGTATTGTTCGTGGGCTGAAGAATGTACGCGTCGGTGCAATCGGCGCTCGCCCGGCCGCATTCAATACGGTCCGCTACAGCGAACGTATCTTGGAATCCAACGGAATTACCGTCGCCCCAGTAGACCTGTCCGAAATCTTCGGGCGAATCGCCAGACTCAGTGACAACGATGACGCAGCTCAAGCAAAGCTGACAGCCATCAAGGAATACGTTCCGACAGCCGGCATACCGGATGCAGCCCTGTTGAAGATGGCGAAGCTCGGCACGGTCATCGATACATGGATGAATCAGGAACACATCGATTTCAGCGCCATACAGTGTTGGACCTCTCTGGAAGAGAACTTCGGCGTGGTGCCATGCACCATCATGAGCATGATGAGTGAGAACTTGGTTTCCAGTGCCTGTGAACTGGATGTGTCTGGCGCACTCAGTATGTATATGCTGGCACTAGCCTCCGGAACCCCTTCGGCGATCATGGACTGGAATAACAACTACGGCGACAATCCTGACCGGGCGGTCTGTTTCCATTGCTCCAACCTGCCCAAGCACTTTTTCAACCCGGTTGACTTGAAGATGGACTTTCAGCAAATCATTGCCGGGACAGTTGGCAAGGAAAACACCTTTGGAACCTGCGTGGGACATGTGAAGGCAGGAGCCATGAGTTATGCGCGCTATTCCACCGACGACCGTCGCGGCGTCATCCGCGGATATACCGGTCACGGGCGGTTCATCGATGACCGCCTCGAAACCTTCGGGGCTACTGGGGTAGTGGAGATTCCGAAACTGCAGAAGTTGTTGAAATTCATCTGCCGTGAAGGATTTGAGCACCATGTGGCGGCCAGCTTCTCAGAGACAGCGCCGGCGATTCACGAGGCTGCCATTCGCTACCTCGGATTCGAAAGTCATTACCATCCCGAGCTCGATGACTAGGTCGGCTACTCCGACGATTCGTGCGCTCGCCGATGTGCGTCCGATGCACCCGGCTCTGGACCCCCTTTTGAGATTGCACCCACAATCGGGTGCTTTGCTACAACGGCCCAGTGAGCAGGAGAAACGAGAAGGTGGATGACGATTATTGCAGGTGTCGATTTCGGTACCTTGAGCGTGCGCGTTTCGATCCTAAATAGCGACGGCAAGCGGCTTGGTGCGGCAACGTCCGGATACCCGCTGCATCGAAAGCGAGATGATCCGGACTTTGCGACCCAGTCCCACGCCGACCAAATGAGCGCTCTTGCGCTGGCCTTTCGGGGAGCATGCAAGGACGCGGAGATTGAGGGCTCAACTTTGGATGCGATTGCCCTTGATACAACAGGATCGAGCGTGATTCCAGTAGATGGCCACCTTCAGCCACTGAATGAATACTATTTGTGGTGCGATCATCGCGCCAAGCATGAGGCGCAGGAGATTACCGAGGCAGCACATCGGGACAAACTGGAAGCGATCGATTGGTGCGGCGGCGTGTATTCGAGCGAGTGGGGGTTCGCGAAACTGCTCCACTGGCTGCGCCATAACCCCGACAAGCGCGACCGGCTTGGCACCGCGCTCGAAAACTGCGATATGGTGGCTGCAACACTTTGTGGCATCGCCGCACCCCGTGAAGTGAAGCGCAGTATTTGCGCGATGGGGCATAAGTGGCTGTGGAACCCGCGCTGGGGCGGCTTTCCGCCACAGGCATTCTTTTCAAAGCTCGATCCCCTGCTTGACGGTATCGTGGAGAAGCTGGCAGGCGACTACCATACCTCCGACGCTCTTGCCGGCCATCTGTGCGAACACTGGGCAGCGGAACTGGGACTGCGCGCCGGCATTCCGATCCCCGTGGGCGCCTTCGATGCGCATTGGGATGCGATCGGCGCAGGCTGCCGTGAAGGGGACGTGGTCAACGTCATCGGCACATCCACCTGCATCATCGCCATGGCCAAGCATCCTGAACTGGTGCCAGGCGTTTGCGGCGAGGTCCCCGGCAGCGTGAATCCGCATCATACCGGCATTGAAGCGGGCCTGTCTGGAACCGGCAATATCTTTGAGGCAATTGCGGAGCGCGCCGGAACGAAGGTCGCTGGCCTGTCAAAGGGTCTGGAAGACTATCGTGCTGGCCAGACCGGGCTATTACGCATTCCCTGGGACAATGGCGATCGCACTGTGCTGGTGAATGCCGAACTCGGCGGCGTGACCTTTGGCTGGAACCTGGTCTCGACCGCACAGGATGAATTGTTTGCATCCATTGAAGGCACTGCCCTCCACACCCGCATCATCCTGGAACGCATGGCACAGCACAACGTTCCTGTGGACCGGGTCATTAATGCCGGGGGCGTTCCGCAGAATAATCATGTTCTCAACCAGATTTACGCAAACGTATTGAACAAGCCCGTGCTGGTGCCGGGCGGGGTCCCGACAAGTCTCGGTTCTGGCATTTTCGCGCTTCTGGCCGCCGGCGCCTTCTCTTCGCTGGAAGACGCTCAAAAGAAGATGTGCCTCGCGAATAGAACCTATGTTCCCAACCCTGAGGCCGTAGCGATCTATGAAAGGCTATATCCGCTGTTTCGGTTGCTCTATTTCGCACTTGGCGAGCCAAATGCGGAGCCGTCGCGGGTAGGCGAGGTTCTCCCGGAACTGCGGAAGGTTGCCGCGGAAGTCTCGTGCGCCCGAGGTCGGCGGGGATGACCGGCACTTCCTTCGGTGTGAAAGTGGAAAGTTGCTCTTCCCACGCGCTCACGCAGTTCGAGATTCACAATCGAAGGTGAAGATCGTAGTGGAATGCATCGTCTCTCCCGGCTTCAACGATGTGGTCGGAAATCGCGGGTGATTCGGTGAGTCCGGAAAGTGCTGTGTTTCCAGGCACAACCCCTTGTGCCTTGTATAGCCGGAACCGTGCCGTCCCGTATAGGTTCCGTCGAGAAAGTTGCCTGAATAAAACTGGATGCCCGGTTCCGTCGTGGCTACCGTCAACACGCGTCCGCTTGCAGGATCGTAAAGTCTCGCGGCCAGCTTGAGTTCGCCATTGTTTCCATCGACAACGAAATTATGGTCGTAACCGCCTGCGAATATCAGTTGTTCGTGCGCATCGTTAATGCGAAGGCCAACTGACATCGCTTCGCGAAAGTCCAGCGGTGTCCCCGCAACCGCAGCCAATTCTCCAGTCGGGATCAACTCTGCATTGGTCGGCGTGTATCGATCTGCGTTCAGCGTGAGCTGATGGTCGATAATGTCCCCAGCGTCGTCCCCATTCAAGTTGAAGTAGCTATGGTTCGTGAGGTTTACTACAGTCGCACGATCGGTTGTCGCGGAATAGTCGAGCCGCAGAGCACAGTCTTCCAAGGTATAGACCACCTTCGCGGCCAGACTGCCAGGGAAGCCCATGTCCCCATCTTTGCTCAAGAGTGTGAACTCGATGGAATCTTGCGCGATTTGCCCCCGCCAGAAGAGCTTGTCGAAGCCCACCGGCCCTCCATGGAGTGTGTTCCCATGATCGTTCACCGGGAGTTGATATTGCTGCTCACCAATCCACAGTGTTCCATGAGCGATACGATTTCCATAGCGTCCCACAACGCCACCCAGGAAGGTCTTCTTGTCGCGCAGGTAATCGTTGAGCGAGTCGTAGCCCAGGACCACATCGGCGAACTTGCCGCCGCGATCGGCCGTCTTGACGCTCACCAGTCTCGCGCCATACTCGGTGAGACGCACCTCGGTCCACCTGCTTTTAAGCGTGTAGATACTTATGATTTCGCCTTTGGGACCAGTTGCCCAGTCCGCTTGGGTGATTTCTGAAGTCGCCAATTGGTTCGCCACTAACTACCTCCCCATGTCTCCCCTGCATAATTCGTCACTCCAAAGGCGGACATAGCGACTCCCGCCTGAAGACGTCGTGCGCTTGTTGTGCTCGACCGTCGTATGGGGCGGTTCGAATCCATTGGGATTTACTCCAATCGCGCACTCGCATAGTTGAAATCATCCTTCCATCGTGGACGGCAGAACATCTGGTCAATTGGGTACATTCGACTCCATGGCTCAAGCAACAGAATTGCATTGTGCGCGAATCAAGTTGTGAATTGCATAGCCTCCAAACGAGCGAAGGCATGTCTGGGTACAAGGAGACTTTATGACCGCAACACAAAAATGCGAACATCCAGGCTGTAACTGTCAGGCTACCGTTGGCAAGAAGCATTGCAGCACTACGTGTGCAGGGGCAAAACATAGTCCAAAGACAGCGTGCGAGTGCAAGCACCCGGAATGCAGCCATACGGGACTCAAAATGTAGCTTGGCTTCAACCGGACTCTGTTGTGATTCGAGAGTTCACGTGCGGTATTCAGCGCATTTCAACCCTGAGAGGCAAAACGCGCCATGGTAACTTCTGCAACATTCGCAACAACAATCGCTCCGCCCGCACTGGATGAGTTGTGCATCAACACGCTTCGCTTCCTGGCAGTGGACATGGTGCAGAAGGCCAACTCGGGCCATCCTGGGCTGCCCATGGGGTCGGCGGCCATGGCATATACCTTATGGGACAGATCGCTCAAGTACAACCCGCGCGATCCGCACTGGCCAGACCGCGACCGGTTTATTTTGTCGGCTGGCCACGGGTGCGCTTTGCTCTATGCACTTCTCCACGTTACCGGGTTCGATCTGCCCCTTGATGAACTGAAGAGGTTTCGGCAATGGGGTAGTCATACTCCGGGTCATCCGGAGTTTGGAAAGACTCCAGGCGTGGAAGCGACCACTGGACCTTTGGGCCAGGGCCTTGCGAACGGCGTGGGGATGGCCATTGCCGAAGTGGCGTTGGCAGCGCATTTCAATCGCCCCGGTCATAAAATCGTGGACCACTACACATACGTGCTTGTTAGCGATGGCGATCTGGAGGAAGGAATCTCGTCGGAGGCTGGATCGGTGGCAGGGCACCAGCATCTCGGAAAGCTGATCGTTTTATATGCAGACAACCACATCACGATCGAGGGAAGCACAGAGCTGACGTTCACCGAGGATCGTATGGCCCGGTTCGCCGCGTTCGGCTGGCACGTGCAGAGAGTGGAGCAAAGCAATGATGTCGATGCCGTTGCGCTCGCACTGGCAAATGCCCGCGAAGAGACGGACCGGCCATCGCTGATTGCCGTACGCACGCACATTGGCTTTGGCAGCCCGCACAAGCAGGACACCGCCGCGGCTCACGGAGAAGCTCTCGGTGTGGAGGAGGTGCGGCTTACCAAGGAGGCAATGGACTGGCCTGCTTCGCCTCCCTTCCACGTCCCCGAAGAGGCGCTTGAGCATTTCCGAAGAGCTGTCGCTCGCGGAAGCGTTGCACAGGCGGAATGGGAGGCGCGATTCCAAACCTTCGCGTATGAAAATCCTGACCTTGCCGCTGAGTTCCTGAGAGTCATAGACAGACAGCTACCGAAAGGTTGGGACACCGATCTGCCGGCGTTTACTCCAGCGGATGGACCGATGGCCACCCGCGTCGCTTCGGGCAAAGTGATCGAGATCCTCGGCTCTCGTCTGCCGGAGATGATGGGAGGCTCGGCAGACCTTGGACCAAGCACCCATACCAATATTGACGGGGCCGGCAACTTCGAACCGGAAGACTGGGCTGGACGCAATATGCACTTCGGCATTCGCGAGAATGCCATGGGCGCCATCCTCAATGGAATGGCCCTGCACAGCGGCCTGATTCCATACGGTGGCACCTTCCTCGTCTTCTGTGATTACATGCGGCCGCCTATGCGCCTTGCAGCCATGAATGCCCTCCCGGTGATCTATATCTTCACGCACGACAGTATTGGCATGGGTGAAGACGGTCCGACTCACCAGCCTGTTGAACAACTCATCGGATTGCGATCGATTCCAGGCATGGTTGTTCTTCGCCCTGCAGATGCCAACGAGACGGTAGCCGCCTGGCGAGTTGCGATCGGCAGAAAGCAGGGGCCTGTCGCATTGGTGCTCACAAGACAGAGTCTTCCGGTGCTCGACTTGAATTCCTATCCCGCTATTCCGACGGGGGTTCCGTTAGGTGGCTATATCCTCGCTGATTCTCCGACAAGTGGGCGACCAGACATCGTCCTCATCGCTACAGGATCGGAAGTCCAACTGGCGCTGGACGGTCGCGAACGGCTCGCGGCGGGAGGCGTTCAAGCGAGAGTGGTGAGCATGCCGAGCACAAGCCTGTTCGCAGCGCAATCGGACGATTACAGGGAGAGGATTCTGCCCACGGGCGTGCCAATCCTGGTCATTGAGGCGGGTTCCCCGGTAGGATGGCAGTCCTTTGTCGGTCCGCGGATCGCCGTCATTGGGATAGACACGTTCGGCTCGTCGGCGCCCGGACCGGTGGTCATGGAGCACTACGGTTTCACCGCTGAGAACGTCTGCAGGCAGGCTCATCGAGTACTTGGCAAGAACAAGGAGGGAGCACCATGCGTGTCGGAATCGCCTCAGACCATGGAGGGTTCGTTCTGAAAGAGCAGATCGCGACTTTGCTGCGCGATGCTGCCTATGAAGTCGTCGACTTTGGTGCGCCTCATCCGAGCCCAGGGGACGATTATCCGGATTACGTGATTCCGCTGGCCAGAGCTGTAGCCACAGGCAAAGTGGATCGCGGAATAGCGCTCTGCGGCAGTGGAGTGGGGGCATCCATTTGCGCCAACAAAGTAGCTGGCGTGCGCGCCGGGCTCATCCACGATGTGTTCTCCGCTCACCAGGGCGTTGAAGACGACGACATGAATGTTTTCACGCTGGGCGGCCAGGTAATCGGTCCGGCACTGGCCTGGGAATTAATTCAGATGTTTCTGAAGGCTCGCTTCAGCGGTGCGATTCGCCACCAGCGCAGAGTCGATAAAGTGAGTGCACTTGAAATCCAACCAGTAACAGAGTGATGTGTTTTCCAAGAGGAATGAAATGAATCGAACGACCGAGAAACTACAAGGAATTGGTCAGAGCATCTGGCTCGATAACATCACACATCGTTTGCTCGCCAGCGGCACACTGTTGAGCTATATTCAAGAACTTTCGGTTACTGGTCTCACTTCGAATCCAACCATCTTCGATCACGCCATCAAGAACAGCGCCGATTATGACGACGTCATTCGCAGGAAGTTGGATGAAGGCAAGTCAGGCGAGGAACTGTTCTTCGAGTTGGCTCTAGAGGATCTAAGGCAGGCGGCCGATCTCTTCCGGCCTGTCTACGACCGAACCGGCGGCGTGGATGGCTGGGTCTCCCTGGAGGTATCGCCCCTGCTGGCGCATAACACGACCGGTACTCTCGCCGCAGCCAGCGCTCTTCACAACCGCGCGGCGCGGCCCAATCTCTTCATCAAGATTCCGGGCACCAGTGAGGGCCTTCCAGCCATTGAGGAAGCCATCTTCCGAGGTGTGCCTGTCAATGTGACTCTTCTGTTCTCGGGCGCGCAATATGTCGCCGCCGCCGAAGCTTACATGCGCGGCGTCGAGCGGCGCATAGCCGCCGGACTCCATCCCGATGTTGGTTCCGTGGCGTCACTCTTCGTCAGCCGTTGGGACGTGGCTGTAGCACAGAAGGTGCCGGAAATTCTGCGCAACCAGTTTGGCATCGCCATCGCCAGGGATGCTTATGAGATGTATCGCACGCTGCTGGATTCGCCGCGGTGGCAACGCATCCAGAATGCTGGAGCCCGCCCTCAACGCCTTCTTTGGGCGAGCACAGGAACCAAGGATCCCAACGCCTCGAAAATCCTGTACGTTCAGGCCCTCGCCTTACCAGCCACTGTCAACACGATGCCTGAGGCAACCTTGAATGCACTTGCCGCTCATCCGGAAATCGGCGAGGCTCCACGCAAAACGAGCGACAAAACGCTCACTGAATTTGCAATCGCTGGTATTGACACGGAGGCTGTTGCTGCCCAGTTACTCGAGGAGGGCGTCGAATCGTTCGCCAAATCATGGAACGATCTTCTGGATTGCATCGAGTCGAAGAGCGCGGCACTCAAGGCAGTAGTTGCCTGAGTGCACGGGGAGCAGTCTCACGAACCTAAATCAAATCAACCATGGAAAAGGGGATCTAAATGAGCTCGAAAAACTCTGTAGCGGCAATCTATGACACTCACGAACAAGCAGAACATGCGATCAAGGAACTCCAAGAGGCAGGCGTCAATATGAAAAGCCTGTCGATTGTAGGACGGGATACGCACACGGAGGAACATGTCGTCGGCTATTACACTGCCGGTGATCGTATGAAGTATTGGGGCGGGGTGGGAGCATTCTGGGGCGGCTTCTGGGGGTTGCTGTTCGGATCGGGTCTGTTCTTCATACCGGGACTCGGACCGATTCTTGCCGCCGGTCCGATCGTAGCCTGGATTGTAGCTGGCCTTGAAGGCGCAGTTGTTCTTGGGGGCGTGAGCGCCATCGGTGCGGGCCTGGTTAGTATCGGCATCCCGAAGGACAGCGTACTAAAGTACGATGTCGCCTTGAAGACCGACAAGTACGTGCTTATCGTTCACGGAACACCTGACGAGGTGGAGAAAGCCAAGGACATCATTGCCGGCACGGAACAAAGTCATTACGCGGTTTACGGCCAGGCCGTTCTCGTCTAAGAAGCAGCCAGACTGCGCTGCGACTGTGGCGGGCTCCAAACGTATCGTATGGGGCCTGCTCTTTTACAGCGCAGCATGTGCAGGCTGGAAGAGACAATTCATCGAAAGAGTACATACAAAAGGAGATGCAATGTTAATCAAAGCAAAGGCTCTGAAGGGTTACTCACTCAAGAGTCTCGATGGAGACATAGGGTCGGCCAGTGAGTTCTTCTTCGACGACCACTATTGGGCAATTCGTTACCTCGTCGCAAATACCGGAACCTGGCTTAGCGGCAGGAAGGTATTGATCTCACCCTATTCACTTGACGGCGTCAATACTGCTGAAGAGAAGGTCTTCGTTCTCTTAAACAGGAAGCAGATCGAGGACAGCCCGTCCGTCGACATGGACGAGCCAGTTTCCCGCCAGTATGAGGACCTATACAACGGATACTATGGATTCCCCAACTATTGGGGTGGTCCATACATGTGGGGAGGCAATCCATATATTCTGCGGGATCGCAGCAGATGGGGATTGGCCGCCTCTCAAGCAATGGGATGGGACCGACACCTTCGCAGTACCGACGAAGTAACGGGCTACCATCTCGCGGCTCTTGACGGCGAGATTGGTCATGTAGATGACTTCATCATCGATGACGAGACCTGGGCAATTCGCTACCTTGTTGTGGCGACAAAGAATTGGTGGCCAGGTAAAAAAGTGCTGATCTCGCCAAAGTGGATCGAGAACGTGAGTTGGGAAGAGAGGGAGGTTGCAATCGGCCTGTCTCGCGAGACTATCAAGGCTGCACCGGAATATACCGACGAATCTCTGCTCACACGGGATTACGAAACAGGCTTGTATGGGCACTACAATCGTGAGGGATATTGGGTCGAGGAACTCGCAGCGGTCTGAATGCAATTCAACATGTTGCTTCAGTAGCTCCGTATTGAATGCGCCCGGTAGAAGAATAGGCCACAGACTCCTGCTCCTGCTTGGGTCTGTGGCTTACCTTGCATTGCCCGTGCCACCCCGATCCAAATGTGAGACGGATTTGAACAGGTGGGTTTCAGTTTCAAATTCCCCTAGATGCCGCCTTTACCAAGCAGTATGCCGATACCGTAGGTCACCACGCCTTCAGCTGCACCGACAAGGGTCATCTCAACACCGGAGGACCACCAGGAGCGCACTGTAATCAAGGATTTTGCGGCACCGACTGCAAAGTGCGCGGCTAGCGAGATGATTGCCGCGGCGATGACCGCCTCGATCCCATGCATGAAGAAGAAGGGGATGACCGGAATACTGGCCCCAATAGCGGTAGAGAGAGCACCGGAACTGGCCGAGACAAGCGGGTTGGAGAGTGCTTCCTCAGAGGAGCCAAGGCGCTCGCTGGCCAGAGCACGCAGCAACTGATCGGGATCGTCGGCAATGTGGTTGACCATATGTTGGGCGTCATCCTCTGGCAGGCCCTTGACCTGGTAGTAGAGGGAGAGCAGTTCTCGAGCTTCAGGGCCATTCATCTGGATGGCTTCGCGTTCGCGCGCAACCTCGGCGTGGTAGATCTCGCGCTCGCTTTTGGCGGCGAGATATGCGCCTGAGCCCATCGAGAGGGCGCTCGCGATCATGCCCGAGAGTCCCGCGAGGAGAACATATTTGCTGTCGCCGGCAGTTGCTCCTGAGACACCGGAGACGATGCCGAAGATAGCGCCGAGACCATCATTCACGCCATAGATGGCATCACCGATCCAGGCTCCAGGCCGCTTGCGACCTTGATCGCTCTTTGCCAGCAACTCTTTGAGAGCCGCTTTAATGTCGGGTTTGGGCGAACTGACGGAGGCGGGATAGTGGCCACGTAACAGAGATCCGAGTTCCTGGTAGTGATCTTTCTCGTCTTCAATAACGTGATTGAGGATAGCGATGGAGCCCGCATCGCCCAATTCCTTGAGTTGCTCGCCGTATTTCGCAATGTCGCGGCTTTCGTCGATCTCCAAACGACGCAGGGCCATTTGGATGCCGCCGGCGCGGTTGGCTAATGAGTCCGCATCCCCATGCTCACTACCTTTGTACACCGGTTCTGGACCATTCAACTCACGGATGCGCCCGGCCCATAGCGCCGCGTGTTCCCATTCGGCGCCAGCCAAGTGGCGTAGCACAAGCGCCCGTACAGGGTCGCTGTCGCGCTCAGCCAAAGTCTGATAGGTCCGGTGCCCCTCCATCTCGGCTTGCCAGTTGGCATCAAGTGCCGCGAGGACTTTCTCAAGCTTGCCGCCGGTCAACGCATCATTGGCCATGTGTCTCTCCCATTTTGCAGGTTGGCGAATGGGAGGCCCGGAGAGTCGTGAATTGAGTCATGCGGACTTGCTGACCTCCCAGGTTTCCTTTCGTGGTCGAAGCAACACCAAACCAAGTGTCGCTCCGATTCCGCGAATTTGAGCGACGGCCAGGGCTCAATAGGAAACAGTGAGGAGATTTGAAACGCTACCAACGCCAGGTGCGGAGAAAGCGGCGTGTTCGGCGTCATCGTGTTCTCTCCATGAATGCACTCGCCCGCGCAAAGTCACCAGGGCGCCAGAGGTCTCGACGGTAATGTCCTTCGCCTCAATCTGGGCATCGCGCTTCAGTGCATCCTCGATCTTGACCTTGATGTCCGTGGTGTGCACGGTCGGCTTGAGCTCGATTTCGTTCGATACTGCTTTCACTCCGCGCAGGGACCGAACAGCTCTTGCAGCTTCTTCTTTTTGATATTGCCACTCGGCGGTCCCTTGAAGCGTGATCCAGCCATTTGAGACCTTTAACTTAATCGTGTCAGGCACCTGGGAGTTCCAGTTCAGATGATTAGCTGCTGCAGACGCAATGTCTTCGTCTGTTCGCTCACTCTCGAATGGCAGATCGACTTTGATCTCACTTGCGACCGAGGTGACGTCGACGACCCGGAGGGCTGCACGCTCGGCTGCCCACTTCTCATACAAACTACCAACATGCCCATCAAGCTCGACAACTCCTTCGTTGACCGAGACGCCAATCTTGGTTGCGCAAACGCT
>Ga0224531_1000181_pt1 | contig 37334 bp, 24 predicted proteins | sample CBST100metaG_FD_179876 | JGI IMG/M metagenome (GOLD analysis project Ga0224531, IMG submission 179876) | Peat soil microbial communities from Stordalen Mire, Sweden - C.B.S.T100 | ecosystem: Environmental > Terrestrial > Soil > Wetlands > Peat | place: Sweden: Norrbotten County, Stordalen Mire...
CTCGATGTGCTGCTGGCCGGCGCCGACGAAGACAAGCTCGCCCCGGCCATCCACAAGCTCATGGAAGAGGATCTGCTGATCCACTTCTACCGCGATCCGCAGACCAACGAGTTTTTGATCGCCGGCGCCGGCCAGCAGCACATCGAGTCCATCGTCAGCCGGCTCAAAAAACGCTACCACGCCGAAGTCACCCTCAAGTCGCCCAAGGTTCCCTACCGCGAAACCATTCGCGGCAAGGCCGAGGCCCAGGGGCGGCACAAAAAGCAGTCCGGCGGCCACGGCCAGTTTGGTGACTGCAAAATCCGCATGGAGCCGATGCCGCGCGGCGGCGGCTTCGAGTTCGTCAACGACATCTTCGGCGGCGCCATTCCCCGCGGCTTCATTCCGGCCGTGGAAAAAGGCATCGTCGAATCGGCGGCGCGCGGCTATCTGGCCGGCTACCCGGTGGTCGATTTCAAAGCGACGCTCTTCGACGGCAGCTACCACGAGGTCGATTCGAACGAGCTCTCCTTCAAAACCGCCGGCCGCATCGCCTTCCGCAAATGTATGGAGCAGTGCAAGCCATGTCTGCTCGAGCCGGTCATGAAGGTCGTCGTCGAAGCGCCAGAAGAATTCGCCGGCACGCTGATGGGCGATTTGAACGCCCGCCGCGGACGTGTGCACGGCATGGACTCCAAAGGCCGCTCGACGGTAATCAACGCCGAGGTGCCCATGGCCGAAATGCTCACCTACGGCACGCAGCTCACCTCGATGACCCAGGGCAAAGGCAGCTACCGCATGGAAGTCGGCCACTACGAAATCGTTCCGCAACTAGTCGCCGAAAAAATCCTCGCCAACGCTAAGCGGCCCGTCGAGGAAGAAGAAGAATAGTAGGCAGTGGTTAGTAGTCAGTTGTCAGTTCAAAGGGCGCTCTTTCGAGTGCCCTTTGTTCTAGCGTCTGAAACTTGGCCCGTCTTATTAAAGAAACGTCGCAATACAGCGGCAGGTTTGTGCTTCGTATCGCCAAAAGCTTGTATCGGGAGTTAGCCGAGGAGGCAGAAACCGAGGGCGTGAGTTTGAATAGCTGGGTAGCGAGTATCCTGGTGGTCCGCAACGCGCGAAAAGAAACGGCCGAGATCTTGAGTGTGGTTCAAAAATTTAAAAGATAGACGAGTTAGGGAATACATCATCTCCGTCCGCGCGATGTTTGCGCCGGCATGGGCCTACCCGATGCCGAGAATTTGATGTCGAGATATAGTATGTTTTTTGTAAAATATCGGCGCATGTGGTATACAAAAGGACCATGGGACGCTTCTCCAAGGTCGTGCTGCTTTCGCTTCTGCTAGTTTTGGCAGGAGTTCCCGGCATCGCGTCTCCCATGTGTGCTCAAGCTGCCACACCGCATGTCTGCACTTGCTGCATGGCGCAGGGGCATACTGCTGATTCCATGCGCGGATCAGCGTCCGCACAGTCGAGTAACCCGTGCCGCTGCAAGGTCGCTCCGACGGATTCAGCGCCCGTCCAGAATCTTTCTTTGTCGAGTGCTTCCAGTGATAGCACTATCGTGCTTCAGGAAGTGAACGACGTAGCAGGAACTCTTCCTGCGTCGATTCTTTCCTCTGACAAAGATATTTCGCAATTGGGAAAATTACAGCATTCTCCTCTGCACGCCTTCCTCTGCACATTTCTAGTTTAGTGCCTCCCTGCGTCTAAAATCCCTCAGACCGATAGGTCTGTGCGCGCATTTTTAGACCATGGGAATCCCATGAAATCTACTGGCATCTTTGCGATTTCACTGGTCTTTCTGGAGATAACCCGTGCTCGCATAATCCGGCGAGACTAAGGTTCGGATCCGGTGCAATGCATATCTGGGATTTTTGTCTGAGAGTACGCAGCAATCTGTCTTTGAGGAAAGAGCTGGCTGGCATTTGGCGATTATTTAGCCAGCCTTTCAAAAGGCCCTTGAGGCTATAAGTCAGCGCAGGTGCATTTCCACTCGTTTTTCAATCTGAGTTGAAGAGGCAGATTCATGATGAGTCAAAACAGTTTGAAGTTATCTGCATTGCCGGCATTGATGCTTTTCTCCGGCTTGTGGGGTTGCCCTCTTAAGGCGGTTGCACAAAATGTAGGAGAAATCAATCAAAGTATCTCCGAACGAAAGGTCTTATCCTGGGAGTCGCCTGCGAGATTGCGTGGAACGATCAGAACAGAGAAAGGCGCGCTCAAGATTGGTGAGGAAGGATTTGAATTCCGCTCCACGAAAGATCGCTTCTTCAAATTGCCTTTTGTGGAAGTTCAAACTTTCTTTCTCTCTCCTCGCAAGTTAGTCATCGAAACATTCCAGAATCGCGAACATCGTCTACCTGGAATGCAGCATCTTCGGTTTGATCTGGAGCGGGCTGTTCCTCCTGAAATTGCCGCTGAGCTATCTACCAGAGTTTGGAGACCTTCACAAAATGCTGTTCCTGACCCAGCGTCAAAGGGCATCGATATTCCGGCCCATCACCGGACGCTCACGGGCGGAACAAACGGCACTCTGCGATTTTCGGATAACGGAATCGGTTATGTTACCGATGTTCGCGGTGATAGCCGGAGCTGGAGGTGGGCCGATCTTCAGACCCTATCTGATCCGGACCCCTACCATCTGCTTGTATTCGGATACCGCGACACTTATACCTTCGACCTGAAGGCGCCACTTCCGCAAGGTCTGTTCTATCGCCTGGTAGATGCAGTGGATGCTCAAGATTCGCTCCAGCATGGACAGAGGCCGATTACTCAATCCCCCGGCAACGCGGAAGAACACCTGCAAGGAGGGAGGGAATGAATATTTTTTGCATTCACCGTAGCGGATTCTTGTTCGCATCGCTTGTAATATTCCCTTGCGTGCCATGGGCTCAAAACGGCGACTCGATTCAAAACCCTGCTGAAACTCCGCAGCTTTCCGCGACGGACCAATCAACCGCGCGGCCACAACTAATACTTGGCGATGTTATACGAGAAGCTCTCAGCAAGAATCCCGAAGCACAAAGTGCACTGCACGCGGTCAATGCGTTAAAGCGACGCGTACCGCAGACGAGGGCGCTGCCTGATCCTATGGTTGCGGTTGGATGGGCGGGCAATATCACTCCGTTCAGCCTGCAACAGGGCGATTCGTCAAGTAACCGAAACGTGACCGTCACTGAACAGTTTCCCTATCCGGGGAAGTTGAAACTGCGAGGAGAGATCGCAAGTAAGGAAGTTGATGCGGCGCAGGCTGACTACGAGGCTGTGCAACGGAGAGTGGAAGTCGAGGTGAAGAGTGCATATTATGACTACTTTTACTTTGACAAGGCCCTTCAAACAGCAAAACGAAACAAGGAGCTCCTCGAAAAGATTTCTAAGATTGCCGAAGCGCGCTACCGCGCTGGAAAGGCCATGCAGGCCGATGTGCTGCGGTCTCAGATAGAGATATCCCTGCTGATTGAAAAGCTCACGACGCTCGAACAGCAGCGGGCAACGGCACAGGCTCGGATTAATGCCTATCTGGTTCGTTCTCCAGAATCGCTATTGCCTCCTGCCGCGGACGTAGATCAGATCCCTGTCAATCGATCTCTTGACGAGTTGTATGCGCTTGCAGCAAGCAACGATACAGTTGTCCTAAAGAATCAACGGATGGTTGAACGTGGACACTTGGGCGTTGCGCTTGCGCAGAAAGAATACAGGCCCGACATTGGCGTCAGCTATATGTATCAGCAGCGCTCGGCCATGCCAGACATGAATGGCGTCACGGTTAGTGTAAGTATTCCGGTCTTCTACAAAAGCAAGCAGCGTCAAGGTGTTGCTGAAGCCAGCGAAGAGCTGATTAGTGCCGAAAAGATGCGCGACAACCGGCTGAATGAAGTTAGGTTCGAGTTGAAGCAGCAATATCTGGCGGCAAAAGCCGCGGAACGGTTGCTGTCTCTTTACTCAAAGGCCGTGGTCCCTCAATCGTCGCTCGCACTCGAATCTTCTATGGCCTCCTATCAGGTTGGTAACGTCGATTTCATTTCGCTACTGGCGAATTTTACGACGCTTCTGGATTACGAGACGGATTATTACCGACAACTGGCTGACTACCAAACGGCCCTGGCGCGAATCGAGAGCCTTACTGGTTCAGATATGACTGGCTCGACGATCTCTACAACCCCAATGCCGGATACACAATCCGCGAATGGAGAAAAGTAGATGCCCGAATTCACTCACAATCCGAGGTCAGGTAAAGAATTTGCGGCTGCATCTGCTGCTGCACCCATCAGCTTTCTTTCCAGAGCACAGAGGAGCGTAATGCTATGACCCGCTCATTAAAGAAAATCATTCTCGGGATCTTGATCGTTTTAACGCTTGGGATCATCTATGCCGCCGCTGCTCACCATTGGTTCGGCCAGCGTGGAGACCATTCGTCTGCATCACAAAGTGCAGCGGGCGAGCGTAAGCCACTCTATTGGTACGATGCCATGAATCCGCAGCATCATTATAACCAGCCCGGTAAAGCGCCGGATGGCATGGACCTTGTTCCGCAGTATGCGGAACAGACGGCATCGCCTACAGGGCAGACGAGCAATTCTGGCTCATCCGACATGCCGGGAATGTCGAAGGAGTCTGCTTCATCAGAGCGCAAGATCCTTTATTGGTATGACCCGATGCATCCGGCTTACAAAGCGGACAAACCGGGGATTGCTCCCGACTGCGGAATGACGCTTGTCCCTAAGTATGCGGATGACCAGAGCATAACAAAGATGCCAACAGGAACCGTGGTAATTTCGCCGGATAAGCAGGCGCTCGCGGGAGTTCGAACATCGATTGTTGAGCGTAAACCCTTGGTCCGTGATATTCGCACCACCGCTCAAATCGTCGTTGACGAAACCAGAATCGCTCATATTCATGTCAAGGTGGCGGGTTTTATCGACAAGGTATATGTCGATTTCATCGGGCAGTTCATCAAAAAAGGCCAACCGCTTTTTACGCTCTACAGCCCCGATCTGGTCTCCACGCAGGAGGAATATCTCATTGCCAAGCGTGGAAATAACACGCTCGCCAGTGCTCCGTTTCAGGAAGTAGCAGATGGGGCACAGTCCCTTTTGCAGTCGGCACGCCAGCGCCTGAAGTTATGGGATATATCGGATGAACAGATCAGAAAACTCGATGCGACCGGAAAGGTCAATAAGAATCTCACCTTTTACTCGCCGATTACCGGGTTCGTAACTGACCGCAAGGCGTTTCCGCAGACCTCGGTTACACCTGACACTGAATTGTACACGGTCTCCGATTTATCCACGGTGTGGGCTAATGCGGACATTTACGAATACGAGGTTCCCTTCGTCCATCTTGGTCAGCGGATTTCATTTTCCCTGAGCTACTACCCAGGCAAGACTTACACGGGAACCATTTCATTCATCTATCCAACAGTCGATCCGCAAACGCGCACTGTCAAAGTTCGCGTGCAAATTCCCAATCCAGGTTTTGCCTTGAAGCCGCAGATGTTCGCGGATGCGCAGTTACACGTGAATTACGGGACGAAAATTATTGTGCCTCAGGAGGCCGTTCTTAACTCAGGAATGGAACAGCATGTCTTTGTGGTTCACAGCGGTGGAATCTTTGAACCGCGCAAAGTAACTATGGGTCCGGTTGTAGATGGGAACGCCGTGATTCTTGCAGGACTGAAAGTCGGCGAAACAATCGTTGTGTCCGGAAACTTCCTGATTGATTCGGAAAGTAAGCTGAAGAGCTCCATGGGAGGTATGAGGCCATGATGAATAAGATGATCGACTTCAGCGACAAGAACAGGTTTCTGATCTTCCTTTTTGTTGCCGTGGCCATCGTGCTTGGATGGAACGCGATGAGGAATACGAAGCTTGACGCGATTCCGGATCTGTCGGACACGCAGGTGATCGTCTATGCCAAGTGGGATCGCAGCCCAGACATCATGGAAGATCAGGTCTCGTACCCTATCGCTTCCGCGTTGCTCGGACTGCCGAAGGTTAAGGACATTCGCGCCTTCTCAGATTTCGGCTATTCCTACATCTACATCATCTTTGATGAAGGAACGGATATCTATTGGGCGCGATCCCGTACGCTCGAATATTTGAACTCCGTTACTCCACGACTGCCCAAGGGGGTAGACGTGGAGTTAGCAAAGGATGTGACCTCTGTCGGCTGGGTCTATCAGTACGCCCTTGTTGACACAACCGGAAAATACAGCATCGACCAATTGAGGTCCTATCAGGATTGGTATCTGCGCTACGCGCTGCAAACTGTTCCCGGTGTTGCGGAAGTGGCTCCCGTTGGCGGCTTTGTACGGCAGTATCAAGTAAATGTCGATCCCAACAAATTGCTTGCCTACAAGATTCCCATCGACACGGTCATCAACGCGGTACAAAAGTCCAACAATGACGTTGGTGGAAGACTTGTCGAGTTCACCGGGCGAGAGTACATGGTGCGAGGTCGCGGGTATATCCGTTCTCTGGATGACATTGGAAAGACCGTCATCATGGTCAATCCGCAGACCGGAACCCCAGTGCTCGTCAGCGACGTGGCCACCGTCACATTTGGTCCCGACATGCGCAGAGGCGTCGGCGAGTTGGATGGCAAGGGGGAAGCAGTCGGCGGTGTGGTCATCATGCGCTATGGAGAAAACGCGCAGAAGGTAATCGAACGCACTAAAGAAAAGCTGAACAGTCTGAAGTCCACTTTGCCAGCAGGCGTGAAGTTAGTAACTACCTATGATCGCTCTGAGCTGATTGACCGGGCGATCGATAACCTTCGCCACACCCTGATCGAAGAACTAGTCATTGTAAGCATTGTGATCATGATCTTCCTTTGGGACTTGCGCAGCGCGATTGTGCCGATCATTACGATTCCAGTTACCGTGATTCTAGCCTTCATTCCCATGCAATGGATGGGAATGACAGCAAACATCATGTCACTTGGAGGCATTGCCGTTGCCATTGGCGCATTGGTTGACGCATCGGTTGTAATGGTTGAGCAGACGCACAAAAAGCTCGAGCACTGGGAAGCGGAAGGTCGCCCAGGACCATCTCATGCTGTCGTGATTGCTGCGGTGAAAGAGGTTGGCGGGCCTTCGTTTTTCGCTTTGCTGGTTATTGCCGTGGGTTTCTTGCCAGTCTTCACTCTGGAAGGGCAGGAAGGCCGCCTCTTCAAGCCTCTTGCTTTCACCAAAAATTTCTCTATGGCGATTGCGGCGGTGTTGGCGATTACATTAGCTCCCGCAGCGATGCGCTTCCTCTTTTCGCGCACGGACGGCTTTACCTTCCGCCCTCGATGGCTTGCAAAGACCATCAATGCGATCTTTGTAGGAAAGATTCACAGCGAAGAGAACCACCCCATCAGCAAGCCGATGATGAAGGTTTATCACCCGGTCGTCGAGTTTGTCCTTGATCACAAATGGTTGACGATCTGCGGGGCTTTGCTGGTCATGGGACTAAGCATTCCGGTTTACTTCAAGCTAGGTTCGGAATTCATGCCTCCGCTTGACGAGGGCGCTCTCCTCTATATGCCATCTACCCTCCCGGGAATCTCGGTCGCCGAGGCAACACGCGCGCTTCAGACCCAGGACAAGATCATCGCCGGATTTCCTGAAGTGGAGCGTGTTTTTGGCAAGGCAGGCAGAGCGGAAACTTCAACTGATCCTGCTCCGTATTCGATGATGGAAACCACTATTGTCCTCAAGCCACAAGACCAGTGGCCGAAAGTAGATCGTTGGTATTCGAAGTCCGCACCACGCTGGCTTCAGAGTGTGCTACGAAGGTTCTGGCCGGATCACCGGTCAACGCAGGAACTAATCTACGGACCCGGCGGACTGAACGAGGCGCTGCAAATACCTGGCATATCGAATGCCTGGACCATGCCGATCAAGGCTCGCACGGACATGCTGTCCACTGGCATCCGCACACCGCTTGGTATCAAGGTTCTGGGGTCGGATCTCGGACAGATTCAGCAGGTCGGTCAACAGATTGAAGCGGCGCTGAAGAACGTTTCTGGAACTACGAGTGTTTTCGCGGAACGCACGAGTGGCGGATATTTTCTCGATTTTGATCTTAAGCGGGATGAACTCGCCCGCTATGGCCTAACCATCAATGATGCTGAAGCTGTTCTGATGTCGGCGGTTGGCGGCGATCAGATTTCGACAACCGTTGAAGGGCGCGAACGATATTCAGTCAGCGTCCGTTATCTGCGCGATTACCGCAGCGATGTTGATGCACTTGAGCGAGTATTGGTCACCACTCCATCAGGCGCTCAGATTCCGCTTGGCCAGATTGCGGATATTCGCATGAGAACCGGACCGGGAATGATCCGCGATGAAAATGGCAGACTGAGCGGCTATGTCTATGTCGATGTTTCAGGGCGAGACATCGGCAGTTATGTGCGCGATGCGAAGAAAGCCGTTGCGGATAAAGTCCATGTCCCTTCCGGTTACGAGTTGGTGTGGAGCGGCCAATACGAGTTCATGGAGCGTGTTGCACAGCGGCTGAAGCTGGTTGTCCCGATTACGCTCTTCATCGTCTTTCTGCTGCTCTACTTCAATACCGGCTCTGCGATCAAGACGATCATTATTCTATTGGCCGTTCCCTTCTCAGCTATCGGTGCAATCTGGTTCCTTTACCTGCTGCACTACAACATGAGCATTGCCGTGTGGGTCGGCCTTATCGCGTTGCTAGGAGTCGATGCCGAGACCGCGGTTTTCATGCTTCTCTATTTGGACCTTGCATACCATGACGCTTTGAACCATGGTGGCATTCACTCATGGGAGGACCTTCGCGAAGCCATTGTTCACGGAGCAGTCAAGCGGTTACGGCCTAAAGTGATGACCGTTTCGTGTATGTTCTTCGGGCTGCTTCCGATCATGTGGTCTACGGGCTCTGGCGCCGATGTTATGAAACGTATCGCGGCTCCGATGTTAGGTGGCATTATCACTTCGTTCCTTATGGAGCTTGTTGTCTACCCACCGATCTTCGCAATCTGGAAGTGGAACTGGGAAGTTAAACCTGCGCTTAAGCGTGAAGCCGCACCCATAATGGAGGCGCCGCATGACTAACGGAATGATGCGGAATGCTCTGGCCGCCATTGTACTTCTCGCAGCTTCTTCGTTCCTGTGGAGCCAGCAGGCCACCTACTTCCAGCAGGCCCATTCAGGCGCGGGCCAACCTTTTGCTGAACTCGACGCATCGTTGAACAGCGCTGTGGATTTGCTACTTGCCTCTGCAACTCAGGAAACAGCCTTTGCTGCCGACAAGACAAACGCCACGAAGTTCTCGGTTGTCAGACAGCGCCAGCAGGATGGGCGGCGATCACAGCTCTGGCTCGATCGCAGCGGCAGAGTCGCAAGGTTACCTCTGGACTCGTTGCGCCCTGCTGTTGAACCGATTCTAAGAAGTTATGGAGTTCCCATTGACTTGGCGGCGATTGTTCTAGTCGAGAGCGGGGGAAACGCAGCAGCTCTTTCTCCGAAAGGCGCGCGCGGTCTCTGGCAACTGATGCCGGATACCGCGCGCCGTTACGGATTGCGCGTGGATCAGATTCAGGATGATCGTCTAGATCTCTTCAGGGCTACCGACGCCGCGGCCAGATATCTTCATGACCTATATGCACAGTTCGGCGATTGGAAACTTGCTCTCGCCGCTTACAACACCGGAGAAGCAAATGTGGGAAATGCCATCGAGAGAGCGCATACCCGGGACTTCGATCGATTATCCAACTTGCGTTTGCTTCCGCTCGAAACCAGAAACTATGTTCCACACGTATTGGCCACGGTTCAGGCTCTCGGACATCATGTTGAATCATATCGCGAAGTAACTGTTTTGGCCCGCGATGTATTCGCGCAAGATGCAAAGTTTTCGCAATGACGTGTCATTGTAAGCGTTACAACAAAGCAATTCAACTTTAGCACTTAGCAAGGTCATTTCAACTTAATCCAACGGAGAAGACAATGAAAAAAGCACCAATTCTCGCCCTCGCCCTCGTTTCGGTTCTCATGATTCCTGCAATCCAGCAGCTTCATGCAACCTCCCAATCCATCGATGGAGTCATTAGTGACTCCATGTGTGTTAGGAAGCATATGATGCCAGGAAAAACAGACGCGCAATGTATTCAGGAGTGCGTCAAGGATGGAGCCAGCTATGTTCTTGTTGCCGGCGCCAAAGTTTATACTTTGGCCGCAAAGCCGCAGACCATTGCGCCTTTTGCCGGCAAGCACGTGCATGTTGTGGGCAATATCAAAGACAACGCACTTACTGTCACCTCGATCAGCGAGATGCAGAATGGCGGCACGTCGCACGGACGCACTAACGGGCGGTAACGCCGACTGTATCGAGAGCACTCAATGTGCGCCGAGCGCATGAATCGCTCACCGCTGCTAAGAGGGGATCGCTCAGTAGAAGTCTGAGCGATCCCCTCGTGGTTGCAATGTTAGTGCGATGATTACTCCGGCAGCACGGTGCTACCTTTTACTTCAAAGTTTCCATCCACCGACGGTGCGCCGGTGTTGGGTTGGCCGCCACCGACCGACACAGCATACTTACCTTCCGCGATGATTGGTTCGCCGGCCTCCGAAATCATGCTCAGGTCGCGTGGCTTGAGGTCGAAGTGGATTTTTTGCGACTGTCCCGGTTCGAGATGCACGCGCTGGAAAGCGCGCAGAGCACGGATCGGCGCTCCGGCAACCTGCGGAAAACCAAGATAGAGTTGCGCCACTTCGTCGCCGGCGCGCTTGCCCGTGTTCGTGACGGTAACATCGGCGGTTAAGGGTTGGCCCGCGTCAATCGTATTTTTTGGCAGGGTCAGATCGGAATACGAGAAAGTCGTGTAGCTGAGACCGTGCCCGAAGGGATAGAGCGGCGTGCCTTCGAAGTAGCGATACGTGCGGCCTTTCATCGCATAGTCTTCGAAGGGCGGAAGCTGGTCGGTCCCGGTGTAGAAAGTAATGGGTAAGCGGCCGGCGGGGTTATTCTTGCCGGACAGAGTTTCGGCGACAGCCGTGCCACCTTCTTCGCCGGGATACCATGCATCGAGGATGGAGTTCACATGCTCTTTGGCCCAGTTGACGGCGAGCGGGCTGCCATTCGTGAGGACAAGAACAACCGGCTTGCCCGTGGCAACGGCGGCTTTAAGCAACTCCTCTTCCGGTTTGGGCAGGTCGATGCTGGTGCGATCGCCGCCCTTGAAGCCGGCCTCGCTCACAGGCATCTCTTCGCCTTCCAACCGGCTCGTGATGCCCACCACGGCAACCACGACATCGGAGGCCTTGGCCGCGTCAACTATCTCATGCGAAGGAGCGGAGTCGTACTTCGCCCAAACAAGTTTCGCGTCGGGCTTGATGCCCTCGGGGACGCCGAAGGTGGCTTCGAGATTGTAAGTTTGACCCTTGACCACCTGTACGCGGCCTACGCTCTGTTCCGTTCCCTCGGAGGGGCGGTTCATGGAAACCGGCTTGCCATCGAGCGTGATGCGGTAGAAACCGTTGGCTTCCATGCCTAAGAGAAATTCGCCCGAATCGGGAGCAGTTAAAGTCGCGGACCAACGGATCATCAGCGACTTTGCACCAGCGGCTTCTGAAGGCACTTCGAGCGAGCCGTCAACCTTGGGATCGATGCGCGTGGCGAGGATTTTTGGTGCACCGTGGCCAAACATAGCGCCGGTCAGGTATGTGGTTTTGACGCCGGGCTTGCCGTCGACGCTGAGCAGTCCGTCGGGGAGAGCTCCGCCATGCCCGCCCAGAAAATCGGTGCCCGGCACGTACTTGATCTTTGCTCCGGCAAACTCTTTTTGAATGCCTTCAAGAATGGAAACCGTGCGATTCGGCGTGCCGTTGTAGTTACCCAGAAGAACAGCGGTCTGAGTAGCGAGCGGACCAAGAACCAGGATCTTCGAGGATTTTTTAAGCGGCAGCGTGCCGTCATTCTTGAGCAGCACCATCGACTCATTGGCGATTTTGAGCGCTAGTGCGCGATGCTCGGCGCTATCCAGTTCCTTCTCGTCGATCTTCGAATACGGGTCCATCTCCGGCGGATCGAACATTCCCATCTTGATCCGCGCGGTGTAAAGACGGACCAGCGCGACGTCGATATCGCTTTCCTTAAGGTCGCCCTGTTTGACCGCTTCCAGATATGGTTTGTAATCGTGGTCGTCTTTCACGACGCCAACGGTGAGGCACTCATTGTCCATGCCGCGCTTCAGCGAAATGGCTGAGGCCGCGGGCTGGTTTGGAGTGTAGTGGTGGTTATCGTAAATGTCGCGAACGGCGCCGCAATCGGAGACGACGTAACCTTTAAAGTTCCACTTGTCGCGGAGTTGATCCTGAAGCAGAAACTTGCTCGCACAGGCGGGCTCGCCGTTGATGCTGTTGTAGGCGCACATGACCGAACCGGCATGGCCTTCGACAACCGCGGCGCGGAAGGCGGGCAGGTAGGTGTCCAGCTCATCGTGTTTGCTGATGGGCACATCGATGCGATGGCGTTCCGGTTCGGGGCCGCTATGCACAGCGTAGTGTTTCGGGGTTGCAATGGCGCGGTAATAGCGCGGATCGTCACCCTGCATGCCGGTCACAAAGGCCACACCCATGCGGCCGGTCAGAAAAGGATCTTCTCCGTAGGTTTCCTGGCCGCGGCCCCAGCGTGGATCGCGGAAGATATTGATGTTCGGCGCCCAAAAATCCAACCCCTGAAAGGTGTTGCTGAATCCTCCGTTTTGGCGGACGAACTGCACATGCTTGATGCGGCCCTCGACGCCGATGGCGGTGGCCATCTGGTGAATCGCGTTGGGGTCAAAGGTGGCGCCAAGGCCAATGGGCTCGGGAAACTCGGTGACGCCATTTGTGGCCACACCGTGCAGCGCTTCGCTCCACCAATCGTAAGATGGAATGTTCAGGCGCGGGATAGCGCGCGAATAATTGGTAAGTTGGCTGGCTTTTTCCTCCAGCGTCATGCGATGCACCAAGTCGGCGGCACGCTGATCGGGCGGCAAACTCGTATCCAGGTAGGTAGGCTTTTGCTGAGCCTGGATTGACCAGTTCATGCACAATAGTGCGACGGCAGCAAATAGAGTTCCCTTACATTTCATAACATCCTCGCTCTGGTGTTGTATGGCTTGTTTATTAAAAAAGCAGAATACCGCATGTTCACTTTGATCTCCGATAGAAATTGGCGTATGCCACAAATTCTCAGCCGGCTTGTTACTCCAACCACCCGGTGGAGAGGCGACAATGTTATTCCTGTCGGGGGATAGGCCTATCTTCTGGCTTCAACGAAAGCTAACTATGTACGAAGCGCCGCGCCTCAACTGGAGCACTCCGTCCTTTCCCGCAATCACCGGTTTTCCCGCTGAAGTTTGAATCTGGGCGAGAGCTTGCCCGGTCGGCGAAATCAGCCGGATTGCGCCATCTTCGATTGCGCGCAATTTGAGAGAGACGATCTTTTTTGCCCGCCATCTCATATCCACAACCACGCCCCCCCGTACGCAAACTCCCTCGATGGAGCCATCGGTCCATTGATCGGGCAGCGCCGGAAGAAGTTCGACCTCGGAGAATTCCTGCATCCAGCGCGACTGGATGAGGGCCTCCAACATGCCGTTAGCTGCTCCAAAATTTCCGTCAATCTGAAAGAGCCCCGGAGGATGAGTATCCATCAAGTTGGGAAAGGTGGATTGCCGAATCATCACCTGCAGGCTGTCGTAAGCCTGTTTGCCGTCGTGAAGGTGGTCCCAGTAATTGACGACCCACGCGCGCGACCAGCCCGTCTGCCCGCCCCCGTGGGCGAGCCTCCGCTCCAGAGTGACGCGGGCGGCCTTGGCCAGCTCCGGCGTGTGCTCGATCGAAATCTGAGTGCCTGGGAAGAGCGCCCAAAGGTGCGAGATATGGCGGTGTCCGGGTTCGCTTTCGGCATAATCCTGCTGCCACTCCTGCAACTGGCCCATCTTGCCGATGGCGAAGGGCGGCAGCTTGCCGCGCGCTTCTTCCACCTGCTTCAAAAAGGCGGCATCTTCGCCGAGAATGTGGCCCGCGTCAAGTGTGCGCGTAAAAAGTTCGCGCAGAATTTCTATGTCCATCGTGGGCGCCATCGTCAGCGAATGCACCGAACCGTCGGGCAGGCGATAGCTGTTTTCCGGAGAGATCGACGGTCCCGTAACCAGATGTCCCGAGCCGTCATCGGCAAGATAGTCCAAAAAGAACAGGGAAGCATCATGGAGGATCGGCCATGCCCGCTCATGCAGAAATTTTTTGTCGAGCGTGAAGGCATAGTGATCCCATGCCTGAAGCGAGAGCCATGCGCCGCCCATCGGCCAAACGCCCCACTGGTAGCCGTCGATCGGTTCTGAATCGCCCCAGAGGTCGGTGTTGTGGTGCATCACGAAACCACGCGCGCCATAGTAAGTTTGCGCGACCTGGGTCGCGGTGCCGCTCGCCGGGGTGCGCGCCATATCAATCAGATTAATCAGCGGCAAGGAGGTTTCACCAAGTCCGGCCGGCTCGGCGAGCCAATAGTTCATCTCGGCGTTAACGTTGATGGTCCACTTTGAGCCCCAGGAATTGTTGATGCCAGCCGCCCAGATTCCCTGTAGATTCGCGGGCAGGCCGTCGGGACGCGAAGAACTGATGAGCAGATAGCGCGCGTACTGGAAGTAGAGCTCTTCAAGCCCGAGATCGTCGGCGCCCTGGCTAACGCGGCGGATTCGTTTATCGGTGGGCAGCGACGCATTAGGATCGGGGCCGGAGCCCAGGTGCAGCACCATGCGCCTAAAAAGCGGCTGGTAGACAGCTAACTGGCGTGCCAGAATCGTGTTGGCTTTACGCGCCTTTGCCTGTTCGAGCGCCCGCTCGCATTGTGCTTCAGAATCTCCCCCGGCAAATGGACCGCCCTTGAAGTCGGTGGCGGCGGCAATAAGAATCGTCGCCGCATTCGCGCCGTCAACGGCAATCTCTCCGTTTTCGGCATGAACGCTGCCGCCTTCGTGCAGAAAGAGCGCTTCTCCGGCGAAGCGAATCTGATCTTTATGGTCAGGCCCTTCGCGCAGAATGAGCGTGTCGTTGCCGCGCGTGCGAAGGGCGAAGTCCGCGGGCCGGTCCATGCTCGCCCGAAAATGGATTGCACCCTTCTTGTCCGCGGTGAGACGCACAACGATTACTTCGTCCGGTCGCGAGGCGAAAACCTCGCGCGTATAGCGGACGCCGTCCATCGCGTAGGTGACGCGCACGACGCCGGTAGCGAGATCGAGCTGACGGCGATAATCGGTGACGGTGCCGTGGGGTGTGGAGCGCAGATATAGATCGCCCACCGTGCTGTAACCAGGCATACCCGAGGGGATGCCAATCATGCAGTCATGGGCGAGCTTTTCGGCGGCAGAGATTTTGGCTCCGTCCGTGCCGCGTGAATCGAGCAGCAGCTTGCGAATCTGCGGAACGCTCTCATGCGCGCAGGGATTTAGACGATTTGCGCGGCTGCCCTGCCAGAGCGAGGATTCGTTGAGTTGCAGATGTTCGTCGGCGGCCGATGTCTGGCTTCCGTCCATGAGAGAAGCGTTGCGCCGCGCATCCTGCAGGTCGCCATTGTTGGCGCCAGTGTTGGCCCCGCCAAAGACCATGGCTCCGAGGCGCCCGTTGCCGACGGGAAGAGCATGATCCCAGATGGGGGCTGGAGATTGATACCAAAGCATCCCTTGCGTCGCCGGTTGTGAACCAGACGCGCGTTGCCCCCGCAAGGCAGCATTGCAAAGGAAAAAACAGGTACAAGCGAGAATCGCCGCTTGGGCAATTCTCGCTTTCTGCATCGTTACGTCACCCTTGAATGGAACCCGAAGCATTGATCTGTTCCTCGCCGTCAGTACGGTCGTTGACTATCCGTGATGCCGGGCCAATTGTCAGTCCGGAAGGGACCGGCTGGTAAGCCGGCGCCGTTGAACAAAGTTGCAGCCGGGTTGGATTGCCAGGCATAACGTACTTCTTTGGGGTTCGGCACAGAAGCGGATGAGACCACGATCGTATCGCCATCGATGCGTGCGTCGGCCCAATGCCACTTCCGGTCCTCTCCCGCGATAGAAAACTCTTCCAGCTTGGCGCCTTTCACGACCAAGCCGCCGTCCGTATGCGCGAAGTGCAGACGGATCGAGTCTGGAAGCCGCTCAACCGAAGCCAGCGTCGGGCCGGAAAAGACGACTTTTTCGCCATAATAGTTTGCCCGCGCGCAGAGTGCCAGGCGCTCGCCCACTTGCAGTTTATCCGGCGAATGAATGTTGTTGGCGTCGCCCGTATCGATAGTGACGGCCAGGCAGGAATTGGGAACGCTGGACGCCGTGAGTGCTTGCGACTCGCGCGTCTCGGCCCAGGCATCGCCCTCGACCGGTACCGGGCTGCGCTGCTTGAAGGCCGGCAGGCTAACTATATAGAAGGGGAAATCTCCTTGAGCGAAGAGCTTGCGCCAGTCGGCAATCATGACCGGGAGCAGCTTGCGGTATTGGTAGCCGCGCTCGGAGTTCTGCTCGCCCTGGTACCAGATTGCCCCGGCGATGGAAACCGGCGCGATGGGCGCAAGCATGCCTTTGTAAAGGACAGTCGGCATGATGGGCCAGTTCTCATAGGCGATAGGCAGCGAATGCGGCGGGCGTGCATCCACGCTGATTCGGCCCTTCCACTCGCCGGCCAGCGGAATGCTGGTTTTGTCTCCCAGCACCAAGTGCAGATCTTCGGCCTTGCTGAGGAATCCGCCGTTGGGCTTGGTCTTCAGTACGCGAATTGCGATGACATTTTTTCCGGGCTTGAGTACGGCGCCAAATAGCGGATACACGCGCGGGTTTTCAACCCAGGAGCTGCCGCCGACCTCTTTGCCGTTGATATATACGGTATCCATGCGCTCGATGGAGCCAAGGAAGAGCATGGTCCGGCCACTCGGAAGCGGGTTCGGCAGCACGATTTCCTTGCGAAACCACACTAACGCAGGCGTGCTCGGTACGCCCAGTTCAGCGAAACCACCGGGAATATTGACGGGCTTCCAACTCGAGTCGTCCAGATCGGGAGAGGCCCATTTGCCTTTGAGGCCGATGTCGAACTCGTCGTACCAATGCATCACAAAGTTGCCGTATTCGGGCGCGCCCGAGGCCGCCAGCCGCTGCACTTCCGCCAGCGGAAGATCGAAATCCCTCAGCGTATGCAGAGCTTCGGCGCTTGTCCAGGATTCGGCTGGAGTCCCGCCCATGTTATCCAGAAGCAGGCCGATCGGTACGTGGGTTTCCCGCTGGACCTTGCGCGCAAAATAGTATGCCGTGGCGGAAAGCCAGTTCGCCGTCTGCGGCGAAACCTCGCTCCACCTGCCCTCGATCGTATCCGTGTGGTGGTAAGCGGAATGTCCCCCCACGGTGAAGAAGCGAATCTCCGGGTAGTTAGCCGTCTTGGCTTCCTCCGCGCCGTTGCGCGTCATGCTCAGCGGCAGGCCCATATTCGACTGGCCGCCGCAGAGCCAGACATCGCCCACCAGCACGTCGTGAAGTTCCACCGTTTTGTGGCCGGTGATCTTGACGGTGTACGGGCCGCCGCCCACCGGAGGCGGCTGTATCTTCACCTGCCAGCGATGGTCGGGACCGGCCACCCCAGATGCCGTCTGCTCTCCAATTTGCACCTGAACCTTATCCCCAGGTTCGGACCAGCCCCAGATGGTATTAACCTTGCCGCGCTGCAAAACCATTTTGTCGCCGAAGATCGGGCTGACGAAAGGCAGTGGCTTGACGGTCGGAGACGTCACTGGAGATGCGGGCTGAGGTACGGCTTGCGGCGTGGGCTGGGCAAACACATCGCCTAAGGGCGCGACAAGCAGAGGGAATGCTGCAATCCACGAGAGTGCAAATTTAGAAATCATACGCTTAAGCCCCTTTTCTGAAGACGAAAATTATGGCTAAAAGGACGAGGTGCGCCCAGGATTGACATGGGGGGCGAATAAATGCGGCTTGAAATAGGTGGAGGTGGGTTCAAGCGCGTCGGGGTTCTGTGCATAGCCGTAGCTCGCCAGCATACGTGCGGCGCTTCCAATTCTCTTCATCAAGCCATCTCCGTCGGGAATCCCTCAACTGGAAGCGCCCAGACACCAGGATCACTCGAACCGAATTGGTTATGGGAAATCGTTTACCTGTTTAGGCGACTCAACTCATAACGCAGAAAATCACGGACAATTGTACTCGAAGTGAATTCTCGAAGACTAGTCGCGATTTTTTACATGTTATATCGATTTACTCGATATATCCTCGGATTATGAAGACGACACTCGACGCTTGGGAGATCCTGTATACCGTAGTGCAACTGGGAGGATTTGCGCCTGCCGCCGAAAAGCTCAATCGCTCTCAATCGACGATCAGCTATGCGATCGGGCGTCTGCAGGACCAACTCGGTATCCGGTTATTCGAAATTCAGGGAAGAAAAGCGAAACTGACTGAGGTGGGGAGGGTGTTTCTGGCGGAGGTGGAACCCCATTTGGCGGCCTTTCATCAGGTTGAGGAGCGCGCCCATTTGATGGCGTCGGGAGGCGCTTCGGAGATTAGGCTCTCCGTGGATAGCCTTTTTCCCGATGACCGTCTGTTTGCCGCTCTGGCGAGCTTCTCGCGCAGTTTTCCACAGGTGAGGCCCAAGCTGCGGCAAAGCACCTTTCTCTCGGCGGACACGGAGTTTTCGCTCCACAACGCTCAAATCTGCGTGACGGGCCTGATGTCACGCGAGATGTTTGTCAAGCCCATCCTCGTGATCGGAATCGAGGCGGTTGTGCGGCGCGATCATCCCCTCCTTGCAATCCAGCGGAGGCTCTCACCCTCCGACCTGATGCAGCACATGCAGGTGGTTATCGAAGGCGCGGGATCCGGGAGCCTGAAGCACCAGCAGCTGCTTCCCGCACAGTGCGTGCTCCCTGTTGAAACGATCGAATCGGCGATCGCGGCCGTTCGGAGCGGACTATGTTTCGGCTGGCTGCCGAAATATCGCATTCAGTCCTATCTCGACAGCGGCGATTTCGTGGCACTTCCTCTGCCCGCCGGCAAAACACGGGATGTCCGGCTGAATCTCGTCTGCAAAGACTTGAGCGCCAGCAACGTCGAAGTCAATGCCCTGGTGGACTTGCTAGGGATAAATCGCGAACCGGAAACGATCTGATCCGGCGCGCCATCGGGGCGATTCCTGGACAATTCCGTCCAGCGAGAATCAATCGACAAAATAGATGCGAATAAAGCGATTTATTCTACTTGTCAAGCGCCTAAAAAACTCTATATATTCCTTCCTCCAGAGAACGTTTTCGCAAAATTGATCCTCTGAACGTGGAGTGCGTGCCCTTTGGTGCACAAGAACTCCTTCATCTTGATCAGCGACGTTCTCTTGGGGAGTTGTCATGAATTTCGGCGCTGTTCACTGCGTTCTTCGCGTCTGTTTTCGGGCGATTACGACCGTACCGCTCGCGGCTCAAGGAAGAGCTCATCTTTCCATCGACACATCCAAAAACGGAGCCAAGATCGATCGCAACTTGTTTGGTCAGTTTGCGGAAAATCTCGGGGATCAGGATGGACTGCGCATCGATGCCGGAAAGTTGCACGAAATCCTCAATGGATATGGGATTACGAATAGTTTTGAGATTTATCAGGGCACGCACACCAGCGCGGTGTCGGATCGCTTTCAAAACTACGTGATGCCGTTCTTCAGTAAGAACCTGCGCTTCACTGTGCCTAACCAAAAACAATTCACGGAGGAAATATGAAGAAGTTGCTTTGTGCATTTGCCATCCTCTTGTTCGGACTGTCAGTTGCTCCCGCAAAAGCCGCTGATGTCACCGGCATTTGGAAAGCAACCATGACGGCGTCTGACGGTGGAAGTCAGCAGATGACTTTTACTTTTAAGCAAAATGGTGCGGTGGTAACAGGAACGGTACAAGGGCCGCAGGGAAATCTGATTGAGATCAGTAACGGAAAAATTAACGGAAACGATTTCCGATTTGACGTTTCCTTTGGCAGCATGACGATTCATCATCTTTGCACGGTCAATGGGGATGAAATCAGTCTCAAGACAAAATACGGCGATGGAGATCAAGGAGGAGCTCCTCCGTCGATGGAAATGACACTCAAACGTGAGAAAGACAAGTAAGACATGTTTTTTTAACTTGCCAGGATGCAACCCTCAACCGTTCAAGCCAAAACATGGCTTGGCAAAATTCAATGGAAGTGAGGCTGTGATGAAAACGATGTACATACGAATGTGGACCTGTCTGCTTTTTCTTGCAGCGGTCTGCTCGTTAAGCGCTCAGGAATTTACGGGGCGCGTAACCGATCCAACTGGCGCGGTTGTTCCAAAAGTTGTAGTAACCGCTCATAACGTGGATACCGGTGTTGATATCAAAACGACTACAAACGGATCGGGAAGCTATACGATTCCGTATCTCCACTATGGAAATTACACAGTAACGGCTGAAAAAGACGGATTTAAAGCGGCCGCACAAACAGGCATCAATCTGCACGTTTATGAAACTTCCGTGGTGAACTTTACACTGCAAGTCGGTAAGGTAACGGAAACAATAACAGTAAGTGCGGATACGCTGCTCGATGCAGGAAAAGCGGATGAAGGCGAAGTGGTGGAAAACACGCGCGTCACCGAACTGCCGCTGAACGGTCGCGATCCCATGATGCTTTCCGAGCTTGCCGCAGGAGTAAATTACAACTACTCTGGCTATACGCGGCCGTTTGACGATACGCAGCAATACACATCCATCAACGGCGGCGGAACTGGAAATGTTGAACTGTTGCTGGATGGAACCTCAAACAACGCTTCTCCTATCAACGTTACAGGCGGCTCAACCGATTACCTCGCACAAACCGGCTACACTACCCCGGTCGACGCCGTACAGGAGTTCAAACTTGTCACCAGTCCCTACGACGCAACATATGGCCTGAATTCCGGCGGCGTCGAAGATGTGATTCTCAAGTCGGGAACCAATACAATTCACGGCGATGCCTACGAGTTCATGCGCCGCACTTGGCTTGACGCCAATTCGTGGCAAAACGATTACTATTACGCAACAAAGAAGGCCCAGGGCGCTAGTGCGTCTACCTTGGCAGCGTACAAAACACCCGTTAGTCACTGGGACCAATACGGATTCGAGTTGGACGGACCGATTGTTGTGCCTAAAATCTACAACGGGAAAAATAAGTCCTTCTTCACGATGCAATGGGAACATTTCCATGCTCTCAGTCCCTTGACAGACGGCGCCAGTGTCCCCGACGCCGATTGGGCGAGCGGCGATTTTTCAAATCTCGACCACTGGGATGGCAGCCAATACGTACCCAGGTATATCTTTAACCCGCAAACGTCGGTGCAGGACACTACTGCGACCTCTTCCACGCACAATGACTGGACTCGCCAGCAGTTCGACGGCAGCACGCCCACTCAAGTCCTAAACTCAGACGGTAGTTTGAAATCGCTGATAGGCAATACGCAGACCGGCAACGTCATCCCCAGCAGTCAGATGGACAAGATGGCGCAGACGATTATGAAGATGTATCCCCACTGCTATAAGACAGGCACCAGTTTCCTCACCGGCGCCAAATCCGACCCGAATTGCGTGGTCATTGGCGGCAGCCAAGATCATTGGAGTAACAACTATGTTCTCAGCACCACGGGAATCGACACATATAACAACATTCTGCTGAAATGGGACCAACACTGGACCAACAAAGATCGCTCTACCCTCCGCTACGGGTACTGGATGTGGAACAACACCTATAACGGCAACGGAATGCCCGCGCCTCTTACCACAGGCGCACAGCCAAAGGTGGAACGCTCCCACACCTTCGCCCTGGAAGAAGTCCATACGTTCACTCCGAATCTGTTGCTCGACTTCAAGTCCAACGTGATCATACGAGAAAACCTTACTCGCAACGGGGCCACCTATGATATGACCAATCTCGGCTGGACCCAGTCTGAGGTCAACAGCATGGGGACTGCTGCAGGAAGTGAGTTCCCATATCTCTGCTGGCAGGACAATCAGTATGGTTGCTACTATAGCTCTTACACCACCGTAGGTTCCACCAGCAACGTCGAGGCCGTCAAGAACTCGATGAATGTGTTTCCGGGCCTGACTTGGATCAAAGGCAAGCATACGATCCACGGCGGCATCGACATCCGCTTATGGCAGAATACGTATCCAGTACTGAATGGCGGTCCCACCATCAATACCGGCGGCAATTGGACGAGTTATACCGCTAATCATGCAGCAGGCATCTCAGATGACGGAGAAACATTTGCTTCCTTCCTGATGGGTGTTCCCTGGGATGCTCGCAACCAGATATGGCCGCAGACCTTTCAGTCGGAACACTACTTTGCGCCATTTATCCAGGATGACTGGAAGGTAACCAGGAAGCTGACCCTAAACCTCGGTCTCCGCTGGGATTGGTTGCCGGCCGAAGTCGAGCGGAACAACAAAGGCAACTACGCCTTCGATACGGCGTCTGTGAATCCTTATCTCACGAGCGTGCAAATATCCGGTCACGGCACTCTCACCGGCGGAGTTACCTTCGTTGGAGTCAATGGCAATCCGCGCGGCAGCTACGCTACGGAAAACTTCAATTATCAACCGCGGTTTGGATTCGCTTACGCGTTGAACAACAAGACCGTCCTTCGTGGTGGCTTTGGCAAGTCGATGCAGGCTCCGCAAAACGGCATTCCCGTCAATGGCTTTAGTGCCTCAACTGTCGGTACTACCTCCGACCCGAGTCAGGGATCGGGGATCTTTCCCAATACGCAAAACAAACTTGAGAATTTGTTTTGGGGAGGTGTAACAGGCTCGGTTCAGCAGCCGACGGGTACTTCATTGGGGCTGGGGACGAGTCTCGGACAAGGCTTTTACTTCTATACTCCGCACACAAAAACTCCCTCCTTCTGGAGCTATTCGCTGGGCTTCGAGCGGCAGTTGGGCAACAATAGCACTGTCAATGTTTCCTATGTTGGCAGCCGCTTGTACAATGGCACCAGCAGCAGCAATATCAACCTGCAAGACAATTCGCTGCGGAAGGGCTGCAGCCCGTTATACGGCGGCGACCCGAATAATTGCAGCGACCAAAACTCGGGACCGGGCCAGAAAGCCAATCCTTTCTATGGCATGAGCATCTTCGCTGGATCGGGCTATAACACCAACACATACATGAGCAACCTTGACCTCTCGCGTCCTTATCCGCAATTCGGGGATTTGACCCGAGAGCTGGAGAACGACGCGAGAACTTGGTACAACTCACTTCAGATCACCGCTCTGCACAAGTTTTCCAACACCCTGACGCTACACGGAACCGACACCTGGTCGAAATCGATGGATGCGGGAAGCTGGACAGACCAGAACTACGGAATCCGTGCGCGGCACGTCGATAGCAGCGATATTGCAAACCGCATCACCCTCTCCGGCGTATTAACGCTTCCGATCGGCCGTGGGCGCCTGCTTTTGCCCAATGCCAATCGGATCGTCGATGAGGCGATCGGCGGATGGGAATTGTCCGGCATGGCTATCTTGCAGTCAGGAATGCCGCAAAGCGTGCCCACCTATTACCTGCACAATGCCAAGGTGAAGCGCCATATCGATAGGTCATCTGGGAACCCCTATATACGCGTCTTCGCCCCGTATGCCGAGCACTACGTATTAACAAACAATAAGTATGTTGTTCAACCATATGAGGGCAATGGAGTCACTTACGCCTATGACGGAACCAACCCAGGCTATGCTAACTTCATGGATGTGCCGAGTTATGCTCCTTCACAAGACGTCGGCTATAGTGGCATTCGCGAAGCCGGTGTAAGGCAATTCGACACCAGCTTCTCCAAAAACTTTGCAATCCACGAGAATCTCAAATTACAGATTCGCATGGATGCCTTCAACGTGCTAAACCATCCGGAATGGACTGGCGGAGCCAATACCACCACTTCCGATGCAAACCTCGGCGTCATCAACAAGGGACCGACGGGATCATCCATTAATCCTCGGCACGTACAGCTTTCCGCCAAGATCGTTTGGTAGATTGCCGCTTCATTGAACCAAGTGAAAGGGAGAGGCTATGCAACCTCTCCCTTTTACTGTTGTCATCGTTTTTGCATAAGGAGATTCATGAAAAAGATAGCCGTTACTTTGGCGTTTCTGGCTTCGGGAATCTGTTGGGCACAGGTCCCCGTAGACTGCAAGCCGTCTTCGCTCAATATTCCGGGAGCCCCGTATCCTTGCGTCTTCGCCGACCACCGCGCCATCTTTCGCGTATCGGCTCCCGGTGCTCAAAAGGTACAAGTCCGTGTCGGTTCCGGCTTTGACATGACCAAGCATGCCGACGGGCTCTGGTATGTCACCACGACGCCCCTTGTCGAAGGGTTCCACTACTATATGGTGTCAATCGACGGCGCCGATGTTTCCGATCCGGCAACCGGAACCTATTTTGGTGGAGGCATATGGAGCAGCGCGATCGAAATTCCCGCCGCGGATGCCGACTTCTACAGTCACAAAGACGTGCCCCACGGCGTTGTGCGCGTGCAGTGGTACTTCTCCTCGGTAACCCAGCAGTGGCGTCGCTGTCTTATCTACACGCCGCCGGGGTATGACACCGATTCGAACACGCGCTATCCCGTGCTGTACCTCTTGCACGGCTGGGGAGAAAACGAGTTTGGCTGGAGCGTCCAGGGGCATGTGGACCAGATGATGGATAATTTGATCGCCAATAAAAAAGCCAAGCCGATGCTGATTGTGATGGACAACCTGAATGCCGTAAAGCCCGGCGAAGATGGCTCCCTCTTTAACGCGCACGGGACGCTCACGCAGGCCGTGGTCGAGCCGAATGCCGGCCAGCCAGGAGCACCGGGAGTACCGGGCGCGGGTTTCGGCGGACAGCGGCCTCCGGCTGGCGCAGTCCCGCCCCGTCGTCCGATGTTTCGGCTAAGCACAACGTTCACCGAGATGATGTTTGCTGATTTGATTCCAATGGTGGAGAAGAACTACCGCACCGCGCCCGGCCGCGAAAACCGCGCAATGGCCGGCCTTTCGATGGGTGGAATGCAGACCTTTAACACCGGCCTGCTTAATCTGGATAAGTTCGCCTATCTGGGTGGCTTCAGCGGAAATTGCGCCGCGTTTGGCGGACCATTCGATTCGAAGACGAGTTGCGGCGGCGCCTTTGCCGATTCAGCGGAGTTCAATGCAAAGGTGAAAGTGCTGTTCCTGTCTACCGGCTCGGTGGAAGGGCCGCGCGTAAAGGAGTTCAGCGAGGCGCTCACCAAGGCGGGTATCAGCAACGTGTACTTTGAGTCGCCGGGTACTGCGCACGAATGGCTAAGTTGGCGTCGCGCCTTCCAGGACTTCGCTCCGCGGCTCTTCCAATAACGTTATTAAAAGAAAAACTGCACACTCTGCATTCCGAACGTCCGCGATGTTTTTCTAGCACCGCGGCCTCGTTCGGAATGCAAAAAAGGGCCAAGCTGATCGGGCAAACACCGTAAGTACCGGCTCAAGTGAAGTACGCCGTAAGGAGCAAGAATGGTTTCCAGAATCGCTGAATTATCTTGGTGTTTGCGAATTGTCCTGCTGGTGTTTGCGGCACAAATGTGCGGTGCGCAGTCCTCCACGGGCGCTGCCCAGCGCGCGCAGAATTCTTCAACGCAACCGTCTCAGGCGGAGCGGTCCGCAGCCGCCAAACCCGCGTCTGTATCGATCATTCCGCATCCAGGTGACGGTGGGGGCGCGTATGCGACCGGCAATTACCGCGACCTCTTCAAGGAGCAGGGACACTCCCCGGAAGAGACGCGCGCCAAGATCGATAAAGCCTTCCAACAGTTGTTCCATGGCGATGCAGTCTCCGAGCGCGTTTATTTCGAAGCCGGCTCGAACCAGAACGGACCGCTCGCATACATTACGGATTGGGCCAATAACGATGCCCGCTCCGAGGGCATGAGCTATGGCATGATGATCGCCGTTCAAATGGACAAGAAGCGCGAGTTCGATGCGCTCTGGAACTGGTCGAACACGTACATGCTCATTACGGACAAGCAAAATCCGAACGTAGGGTATTATGCCTGGTCCATGAGCACAGACGGTACCCCGCGATCGACGGGGCCAGCTCCGGATGGCGAGCAGTATTACGCCATGGCGTTATTGTTCGCCGCTCACCGCTGGGGAAATGGAAAGGGCATCTATAACTACCAGGAACAGGCGGAGCGCATCCTGCGGGAAATGCGGCACCACCCTGTTTTTCCCGGTACGGAGCCGTTCAAGATTCACCCCGAAGACCCGCCCTTTGCTCCCACGCCATCCAGTTTTACAAGTCCTAACAACGTCGAGCGGCAGCAAGCGAACACTAATCTGGCCATTGAGCGTGGCGAAAAGCCGCACGCCCCGAATTTTCCGCACTTTGGCTTCGGGGGCAATCGCGGCCCGTCGTACTCCGGCCCCATGGTCAACGAAACCTACTTTATGGTGCGCTTTCTGGCCAGTAAAGACTCCGTCGATACCGATCCCTCCTATCATCTGCCCGCCTTTTATGAGCTGTTTGCACGCTGGGGGCCCGAGGAAGACAGGCAGTTCTGGGCAACCGCGGCGGACGCAAGCCGGGGACTGTTCTATCGTGTGGTAGATCAGAAAACCGGCCTATCGCCGGACCGGAATAACATGGATGGTTCTCCGCTGCGCGATTGGAATGGCAAGCCGGCTGCGTTCGGCTATGATTCTTGGCGAACCATCAGTAACTGGTCGGTCGATTATTCCTGGTGGCGTAAGGAACCGCATGAGATCGAGTTAAGCGACAGAGTGCAGCACTTTCTGATCCAAAAGGGAATCAGCACCTTCAGCGATCGCTATACGCTCGATGGCGAGCCTCTTTCCACGCGTCACTCCACCGGCATGGTGGCCGCCGCAACGGTGGGAAGCCTATCCGCGAGCAATAAAAAGAATGCCAGAGACTTTGTCGATGAGTTATGGCGAACGCCGACTCCTGTTGGAGATCAACGGTACTTTGACGGCATGTTATACATCATGAGCATGCTTCATTGCAGTGGGAACTTCCGAATCTGGATGCCGCAACAGTAATCGAAAGGATCGAAACCATCGATTGAAAAAGACCGATTTCTTAGACTGACACATCACTGCTTCGTCCCGGCTCAGTCCTAGACCGTCTCTACAATTAGATGCGCATAACTCCCAGGACTCTAGCAGAACATGGACGGAGCAGAACATTCTATGAGGGGCCGCCGAGCAGCTTTTGTCATGTGCTTGCTCAGCGCGATTGCCTTGCTGGCCGACGTAGAGCGATTGCTTGAGTCTCTCGTGGCTAGTGGGGATCAGCTCTCTATCTGGAGCATGGACGGCGAAAGTGCCACGGAAATAGCGTAATAAGCAAATGAGCAAACGTACACTAAGTTGTTCTTGCCTGTGAGGAGTAAGTTTTGTTTCTAGAGCCGCATCGCATCATCCATTTGTTAATTGCTTTGGCCTTGAGCTTCGGGGCCGCGGCCATGGCTCAGAATGCCGCGCCGCAAGCGGCCGGCGCCGATCGTCCTCCGGTTGCGGTGTCCAACGGTTTCGCGCGGTTTTCGTCGCCTGCTATAACTTTGATCGCTGGCCAGGCAACCCTCGCCAATTCGAACAGTCTGGCTGGCGGGATGACTCCTTCCGGTTCAGCAGTGCGGAGAATCACTATTGAAGCGATCTTCTAACTTTGAACGATTGCGCCATCGTACAGGCGTTGGAATCACTTCGCTCCATCGAGGTTCGCGACGGCGGGGAGCTTCCACAAAAGCGTTTGGTGCTCAGGCTCTAAGTTGTGTTAGCGCAAGCAGTGATTTCCATGTTGTCGGTCTCATCGCCGAAATCGATGGGCACTCGAAGCGGAAATCGTAATTCGCGGAAGCTCCGAAGTATACATCCGGGCTTCCGCGAAGAGTCCCACGTTTCATCAACCGGAGGGAGGAAATTTCGCCCTCGACTAGTTTTCGCCGATTGATTGGAGATTCCGCATGTTCAGAAAAACCGTACTCGCTTTTGTGTTTTTCGCTCTGGCTTCGGTTGGCGCCATGGCCGCCGACTTCAACGGCAAATGGACAGCTAACATTGAAACCCCGATGGGCTCGCAGACGATTACCCTCAATTTTCATGTGGATGGCGCTAAGCTGACCGGCACGGTGACCTCCCCGCGTGGCGAATCGGAGATCAGCGAGGGTAAGGTTGATGGCGATTCCATCAGCTTTGTGCAGGTGATGCATTTCAACGACAATGAGTTCAAGATCACTTACTCCGGCAAGGCCGATGGCGCGGACACGATCAAGTTCACGCGACAGATGGGCGACCGTCCGGCAGCCGAGTTTTCGGCTGCGCGGGTAAAGTAGTCTCGACAGCGCGAAATTCGCAAGCCCGAGGCGCGTGTTCCGCCAAAACGCGCGTCTCGGGCATTGCTGCAAGCACCCGCGCCCAACTGTACGGCCTTGGATAGTTCAGCCGTCGGTGGGGCGCATCATCAATCTGGATAGATCAATACTGCGGCTCTAATCGCGTGTGTAGCCGCGGGTTAGAAAAAACTTTCTGGATTGCATACAACAGCGGAAACTTCGCAAAAGGACCTACGATGAACGAACTTCGCAAATCTGTGCTGCTGGGAATGGGCGCTCTTGCCCTCCTGGCGCTTCAAGTCTCTTTCGTTACGCCGGCCAATGCGGCTCCGGTCGCTGCCCCCGGCGATACTTCCGGCGGCCTTGCCTCTTACTTCACCCCGTCCACGGCGCACCCCAAACTGCCGGATGCCGATGGTTTTCTGCAACGGTGGCTGCTTCTCGAACCGATCGTCAAACCGAACCGCACGAATACTGTTTTTACTGGAACCTATGTTCGGAACGCCTTCCAAACCGAATACTTCCCGAATCAATTCACGGTCGTTCCGCACGATGGCGACAACGTGACGGTTGCCGATCAGAAACTAACATGGCACGCACTCGACTCGCGCAACTTCAACGTGAGGCTCTTTCGCTTCGCCGATGGCCTGAAGAAGCCGACATACGGCGTTATCTTCTGGGCGGTTACCATCGTCAACAGTCCGCGCGAAATGAAGAATGTTCGCCTGGCGGTCGGCTCCAATTCTGCGTCGATGTGGTGGCTCAATGACCAGAATGTCGCCAATCTTTTCGATGATCGGCGCATGGTGATGGATGATGTTGTCTCCCAGCGGCTCACGCTGAATAAAGGCAAGAACGTCCTTCGCGGCGCCGTCATCAATGGTCCCGGCCTAAGCGATTTCTGCGTTCGCTTTATCGACGAAAGCGGTGATCCGATCAAGGACATCACCACTACGGTTGAATAACGTTGGGACTTACAACTCATCCCATTTTTCGCGTTTATCGAAGTTTTTCGGAGCTCTTATGAAATCTCGAATTCTTGCCGCAGCGTTTATCTTTCTGCTCAGTCTAGGTTCATCCACTGTTGCATCCGCGCAGTTGAATGGCGAACCATACATCCACGATCCCTCAACTGTCATTCAGTCGGATGGCAAGTACTACACCTTCGGTACCGGCGGTGGTGGCTTGATTTCGGAAGACGGCTACACCTGGCATAGCGGCGCGGTGCGCACCGGCGGCGGCGTGGCCCCCGATGTGATCAAAATCGGAGATCGTTATTACGTGGCCTACGCCGTCGGTGGCGGCGGAATGTCCGGAGGCCACGCCAGCAACGTCAAGGTCATGTGGACCAAGACCCTTGATCCTAAATCTCCTGACTTTGGTTACCATGACGTTGGTGTCGTTGCTTCAAGCAATGGGCTCGAAGACTGCGATGCCATCGATCCGGCATTCCTGTATACCGGGGGCCACCTATGGCTCAGTTATGGAACCTACTTCGGTTTCATCCGCATTGTCGAACTTGACCCCAAAACCGGCAAACGTGTTCTAGGCAACAAGCCGGTGAACGTCTCCATCGACATGGAAGCCACCGACATGATGTATCGCGACGGCTGGTATTACCTTCTGGGCACGCACGGCACCTGCTGCGACGGCGCCAACTCCAGCTACAACTTTCGCGTGGGCCGCTCCAGAAGTGCCACCGGCCCCTATGTCGATAACATGGGCATTCCGCTGCTCAAGGGCGGCGGCAAACTCGTAGTGGCAGGCCGCGGTCGCGTCTTCGGTCCTGGTCACTTCGGCTTGCTTGACCTCGGCGACGGCGTGCAGAAATTCTCCATGCACTATGAAGCCGACATGGACCGTAGCGGCCGCAGCGTGCTGGATATTCGCCCGCTGCTTTGGAAAGACGGATGGCCGGTTGGCGGTGACAACTTCCAGGCGGGCACATACGAGATAGAGTCCGAACGCAGCGGCTTTGCTCTGGAGTTGGCTGTAGACTTTGTGCGGATCGGTCGCGGCGGTTTTGGCGGTTTCGGAGCCCCTGGCGCCGGCGCTCCACCGCGGCGGCCGCAACCCGGTCAGCCCGGCCAAGGTCAACCTGGCCAGCCAGCAGCCGCGCCGCACCAAGGCCCACCCGCGGGCTTCGGTGGCTTCGGCGCTCCAACTGGCCCTGTTACTCCGCTTCCGGATCAAACTCTCGCCGAAGATTCGGCAGTCTGGCCCGCCGGTAACATCGCCGTTGACATGTACGACTACATGATCCGGCCCCATCAAAAGTGGACCATCACTCCTGTTCCTGAAGCTGGCGGGTATCCCGGTTCACCTTATTTCAAGATCACAATCGCGGGCACCGATCGCGCGCTGGCGGCAACGTCGGATAGCGAAGTTGTGACGGTCCCCGCCTTCACCGGCGCTCCCGAACAACTGTGGCGCATCGATCAGTTGACGGATGGCACCTATCGCATCATGCCTAAGCTGGTGCCCGATTCCAAGGAACCGTTGGCCTTGACCGCGGCGGGCGCCAGTACGCCTACGTTGGCCAAATTCGACGCCAAGAGCGACAAGGGGCGCTGGAACTTCAGAAAGCCGTAATCGCACTAACACGGTTGCAGCACTCAACATCTCGAAAACGGACGCTCCATTTTCGTTGGCATCGTCGTTTCGCCGTTCAGTGTCAACATTTATTCGTATCCGGTCGAATAGCCGGAGTTTTTCAATCTGAGGATGAACATGACAAAGAGAAAAATATTTCCTGCACTTACGTTGGCTATTGCCGCCGCCGCAATGACGGTTAACCTCGCGGGGCAAGTCCCGACCGTAGTTCCCGCGCCTGTTCCCGGCGCCAAGTCAGTTACGGTTGAGCACATCAAAATTCATGGCGCGGCGCTTGAAGGCAATCTCGAAGGCGATGCCGTTGATCGCGACGTGATCGTCTTTCTGCCACCCAGCTACGCAACCAACACGCATCGCCACTACCCCGTTGTCTATGCTCTCCACGGCTACTCCATTGGCGCCGAGCAGTGGACACACGAGATTCGCGTGCCGCAAACCATCGAGGGCGCGTTTGCGCTGGGTGCCAAAGAAATGATCGTCGTGTTGCCCGACTCGAAGACGATCTACAACGGTTCCATGTATTCGAGTTCCGAAACCACTGGCGACTTCGAAAACTTCATCGCCCATGACGTAGTGGCGTACATCGATGCGCACTACCGCACTATTCCCAATCGTCAGAGCCGCGGCCTGGTGGGTCACTCCATGGGCGGCTATGGCGCCTCCCGCATCGGCATGAAACATGCCGACGTCTTCGGTGGCCTCTACATCATGAGCCCTTGCTGCATGTCGCAGATGAGCGGCGGCGCTGCGCTGAACGAGCAACAGAAAGAGCGCGCAATCGAAAACGAAAAGAAGATCGCTAGCGCGAAGTCTCCCGCCGAAATAGCGGCGCAGCTCCCAGGTTTTGGAGCGGCGCAACTGGCGACGGCCGCGGCGTGGGCGCCCAATCCGAAGAATCCGCCGTTGTATCTGGATCTACCAACCAAGGACGGCGTTCCGCAGCCTGAAGTACAGGCCAAGTATGCCGCGAACTCGCCTCTGGCCTTTGTCGATCAGTATATTGGGAATCTGAAGCGGTACAGGGCCATTTCAATGGATGTGGGCGACCAGGACGGTCTGCGTTTTGACGCCACTAAATTGCATGAGATCATGGACGGTTACAAAATTACGAATGGATTTGAAATTTATCACGGCACCCACACCAGCGCGGTGGCCGACCGATTCCAGAACCATGTGATACCGTTCTTCAGCAAGAATCTTTGCTTTACTGCAAGTTGCAAGTAAGCTGTTGCCGGACTCGATAGCATTTCACCGAGGGTGTAGTAGAAATGATGGCGCAGTAGAAATATGGGTGCCCCATTCTAGCCGCGTTCTTGTTCTTTGCGGCTAGGGTGGGGTAGAAATCAATCCATATTCCGATACACCCATATGTAAAAATCTTCGAGGCGCCCTCGTCGGGCATGTTCCGCGAGGGCGTCGCCGTAACTAAATCATCCGCTTGTGCAAAGAATGAGGTAAATAAATCATGCTCCGGTCTGCAACGATTCGCAGGTTTTGTTTTGATCGCCTTGGTTTGTTCCTGGTTTGCTTTTTCGCGGCCGCAACATGCGGGACCGCATCCGCGCAAATGCCCGGCCAGAAGATGCCGGGGCAGGCGCCAATCAAGGTGGAGCAAACGAGCCAGGGTTTTCGCGCCGCCATCGGCGCCGAAACCATCGAACTGAACGTATGCGGCGACGCCACGGTTCACGTCGTTGCGTGGCCTCAACAGGCATCGGCTCCGGCGGCGCGGCGTCCATGGATGCTGGACGCCAAGCAGTCCTGTCCTGGAGCGCAGTTCACCTTTTCACAAGATGGGCGCTCGGCCAGCGTGAAGACCGTTAAGCTCAACGTAAGTTTGAGTCTGTTTCGCGGAAACCTGACCTTTCGCACCGTCGCCGGGGAGATGCTGTTGAATGAAGGCACCAACGTTCCGCGCACCTACGATCCCGTTGAGTTGAATGGCGAACATACCTTCCGCGTCGCCGACCGCTTTTCGCCTCCTGTCGACGAGGCGTTTTACGGACTCGGACAGCATCAGAGCGGCATGTTCAATTATCGTGGCGCGACGGTCGAGCTTGGGCAGGACAATACCGACGTCGCGATTCCACTGCTGGTGTCGAACAAAGGCTACGCGCTGATGTGGAACACGGCGGCGCTGACCGACGTCGACAACCGCTTCCCGCTGGATTTGAAGCTCACCGCCATGGCCGGAAAATCCATCGACTATTACTTCATCTACGGTCCCGAAATCGATGCGGTCATCCACGAATACCGCTCGATGACCGGCCATACGCCCATGCTGCCGAAGTGGGCTTACGGTTTCTTCCAGTCGAAGGACCGGTACGTTTCACTCGATGAAATTCTCAATATTGCCGGGCGCTACCGCGCCGAACACATCCCGCTCGACGCCATGGTGCAGGACTGGTTCTGGTGGAAAACCGAGGGTGATCCGATCTTTAACAACAGCTACCATGACGTTCCAAAAGATCTTGAAACCCTGCACGGCGAAAACGTACACGCCATGATTTCGGTCTGGGGCCTGCTCGATCCCAACTCCGACACCTACAAGATACTCGACGCAAAACACATGCTGATTTCCGATGCGCACGTCTACGACGACTCCAGCGCCGAGGCCCGCGACATTTACTGGCAGCATTTGCCGGGCAAGCTGCTGGCGCAGGGTTGGGATGCATTCTGGCTCGATAGCGCAGAGCCGGAGGAGTTTTGGCCGCACGGCGGCGATGCGATTCTGAGCACAAGGCAGATCGCAATCGGCAATGGCGCGGAGTACACCAATATTTTTCCGTTTCTGCACACCAACGGCGTGCAGGAGCATTGGAAGGTTGATAACCCTGGCAAGCGAGTCTTTCTTTTGACGCGTTCAGCCTTTCTGGGCCAGCAGCGCGTGGGCGCAACCGTCTGGTCAGGCGACGTGTATGGCACGTACTGGGGATTTAACCATCAGGTTGCCGCGGGACTGAACTTCGCCCTGTCCGGCTATCCCTACTGGACAACCGACATCGGCGGTTACTGGCCGCCGCATAACGATCCGATTGCCGATCCCGCCTATCAGGAACTCTATGCGCGCTGGTTCGAGTTCGGTACCTTCTGTCCCATCTTCAGGACGCACGGACACCGGCCTCAAAACGAGATTTGGTCGTACGACAAGGTCGAACCGATCCTGGTGAGCTACGACAAGCTGCGCTATCGGCTGATGCCATACATTTATTCGCTGGCGTGGAAGGTCTCGAGCGAGGACTACACCATACAACGGCCGCTGGTAATGGACTGGCGAACCGACCGGAATACGTGGAACATTGGTGACGAATTCATGTTTGGACCCGCAATTCTGGTGAACCCGGTTCTGAAGGCTGATGCGACCAGGCGCGAGGTTTATCTGCCGGCAGCGCCGGTCTGGTACGACTTCTGGACAGGCGAATCAGTGAAGGGCGGACAGGAAATTGAAGCCAGCGCGCCGCTCGACCGGATGCCGCTCTTTGTCCGCGCCGGTTCCATCGTTCCCATGGGGCCCGAGATTGAATACGCGACGCAGGCCCCGGCAGGGACGATTGAAATCCGCATCTATCGCGGCGCGGATGGGAGCTTTGATCTCTACGAGGATGCCGGTGACGGTTACGGCTACGAGCAGGGCCAGCATTCGGTGATTCCGCTCCACTGGGACGATGCCTCTTCAACGCTGACGATCGGAAGCCGTGAGGGGTCGTTTCCTGAAATCGTAAAGCAGCGCAAATTTCGCGTGGTGCTGGTAGGCAAAGCGAAGGGCGCTGGAGAGGGAATTGCGGCGCGAGCGAACGCGGAGATCAGTTACGACGGCAAGGAAGTGAAGACCGCGCTCCGATAGCTGTGCATCTCAAGATGACCGGCAGGCCCGATCGATTCAGCCGTACAGTCAGCAGTACAGAATGGATCGGGCTGAAGGAATTGAATCGCTTTACATGCCTGGGGTCCGTGAAATAGCTTTCTTGGGTAAACGCTTTCCATAATATTTGCCGCTCTAAAAATAGAGCCGCTAGGGGGTAATATGACAGATCGTTCTCGCCGCGGTTTCCTTAAAAAAAGCGCCGGCGCTGCTGGCCTGTGCCTGGCCGGTCCGCGGGCATTCATGAGCATCCTGCACGCGGATTCATTCGCGCCCGTCGCGGGAAAAATCGAGCCTCTTCCGCCAGGTACCGTGCGCCTTGCCGCCGGCGTCTTTAAGGAGCAGGAAGAGATCAACACGCGCTACCTCGAATCGTTGACGACAGACCGGCTACTGCACACCTTCCGGCTCACGGCGGGAATTACGACCACCGCTACTCCCTACAGAGGATGGGAAGACCCTTCCTGCGAGCTGCGCGGCCACTTCGCCGGCGGGCATTATCTGTCGGCTGTCGCCCTTGCTTCAGCAATGCAGGGCAACGTTGAGCTGAAAAATCGCGGCAACGATTTGGTGGCTGGTTTGGCCGCGTGCCAGAAAAAGCTCGGCAACGGCTACGTGAGCGCTTTCTCCGTGGGTCTGTTCGAACACCTGGCGCAGGGCAAGCCGGCGTGGGCGCCCTTCTACACCTACCACAAGATCATGGCCGGACTGCTCGACATGTACATGCTGACGGGCAACACCGATGCGCTGCAAGTCGTCGAGGGCATGGCCGGCTGGGTGGGAGATTTCTTCTCGCCAATCGGCGCCGAGCAGCGCCAGCACATGCTGCGCACTGAATATGGCGGCATGAACGAGGTGCTGGTGAATCTGGCCGCGGTGACCAAGAAGGACAAATACATCGGTATCGCTCATCTCTTCGAGCAGCCGAACTTTCTCGATCCGCTAGCCGCGCGGCGCGACGAGCTGCAGGGCCTCCATGCCAATACGCATGTCCCCAAGATTATCGGCGCGGCGCGCATGTACGAGGTCACCGGCGATCGCCGCTACCGCGCTATCGTCGAGTATTTTCTTGAGGAAGTAACAACCGCGCGCAACTACGCCATCGGCAATACCAGCGTCGATGAGTTCTGGAAGACGCCACCCAATGAGTTGAAGGGCACTCTGGCCTGGAAGAATGCCGAGTGCTGCGTGGCCTACAACCTGATGAAGCTCGAGCGCCACGTCTTTAGCTGGACGGGCGATGCGCGTTGGATGGATGCATACGAGCGGTCGCTCTTCAACTGCCGGCTGGGCACGCAGAACGCCGATGGCCTCAAACAGTATTTCTTCCCGCTTGCGGCCGGATACTGGCGTGCCTACAACTCGCCGGAAGAGTCCTTCTGGTGCTGCACCGGAACAGGCGTGGAGGAGTTTGCGAAGTTTGCCGACACGATTTACTTCCACCGCGGTAGCGACGTGTATGTGAACCAGTTCCTCGCTTCCACGCTGGACTGGAAGGAGGAAGGGCTGAAGATCGAGCAGGTGACGCGGTTCCCCGCCGAACAGGGAACGACGCTCAAAATCAAGTCCGCCGGCACGACGGCGCGTACCATTCATATTCGCATTCCGAGCTGGACGACGGAAGACGCCAAGGTAAAGATCAACGGTAAACCTCTCGATGCCATATCGAATCCGGGCTCGTATCTGTCCATCCGCAAGATTTGGCGCAATGGCGATACCATCAGCCTGAGTCTGCCCATGACGCTGCGGCAGGAACCTTTGCCTGGGGACGACACCATTACTGCCGCTCTTTACGGCCCGCTTGTGTTGGCCGCCAATCTTGGCGCCGGACCGGCGGATGGTCCGAACCGCGTGATTCACAGCGGTGACACTTCGCCTAAGAACATGCCCGCGCCGGCCCCGTTGCCCAAGCCTGCTGCAATCGCGGGCACACCTCCTGATCAGTGGATCGAAGTTGAGTCCAAGGCGGAGCTGCGCTTCAAGGCCTCGTGTGAGGGCGCGAAGTACGATGTGATCCCGATCTATCAAATTCGCGACCAGCGCTACGCGCTCTACTGGCAGTTGCAGAATCCCAAAAAACAGGGCTAGATCTCTGACCGCTTAAAGTTGTACCAACTGTAGGTGCCCCAGGTCTCGATTTTGAGACCTGGGAAAGCACGAACTCAATGGAATTTCTTCATCTGGTCAGAGTCCTGGCTTCCAACAGCAATCCTGGGAAAATGCGGACTGCTTTCTCTGGCAGACACTCAGGATGCAGCTTCCGGGCAAGAGCAGCGCGAGGGCGTGAATGGTGATTGCACATTTCACATGATGAATCTGCTTTCTCCCGAGAGAACGGAAATATTCAACACGACGAAATGACACCGATGTAGAAAGGAAAACCTGGAGTGCCCGGCTGTTTTTGTACCAGAGGAAGAGCGAGAAACTGGTATAGAAGGAGCCCTGAATGGCGCAGAGGAAGAAGTACACGCCGGAGCAGATTGTGAGCCTGTTACGGCAAGTTGAGGT
>Ga0224531_1000182_pt1 | contig 37297 bp, 31 predicted proteins | sample CBST100metaG_FD_179876 | JGI IMG/M metagenome (GOLD analysis project Ga0224531, IMG submission 179876) | Peat soil microbial communities from Stordalen Mire, Sweden - C.B.S.T100 | ecosystem: Environmental > Terrestrial > Soil > Wetlands > Peat | place: Sweden: Norrbotten County, Stordalen Mire...
AGGCTCGCACGAAAGAAGCCCTTGATCAGGCCATCGCAGAACTGCTGCCGCTGCTCACTGCCGACGACGCGAAAGCTTGGTTTCGGCTCCCTTTTCACGCTCTACAACAATAGGAGAAATGCTCTAGGATCAGAAGGCGTTCTTTGCCTTCGGACCTCGCCTCCAAGTCGGCAGCCTTTTTCCACAGATAAGGACTGGCGGCCCACCGTTACGCCTCCACGCCGGATGCGCTACGCTTGAGAACAGATGAGTGAGTGCGCAATTTGCGGCGGAGTTGGGCTGGTGCGGGTGGTCAACGCTCAGGGCCAATGGGTTTCGCGTGCCTGCGAGTGCCAGGAGAGGGAGCGCACGGAGCGCCGCTTGGCCGCGACGCACATTCCCGAGCGCTATCGCCAGTACACTTTGGACGGCTATGATCCATCCTTTCACGGCGCCGACTCGTCGCTGGCCAAGGCGCATCTGACAGCGCGCAAGTTTGTCGAGGCTTATCCGGTTGATACCGGCGGAAAAGGCCTGCTCTTCACCGGCTCGATCGGCGTGGGCAAAACCCATTTGGCCGTAGGCGTGCTGCGCCGTCTGGTGCAGGAGCGCGGCGTCCGGGGCCTCTTCTGCGACTACCGCGAACTGCTCAAAAGCATCCAGAACAGCTACAACCCGCAGGTCCACACCACGGAGTTGGAGTTGCTGAAGCCGGTCTTTGCCGCCGAGGTGCTGGTGCTGGACGACTTGGGCGCGCAAAAGCCCAATGAGTGGGTGTGGGACACGGTTGCGCTGATTCTGAATACCCGATACAACGACAATCAGACCACGATCATTACGACCAACTACCCGGACCTTCCGGCCGGCGCTGGCTTCAAGACCGACAAGGGCGGGTCCAAGCAAGCCAGAAGCGAAGACACCCTCGGCGACCGCATCGGCGACCGCATGAGATCCCGCTTGGCTGAGATGTGCGTCCGCATCGAGATGACCGGCGAAGACTTCCGCCAGACCGTCAAGCGCGCCCGCTTCGGCTGAGCGCCGCTTCTAAAGAATCACTGAATCTGTCGGCGTTTTGAAAGGACACGGCTTCAGCTCTCAAAACAGCCAAAGGCTTCCCAGGACCAGTAAAATGGCGGCTATAGTAACGGCCTTATAGGTGCGGTCTTCTGTCTGGCGAGGGCTTCCAAACCCGCTGCCGGGCGGAGGCACGTTGGTGGATGCCGTTGTGGGGAAGGGTTGCATCGCGAACCTGCCTTTCTGTGCCCTGAGGCAAGATATGCGGATCGTTTGCCTCAATCGTTCTCACGCATGAAGCGTCTCACGCCTGACAATTTGATGCAATATCTTTTCCCGACGCAGAGCAGAAATTCAAGAAATTTAAAAAATTGACACCGATTCCCTAAAGCATTTTCGGAATAGGGCTTTTGACTTCACTCAACCGGCCATAAGCTCAAGTCGCGAAATTTATTTGCGATACAGAAAGCAACGTGTCAGGGCACGACTTCAGTCGTGCCGTAAGTGCCGCAAAATCAATGCGGCCTTTACAGGCTGCGGAAAAACTCGCAAAAGGTATCTCGAAAGGCTGCTTTGTAACAGGGCACGACTTTAGTCGTGCCGCAAGTGCCGCAAAATCAACGCGGGCTTTAGCCCCTGAGGAAAGGTTTTTCTCGGATTCTTACTTTCACCACAGGCCTTCAGGCCCGGAACGAGAAGAATCCGAAGCAAGTACAACTGTAGTAAAAGCCACCTTCCAGCGCCATTGCTCAATGCTCTACACGTCCAAAAACACCTTTTTTGCGTATTTTTCTACGGTTAAAAGCCCACAAACCCCATGCGTGAAGCGCGCCCCACGCGCCGTATATGCTTGCAGATTATTCTTCTCGTTCGTCGCACAATGATTCAGGAAGCTTTTCTCCCCGGTTCGTCCGCCTTCCAGCCGGAAGCTCTTGGCAGAGGCTGAAACTTCACCTAACTTCTTTCCTTGGAAGATTTTGCAGGGAACTTCATTGTTTTCACGATTTTACAGCGCTACCATACCTGTAAGCTCAAGAAAACAAGGATTTTGCCTACAAAATAGGGGTGGGGGGGGCTGATGTCCCGATTCTTAGACCTGGGAGCGACAAGCTCAAAGAAACGAATTCATGCGGTCAGAGCGCGGAGACGGAACTCGTCGTTCCAGGGGATTTTCTTTCGCAACTGGTGTAAAATTCCGGTCGTGCCCATTGACTCGGAACTCGACCCTTCCCGCGGGAAGGAAGAACGCAACTGGCTGCCTTTGATGGTGGCTGTCGCCGTCATTCTGTTGATTGCCGGTGGTACCATCCTTAGCCTGCAGCAGAGGAGCGCCCGCGCCAAGAGCGCGGCCACGGTGACGCCGATTTCCGCGCCGCTTGATCCCTATGCGGGCAACCTCTCGCTGACCGGCTTGGCCATGAGCGAATCCGGCAACCTGTCTGGAGGCAAGATCACCTATCTGGACGGCCACATCGCCAACCGGGGTCCGCGCACCGTAACAGCCATCACCGTACAGGTGCTTTTTCGCGATTTCGCCCATGAGGTCGCGCAGAACGAGACTCAGTCGCTCAAACTCATTCGCGTGCGCGAGCCCTATATTGATGTCGAACCGGTCTCTGCTGCCCCGCTCAAGCCCGGCGGCGAGCAGGACTTTCGCCTGATTTTTGACCGGGTTTCTCCGGACTGGGACGGCGCGTACCCGGAGATTCGCGTCCTTCACGTCGAGACAAAATAGACCGCGCCACGCCGGATTTACCGGGTAGAAACTACCGCCTCCAGCAAAATTTACACGACTGGCTTGCCCCAACAGGCCTTCAATGCACGCTGTCCAACGGCGTCGCATCGCGCCAAGTAAAACAATCCAAAGTAACTTATAGATTTATTTTCCGAACCATCAGGTTTGGCGCAGGCATTGCTATTTGTTGTGCGGGAGCAGACACCATCGCTCACCCCGCGCAGCTTGGGCGGAGAAAAAACCTAGGGGGGACCCACTCAATGATAGTCACCGTAGCATCTTGCAAGTCTTTTTTCCCTCGTATCACGTTCCCGAGCCAGCTTGGTCTTGTTCTGCTGGCATCTGCACTCGCAGTCCCCACTCTCGCGCAACAAGCACAGTCCGCTACCGACAGCTCTTTGCCGGCGCAGACGTCCTCTTCGCAGAACACTCCTTCAGGTGCAGTCGATCAACGGCCCTCTCCCGTGGTTTCGCCGTCCTCTTCTGCCAGCAATTCGAAGGAGGGCTTCTGGGGCCGGGTCAATCCTTTTGCGCGCAAGAAATGGGTTAATAACCGAGTGGACCCCCTCAAGGGCCAGATCAATGAGCTGGATGAAGTCAACGCCAAAAACGGGCGCGATATTCAGGATGTGGACCGCAGAGCGCAGGCTGGCATCCACCAGGCTCAATCCACAGCCGATGCGGCAAACCAGACGGCCACAGCGGCCGGCAGTCAGGCTCGGAACGCTGGCAGTTTGGCACAGGGCGCATCTGCTCGCGTGGACCGTTTGAACTCGACCGTCACCGGCCTGGATCAGTACCGCCAGGCGAAGGAGGTCGAAGTCACGTTTCGCGGCGGCCAGCCGATCATATCGGCAGCGGCCCGCAAGCAACTGGACGAGTTTGCCGCTAGCTTGACCGATCACCAGGGGTACGTGCTGGAGATTGAAGCACATTCTCCCCAGGCTGGCGCCGTTGGCATCCAGAATTCCGGACGGCTGGCCGATGCGGTCAAGCGCTACCTGGTCACGAAACATGAGATTCCCGTCTACCGTTTGCACTCTGTAGCTCTCGGCAATGCCCCCGTTTCAGACTCGGAGGAAACCCGTCATGCAAAGACAAGCAGTGTACGCATCCGGTTGATGGAAAACAGTTTGGCGGCCCAGGAAGTCGCGCCACCCCATGACGTGGCCTCCTCGACCGGTGCGGAGCGGCCCTAGAGCAAAAACAGAGTTGCTGTATCCAGGAACCGAGGCACTTAAGTCGAGGCGACCAACAGGGAGCGGCGACCTTCGTGAATCTCGTAAGGCTACACCTACTCTGGTTTCGCTCTAAGCCGCAGCCTCTCCCCCGAGACTCCCTTCCGTCCCGACGGCTCCCAGCCGTTTGGCCGCCAATCAAGCTCTCGTTATAGCTATTCGAGAGAACCAAGGCAATTTGGCCCCCGGGTATTCCGGGGGCCGTTTTTTATGCCGCATATTTTGCCACAAAATCAGTCACGACATTGTCCGGCATTGGTGCTATTGTCGAATGTGAATACACAGCTCGGAGGCAGAAATGCGAAGCGTTGAAACTCGCGCTGAAACACGCACTGAAAAGCTCGACCTTCGTCTCAGCCCGTCCGTGAAGCGGGCGCTGCAATACGCCGCCCGCGCCGAGCGCCGGTCCGTAAGCGATTTTGTCCTCGAAAGCGCATTGGCCCACGCTGAAGAGACCCTGCCGAATCGCCAGCACTTCGGGCTAAGCGCGGAGCGGTGGGCGGCCTTCCAAGCTGCCCTGGACGCGCCACCGATCCCGGCCCCACGCCTTGCTCAGCTTCTCAATCAACCCAGCGCCTTTGAAAAGGAGCACTTCTAGGTGATTTCGCTCCGCATTGAAAAGCTCCAGCGCGGTCATGCCGTCGATGCGTTTGACTGCGGGCGCAAGCCTCTCAACCGCTTTCTGGTTCGTTCTGCCTTGCAGAACCAGCAGACCGAGGCTTCGCAAACCTATGTAGCCTTGGAGAACGAGCACGTCATCGGTTACTACACGCTGGTTGTCGGCGAGGCCAACTGGGACAATGCTCCGCAGCTCCCGCCCCAGTATCCGGAACAGCAACCGGTCCCGGTCATGTTGCTGGCGCGTCTTGCTGTTTCAGTCGCTTGGCACGACAATGGAGTCGGCTCCGGGCTTCTGAAAGACGCCGTGCTGCGTACCCTTCATGCTGCCCGGATCGCAGGCATTCGCGTCTTTGCCGTTCACGCCAAGGACGACACGTCGCGGGCCTTCTATCAGCACTTCGACTTTGTTCCTTCTCCCACCGACCCTTATCATCTCTTTCGCCCGCTGAAGGAACTGCGAGGCCTGCTGGAGCTGGAAAAATAGGCGCGAATTTTTCCGGCGCGGTTCATTACTGGCCTCTAGAATCAACCCTGTATGGACAAAGCCATTTCTGCTTTCGAAAACATTCCCGACGGCAGCCGCTTTCTACGCGCCTGCCTGCGCCAGCCGATCGACCGCACGCCCGTCTGGTTTCTGCGCCAGGCTGGCCGCTACATGCAGGAGTATCGCGACGTCCGCAAGCATCACACGCTCGTCGAAATCTGCAAGCAGCCGGAGCTGGCCGCCGAAGTGACCATCACCGCCGCCGAAAAGCTGGGCGTGGACGCGGCCATCATCTTTGCCGACCTGCTGCTGCCGCTGGAGCCCATGGGCTTGGACTTCGAGTTCCAGGAGGGCAAAGGACCGGTGGTTTACCACCCCGTTCGCAATGCCGAGGATGTTCGCGCCCTGCACACCGATCGCGCCGAGGAGCTGTCCTACGTCGCCCGCGCCATTGAAAAGGTGGCCGCCCACTTCCGCGGCAGCCTGGGTGTCATCGGCTTCTGTGGCGCGCCTTACACGCTGGCCAGCTACATGATCGAGGGCGGCAGCTCCAGAGACTACATCCACACCAAGCAGATGATGTACTCGAAACCCGAAGCCTGGCGCCTGCTGCTCGATAAGATTGTCGCGGTTCTCGAAGAATATTGCCGCCTTCAGGTCGAGGCCGGTGCCGAGGTTATTCAGCTCTTCGACAGTTGGGTCGGCTCACTCGGCCTGGCCGACTACCGCGACTACGCCTTCGAGGCCTCCCGGAGGCTGGTGCGCTCCGTGCAGCAGATGGGCGTGCCGGTCATCTACTTTGGCGTGGAAACCGCAGGCCTGCTCGAACAAATGGCCGCGACCGGCGCGGATGTCATCGGCCTCGACTGGCGGCAGCCGCTCGACGAAGGCTGGCGCGCCGTGGGACCGGGACACGCCGTGCAGGGCAACCTCGACCCCATCACGCTCTTCGCTCCGCCGGAGGTCTTGGAGCTGCGCGTCAAGGAGATTCTGCGCGCTGCCAATGGTCGCCCCGGCCACATCTTCAATCTTGGCCACGGCATTGTCCCCGGCACGCCAGTCGAAAGCGTTCAGGCCGTCGTCCGCATGGTCCACGACTTCCGTTTGGAGCGACCGAATGGCTAAACAGGCCGTTCTTCTCCTGGCCCACGGCACTCCAGAAACTGTCGAGCAGATTCCCGAGTACCTGCGCAACGTGGTCGGCGGCCGGCGAATGCCGCAGCATCTCATCAAGGAGATTCAGCGCCGCTACGCGCTCATCGGCCACAGCCCGCTCACCGAAATCACCCTCGAACAGGCTGACCTGATCGAAACGGAATTGGCCGCCAGTGGCCAACCCGTGCCGGTTTATGTTGCCATGAGAAACTGGCGTCCCACCATCCCCGATGTGCTGCGGAAAATGCGCGATGACGGCGTGCAAGAAGCTGCGGTCCTTTGCCTGACGCCGCAAAATTCGCGCACCAGCGTGGGCCTCTACCGCAGCGCCGTCGAAACGGAAGCCTCCGGCCTGCGCATCGACTTCACCGAGAGCTGGGCCGCGCATCCTCTCCTGATTGAAGCTTTTGCCGAGCGCCTCCGCCCGGCCTGGAAGCGCCTCAGCGCGGAAGTGGGCCATCCGGTTCCGGTGCTCTTCACGGCGCACAGCGTTCCTTGCCGCACTGTCGAAGCTTCCGCGGATCAGCCCGCCGACCCCTATGCCGAAGAGGCCCGGCGCACTGCGGCTCTCGTCGCCGAACGCGTGCCGGAGATTCCGCAGTGGTTTTTCGCTTTCCAGAGCCAGAGCGTCAGCGGAGGGCGCTGGCTCGGCCCCACCGTTGAGGAAACCCTGAACTCCATTGCAGCCTCGGGCGTCCACGTGCTTCTGCTTCAGCCCATCTGCTTTCTCTGCGATCACGTCGAAATCCTCTACGACGTGGACATTCACTTCCGCGCGTTTGCCGCTGAACGCGGACTCCGGCTGGAGCGAACAGAGTCGTTGAACGCCTCGGCCACTCTCGCCAAGGCGGTTGCGGATCTTGCGCGGCAGGGGCTGGCGCGCCTCGGCTGCTAAGCAGACCGCAGAAAAACTCGAAAATAAACGAAAGATTGCGATTCCTACTAGGTTTTGTAACAGGGCACGACTTCAGTCGTGCCGTAACTGTAACAAAATAAATAAGCGGGCTTTAGCCCCTGCCAAACCTTCCTTCCCGAACAGCCTGGTTCTGTGCCTTTTCCCGCAGCCCGTGAAGTCCATACCCTTCAAAACATCAACTTGCTCAGAGACTCATCAAAACGCATTCCCGCCCACAAGCGCGTCCAGCGCCTCTTCCGGCTCGGGGCGAACGCGAAAGTCGGCGTGGGCTTCGGCGAAGAGAACTCTGCGGTCCTTGGCGATCACATAGGTTGCAGGCAGGGGCAGACGCCAGCTTGACTCGCCGTTGATGGAAGGCACATCGATCATGACCGAGTAATAGTAGTAACGCAGATCATCGGATACGGTGTAGGCGAGGCCGAACTGATCCGCCAGCGCGCAGCCGGGGTCCGTGAGCACGGGGAAAGGGAGCCCATGCTGGTCCACCAGAAAGTCGTTCTGCCGCTCGGTCTGCGGACTGATGGCGACGATCAAAGCATCAAGCTGGCGAAGCTGCCCATACATATCGCGCCAAGCTTCCAACTCTGTCACGCAATAAGGACACCAGCGCCCGCGAAAGAACTTGATGACCAGCGGACCGATGGCCAGCAGGTCCTCGCTGCGCACCAGTTGCCCCGAGGCGTCCTTCAAGGCAAACTCCGGCGCGAGGGAACCCACCGGCAAAATATGATCTTCGATGCCGGTCGCGAATAACTCTTCAACCGCCCGTTCACTCACCGCCAGCCGCTCTGCCCGCACCAGCTCCCGCGTCGTGGAGGTGATCTCGTCGAGTTGGTCCTGGAGGAGCGCCATGCCTGTGTCTCCGCAAAAACAGTATGCAGGAGAGGTACGCAAACGACAACCAGTTATCTTATCTCACCGCCCGAAGCGCTGTTTCCCGCCCAGGCCCATCGCGCCCATGCCGCCGCGCATCATGCTCTTCGCCATGCCGAATTTGCCCATCTGCTTGAACATCTTAGCCATTTGCGCGTACTGACGCAAAAGCTGATTCACGTCCTGCACAGTCGTGCCGCTGCCGTTTGCTATGCGCTTGCGACGCGCGCCACTGATGATTTCGTGGTTGCGGCGCTCCTTTGGTGTCATCGAGTTGATAATCGCTTCGAGGCGCGTGAACTGCTTTTCATCCACGTTTTTTGCGGCCTGCTGCATGCCCGCGAAAGGCCCGACCGAGGGCATCATCTTCAGAATGCTCTCCATCGAGCCGAGCTTCTTGATCTGCTGCAACTGGTCGCGGAAATCCTCCAGCGAAAAGCCGTCTCCCAGCAAGGCTTTCTTGGCTAAATCCTCGGACTTCTTGCGGTCGAGGGTGGATTCGGCCTTTTCGATCAGCGACATCATGTCGCCCATGCCCAGGATGCGGCCAACGATGCGGTCCGGGTGGAATGGTTCGAAGGCGTCCGGTTTCTCGCCCGTGCCGATGAACTTGATGGGCTGCCCAGTGACGTGGCGGATCGACAGAGCCGCACCGCCGCGTGCGTCGCCGTCCATTTTTGTCAGGACAACGCCGGTGAGGCCGAGCCGCTTGTGGAATTCGGAGGCCGAGTTGACGGCGTCCTGGCCGGTCATCGAGTCGGCGATAAAGAGAATTTCCGAGGGGTTCAGCTCCTTCTTCAGCTTCTCCATCTCGTCCATCAACTGCTCGTCGATTTGCAGTCGGCCGGCGGTATCCACGATGAGCGTGTCGCAGGCGATGTTGCGCGCCTCGCGGCGGGCTTCCTTGGCCAGCCGGAGTACCAGCGCCTCGCCGGCCGGCTCACCCTTCTGGTCGCCTTCGTAGAGCTTGGCGTCGATGGATTTGGCGACGACCTTGAGCTGTTCGCGCGCGGCCGGGCGATAGACGTCGACGGAAACCAGCATCGGCCTGTGGCCGCCCTTTTTGAGCCACGCGGCCAGCTTGCCAGCGGTGGTGGTTTTGCCGGAGCCCTGCAAGCCAGCCATCAAAATCACCGAGGGCGGCTGCGAGGAAAATTTAAAGCGGGCCGTGTCCTTGCCCAGCAGGTCGATCAGCTCGTCGCGAACAATCTTGATGACCTGTTCGGAGGGCGACAGCGCCGTCAGCACCTCGGTGCCCACGGCCTTCACGCGGATCTGCTCCAGCAGGTCGTTGACCACATTCAGGTTAACGTCGGCTTCGAGCAGCGCCACGCGGATTTCGCGCAACGCGTCGGTGATGTTTTCTTCGGTTAGCGTGCCCTGGCCGCGAAGGGTCTTGAAGGCGCGCTGCAGCTTGTCCGTCAGATTCTCAAACATTTGAACCCCAAAATATTCTTCAACATTTCAGTGTATCGTGTGTGTCGTGGCGCAGCTTTCGATATAGATCAGGACTTGACCGGCAAGCCCCCGGAAGAAGCCCTTTCTCCTGAAAATGAAAGTGGGGTGGGCGACAAACTGTCACCCACCCCACTTAGAGCGAAACCAGAGTTGCTATGCCCTGGCAAAATTGTGGCTGGCCGCCGCTCCCTGATGGTCGCGTCGACTTGAATGCCTGGCCTTGGGTACACCTACTCTGGTTTCGCTCTGGCTCCGCTAACAACGCTAACGCTGCCAGTTCCGCCTACTTCTTCTTGTCGTCCACGTCCACGTACTCGGCGTCGATCACGCCATCGTCTTTCTTCTGCTCGGCTGCCGGTTCGGCGGTTGCGCCGCCCGGGGCTTCGGTCGCACCGGGTGTTGCTCCGGGTGCGGCTTGCGCCGCGTTGGCCTTGTAGAGGATTTCGGCCAGCTTGTGGCTGGCGTGGGTCAGCTTTTCGAGCTGCGCCTTCAAATCCTTCGAGCTCGGCGTGCCTTCGAGAAGCTTCTTGGACTCGGCCAGCACGGCCTCGACATCGGCCTTGACTGGAGCCGCTTCGGCACCCTGCATCTTGTCGCCGGAGTCCTTGATCATCTTATCGATGTTGTAGACCATGCCGTCGAGCGAGTTGCGGGCCTCGATCTCATCAAGCTTTTCCTTGTCCTCGGACGAGTGAGCTTCGGCGTCCTTGGCCATCTGCTCGATCTCTTCCTTGCTCAGACCCGAACTGGACGTGATGGTGATGCGCGTATCCTTGCCTGTGGCGTTGTCCTTGGCGCTCACGTTGAGAATGCCGTTGGCGTCGATGTCAAAGGTCACTTCAATCTGCGGGACGCCGCGCGGCGCCGGCATGATGCCGCCCAGCTTGAACTTGCCCAGCGTGCGGTTCTGTGCCGCCAGTTGGCGCTCGCCCTGCATCACATGCACCTCGACCTCGGTCTGGCTATCGGCCGCCGTCGAGAAGGTCTCGGTCTTCTTGGTCGGGATGGTGGTGTTGCGCGGAATCATGGTTGTCGCCACGCCGCCCAGCGTCTCGATCGACAGAGTCAGCGGCGTCACGTCAAGGAGCAGCAAATCCTTGACCTCGCCAGCCAGAACACCTGCCTGCACGGCCGCGCCAATGGCCACCACTTCGTCGGGGTTCACTCCGCGATGCGGCTCCCGGCCGAACATCTGCTTCACAACTTCCTGAATCATGGGCATGCGCGTCTGGCCGCCCACCAGCACCACTTCATTGATGTCCGTGAGCGCAACACCAGCGTCTGCGATTGCCTTCTTGCAAGGCTCAAGCGAACGGCTCACCAAATCCCCGACCAACTGCTCCAGCTTGGAGCGGGTCAGCTTGCGGACCAGATGCTTCGGTCCGGTTGCATCGGCGGTGATAAAGGGCAGGTTGATCTCGGTCTCGATGGTCGTCGAAAGCTCAATTTTGGCCTTCTCGGCGGCATCCTTGAGCCTCTGCAAGGCCATCTCGTTGCCCTTGGAGCCCAAATCAAGCCCGTGCTCCTGCTTGAACTCGGCAATCAGCCAATCCACGATGCGCTTGTCCAGGTTGTCGCCGCCCAGATGCGTGTCGCCGTTGGTGGATTTGACCTCGATGACGCCTTCGCCCACTTCCAGAATGGAAATATCAAAGGTGCCGCCGCCGAAGTCATAGACGGCAATGGTCTCATCCTTCTTCTTGTCCAGCCCATAGGCCAAAGCGGCCGCTGTGGGCTCATTGACGATACGCTTCACGTCCAGACCGGCAATCTTGCCCGCGTCCTTGGTCGCTTGGCGCTGCGCGTCGTTGAAGTAGGCGGGAACCGTGATGACGGCCTCGGAAACCGTCTCGCCCAGGTAAGCTTCGGCGCTCTTCTTCAGCTTTTGCAGGATCATGGCCGAGACTTCGGGCGGGGTGTACTCCTTGCCTTGGGCCATTACGCCCACATGGTCGCCCTGCTGGATCACCTTGAAGGGAACCATCTTCATCTCGTCGCTTACTTCGTCGTAGCGACGGCCCATGAAGCGCTTGATGGAGAAAATGGTGTTCTCCGGGTTGGTGATGGCCTGACGCTTGGCCACCTGGCCCACGAGACGCTCGCCATTCTTGGCGAAGCCGACAACGGAGGGCGTGGTGCGTGTACCCTCTTCATTCGCAATCACTTTCGGCTCGCCACCCTCGAGGACAGCTACGCACGAGTTGGTTGTGCCAAGATCGATTCCGATTATTTTTGCCATGATTGGTTTCCTGCCTGCTGCATAAAATTTTCAACATTCTCAGCATGTCATGTTGAGTGAGATGTTGTCAAGTTTTCTTGATTGCTTATCTATAAACAATTCGTGGCTTTCCCGGGCCGCTGGAGGCCTTGGTTCATCTCTCTGTTCGCTGGCGGATTGCGCTCCGGGATACTGGCGCCGAGGAGCTTCAATCGTTTAACCTCAAGAGGCGCCTATTCTGTGACCACAGCCGCCGCCCAAGCCCGCTATCCATTGACCCAAGGGGTGAACCCGTGGCTGGTGACGCTCGCTGTGCTGCTGCCTGCGTTCATGGAGTTGCTGGACACCTCCATCGCCTCGGTGGCACTGCCTTACATTGCCGGGAGCCTCTCGGCTTCGAACTCCGAGGCAACCTGGGTGCTGACCAGCTACCTGGTGGCCAACGCCATCATCCTGCCCACATCCAACTGGTTTGCGCTTCGCTTTGGCCGCAAGCGGTTTCTGCTCGCCTGCGTCATCCTCTTCACCATCGCTTCGTTTTTCTGCGGTGCGGCGCCTTCGCTGGGGGTCATTCTTCTGGCCAGAATCTTGCAGGGAGCCGGCGGCGGTGCGCTGCAGCCCCTGTCGCAATCCATTCTGCTGGAAAGCTTCCCGGTGGAGAAGCGTTCCATGTCCATGGCCGCCTTTGGCCTGGGAGTTGTGCTGGCTCCGATCCTTGGACCCACGCTGGGCGGCTGGCTCACCGATACGTTGAGCTGGCGCTACGCTTTCTACATCAATATCCCCATCGGCTTTGTGGCGGTCTTCCTCATCAGCCGCTTTGTCCATGACCCGCCCTACGTCAAGCACGCCAATGTCGGACGCTTCGATAGCCTCGGTTTCGGCCTGTTGGCCATCTGGAGCGGCTGCTTGCAAGTCGTGCTTGACAAGGGCCAGGAGGACGACTGGTTCGGCGCTGTCTGGGTACGTTGGGCCGTGGCCGCGCTGGTGACTGCGCTGGCGCTCTGGATCTGGCGCTCCTGGACCCACCGTAACGGCTTGGTGAACCTGCATATTCTGAAAGACCAGAACTTCCGCACCGGTTGCTTTTTGTTTGCGTTGCTGGGGGCGTGCCTCTACATCACCATCACCATCCTGCCGCTCTTCTACCAGGAAGTCTTGGGCTATACGGCTTTTACCGTTGGCATCGTTGTGGCTCCGCGCGGCCTGGGAGCCATTCTCGGCTCGCCACTAATCGGCATCCTCGGCTCGCGCATCGACAACCGCAAGCTGCTTTGCACCGGATTCGTGGGTTTTGGCCTTTGCTTGATGGTTTTTGGCTCTGTCAATCTCGGCATCGGTCCCACCACGCTGCTGATTCCTATTGTGCTGACCGGCCTTGCCATGAGCTTCTGCTTTGTCCCGATGGCCACCATCAGCATGTCCACCATGAGCCCACGGGAGATCGGCAACGCCGCGGGCCTCTATGCCATGCTGCGCAACATCGGCGGCTCGATCGGCATCGCGGTGGCCTCGACAACGCTTATTCGCCGCGCGGCGGCCCACCAGAATTATCTGGGCGCCAACCTCGGCCCCTCCAGCTATGTCTTGCAGCAGAAGTCGGCGGCGCTGGCCGGTTACGTGGGCCATCACATCGGTGCGGCCGGCGCTGGCCGTGGCGCGCTTGGACTGATTTATGGCCAGATGCAGCAGCAGTCCGCTCTGCTGGCCTATGTGGATGTCTTCCGCTGGACGGCTCTTCTGGCATTCTTCTGCGCCGCCGCTGCGTGGCTGTTCAAAAAGCCAAAAAAACGCGCCAATTCGCAGCCAGGAGCGCATTGAGAAAAGGCAACACTATTTTTGTGGCCGCGCCATACAGGAAGGCTTCAAAGTTAGCTGTGATTCGAAGTAACCGTATTGAATGCCCTACACCGCGTCGCCAAAGACGCGCACCCCGGCGCTTCTTGCGGCGGCTGCCAGCTTGCGGTCGAAGGTGGCCAGCACTGCCGACCGGCGCAGGGCCAGTTCTAGATAAGTCGCGTCGTAGGCGGTCAGGGCATACGTTCGCGCCAAGTCTACGACGGAGGCCTGACGAGCGCGAGGTGAAACATCATCGGCTAGGATCCCCACCTGAGCCAGCTCATTGAGAAAACAGGCCGTCTGCGTGGCCGGAATCGCGCCCTGACGCTCGCCGCGTAAAATGCCGTTGGCGACCTCCACAAACCAAAGTGCGGGAACGACCGCCGGCTCAATCGCCAATTGCATCAACGCTTTCTCCGCCAGAAGTATCTCAGCCGGATCGACGCGCTTGAACTGCCACGCCAGCGTCATTGAGGCATCCAGAACCAGGCTCAATGTCGTCCTTCCTCAATCCACTCCTTGACTGTTTCCGGAGAGATGCCTTCGATCCGTGGCATGGCCAGAAGCCGCTCAACCGCTTCAGCCGCATGCCGCCGATCCTTCAATTGGCTGGGCACAACGTCCGCCACGGCGCGCCCCCGCAGAGTGATCGTAAATCGCTCTCCCTGACCGACCTTGCGCAGAATCTCGGAGAGCTTCGTCTTGGCGTCAAAAACGCCGATTTCGGTATAAACGCTGTTTTCAACCGGCATAAAACCTCCAGCCAAGCATTGCTGCGAACAAACTAGTTCACAAACTAGTTTACTTCTATCTCGGTCAAATTCCGCATGAATCTTGTGACCGAAGCTCCCGGATTTCACCCCACCAAAGGCACAAAACGCCTCTCCTGCTCGTCGTACTGCTCGATCCGCCCGCTGGAAATGTCGTAGTACCAGCCGTGCAGCTCCAGGCGGCCTTCCGCCACGGCATCCTGGACGAAGCCGTGCGTGCGCAGGCTGGCCAACTGAGCAAGCACGTTGGCGTGTGCCAGAGCGGTTTGGTGCGTGAGTGCGCCGCCGTGGCGTTCCACATCGACCACATACTCCCAGGCCGATTCCACGTGCCGCAACCATTCGCGCACGTTCGGCATCCCTTCAAGCCCGCGTGGAGACATCAGCGCGTGGATCACGCCGCAGTCGGAGTGGCCGCAAACGATAAGATGGCGCACGCGCAGCGCCTGAACGCCATACTCGATGGTGGCCGTAACGCCCCCGGCTGGCTCCCCGGCGTGCGGAATCACGTTGCCCGCGTTGCGGCAGATGAACAGTTCCCCCGGCTGCGTCTGCAAAATCAGGTCCGGCACCACGCGCGAGTCGGCACAGGTAAGAAACAGGCACTCCGGCCGCTGTCCTTCAGCCAGCAGATGAAACTGGTCCCGCTTGTCGGGAAACACCTGCGTCAAAAACCGCTTGTGCCCTTCAATCAGATGCTTCACATTCGCCTCCATGCGGCCGCATTCCGGCCTGTTCTTGCTTCAGCCTACCGTACCCGAGGCTTGGCTGATATTTTGGGGCTTGATCGTTTTTTTTGATGCACAGCAAAAAGGAGATGAACGGCGATGAAACAGCTTGAGAGAGTCTTGGCTTGGATGTGCGTGGCGTTTTTGGCGCTGGCCGCCGGTGCGCAGGCGCAGACTATAGAAACGCTGGACCCGGCGCTCAGGGGTACGATTGACCGCATCGCCGCGCAGGTACTGGAGAGGACCGGCGTGCCTTCGGCTTCGGTCGCCGCAATCAAGGGCGGCAAGCTGGTCTACACCCACGCCTACGGCACGGCGCGCCTTGCCACAGACGCTGTTCCCGCCGTCGCCGCCACGCCCGCGATGCGCTACTCCATCGGGTCAATTTCCAAACAGTTCACCGCCGCGGCAATTCTGCTCCTTCAGGAAGACGGCAAGCTAAAGCTCGATGATGCGGTGGGCAAGTACATTCCCGGCCTCACGCGCGGCAACGAGGTCACCATCCGGCAGATTCTCTCGCACACCTCCGGCTACCAGGACTACTGGCCCGAGGACTACGTGATGACCACGATGCTGCCCAACGTGAGCGCAGGGCAGATACTCTACACCTGGACGAAGAAGCCGCTGGACTTTGAGCCCGGCACGCAGTGGCAATACTCGAACACCAATTTCGTCATCGCCGGTTGCATCGTCGAAAAGATTACCGGAACGCCGCTGACGGATTTCCTGACGCAGCGCATCTTCCGTCCGCTGGGCATGACGTCCGTGTGGAATTCCGACGAGTCCCGGCTGCCCCAGGCCGACGCCACGGCCTACTATCGCAACGCTCTCGGCCCCCTGCGCCCGGCCCCCAAGGAGGGTCGCGGATGGATGTTCGCCGCCGGCGAGTTGGCCATGACCGCGCACGATCTGGCGCTCTGGGACCAGAGTCTGATCGCGCAGACCATCCTCAAGCCCGAAAGCTACCGGCAGATGTTCACCGAGGTCAAGCTGAAAAACGGCAAGGGAACGCGCTACGGCCTGGGCGTTCAGGTGATCGACCGCAACGGCCATCGGTCGATTGAACACAGCGGCGAGGTCTCCGGCTTTGTCTCGGACAACGTTGCTCTCGTGGACGATGGCGCGGCCGTGGTTGTGCTGACCAATCAGGACGCTTCGGGCGCGGCCTCGGCCATTGCCAATCTGGCCGCCCCGGTGGTGGCTGGCTATCCGCCGACGGACGCGGAGAAACAGGCGATTGCCATCTTCCACGACTTGCAACAGGGCCGCATTGACCGCACGCAACTTGCGCCGAACCTGAACGATTACTTCACCGCCGAGGCGCTGGCAGACTTTCAGAGCAGTCTGACGCCGCTGGGCGAGCCGCTCAGCTTTCGCCAGACTGCCAACGAACTGCGTGGCGGCATGACTTTTCGCGGCTTTGAGATTGTCTACCCCGGCAAGCGGCTGAGGCTCACCACTTACACCTACCCCAACGGCAAGCTGGAGCAATACCTGATCGCGCCGGTGGAGTAGTTGGGCACAAACAAAAACGAGCAGCCTCTTCGCAGGAAGAAGCTGCTCGTTTTTGTCTTACCGTGGATTATTTCTGAATCTGGTTGATGTCGCGCACCGCGCCACGCGCGGCGCTAGTGGTCAATGCTGCGTAAGCCTGAAGCGCCTTGGAAACTTTGCGCTGGCGCACGACGGGCTTCCATGCGGCGGAGCCTTTGGCTTCCATCGCCTTCCGCCGTTTTGCAATTTCCTCGTCCGAAAGGCTGACCCGCAAAACACGCTTCGGAATGTCGATCACGATGCGATCGCCTTCTTCCAGAAGCGCTAGCGCGCCGCCTTCGGCTGCCTCGGGAGAAATGTGGCCAATGGAAAGTCCGGAGCTGCCGCCGGAAAAGCGCCCGTCGGTAATCAGCGCGCAATCCTTGCCGAGGTGCTTCGATTTCAGGTAGCTGGTCGGATAGAGCATTTCCTGCATTCCGGGCCCACCCTTGGGGCCTTCGTAGCGGATCAGCACTACGTCGCCGGGGTGAACCTTGTCGCCGAGAATGGCGTCTGACGCTTCTTCCTGGCCTTCAAAGATGCGTGCCGGACCTTCAAAAGTAAGGTGCTCGGCATCGACGCCGGCTGTCTTCACAATGCAGCCATCCTCGGCGATGTTGCCGAAGAGAACCGCCAGACCGCCATCGGTGCTGAAGGCGTGCTTCATGTCGCGAATCACGCCGCCTTCGCGGTTCAGGTCGAGTTCCGGATAGAGCTCGCACTGGCTGAAGGCTTCCGTGGTGCGTTTGCCTGCCGGCGCGGCCAGGTAGAACTGATTGACCGCGGGCGAAACCGCGCGCTTCACGTCCAGATGGTCGATGGCTTCACCCAGCGTGGCACAATGCACGGTGTGAGCGGAGCGATGGATGAGCCCGCCACGATCCAGTTCACCCAGAATGCCAAAGACGCCGCCAGCGCGATGCACATCCTCGACATGAACGTCGGGCGTGGAGGGCGCGACCTTGCACAGGTGCGGCACGTGGCGCGAAAGGCGGTCGATGTCGGCCATGGTGAAAGGTACTTCGCCCTCCTGCGCCACAGCCAGCAGGTGCAGAACGGTATTGGTCGAGCCGCCCATGGCGATGTCCAGCGTCATGGCGTTTTCAAATGCATCGAAAGTCGCAATGCTGCGCGGCAAAACCGTGGCGTCGTCCTGCTCGTAGTACCGCTTGGCCAGATCGACGATGGTGCGGCCCGCCTGCATAAAGAGTCCCTTGCGGCTGGCGTGCGTGGCGACGATGGTGCCGTTCCCGGGCAGCGAAAGGCCCAGCGCCTCGGTCAGGCAGTTCATCGAGTTTGCCGTAAACATTCCCGAGCACGATCCGCAGGTGGGACAGGCCGAGCGCTCATACTCCTCGACCTCGGCGTCGCTGACTGCCGGGTCGCCCGCGACGATCATGGCGTCGATCAGGTCTGCGGCCCGGACGATATTGCCGACCTTGACCTTGCCCGCTTCCATCGGTCCGCCGGAAACAAAAATCGTGGGAATATTCAGCCGCATGGCGGCCATCAGCATTCCCGGCGTGATCTTGTCGCAGTTGGAGATGCAGACCAGCGCGTCCGCGCAGTGAGCATTCACCATGTACTCGACCGAGTCAGCAATCAGGTCGCGCGAGGGCAGGCTGTAGAGCATTCCGTCGTGGCCCATGGCGATGCCGTCGTCGATGGCGATGGTGTCGAACTCCTTGGCCACGCCGCCCGCGCGCGCAATCTCCGCCGCGACCAGTTGGCCCAGGTCCTTCAGGTGAACGTGGCCGGGAACAAACTGGGTAAAGGAGTTGGCGATGGCGATGATCGGCTTGCCGAAGTCGCCGTCCTGCATCCCGGTGGCGCGCCACAAGCTGCGTGCTCCGGCCATATTCCGTCCGTGCGTCGAGATTCGTGATCGATAAGCTGGCATGGTTATATTCTAGTTCCCCACTGGCGTTGCCGACCCGCGAGGGGATGAAACTGGGAGCCCCACCCTCGCCGCGTTTTTGTTTTTGCGGCTAGGGTGGGATCACAACACGGATTCTTATGCAGCGACTACGTTACTTCTTGCCTTCCAACTCATCGGCCAGCGCGTTGGCGCCGTAGAGCTTGCGCAGCCCTTCGATCATGCCCGACGAATGCACCGCGACCGTCCGGTTTTTGGTTCCGTCATAGACAAAATCTCCGGCCAGCGATTCGATGTTGCCGTCGAAGACCAGGCCCACCAGTTCGCCGTCGCGATTGACGATCGGCGAGCCGGAGTTGCCGCCGATGATGTCGCCCGTGGAGACGAAGTCGAGCGGGGTGGTCAGGTCCAGCTTGTCGCGGCCGGCCTCTTCTTTTGCCGTCAGGTTGAAGGGCGGTTTGTTGCTGAAGCTGGCCGCGCGGTCATAGAGCCCGTAGAAGGTGGTGAAGGGCGGGGCGATGGTGCCGTTATACGGATACCCCTCGACCGTGCCGTAACTCAGCCGCAGCGTAAAGGTGGCGTCGGGATAGGCGTCCTTGCCATAAACCAGGAAGCGCGCTTTGCCCAGCTTTTCGCCCGCCGGAGTCAGTACGCTGACGACCGTCTCGCGGATGCGGCGGTTGGACTCGCGGACAATCGGGTCCACGCGCCGCGCAGCCACAATCATCGGATCGGTAGAGGCCGCGACGGCCGCCTCGCCGCCTTCGATCAGCGCCTTGCGCACCGCCGGATCGGCCAGCTTGGTGCCGTCCACCAGCGCATTCACTGTCTTGTCCACGTCGCCGCCTTGCAGAATGGCCTGCACATAGGCGTCCTTCTGGCCGAGCTTTTCCTGTCCCAGCTTGAGCGCCGCCGCCATGTACAGCTTCTCCGTTGCCGGATAAATCGGCGCGGGCGAAAACAGATGGAGCTTGAGGGAATCCAGCCCCGCGTCGTGGAACTGTGTCAGTCGTTCGCCATCGGGCTTCTTGATTTCGGCCACGTACTGCACGATCTGCAGTGCCAGGGTGAAAAGCTGGCTGTCGGTGCGGCGGAAGAGCTGGCCCTTGATTTCCGGCTTTACCTTTTCTTCAGCGCGGGCAATGGTGTCCCAGGCATCGCCATAGGCTTTTTGCCACGCTGGATTGGCGGCCACCTTGGCGCGGAAGTCATTCTCCTCGGCCTGTTTCTTGGCCAGGATGACTGGGTCGGCCAGCGCGTCGCGGCGTCCCAGGTAAACCTTCAGGCTGTTTTGCAGTCCGAAGATCATGCTGCCCACCAGCCGTGCCTGTTCCGGTCCCTGCGCGGCAAAGGCCTGGGCAGTGGCGATGCGGCGCTCGAGATACTCCGTGATTGCCGGGCCGCTCACATCGCGCTCCATCTTCAACTGCGCCACGGTGTCGTCGCGCTCCGTGGAGCCTGGGTGGCCGGAGATAAAGATCAACTCGCCCGGCGCTGCGCCCTTGGCGCTCCACTTCAGAAAGTTATCCGTGTGCAGCGGCTTGCCGTTTTCATAAACGCGAAACAGTGCCATGTCCAGGTCGTAGCGCGGATAAGTGAAGTTATCCGGGTCGCCGCCGAAAAACGCCGCCTGCTGCTCGGGCGCAAACACGAGCCGCACATCGGTGTAGGCCTTGTATTGGTAGAGCCAGTACTCGCCTCCCTGGTAAAACGAAACCACGTCGGAGCGCAGGCCGGTCTTCTGCTTGCTCTCGTTTTCGATGGCGGCAATTTGGGCCTCGCGGGCCTTCAGCGCCTTGGCCTCGTCGGCAATGCCCTTGGCCGCGCCTTGCACCCGCGCGGTCACGTTATCCATGCCGACCAGCACATTCACTTCGAGGTCCGCGGACTTCATTTCCTCGGCCGTCGTGGCCGCATAAAAGCCATCGCGCAGATAGTCATGCTCGGCCGTCGAGTTCTTCTGCAACTGGCCGCGCGCCACATGGTGATTGGTCAGCAGCAGGCCGTCGGGGCTGACAAACGAGCCCGATCCGCCGTCATTGAGCCGCACGCTCGCCAGGCGCAGATGATCCAGCCAGGCCTGGCTGGGGTGAAAGTTATACTTGGCCGCCAACTGTTTCAGCGGCGGGTTATCAAAGGTCCACATGCCTTCTTCGGCGTGAATCACAGGCCCCACGGCCACGAGCAGCGCGGCCGGAAGCAACACAACGGAACGAAGTCGATGAACTAGCACTCAAGTCCTCCGAAGAAAGATTGGCCGGGCTTGCTCGCCCAGATGATCGTGGCGAGACAGGCAAGAGCCGCGGCAGACGGTCTGCGCCTGCAATCCTTGCTTCTGGCTTTTCATCATACCGCCGCTAGATGTGTCCTGTGGAACTGGAGACCCACAGGACAGCCGGCCTGCCGGTCGGTGCTACCTATGTACGGATAGGCACTTAGAGCGGAACCACAGCAGGTGCAGCCTAACAAGATTCACGAGGGTTGCCGCTCCCTGTTGGTCGCGTCAACTTGAGATCTTTGGCTCCGGGATAGTGCAACTGTGGTTTCACTCTAGTTGATGGCGATGGCTGTGCCATTTACGTAGACTTTGCAACCCGTGGTCTGGCAAGTAATGTTGCCATACGTGGAGTCGGCATCAGTCAATGCAGTCAGATATGAAGTGCCGGTAACTACCCACTTGCTGGCCTTGTCCATGGTGAGGCTGACGGTCTTGCCGGTATCGGCGCTGTTGATCGCGCCGGTCAGCGTGGAACCCACATCAGCAGTGTCTTCGTAGAGATAAATGGCCGCCGTGCTGCTGGTGTCCCGTGTGCCGCAGGCCGAGGAAAGGCACGTGTCGCCGACGATGATATTGCCGTTCAGCGTGGTGCCGTAGGCCTTGAACGTTGCATAGCCCCAGGCGTTCGAATTTGTCCACTGATCGTTGTAACCCGCCAGCAGCAGCGTGCCGCAACTGTTGTTGATGGTGACGTCGGTCAGCGTCACAAGCGAAGTCTGGTTGTAAACCTCAAAGGCTGTGCAGTTGCTGGCCGGATCCGTGTTGCCGCTGGTCGTGTCGGTGTAGTTGAAGGTGCCGTTGGTCATTTCAAGGCAGTCGCCGGTTGTTCCGCAACTGTTGTTGGTCGCGTCGCCCGACATGCTTTGGTAGAGAAAGATGCCGCGATGGGTGCCGGAACTGGCGCTGTTCAGCGTGGAGTTCAACAGAACGACGGAGTTATCGCCCTCGATCACCACCGCCTCGCCCCCGGTCGAGGTAAAGGTGGCGTTATAGCCCTTGATTACGCCGGTGGAGTAGATGCCGGCTGACTTGTTACCGCTCGCCTTGTAGTTTCCGCCGTTGATGGTGATTGTGCCGCCGCCGTTATCGGTAGCCACAATCGAGCTGGCTGAACCGGCGCTGGAGGCGGTCACGTTATTGGCCACGATCGTACCCGCGCCTGAGGCATAGATGCCGTGGTTGTTGCTGGTGCTGGTGGTCGTGGAAGAAAGAGTGGCATTGCTGATGGTGATCGTGCCGGTTCCATAGGAGTAGACCATGTTTCCGCCGTCGCCGCTGGTGGTCACCGTGCCGCCATCGATCGTCAGTGCGCCGCCGTTGTAATCCAGCACCGCTGCGTCCAGGCCGTACCAGCTCGAATCTCCATCGACGGTGGTGACGGCTGAACTGGTAATCGTGGGATCGATGAGCGTCAGGTACGTACTCGTGCCGGTGACGCAAATCGCGTTCTGATCTTGAGTGGAGGTCGTGTAGCTCCCATCCGTAACGCTGAGCGTTCCTGAACTGAGCACCTCCAGGCCGGTGGCGCCGTCGGTTGTATAGCCGCACGACTTGCCTGCCGTGAAGCTGCCCGACGTGGCTGTCGTCACCTGCACCGTTGTGGAACTCGAGGTCACCGAGTTGTACACAGCGGTAATGGTATGCGAGCCGACGGCCAGGTTGGTAACTGTCAGCGCGGCCACGGCCGAGCCGGAAACCAGATCGGCTGTGCCAATCTTCGTCGAGCCGTCGTAGAAGGTTACCGTTCCCGTCGAGGTAAGGGGTGTAATGATGGCGGCCAGCCCGACGCCCGTGCCGAAGGTCACCGTCGTGGGAGAGACCGACAGCGTAACGGTCGTCGTGGACGTGCCGGAAGAGGCGCTGACCACGACCGGAATGGTGCTGGAGGTGCTGGTGGCGTAAGTCGAGTCGCCCTCATAGATGGCCTCGATCTCATGCGTTTCGGCGGCGCTCAGGCTGGTGGCCAGTGTGGCCACGCCGGAGTTGACCGTGCCCGTGCCCAGTTCGATCGCTGCGGTGGTGTCGTAGAACTCGATTGTGCCGGTGGCCGCCGTAGCCGTTGCATCGGTCGCGGTGACCATGACTGTGCCCGTCAGCGTGAAGGAGTCTCCCGCTATCACCGAGTTGCTCGTTGAGCTCACCGTGGTGGTGGTCGCCGTCAGGCTGGCCGCGCTGACGGTGATGGAAACTGCGCTGGAAGTGCTGGTCGCATACGTAGTCGAGCCAGCATAAACCGCCGTGATGGTGTGCGCGCCGGTGGTCGAGAACACAGTGGTGAGGGTTGCCGTGCCTGAACTCAGCGTCCCGGTTCCCAGCGAGGTCGAGCCGTCATAGAAAGTGACCGTCCCGGTGGCCACCGAGGGCGTGACCGTAGCCGTCAGCGTGACGCTTGCGCCAGCCGTGGGCGTGGTGGTCGAGGCGGTAAGTGTGGTGGTCGTGCTGGTGGTGCTCGTTGTGCCGCTGGATGTGCCGCCAGAGTTGCAGCCTGTTGCGAGCGCCGCGAGAATTGCCAGGAAAACAAGCGCAACGCCGCTGCCAATGGATCTGTCTTTCATGATGTCTTCCTCGAATGCTCAAAGGTTTACAGGCGCGGAACCGCCAACCATGGCGATGCCTTGCGGGAACCGGCGATCAAACGAAAGTCGAGCAAAAAGTCTATGTGTTTTCAACGACGGCTGATTTGCTTAGACGCGAAAATCCAAAAAAAGCAGACAGCCTCCCGCCAAAATATTGTCGAGGGGCCAAATCGCTTCCCTTTTTGCTCGCATTTGCTGCTTCCGATTAGAGCGGTTCCAGAGTTGCTGTATCCAGGAACCTCAGGCTTGGAGTGGCATTTTCCTCAAGAAAATGCCACCTTGCATGATTTCAGATTCATGCACGTTGCCTTACGGTTTCGGCATCACCAGCAATTCCACGCCGCTGGCCGCGTCCTTCTGGCGGAAGACCTGTTCGGTGGCCTTCTGGAATTCCTCCGGCCGCGCACTGGGAATGTCGGTGAAGGTTTGCGGGTTGCGATCCGTCAGCGGGAACCAGGAACTTTGAACCTGGACCATAATACGATGGCCACGGCGGAAGGTGTGAAAAAGATCGGGCATCGTGAAATCGACGGCGGTTTGCTGGCTCGGCGTCAGCGGCTCCGGCTTCTCCCAGCTCGAGCGGAATTTGGCCCGGAACGGCTCCCCGCGCAGCAATTGCTGATAGCCGCCCATGTGCAGCGGCGGCGCGCCCAGGATGCGCTTGTTGAGATGCGAGCTCTCCGGGTCTGGGTAATCTTCCGGATAAACGTCGATCAGCTTCACGTCGAAGTCGGAGTCCGTTCCCGAACTCGCAATTTTCAGCCGCGGCGAAATCGGCCCGGCGATGGTCACATCCTCTTCCAGTGGCTCGGTCTGGTAAACCAGCACGTCCGGCCGATAGCTGGCAAAGCGCTGATCGTCCACCATGTAGCGTTGCGGCACGGTGTCGGTGGTGTAGCCCACGAACGGCACCGGATGGTTCGGGTCGCTCAAGTATTCGTCCACGCCGCTCTGCTCCGTGGGCGGATCGAAGCTCAGTTTGCCGCCGGCATGAAAGTAAAGCGTTTTGGCCTGGGCAGCCTTGGGTGGCCAGGCGTCCATGCTGCGCCACACGTTGGTGCCTGTTTCAAAAACCACAGCCTTGGGCTGCGCTTTTCCTTTGCCCTTCAAATAGTGCTCGAAGAACGGAAACTGTACGTTGGCGCGGAAGTACTCGCCGGTCTTCGCGTTGAACTCGACATCGCCAAGGCTGCTGCCGTCGCCGCGCGCCCAGCCGCCATGCACCCACGGGCCTTCAACCAGCGTCGTGGGCGTCTGTGGATTGAATTTGTTAATGGCGTTGAAGGTGCGATAGGGGCCGCTCAAGTCTTCGGCGTCATACCAGCCGCCCACCACCAGCACTGCGCAATGCACGTTCTTCATGTGCTGCGACAGGTCCCGCGCCTTCCAGTAATCGTCATAGGTGTCGTGTTTGGCCTGGTCGTTGAACAGCCAATTCGACCCCTTTAGATAGAGCTTGTCCAGGTTGGCGATGTTTCCGGCCTGCAGGTAGAACCTGTAGCTGTCCGGCGTGCCGAAGCTGAAAGGCAGTGTGGGCTTCGGTATCTGAGGCCCGTCTTGCGGATGGAAGAACGGAGCATAGAAGCCGAAGTTGGCGCTCAGCATGAACGCCCCGCCGTGGTAGCCGTCGTCGCCCAGGAACAGGTCGGTCATGGGCGCTTGCGGGCTGGCCGCTACCAGCGCCGGGTGCGAGTCGATGATCGACGCCGAGGTGTAGAAACCCGGATAGGAGATGCCATAGATGCCCACTTTGCCGTTGTTGTTGGCGACATGCTTCAGCAGAAATTCGATGGTGTCGTAGGTGTCCGAGGCGTCGTCCACGTCCTGCGGCGTCTTTTTCACATCGATGTGCGGGCGCATCTCCAGATACTCGCCTTCGCTCATCCAGCGCCCGCGCACATCCTGATAGACAAAGATGTAGCCGCTCTTCTCGAACTCCTCCGAGGGGCCCAGCTCGCGGGGATAGCGGTCCTCGCCGTAGGGACCGACGCTGTAGGGCGTGCGTTCCATCAGAAACGGGTACGGGCCGCCGGCCGTGTCCTTGGGCACATAGACTGCCGTGAACAGCCGCTTGCCGTCGCGCATGGGAATGCGGAACTCATACTTGGTGTAGTGGGCGCGGATGTAGTCTTCTTGGGGCGCAACCGGAGCGGCCTGCTGGGCGCGGGCCACTGGAAATGCGAAAAAAAGAACAACCAGAACGGCAAACGATAAGCGGCGCGACTTCGGCATTTTCAACAACAATCTCCTGAACAATATCATTACTCTAGCAGGGCAAGCGCTAGGCAAAAACCGGGCAGGATACGCGGGATTGGCGGCGCGTGATGCTTGAATTCCTGTTGGGGCAGGCTTCTAATACTACAGTTGTAAATCGCGATTCGGAGGGAGCAGGGACCTTCAGGCCCCTGAAAAAATGCCCCTCAAATCGGGGCCTTAGGCCCGGAACGGGACGATCCGAAGCAAGTACAACTGTAGTACTAAAATCGTGGTTTTTGTTCCGTTTCCAGCGCAGCTTTCGGTCCGCCCGCTTTCTTCCCGAACTGGGCTCTATGAGCTGTTTTGACCGCTTTCCCAGCACAAAGCGGAAAGTTATCTTTCTCTCCCCTATTTGCGTTGCAACTCCTTATACTAGGGGTGCGTCCAATGCAGTAGTAAGGACGCTGCGGAGTTTGCGTTCTCTGCATCATTGGGATCGCATCGGGCCCCGAGTTTGCGGCGCGCCGGAGAATTTGATACGCTCAGGCAATCTTGAAGCTGAGCGGAAGGAGAGGTTTCATCATGGCAGAAGAAAGCAAGATTAACGGTCTGGCGTGGTTCGTAGCTGGATTAGGTGTAGGCGCGCTGGCGGGGATTCTTTATGCCCCCAAGAGCGGCCGTGAGACCAGGGAAGATCTGCTCAACGGCGCCAAAGAGGGAACCGAGTACCTGCGCAATCGCACCCGGCACGCCGCTGAACAGGTTGAAGAACTGGTCGGCAAGGGCAAGGAGCATGTGGGCGAGTACGTGGATCGCGGACGGGCGCAGTGGGAAGAGTTCGTCGAGCGCGGCAAGAACCTGGTTTCCGAACAGACCGGACGGGTGTCCGCGGCCGTTGAAGCCGGGCGCGAAGCCTATAAGACGCCCCCCGCTCCCGAAGAGCCCACGCTTTAAGCCAGTGTTCTTACCTTGGCCGGATTCCGGTTTGAGAGGATCATTCTCGATCATCCGCCCGAAGCCTGCGCTCAAGCAGCATTTTGCCGCTTGAGCGCAGGCTTCGGAGACAGCGATCAGGCGTGGGGCAGGAACACAAGAGAACAGAATCGTAGCCTGTAGATCGACTGCGCGAGGCCATTTGAATGCCGAAACTGGACAATGAAATCATTCTGCTCGCCATCGCTGCTGTAGCTGGGCTGGCGTTGTTGATGCAGGCCATCATCCTGCTGGCGATCTTCATCACCATGCGCAAGTCGATCAAATCCTTGCGCGAGGAGACCGAGGAGTTGCGTTCCTCGGTTACGCCTTTCCTCTACGACGCGCGGGAGTTGCTGGCCAACACCCAGGCAATCCTTACCAATGCGCAGGAGTTCCTTGCCAACGCACAGGGCTTTTTTACCCGCATGGCGCCCAAAGTTGAGGAAGCGACCGCCGACGCGGTGGAAATTACTCACAAGCTGCGTGCGCAAACAGAGGAAATCCAATCCTCGGCCACGGAGCTTTTGGAACGGGTGCGGAGGCAAAGCGACCGGCTGGATGACATGCTCACTCGCCTTCTCGACACCGTCGATCGCGCTGGAGGTTTTGTGGTTCAGGTCGTCAGCCGGCCGGTGCGGCAGGTTTCGCAGGTGTTAGGGGTGGCCAAAGCAGTGTTTGAGTCGCTGCGCGCCTCCCGTAAGCAGCACCGTCCAATTGCTCCCTCCGACGGCGGCAACCGATTTGTATAGAAAGCGCTGAATAAGCTGGCGTCTTGAAGGGTGCGGCTTCAGGTGAAAGGGTACGGGCTCCAGCCCGTACCCTTCACCTGAAGCCGCAAAAACAACGCAGGCTTCACAGGCTGCAGAAAAACTTCAATGGGGTTAGGTTTTGTAACAGGGCACGACTTCAGTCGTGCCGAAGCAGCCAACAAAAACATCTGGGCTTCAGCCCCTGACGGAACGCTGGCCTTTCCAGGGAACCCGATCCGCGTTTTCCTACACAATCCATCCCCCGCCCACGACTTCGTCGCCGTCATAGAAAACGGCAGACTGGCCGGGCGTAACGGCGCGTTGCGGCTTGTCAAAAGTGGCCAGCACTTCGTCCGCGCCAGATGGCTCCAGCGTGGCCCAGGCGGGCTCATGCCGGTGACGAATCTTGATCTGCACCCGCATCGGCGCAGTCAGTTCGGGAATCGAAATCCAATTCAACCCGCGGGCGCGCAGGGTCTTGCTGGCCAATTCCGCGTTCGCGCCGACCGTGACCTGATGGCTCGCCGGGTCAATCCGCAGCACATAAAGCGGCGTGGGTGAGCTGACGCCCAGTCCCTTGCGCTGTCCCACCGTGAAGTTGAAAATGCCTTCGTGCCGGCCCAGCACTTTGCCGTTGGGAGCGACCAGCTCCCCAGCCGTTTCCGGCAGCCGCTCGCCCTGCTCTTCGAGGTAAGCCGTCAGAAACTGCTTGTAGTCGTTTCCGGGGATAAAACAAATCTCCTGCGAGTCGGGCTTTTCAGACAGCGCCAAGCCGTACTGGGCCGCCAACTCGCGCACCTCGGGCTTGGTTAGCCCGCCCAGCGGAAACAGCGTGTGCGCCAACTGCTCCTGCGTTAGCCCGAAAAGGAAGTATGTCTGATCCTTCGCCAGATCCTTGGCTCGCTTCAGAATCCACCGCCCGCGTGCGGGATCGAACTCATTCACCGCGTAGTGGCCGGTGGCGATGCGTTCAGCGCCAATCGAGCGCGCGGTCTGGAGTAGCTGGTCGAATTTCAGGTGGTTGTTGCAGAGCGAGCACGGAATCGGCGTGCGCCCGGCCAGATACTCGGCCACGAAGGGCCGCACCACATCCCGTTCGAAGCGCTCCTGCTCGTTGACGACATAATACGGAATCTTCAGGTGCTCGGCCACGCGACGCGCGTCATAAACATCATCCAGCGAGCAACAGCGCCCGGCTTTCGGCGCGTCGGAGATGTCGCATTTGCCCGCCAGCCGCATCTGATCCCAAAGCTGGAGCGTCAGCCCGACCACCGCATTGCCCTCGTGGGCAAGCATCGCCGCCACCGTCGAGGAGTCCACCCCTCCGGACATGGCTACGGCAATGGTTGTGCGCTCGGTCATGGGTTTCTCCCGCAAAGCGGAGTTAGCGGTGTTGGCGCGGTTAGCGGAGTTAAGAAACCTCTGCTCACGCCAGTGTCTTTGAAAAGTACGGGCTTCAGCCCGTACATAAAAGCTGCAAAAAAAACCTGGGCTTTAGCCCCCGAGGGAATTTGCAGCAGCTCTTATCCCGCCGTCCCCGCAGCCACCGGCGAAATCGCCCGCAGATGTTCGACAGCCTCCGGCACAACCTTCAAAACAAAATCCACATCGGCCTCAGTCGCCGTCTTCAGCAAGCTGAAGCGCAAACTCGCTCGTGCTCGCGTTTTGTCGATGCCCATCGCCATCAACACATGGCTTGGCTCGGTGGCGCCGGAGTGGCAGGCCGATCCGCCGCTGACGGCCACGCCCTTCAGGTCGAGAGCAATCACCAGCGCCTCGCCCTCCAGATTGTCGAACCAGATGTTGGTCGTGTTGGCCACGCGGGGAACGCGCTTGTCGCCATCCCAGGCTCCGTTGACGCCCGTGCCGGGAAGTTCCAGAATCCCCGCCTCGAGCCGGTCGCGCAGCTTGGCCAGCCGGTTATAAACGCCGTCCTCCAGCGAATGCATGGCCAGCTCGGCGGCCTTGCCCAGCCCCACAATGCCCGGCACGTTCTCGGTTCCGGCGCGGCGGCGACGCTCGTGGCTGCCGCCCACGATCAACGACTCAAGCGGCGTCCCACTGCGCACAAACATTGCGCCAATGCCCTTGGGGCCATGCATCTTGTGCGCGCTGATCGAGAGCAGATGGCAGCCGAAGCGGCGCACATCCAGCGGAACCTTGCCCGCCCCCTGCACGGCGTCGATGTGAAAATAGGCTCCCGCTTCAGCGGTGATTTTGCCGATTTCTTCCACGGGTTGCAGCACGCCGGTCTCGTTGTTGGCCAGCATCACGCTGACGAGGCGCGTCTCCGGCCGCAGGGCGCGCTGAATCTCCTTGGGGTCAATCAGGCCGCTCGCCTGCGGCGCGACAAAAGTCACCTTCACGCCGCGCTCGGCCATGCGCTCGGCCGCCCGCAGAATCGCGGAGTGTTCAATCGCGGTCGTAATGAAGTGGTCGCCGGGGCGCAGCAAGCCGAAAATGGCGGTGTTGTCGCCCTCCGTGCCGCCGGAGTTGAAAACCACCTCGGCCTCATGGCAGTTGAAAAACTCCGCCATCGTTGCGCGAGCGCGATCCACTGCGGCACGTGCCTGTTGCCCATCCAGGTAAATCGAGCTGGCGTTGCCGAAGCACTCCATCCAATACGGACGCATCGCCTCCACCACCTCTGGCAGCAGCGGTGTTGTGGCATTGGCATCCATATAAATGCGTTTCATCGGTCCATCTCCTGTTTCGATTGTACGAGAATCAGAATTGTTTGCCGGGCCGGAGCAAGCCCGAGCGCGGATTTTGCGACCCGGTTTTTGTGCAGGATGATTTTTCATAACCAGATGATTTAACGCGCGTTATGGATTGAATTGCCCCACCGCATCGCCCCACTAGCCATTTTTCTCTTTCTTTCCTGTCCAAGCATCTGTCATACTTGACTGTGCCCACCTGGTACGTCCAATCCAACAGTTCCTTCAAGAGGTCGCATTTATGTCGGCAAAGTATGTCTTTGTGACGGGCGGAGTTGTGTCCAGTTTAGGTAAAGGTCTGGCGGCGGCTTCCATCGGCTGTCTGCTTGAAAGCCGCGGCCTGCGCGTCAATATGATGAAGTTCGACCCTTACCTCAACGTCGATCCGGGCACCATGTCGCCCTTCCAGCACGGCGAAGTCTTCGTCACCGACGACGGCGCCGAAACCGACCTTGACCTCGGGCACTACGAGCGCTTCACCCACGCGCCCTTGTCGCGCGACAATAATCTCACCACCGGCCGCATCTACGAGCAGATCATTCTCAAGGAGCGGCGCGGCGACTACCTCGGCAAGACCGTCCAGGTCATCCCGCACGTCACCAACGAGATCAAAAACGCCATGCGCAAGGTCTCGGCCAACGGCGCCGACGTCACCATCGTCGAGATCGGCGGCACGGTGGGCGACATCGAGTCGCAGCCATTTCTCGAGGCCATCCGCCAGATGCGCCAGGAACTGGGCCGCGAAAACACTGTTTTTGTCCACCTGACCCTGGTGCCGTGGATCGCCGCCGCTCAGGAGCTGAAGACCAAGCCCACGCAGCACTCGGTCAAGGAGTTGCTTTCCGTCGGGATTCAGGCCGACGTTCTGCTTTGCCGCTGCGACCGCAATCTGGGCCGGGAGATGAAGCAGAAGATTGCCGCCTTCTGCAACGTCGAAGAGCGCGCCGTCATCACCGACAAGGACGTGCCCTCCATCTACGAGTGCCCGCTCTGCTTTGCCCAGGAAGGCGTTGACGCTCTCATCCTCAAGTACATGCAGAAGGAAGCGCCCGAGCCCGACCTGACCAAGTGGAAGGATCTGCTCGACCGTTGTTACCACCCCAAGGACAAGGTCACCATCGGCATCGTCGGCAAGTATGTCGAGTACGAAGACAGCTACAAGTCGCTCAAGGAGGCGCTGACGCACGGCGCGATCTCGCAGCACCTGAAGCTCGAAGTCCGATGGATTGAAGCCGAGGGGCTGGAGTCGAAGACTCCCGAGGACCGGAGTTATGAGTCGCAGTTAGCCGATCTTGACGGCATTCTCGTCCCGGGCGGCTTCGGCAAGCGCGGCATCGAGGGCATGTTGAACGCCATCCGCCATGCCCGCGAAAAGCAGGTGCCGTACTTCGGAATTTGTTTGGGTATGCAGTCCGCCTGCATCGAGTTTGCCCGCAACGTCTGCGGCCTCAAGGACGCCAACTCCAGCGAGTTCGATCCCTCCAGCCCACACCGCATCATCTACAAACTGCGCGAACTGCTGGGCGTTGAAGAGATGGGCGGCACCATGCGCCTGGGTGCCTGGACCTGCGTTCTGCAAGAAGATTCGCTGGCTGCCCACGCCTACGGCACGAACGAAATCAGTGAGCGCCACCGTCATCGCTACGAGTTCAACCGCGAATACGAAGCCCTGCTGACCGGCGGCGGCCTGCGCATCAGCGGAACCACTCCCGACGCCACATACGTTGAAATCGTCGAGATCCCCGGCCACCCGTTCTTCCTCGGCTGCCAGTTCCACCCCGAGTTCAAGTCCAAGCCCTTGGAGCCGCACCCGCTCTTCCGCGAGTTCATTACCGCCAGCTACAAGAATCGGCAGAAGCGGCTTGCTTCCGAGCCCCACAAGGATTCAGTTTTGGAGCCTTCTTCTCCGGTAGCGTGATGCCATGGGTGCCCCACCCTCGGCGCGTCTTTGTTTTTGCGCCTAGGGTGGGATAGCTCCATTGCAACGCATTAAATAATGCTGTCTACGCTCTAATCAGGGTCCAAGGTCTCAACCTGCTTGGCCAAATCAAGCAGCAATCCTCTTTCTTTTTGTGTGTACCACTCCATGGCTCTCTGCCCTGGGTTGGAACCTACTTCGTGAATTTCCGGGTGCTGACGCTGAAACTCGTCCACCAGCGCAATTCCAACCGCGCTCAAATTTGAAAATTGGAAGATGCACTGCACTTTCGCCATCGCATTCCCTCTTTTCTATAGGATGCAGGGAATCTTACTCCGGTAAACACAAACCGCACCACCAGAAATCGGCAAAAACTACTTTCACAGAGACAACGTTTCCGTCTGCAACGCGCCCGCTTCCAGCAAAGCGAAGAAAGCAAGCGCGCGTCCACGGCGCAAACAATTTTATTGAGTTGATATTCTCAGGCAATGCGTCTATAAGCTATTGATAATAAAGAAGGTGATGGAGCCGAAAGTCGGACTCGAACCGACGACCTGCTGATTACGGATCAGCTGCTCTACCAACTGAGCTACTTCGGCCTTCCTCTTGTGATTGTACCGTTGCGCTCGTATTCGGTAAAGCTCCGCGGCTCGAATTTCTCTTCCGGCCCCTTGAAATCTGTTTAGACCGTGGCAGGAGTCTGTAATTCAATCTGAATCGTGGGCGGATGCAGCAGCGTATTGTGAATCAGGCAGTGGTGTACGGCCACGTCCACGCCCGCCCGCTGCTCTTCACTGAGCGCCAAGGGAATTTTGACCTCGATTTTGAAGTCGTCCAGCCGAGCCGGTGGTCCTGCCTTTCCCGCCGTGACCCGCACCTCGACGCCCTCGCGCGGCAAGCCCTTCTTTCTCAGGTAAGCCGAGGCGTAAAAGGCCGCGCATGTGCCCAAAGAGGCCAACAGCAACTCCGGCGGCGTCATGCCCTCGTCGTTTCCGCCGTTTTCGGCTGGCTGGTCGCATACCAGCGAGTGCTTCCGCGCCGCAACCTCGAACCTCACGTCTCCCTGAAGCTTTACACTGATTTCCATCGCCTTTTCCTCTCGGTATCCATGAAAATTTTACTTCCCGCCACAGCACGAATTGCACGAATGCGAATCCGCCTTGGCGCTGTACGGGCGGTTCCACGGCATCCGTGCCAGCGCTTCGCCCATGGGGCAAAATCCTGAAAATCCGGCGAAAGCCAGACCGCAACCCACAAAGCCCGGCAACAGTAGCCACCACCGCGACACAAACACAGCCAGCAGAACGCCCACGACCACCAGCACGCCAGCCGCCAGTCGTACCTGCCGTTCCAGCGCCCAGCGCGTCGCCGTCGAGCGTACCGCGGGGTAACCCGCCCGGAGCCAAGCCGCCGTTCCTCCCTCAAGCACTACCAGATCCTTGCCGCTCTCGGCCAGCAATGCGCGTGCCATCCGTGCGCGTGTGCCCGCCTGGCAGATCAGCACCACCGGCTCATTTGCCGCCAGATCCGCCGTCCGCCGCTCGATCTGCTCCAGCGGAATGTTGACCGCGCCGGGCACATGCGCTGTGGCAAACTCCGTGGCCGAGCGCACATCCACCAGTTGCGCAGGCCGTCCCGCCGCCTGCCAATCTTTCAAGGTTTCTATGTCGATGATCGCTTCTACCGCTTCGGGCATTTTTTCCTCTATAAAATGAGAGCGCCAATCCGCCCAAAAAGATTCACTGGAAGCAAGTTTCGCGTTCGATTGCTTTGCTTCAACCAGAGGCGATGGCGAAGCTATTTGATGTTGCGCTGGGCAACACTCGGGGAACGAACGAGTTCCGCAGCCTTTTCCGCACACCAGAGCTTGATCAGCGACTGGTATGGCACATCCAGCCTGCGCGCATGGCTGCGGATCGTGTTCAGAACATCCTCCGGCATGCGCAGGGAAATCGTCTCCGTGGAAGGCCGCAGTTTGGGGAAGGTCACCAGTCTTGCCTTGCTCCAGTCCACGTACTCGGTGCTGTCGTTTTCTTTGGACTCCCAGAGGGCACGCTCTTCAGCTTCACTGCCAAACTCAGGAATGGGCTTCAGTGACTTTTTCATAGACGGCTCTCTCCTTCGGGCTCATCGCACGCGCCGAGATGGGGCGAATCAACGTTCCATTTCCGCGCTCAGTGAAAGTTACGTGCAAACAGCGATCCAGGTCGGTTCTGCCCAGCGCGTGGAATCGAGGCTCCTGCTGGCTGTGCTTCAGGTCATCGGCCAGAAGCAGCGGCGTATTGAGAAAAACCTGCTCCACTTCCGCCTTCATGACGCCATGCTTCTCGTTCTTCCGTTCGTCTTCTTCGTCCCAGTCGAACCCGGTATACGGCATGGACCGCCTCTGTATATGTTTGCAATATACATCGAGGGCGGTTCATCTTGCAAGATGGCAAGCGCTTTTAGCTCACTCCGCGTTGTCGATCTGCGCCCTTTGCAGCTTGTCGGAGTAATCGACATAAACCGCCTTCCAGGTGGTGAAAAAGTCGATGGCTCCCAGCCCCTCGCGGTGGCCGTTGCCGGTGCGTTTGACGCCGCCGAAGGGCAAGTGGACCTCCGCTCCTATGGTGGGCGCGTTGATATAGGCAATCCCCGCTTCCAGATCGCGCATGGCTGTGAAGGCGCGGTTCACATCCTTTGTGTAAATTGCGGTCGAGAGGCCGTAGTCGGTCGAGTTGGCAATCTCGATGGCCTGCTCGAAGCTGTCAAATTCCATCAAGCTGACCACCGGGCCAAAAACTTCCTCGCGGGCAATGCGCATCGTGTGCGTGACCCCGCCCAGCACCGTCGGCTCGAAAAACGCGCCGTGTGCATACGCGCCTTCGGTGAGCGGATGGCCGCCGGTCAGCAATTTCGCGCCTTCCGCCAGCGCAATCGCCACATACTTGGCCGAAGTTTCAACTTGGCTGGGGCTGATTTGCGGGCCGACCTCGACGGTGGTTTCCAAGCCATTTCCGACGACGAGTTTTTGGGCGCGGGAAACGAATTCGGCGGTGAACCGTGCGGCAATCCCCTTCTGGAGCAAGATGCGGCTGGTGGCCGTGCATCGCTGGCCGGTGGTGCCGAAAGCGCCCCAAAGCGCGCCGTCCAAAGCCAGTTCCAGGTTGGCGTCGTCGAGCACGATCTGCGCGTTTTTGCCGCCCATTTCCAGAGAAACCGGCTTGAACAGGGCGGCGGCGCGCTGAGCCACCTGCGAGCCGACCTCGCTCGACCCGGTAAAGCTGACGGCGCGGACGCCGGGGTGCTCCACCAGCGCCATGCCCACCGCCGGACCCGAGCCGCTGACAATGTTGACCACGCCCGGCGGCAGGCCGGCATCCACCAGCGCCTGCACCAGGTTGTAGACCGAAAGCGGCGTGGCGCTGGCTGGCTTGATGACGCATGTGTTGCCCCCGACCAGTGCCGGAAAAAGCTTCCACGCGGGAATGGCCATGGGAAAATTCCACGGCGTGATGAGGCCGACGACGCCCAACGGAACACGCAGGCTCATGGCAAATTTGTTGGGCAGCTCCGAGGGCGTGGTCTGCCCGAAGAGCCGCCGTCCCTCGCCAGCCACATAGAAGGCCTCGTCGATCGCTTCCTGCACGTCTCCGCAGGCTTCGGTCAGGACTTTTCCCATTTCGCGGGTCATCTCGCGGGCATATTGCTCTTTGCGGTCCTTCAGTAGTAATCCGGCGCGCATCAGAATCTCTGCCCGCTTCGGCGCCGGAACCAGCCGCCAGGAGGCGAAGGCCTTTTGGGCTGCGGCTACGGCCAGCGCCACATCTTCCGCGTGCGACGAGGGAAAAGCGCCCACCACATCCCTGTGGTCGGCGGGATTCAGGTTGAGGATGGATTTTCCGCTCACGGCAGGCAGCCATTGGCCGCCAATCAGATTATGAAATGTGGGATAGGACACGGGAAACCTCGGAGAAACAGGGTTTGAATCCTAAGAAACCCGAAACTGGAACGGACACCGGCGCACGAAAGAAAGCTACCCCGGCCCACTCCGCGGACAACTGAGTCTACCGCAACAATTACTGGAATGGCACCTTGTTTTGCTTCTTGGGCCTTGGATTGCGATACGCTTGGGGCCTGCTGGCCGTACAATATTCCTTGAGGTAGAACCGACTTTCCCATGTCATTGAATGGTTATCCATCGCGCTCCTCGCGGTCGCACGGCTTTCGCTCACTTTTCAGCATGTTTTCGAGCGATCTGGCCATCGATCTCGGCACCGCCAATACGCTGGTCTACGCGGCTGGCAAGGGCATCGTTGTCAACGAACCTTCCATCGTGGCCATCAACAAGAACACCGGCGAAGTGGAGGCCGTGGGCAAAGAGGCCAAGGATATGCTGGGCCGCACGCCTGGCAACATCGTCGCCATCAAGCCGATGAAGGACGGCGTCATCGCCGACTTCAAAGTTACCGAAAAGATGTTGAACTACTTCATCCAGAAGGCGCACAACCGCAAGATGCTGGTCCATCCGCGCATCGTCATCGGCGTGCCTTCCGAGATTACCCAGGTTGAAAAGCGTGCGGTCGAGGACTCGGCCTACCGCGCCAAGGCCAGTGAGGTTTTCCTCGTCGAGCAAGCCATGGTTGCGGCCATCGGCGCGGGACTGCCGATCACCGAGCCGGGCGGCAACATGGTGGTTGACATCGGCGGCGGCACCACGGACATCGCGGTTATCTCGCTGTCGGGCATTGTCTACTCGCGTTCCGTGCGCATGGCCGGAAACCAGATGGACGAGGCCATTACCAACTATTTGAAGCGCAAGTACAACCTGCTGATCGGCGAACGGACGGCAGAGCGCATCAAGATCGAGATCGGGTCGGCCTATCCGCTGGACAAGCCGCTGACGATGGAGATCAAGGGGCGCAACTTGGTCGAAGGCGTTCCCAAGAGCATTTCCATCGACGACAGCGAGATTCGCGAAGCGTTGGGCGAGTGCATCGCGGTCATCATGAACGCGATTCGCGTTGCTCTGGAGCGCACACCGCCGGAGTTGTCGGCCGACATCAGCGACCGCGGTATTGTGCTCACAGGCGGCGGCGCGCTCATCAAGAACCTCGACAAGCGCATCCGCGAGGAAACCGGCCTGCCCGTCTCGGTGGCCGACGATCCGCTGGCATCGGTGGTGCTCGGAACCGGCAAAATGCTCTCCGACTTCCGCCTGCTGCGCAAGATCAAGATCGATTAAGCAGTAAACAGTGATCAGTTGGTTCCCAGGTCCGAGAATCCGGACCTGGGGCACCCGCTCCCGAATGTTGTGATAGACTTACGTTCCAGAGACCGGGGCTACTAGAGCATTTTGCCTGATGGTGTAGAGTGGATAAGGCGATAATCCGCGGCATGAGCTCACATGGCGCGAGCATATTCGGATGATTTGCGGCGGAAGCTGTTGGAGGCCCATGACCGGGGTCAAGG
>Ga0224531_1000184_pt1 | contig 36935 bp, 27 predicted proteins | sample CBST100metaG_FD_179876 | JGI IMG/M metagenome (GOLD analysis project Ga0224531, IMG submission 179876) | Peat soil microbial communities from Stordalen Mire, Sweden - C.B.S.T100 | ecosystem: Environmental > Terrestrial > Soil > Wetlands > Peat | place: Sweden: Norrbotten County, Stordalen Mire...
TTGTAGCAGCGCTGGCTGCTTCCTCTCCGGCTGCGGCCGCTATCGTTGACGAGTTGGAGAAGCAAGGCTTCAGAGTGCTGGCAGTGGCCACGGGGACGGCGGCAGCAATGCAACTCATTGGGTTGATCGCCCTCAGCGATCCGCCGCGGAGCGACTCGAGTTCACTGATCTCAGAGTTGCACTCTCTCGGCGTGCGCGTGGTCATGGTGACCGGAGACGCGCCAGTTACGGCGGAAATTGTAGCGCACGCAGTGGGACTTAGTGGGGCCGTCTGCCCGCCTGGAAAGCTCCCCGCTGCGATTAAGCCAGAGGATTTCGCGGTCTTTGCAGGGATTCTTCCCGAAGGCAAATACGACCTTGTCAAGGCCTTCCAGAAGAGCGAGCACACCGTGGGAATGTGCGGGGATGGCGCGAACGACGCCCCTGCGCTGCGCCAGGCACAGATTGGCATTGCCGTGTCGACCGCAACGGATGTGGCGAAGTCGGCTGCAGGTGTAGTGTTGACCGAACCCGGCCTGGGCGGCATTGTGTCTGCTGTGAAGGAGGGCCGGGCTACGTTTCAGCGCATTCTCACCTACACGCTGAACTCGGTGATGAAGAAGATCTTACAGGTCCTTCTGTTGGCAGTCGGCTTGGTCATGACTGGACACGCGGTTCTCACGCCCATGCTGATGGTGATTGTGATGATTACCGGGGACTTTCTCGCGATGTCGTTGGCAACTGACCGCGTAAGGCCGTCGAAGATGCCGAACACGTGGCAGATCGGCAGAATCACAGGGGCGGGAGTCATCCTCGGAATCTGCTTCCTTGGCTTCTCCACGGCAATCCTGGCAGTCGGAAAATTCCAGATGCATCTCGGAATTGAAGCGCTTCAGAGCCTCTCCGTGTTGGGCATTGTCTTCGGCAGCCAGGCCACAACCTACGTCATTCGCGGCCGCCAACAGCTATGGGGATTGCGTCCCAGTGTCTGGCTGGTTCTTTCTTCAGTGGCCGACGTCGTAATTATATCGATGCTCGCAGCAATGGGAATCGCAATGGCGCCTTTACCCCTCGCGATCATCGCTTGCGAGCTTGCCGCCGCGATCGCATTCGGCCTGATCCTCGACGTGGTCAAGATTCCAGTCTTTGCACGCCTTGGCATCTCTTGAAATTGCGGAATCTTGGAGGGCAGGGCGGAGTCCTGTCTTCATCCGGCGCGAAGGAGACTGGTCGCGATTGACTCTGCACCATCAAACTCGGGGAGCAAAACAGACCAGAACTTGATGGAGAGAGAGGCCATTGTGATGACAGGAGAAGCCATCCCTGGATCCGGCAGCGATCGACGGCCGCGCAAAGCTGCGCGCTTTGAAAATCTTCAACCAGGGCAGGCCACCTGTACCCCTCGAAGGGCCATCCAATCTTACGCAGCAAATTGCGGCGCGGGTCCATGAAGTCTGCATGCTGAGACTTCGCGATGAGAGGCAGCAGGATCACGGCGTGCACGAAGTGGAGCGAGGGGCGCGGCGATAGAGCTGTCCAGAAGAAAACTGCATCCCACCGAAGGAACGAAATGAGCATTGACTCGAAGAAGTATCGTGTTCCGCCAGACAAGCATGTCGACCTGAGCGAATGGCCGACGAGTGTCGCTCCTTATTACAAATCGACGAAGCAGTATAAAGAACTCCTGCAGAAACATATGGAGAAGTTAAGCGCGCTGCAACAACTGCATTACGCATCCAACCAGTTCGCATTGTTGGCAATCTTTCAGGGAATGGATGGAGCAGGCAAAGACGGCGCCATCCGGCACGTCATGTCGGGGGTTAATCCCGCAGGTTGCGCAGTCTACAGTTTCAAACAGCCGAGCGCCGAGGAACTTGAGCACGATTTCCTGTGGCGCACCAGCCGCTGCCTTCCGGAACGCGGTCGAATCGGCATCTTCAATCGCTCCTATTACGAGGAAGTGCTGGTAGTGCGCGTACATCCGGAGATGCTTAAAGACCAGGGACTCCCGGCAGAGTTGCGCAATGCCAAGGACATCTGGGCCCAGAGGTACGATTCCATCGTGGACCTGGAGAAGCATCTTCATCGCAACGGCACGCGGACCGTCAAGATATTCCTTCATCTTTCTTATGAGGAGCAGCGAAAGCGATTCCTTGAGCGCATTGATGAGTCGGAAAAGAATTGGAAGTTCAGCACTTCCGATATCCACGAGAGAAAGTATTGGAAGCACTACATGAAGGCCTACGAGGAATGCTTGCAGGCCACGAGCACTCATCATGCGCCGTGGTACGTGGTCCCCGCCGACGATAAGGAGAATGCGCGGCTTATCGTATCCCAAATCGTTCTCGACACGCTCGGAGACTTCAAGATGGCCTATCCCAAGACCACCGCAACACGCCGCCGCGAGCTGCACGCGATCCGAAAGCTGCTGACGAAATAATAGCGGACCACCGTCGCGGACAGACCCTGCCAAAAGATTCGGCGAAAGCCAACACCGCGCTGTTGCCCATGCGGAGAGATAGAAAGGAAGCATCGTTTGACGACCAAAACCCCTCGGTAGGCGCCGACCAGGATGACGCCGAGCAATGATGAGGTACCTTCTTCGCTTCCGGACCGCATGGCCATACCTATTTTTCTGCGCTGAGCATGTGGAGAAAGCTTTCATGCCGTCAAGGTAGGTTGGTCTGTCGGGTTAGTTAGAACAACTTGGCTGAAACAACAGGGAGACACGATGAATGAAACCATTCGCCTGATGCAGGCGCATCACAGCAACCGCAATTACAAAACCGACCCAATTCCTGCTGAAATTCTTGATGCCATCATCGAGTGTGCACGTCGTGCTCCTACATCCACCAACAGCCACGAGATATCGCTCGTGGTTGTGCGCGACGAGGCCAGCCGGGCGCGCATAGCGGAAATTGCCGGTGGCCAGCCATGGATCGCGCAGGCCCCGGTGTTCATTGCTGTCATCGTGGACCTCTATAAAACTGGCTTGGGTGTCGAGAAGGCCGGTGGTGAGCAAGTGTTCCAACGCAGCCTTGAAGGGATCCTGGCCGCGGTCAGCGATGCAGGCATCGCGATGGCGACGCTCATGACTGCGGCGCGTGCTTTCGGACTCGGCATCGTCCCTATCGGTGGAATTCGCCGCGACCCGCAGGCAATGATCGACCTGCTTCGGTTACCGCGCAACACCTTCCCTGTAGACGGAGTCGTGATTGGATACGTAGCTGAAGAGTCTGCGCAGAAACCCCGCATGCCGATCGAGAGCTTCCGACATGAGGAAACGTACCATCCGGAAGTGCTGAAGCCGGCGATCGACGCCTATGACCTGACCCTCCAGGAGTATTGGCAGAAAGTTGGACGCACCGATGGGCTGTCCTGGTCGGCGAATATGGCGCAGCACTATGGCACATTTTCCCGCTTGATCAAGTCTGTCGCCCAGAAGCAAGGCTTCACGATCGAAGTGTAACTCAAAAGACGAACACAGCCAGCATCAACACTTTCATACTCTTCGCGGAGAATAATGAATTCTTTCCAACTCGATGACGTGGTACCCGGTCCTCCAGTGCGCGCTGCGGTTGTCGTCGCTCACCCGGATGACGAGATACTTTGGTGCGGTGGCTATATACTCGCCCATCCTGAGTTTCATTGGCGGATTGTGACACTTTGCAGAGCACAAGATGAAGACCGCGCACCAAAATTTCGCCGGATACTGGAGCGATTGGGAGCCGAGGGCGAGATGGCCGATCTCGATGATGAACCCGGTCAGATCCCGCTGCCGGCCGAACAGGTTCAAGAGACCGTAACTCGACTGCTGGAGGGACATCCCTACAATCTCATTCTGACTCATGGCCCGAGGGGCGAGTACACGCAACATCGTCGCCACGAGGAATGCTGCCAGGCGGTCGTCAAGCTTTGGCAATCAGGCCTTATCGTCACAGACAAGTTATGGCTCTTTGCGTATGAAGACGGAGGCCATGCGTACTTGCCTCGTGTGCGCGATGACGCGGATCGGCGAGATGTGTTGACGGATGATCTCTGGATCGAGAAACACAGGCTGATTGCGGATATATACGGGTATAACGCCGACAGTTGGGAAGCACGAACCGTTCCTCGTGAAGAAGGGTTCTGGTGTTTCGACTCAGCAGAGGCAGCGGCAAAACGTACGGCATTCAAGGAGCCACAATCGTGAAAGTACTTGTATTGAGCGAATACCCTGCACCTGCTGCGGGCCTGGCGTTGCAAGGCGAACTGCTCTGCAGGGGCTTGTCCGAGATGGGTGTGGACGTCTACCCGGCGCACTTGGAATCGACCCTTGAAAAAGAGTGGTACTACCGCTGGTTCCAGCCGGACGTAGTGGTTGGCGTGGGGTTCTGGGGGCATCTTCCCCACCTGGTCCTGCACCCACAACAGTTTGGGATGAAGGCAGTGCCATGGCTCGTGGCCGATGGTTATGTCGCGGAACACCGTGATGTGCTGAACGCTTTGCCACTGATTCTGGTTACATCCAATTGGGTGAAGAATGTCTACGTCAGAGACGGCATTTGCGGAGACAACATCGTGGTGTTGCCGGTGGGTTGCGACACGGACCGCTACGCGCCCCACAGCCGCGGCGACTTTAAGGTTCGGTCGATTCGAGAAGATCTGGGCGTGTCTGAGAGCCAGATCATGATTCTGACCGCCGGCGGAGATGGCGCATCCAAAGGTGCACAGGAGGTGATGCAGGCATTGGCGATGATTGATTCCGAAGCGCCTGACTGGAGATATGTCTGCAAAGTGTGGCCTCAATCCCGCACTGAGCAACAGAACCTGATCGACCTCAAACTGGCGGCTGATCTGGGCATCGACAAGAAGGTCATTTACTCGACCAATATCGTCTCACAGAACTTCATGCCCTACTTGTTGTCTGCATGCGATATCTATGCCGCGCCTTCGCGACTGGAAGGCTTTGGCATGATTCAGGTTGAGGCGAATGCGTGCGAAAAGCCTGTAATTGCAATCGATGCCATGGCGTTCCGCGACACGATGGTCCACGGTGAAACGGCATTCCTGGCGAGAGTGGCAGAGGAAAGAAAGATCACCGAGGCGCTCTACGGCGAAGGCCACGACTACGAAAAGAGTTCTCGCATCGTCTTCCCAAGCCCGCGGACTGCCGAGTACCGAGCCAGTGTGCCCGACATCGCCGAGTACCTCCTTCTGCTCATGAAGGACAGCGCGCTGCGGCGGCGCATGGGAGAAGCAGGTCGAAAACGCGTGGTCGAGTTATTCGACTATCGCCAGGTCGCCAGGCAATTCGTGAAGGTCGTTTCCGAACGATTGGGTATCCAGTAGAAGGTAACGAGGTGCGATTGATCGCCCTCTCAGCTCAGCACGCCATCGAGGAGTTTATGTCTTTCGACGATAAGTCACTGGTTTCCATTGAGCAGGCTAAAGAGGCGGCCCTGCAAATCCTGCTGCACAACGCACATGGCCCATATCAAGGACTGCCTCGGACTGCAGGTTGGGGATACCCGGAACCGTACACCCGTGACCTGATGATTTCAGCTCTTGGCATCCTGGCCACGGGAAACAAGGAGCTTCTGGATGCTTTGGAGCGCACCCTCGTCGCGCTTGCTAAAAATCAGACGCCGCACGGCCACATTCCGTCTCTTGCACACGATCCCGATAACCGAGGGTCAAGCGACTCGACGCCGCTGTTTCTCTTCGGGCTGGCGCTCCACAGGCGGTCGACGAATCAGCCGGATTTCCTTCTTGAGGCAGCAGGCAAGGCCCAGAGGTGGATGCAGTACCAGAGCCCGGATGACAGGGTGATGGTGTGTCAGTTGCCCACCAGCGACTGGCGCGATGAACAGTACGTGATGGGGTATGGGCTGTACGTGAATATGCTTGTCTATGCGTATCTTCGCCTTTATGGCGATCACGCGTCCGCCGAGCAATTGCGCGAATCGATGAGCCGTCTGGAAGTCAGTAGCGAGCAAACAAAAAGCTATGAGCAAGATGCTCTTGTGGAGCCGACCGCGCCCTTTTATGCACTCTACTCGTACAAGATCATGAGCAGCGACCGGTTTGACCTGCTCGGCAACAGCCTCGCGATCCTGACCGGAATTGCATCGCCTCAACGGACAATGAGCATGCTGGCGTGGGTTGAAGCCGAGTGTGAGGCCATGCGGGGCCGTGGAGAACTTGCCGTGAATTTGCCGCCCTGTTTATTTCCGTACATTCTGCCCCACCATGCGGATTGGTTGCCGCGATACGAGCGCTATAACCGGCCGGGGGACTATCACAACGGCGGGGTGTGGCCTTTCATCTGTGGCTTCTATGTTGCGGCGTGTGTGGCGGCAGGGCAGATGGATCTGGCGGAGCGCAAATTGTTGGCGCTGACGGAACTGGTCAAGCCATGGCATGAGGACGCTGCGGAGTGGGGCTTTAATGAGTGGATTCATGCGCAAACCGGCAAACCAAGCGGGCGGGATTGGCAGACCTGGTCGGCCGCGATGTACTTATACGCGGCAGAGTGCGTGCTGCAGCAAGCAACTCCATTCTTTGACGAGATTCGCAACTCGAGCCTGAATACGGAGGGATAGCCCCGAAAAACATGAGGCCATGTTTGGCTGTGATTCAGTATGTTTGGTTGCAGCCAAATGTCGCCTGCTCGCCAGAAAGAATGCACATGCTGCTCTGGAAGTCATTTCTGATTGCGTTCAGCGTGCTCTTGCCGCTGATCAACCCGCTCGGGTCGGCCCTCGTATTTCTAGGCCTGGCGGGCGAGGCGCCACCAGCTGTCTATCGGTCCCTGGCGCGCAAGGTGGCTATCAATAATGTCATATTCCTGGCCATCATCGAAGTGCTGGGCGCGGCCATTCTCAATTTCTTCGGGATTTCTCTGCCCATTGTCCAACTCTCAGGCGGCATCGTGATAGCGGCAATGGGGTGGGCTGTCTTAAATGAAAGAGACGCGCGCGCCAATTCGAAGAACAAGGAGGAGGAGACCGAGGTACGGGACGAATCGCGGAAACAATACCTTGAGCAGGGCGCCTTCTACCCGTTTACCTTTCCGATCACTTCGGGGCCGGGTACGCTGGTCGCACTGCTGACACTCACTGCGCATATTTCAAATCGAGATATGTCAAGAGACATTCTGGCTCATGTGGGCGTGTTTCTTGCTGTGTTGGTTCTCAGCGTACTCGTTTATTTCTGCTATGCGTACGCCCCAAAGATCACCAGGATTATTTCGCCGTCCACTGCGCATGGCATCCTGCGGGTCGTTGCGTTCATTTTGCTCTGCATTGGCGTGCAGATCGCATGGAACGGACTCGCCGCGCTGATCGTCACGCTGTTCAAGCCAGGGAACCTCTGAACAAGCCCATGTTATGGGCCAGCGTTTTCTCAGGGGCTAAAGCGTACGTTGATTGAGCTATCTTTGCGGCATGGATGAAGTCGTGCCCTATAGTCGTAGAGCGCAGAGAAAATCGACAGCTATCCCAACTTATATTTCAGCGGTCGAATCCGATCCTCAAGGAGGTGCAGCTCCGGTTCTGTTGGGTCAGCGCCGGAGTTTGCCATACCAGGACCGGGCTCTGGAGCATCGCGCAGGTCAATAGCTACGACGCGATTCAGATGAACAACCGGCACTGCTTCTACACAGTCTGTGATGCGGAGTTTGAAATGGTCAAGGAGGCTACTCCGAGCGAAGAATCTCGACCGGATCGATCCGTAGCGCCCGTAAAACTGCGGGGACAGTTGCCACTGTCGCGACAGCCAGAATCACGGCGCAGGAAATCGCCAGCATGCTCCCATCCGCGGCCTTGACCTGAAAGAACAACGACTCCATGTAGCGCGCAGAAGCCAACCCGAGGCACACTCCGGCGGCCAGTCCCGCCACGACCATGGTGAACACACTTCGCGTGACCAGCTGGATAATGGCTCCTCCGCGCGCGCCGACGGCAACCCGGATTCCGATCTCCCGCCGCCGCTGCAACACCGAGTAGTTCAGCACACCATAGAGCCCGATGCCCGCAAGCAAGAGCGCGACAGAAGCGAAGAACACACCGAGCATCGCCAGCAGGCGCTCTCGCACTGTTTGGCCATCGATCAGTTCCTGTTGCGTTCGCGCATTGCTCACTCGTATGCCCGCGCCAGCCGCGGCAACGGCCTTGCGGAGTTCTCCGGCGCGCGCCATCGGGGCTGTCGGATCGTTGCCTGCCATGCGCACCAGAAATGTCGTACTGCGCTCCGGCTGCACGAGGCCCCTCGCATCCACCTCGTGCCACGGCACAAAAGCCACCGGCAGTTGCTCTTCGCGCACGTTGCGATATGGGGCATCTACCGCCACGCCAGTCACACGAAAGTGCTGCCGCACACCATCGTCGCCCACCTCTTCAAAATATTTCCCCACCGGGTTCTCTCCGGGAAAGAACCGCTTCACAAAAGTCTGGTTGACCACCGCAACACCCGGATTCACGTCACCCGGCAGAAACTCCCGGCCCGCCATGATCGGCATGCGCATGGTCTCAAACCAACCCGGCGACACAGGAAGGAAATACACCAGGTCCACGCTTGGCGCGCCGCCGTTTACTGCCACCGCATTGTTCGACGACGACGCCATCAGCGGCCATCCCGACTCGGCAACGCGTTCCACACCAGGCTTGGCACGCAGCACATCCGCCACCTGCTCCCACGCCTGCGGAGGTTTTCCGTGCGGCGCCACCGACTCCAACAGCAGAAGGCCCTGCGGTGAATACCCCAGCGGGATATGCGACAAGCGCTGAAACGTCTTTACAAACAGCCCCGCCATCAGCAGCACCACGAAGCAGAAGGCAACCTGGACCGCGATCATCCCGTGTATCATCCGCTGCCGGGCATGCGGATCGTCTCCACCCTTTAATGCGCTTACAGGCTTCACCGACGAAGCGCGCAACGCGGGCAACATTCCAAACAGCAGCATCACCCCAACGATGAGCGCCACGCCAAAACTCACCACCCGCCAGTCCGGCGGCAACACCAGCCGCGCCGGATTGTCCCGGGAACTGATCATGCTGAGCACCAGCGGCGCTGCCCTCCACGCAAGGATCGCTCCCAGCCCACCAGCCAATCCAGACAGCATTGCACTCTCCACCAGCACCATCTGCACCAGCCGCCAGCGCCCCGCGCCAATGGATACACGCAGCGCCATCTCCCGCGCCCGCGCCGCCGCCAGTGCGGTCATCAGATTGGCCACATTCAGGCACGCAATCGCCAGCACCAGGACCACGAGAGCGCCCAACCACTCCAGCGCCTGCCGATAATCGGCCTGAAATCCCGAGACCCCGGTAGCCGCCGGCAGTAACTCCACCCGCTGCTGCAGATAGTTATCGATGCTTTGCTGCGGCATCCCCGCGAATCCCTTCGCACGCTCCCTCTCAAATCCAAGATTGATTCCGTCCAGCTTGGCTCGCAACGGCTCCATTCCCGTTCCGGGCGGGATGACCGCCAGTGTTCGGTGCCACGTCGAATCATCCCGCGTCACCGATCGGTGCATCATCGTCGGCAGGAAGATCTCCGTAATCGTTCCCGGCTCGGTTCCCGTAAAAGTCTTCGGACCGACGCCCACAATCTCCAGCAACTGGTCGCCGATCCGAAGCGTTCGCCCTATCACCTGTGGATCACGCCCAAACCGCCGGGACCAATAGTCGTAGGACAAGACCGCTACGGGATGCGCTCCAGGCGTCTTGTCGTCCTGCTGGGTGAAGAGCCGCCCCAGTGCCGGATGCAGTCCAAAGCTCTCCCACATCCATCCGGAGACATACTGCACCAGCCCCTTCTCCATCTCCGCGTCGGAGGCGTAGGTCAGGTCCATCCGGTCGGTATAAGAGACCGCGACCAACTCCGCCTGTCCCTTTGCCGCCGCCCGCATCAATACGAAATCGGGATACGCCCAGCCATCGAAGTGCGTCGGCTTGCCCTCAAACGTCAGTTCCGCGCGCGACACCGCGAAGAGCCGTTCGGGTGTGGCCACCGGGAGCGGCCTCCACAGCAGCGCGTCGATCAGCCGAAACGCAGAAACACAGGCGCCCATGGCCAGCGCCAGAGAGAGAATGGCCGCCGCCGAAGTCATCCGGTTTCGCCGCAACTGACGTCCGCCAAAAATCGCATCCGCCCGCACACCTTCGAGCCATCCCACTACGCGCACGCGCCGGCTCGCTTCCCGCTGGCGCAGCATCGAGCCGAAAGCTCTCCTCGCCTCTTCCGGATCGCGGCCTTCTGCAACCGCCTCTTCCATGTGCGACTCGAACTCTTCATTCAGTTCGCGGTTCAATCTATCTCCGCGAAACACATTCCACACCCGCGTCCAAACCGACATTTCAAGCCTCCTGCAGCACCCGGTTGATTGCCACACTGACGGTCATCCAGCGGGCCTCTTCCATCGCCAATTGTTTCTTGCCCGCCGCCGTCAGATGATAGGTGCGCACCCGCTTGCCGTTCTCCTTTACCACCCATGCAGCGCCAATCCACCCGGCCTCTTCCATCCGGTGCAGCGCCGGATACAGCGACCCTTCCTCCGGGTTCAATACCTCGCCTGAAGTTTCCTTGATCGCCGTCATGAGCGCGTATCCATGCAACTTTGGCCGCCGCGAAAGTATCGTCAGCACCAGCAGGTCAAGCGAGCCTTGTAACGTGTCTGTCTTTTCCATGCTCAGATGTCTTAATATATAGATGTCTGAGTAAAAATCAAGAGAGATTTTCCGAATTTGTAAATTGGCTTCCGGCAGGCCGGAGATAGCGGGCCGAAAAAACGAGATGAAAAGAGAGTTCGCGAGGGTTGTCGATATTTGAGTGAGGAGCGTCAGTTGAAGTTCCGGGCTTGGCGAAATAGTCGAGGATCACCCCCATTCTGAATGAATTCTGCCATTTGCCGATAGAGGAAGAGTTGGACTATTTGCTCGCAGAAGATGGCCTCTCTCGGCCTCTCTCACCCGGCAAAGTCAATCTGGATGGTGAGCAGCGATCTGAAGGAGTCGACTCAGGCAACTTGCCGGCAACGGCGGCTCGATTCTGATCGTCTCCAGCGGAAATGGCCCAAGAGCAACGTCCAGAAGGAAAAGGTCGAATGCCGCAATTATCACGCCGCGCATTTATTGAGGTAGCAAGCCTCGCAGGGGCCGGGTTCCTCGGCGGATGCGGCGGAGCCGCAAGCGTGACCAGCCCAGGCAACTTCGCGGTACCCGTTTTCTCCGATGTGCATTTCCAGCCGTTTATCCCGCCACTTCCGCCAAACCCGCAGTTTACGACGGCGCTGGCAGCCAATATTGCGCTGGTAGCGCAGCTTGATGCGGCAGATACCTCCGAGTGGCCGGCGATTTTTCAAGGGACGGCGAATGCGGCGAATCATACCCCCTCCGTGCCCGGCGCTGACAGCAACTATGCGTTGCTGGCTCTCGCGCTCGCCAGCATCAAGCAGAACCTGGGAACAAGTCCGGCGGTCCTTTTTACAGGCGACTTTCTTGGGCACGGTTTGGACCAGCTTTACTCGGTGTATTCGGTGAACAAGACAGCCGCCGAAGCAGCCGCATTTGTGGACAAGACCCTCACTTTTGTCTTGCAACAGATTCGAGCGGCTGTGGGCGCCATCCCCGTCTACTTCGCGCTGGGTAACTGCGATTCCTACACCGGTTATGGGCCGGATAGCACTTTTCTTGCCAATAACGCACAGCAGTTTTACACGCTGGCGTTGAATGGCTCGGGGAATCAGCAGGATGTCATCAGCAGCATCACCAATGGCGGATACTATGCGGCTGAGCCTGCGGGAATGGATCTGATGATCATCGCACTCAACACGATCGCACTTTCCCCGCTGGTTACGGCCAACCCGACCATGATCGCGGCTCAATTTGCGTGGCTTGATGCCAAACTGGCAGAAGCTGGCGCGACCGGCAAGAAGGTCTGGATGCTGATGCATGCGCCTCCCGGCGCGGACGAGGGCACAACCGGCCAGTCACCCAACGACAATGGGCAGATTGCGAAAGCCACGATGATGTGGACGGACGCGAATCAGACAACGTTTATGGGCATTCTTGGAAAGTATCCCGGCGTGATTGCCATGTCTCTTGCCGGTCATACGCACATGGACGAATTCCGGCTGATGTCGCCGGGCGATACACTGGCCATTACGGCCGGCATCAGCCCCTGCTTTGGCAATAACCCCGCCTACAAGATCTTCACATTGGATAGCTTGAGTCTTGCTCCGGTCGATTACTCCGCTGTGAACTGCGACCTTCAGGCGACGCCTGCTCAGTTCAACAACTATTACACCTTCTCACAAGCCTACGGCCTCAAAGGCCCTCTCGGAACGTCACTCGTGGCGTTGTTTCCCACGCTGCGTGCATCGAGTTCGGCTCAGAAGCAATACCAGGGGACATTCCATTCCGGTAACGATTCCTCCAATCCCATCACCTCCGCAAACTGGCCGGTTTACTGGTGCGGCATCGGATTCATGGGCCAACGGGAATTCCTTACTGCCGTGAACGCCTTCTGATACTTGCTTCATTCGCGTCGAGTTGCCTTGGTTGAGTTGATCCTTGGTGACACTGGTCAGCTCGAATCATCCGGAATGCCCGTTCTCGCCGAGGTCGACAGAAGAGCGGGCCAGCTACTCCGCGCGCAGAGCGTCCATCGGATTGACCGACGCCGCGCGCCGTGCAGGCAAGTAACTGGCCAACAACGCCGCAGCAGCCAATACACCCACAACGGCGCACAGCACGGAAGCATCCCAGGACCGCACACCGAACAGCAGACCACGCATCAACGATCCTGCACCCACTGAGAAGACGAGACCGATGGCGATCCCCACGATTGCGAGCCGTCCCGCCTCGCGAAGAACCATACGATGAATTGAGTCGCGATGCGCGCCCAGTGCCATGCGAATGCCAATCTCCCTCGTACGCTGGCTGACGGAATAGGCAATCACGCCGTACAGCCCCACCACTCCCAGCAGTAGCGCCATCCCCGCGAAACTCCCCACCAGCCACGCCGACGATCGATGGAAATAGGCCGACTGCGAGTCATGAATGTGATCGTCCATGGTCATCGCGTTGTAAGTAGCGATACCGGGATCAACTTGATGAATCGCCGCATCCATCTGCGGCAGAAACGACTGCGGAACCTGCGACGTGCGGACGATGACGAAAAAGGCGCTATCCGGCTCCTGGTTGGATGGCATGTACATGGCCGGAAGCGTCGCTGTCTCCAGCGGGCCTTCCCGGATGTCGTCCACGACTCCGACAATTTCTAGCGGATACTTCGAAACGTCGGAGCCGATGTGTTGCCCCAGGGGACTCTCGTTCGGAAAATAACGCTTGGCCAGCGTCTGATTGATGATCGTAACCCGCGGACTGGAGCTGTCGTCGCTCTCGGCAAAGCCCCTCCCGCGCAGCATCTGCGCCTGCAGCGTGGCAAAGTAGCCGGTGCTCACCTGGCGATCGTTCACTTCATTGTGATCTCCCAGGTTCGGCTTCTCGGCGAACGCGATCGTTTTCAATCCGTCGCCGTCTCCCACCGGAAGGTCGCTTGACAGCGCCACCGAAGTGACGCCCGGAAGACCTTGCAGCTTCCCGAGAATCCGATGTTCGAAATTTACCTTCGCAGTGTCGGTCGAGTAACGCGAAGCCGATCCGCTGATCCTCATCATTGCCAGATTCTGCGGCTGCAACCCCATATTCACATGCATGAGCCGATAGAAGCTTTTGCCCAGCAGCCCCGCTCCCACCAGCAGCACCATGGCCGTGGCCAGCTCAATCACCACCAGGTTCGAACCAAAGCGACGCCACAGCGTCCCCGCTGCATTGCGACCGCCCTCTGTGAGTCCCTGGCGCAGGTTGGCGAACGAGATGCGCAGCAACGGCGCAAGAGAAAACAGCATGCCCGCAATGGCCGAAACGATAAGCGCGAACCCAACCACACGCGCATTCAGTCCCATTCCTTGCAAATAGGGCATGCTCGCAATCCGATCCGCTGGAATCAAACGGGGCAACGCCTGCATCGCGGTGAATGCGCCGCCAAAGCCGAGCAGACTTCCACACGTCGTAAGTACCAGTCCTTCGGTCACGAATTGCCGCATGAGTCGGGCCGGCGTCGCGCCCAGTGCACCGCGCAGGGCAATCTCGCGCTTGCGGTTCTCTGTGCGCACCAGCAGCAGGCTCGCCACATTCACGCTCGCAATCAGCAACAGCAGACCCGCGCCGCTCAGTAACACCATCAGGATGGGACGAACGTCGCCCACAATCATGTCGGTGAGCGAAATGACATTCGCACCGCGATTTCGATTCGTATCCGGATATTTCTTTTCGAGCTGCTCGGCAATCGTCTTCATCTCGGCATCAGCTGCAGCGACCGCGACGCCGTCTTTGAGGCGCGCTACTCCCAGAAAGTTATGGCAGCCCCTCTGCTTGCCACAGTTATCTCCGGGTGCAATGGTCAGAAAGAAGCCGCCCGGCGCCGCCGGCGCAAAGTGGAAATCGCGCGGCAGCACGCCGATAATCGTGGCCGCAGTTCCGTTCAGAGTCACGGGCTGGCCCACAATGTCCGGCCTCGCGCCATAGCGATTCTGCCATTCCGCGTACGTGAGCAGCACAGTGCTTGAGGCGGAGGTAAGATCTTCGCCGTCGTGAAAATCGCGGCCCAGCAACGGCCGCACGCCGAGAGTGCGGAAGAACCCGTCGCTCACGCGCACGCCATCTACCTGCCGAGTTCCCTGCGGGGTGCTCAGCATGAAGTCATTCTGCACGTAGACGGACATGGAACTGAAGACCGAGTTCATCCTCTTCCAATCGAGATAGTCCAGATAGGAGAGATGAAACCTCGGCCCCGTGAGATTGCTCTCGAAGAGATTGACCAGCCGCGAAGGGCTTTCATACGGCAACGGCTTGATGAGTGCCGCATCCACAAACGCAAAGATCGCCACGCTGGCGCCAATGCCTAGCGCCATCACAAGGACCGCAGTGGCCGTAAAGCCGGGATTCTTGAGCAGCTGCCGGACTGCAAACCGCGCGTCGCGCACTAGGTTCTCCAGCCACTCCGCCCGGCCGCGGAGATAGAACCGCTCGCGGGCCACGCTCACGCTGCCGAATTCGCTCTTCGCCTTTTGCAGCGCGGCATCCTCGCTCAAGCCCTGGCGCTTCAGCGCGTCCGTTTCGAGCTCAAGATGCGATTGAATCTCTTCAGCAAAATCTTCCGCGCTACGCTTGCGTTTAGCCATTCTCAAGCCTCCTCGGGATTCTGGATTGTACCGTTGCCCAGGATCAACTCCATGGCCCGCGTCAATCGCTGCCACTCACTGGTCTTCTCAATCAGTTGCGCGCGCCCCTTCGGCATAAGGGAATAGAACCTCGCTCTGCGATTGTTCTCACTCAACCCCCACTCGGCCGTAATCCACTCTTTATCTTCCAGCCGCTGCAGGGCCAAATAGAGCGAGCCGTGATCGACGAAAAATACTTCTTCCGATCGGCGCTGAATCGCACTCGCCACTCCCTGTCCGTGGCACGGCCCCAGCAGCAGCGTCTTCAAGATCAACAGGTCCAGGGTTCCCTGCAAGAGGGCGATACGGTTGCCGGTATTCTTTCGGGTCGTCATCCGACCTAAGTATCCCGCGCTTCAGGTCGGATGTCAACCCAAGAGGCGCCGGCCACTTGAACGGCATCCGGCGACGCTCTGGCGGCCTCTGCTCAACCGGCCTCTTGGCGCGTCAGGATCAGCTAACCTTCAGCAAGGCGGCCAGAGTCGGGAACGATCAACGTATGGCCGGGAAGAATCGCCGATTCTTGCAAATTCACGGATCCCTCAGCACGTGGACCGGTCCTTTGGCCGAGGCCAGTTGCGCTCGCGTGACCGGAGGCGTTTGGGATCTGGCCTTGGTTGTGGCCGAGGGGCTTTCGGCGATTGCCGTCGAACGGCATGCTGAATACTGGATAAAGGTCAGGCACTTGTCCGTTTGTTGGCCTGCGTTTCAGGGAGCGCCGGGCGACTTTTGGGGCCCCACCCGTCTTTAATGAGCGACTTGGCGATGATGTACTCATTTACAAGCCGAAAGAGGTCGCTGGATTGAAGGGCGTTCTCGTTACTTACTTGGGAGCACCAGATGGAAGCGGCATGGTCTTGCCGAAACTGACTCTTGACGAATTAGGAAACAAAAACATATCTCGACCAATGTCATTATTCTGACCTTAGCGCCTGCGCCGGATCCACTGACGCTGCCCGCCGCGCCGGAATCAAGCCGGCAACGCAGGCCGCCGCCAGCAAAGTTCCCACCGCCACCGCCAACGCTCCGCCGCTCACCGTCTTCATCTCATACAGCTGCGACTTCACCAGCGTCACCCCGTAGAACGCCACTGGCACTCCAATCGCCAGTCCAATCGCCGTCTGCAACAGCGCACTGCGCAGGATCATCGCCACCACGCCGCTCCGCTTCGCGCCTAAAGCCATGCGGATGCCGATCTCGCTGGTGCGCCGTGCCACTCCATACGCGGTTACACCGTAGAGTCCGACCGCCGCCAGCAGCAGGGCCAGCCCGCCGAAAAGCGTCATCAGCCGTGAGAGCATCCGAGCATGCGTGAACTGCTCTCCGATCTGCGAGTTGAAGGTCTGGAACTTTTCCACCGACAGGTTCGGATTGATGCCGGAGAGAGTCTGCCGTGACAGCGCCTCCATGTTGTCCATGGGCCGCGCAGTCTCCAGCACGATCGCTTTCGCAAAGACGTAGTCGTTCGGCTTCTTGTCGCCCGCCGGCTGCTGCAGCAGACGCAGGAAAAACATCGAGTGGTCCTTCCAGCCCACGCTGCCGTAGGTGGTGTCCTGCACCACGCCGACGATCGTGAAATCGCCCGGCGACTCCGGGCCTCCGAGGTGTGCACCGATGGGGTTCTCCCCCGGTTTGAAAAAAGTCTTCACGAAGGCCTGATTGACTACAGCGGTCGCGGGTGCGGTGGGGCTGTCCTGCGGGCCAAAGCCGCGGCCCATCACCACATGCGTACCCACGGAGTCGAAGTATTCAGAGTTCGCCCATACATACGACGAGTTCTTGTACAGGTTCGGCTGTCCCTGAATCTGGACGGAGGTGTTGTCGTTATAGGACTCCATCGGCGTATAGGTGCTGAGTCCGACCTTGGCTATGCCGGGGATCTGGTGGAAGCGGTCGTCGATAGCCCTGTAGAGAGCCGCCAACTGCGCCTTGGAGTAACCCGCGGCTTGGGGATCGAAGTGGATGATGTAGCGGTTGGTAGCGTCGAGCTTCATGTCAAAGTGCTCAAGTTTGCTGAGACTCTGGGCGAACAGGCCCGCGCCCACCAGCAGCACCAGCGAAAGCGCCGCCTGCATCACCACCAGCGTGCGCTGCAGCACTGAGGCCCCTCCCATCGTCGTGCGCGAGCCGCTGCGCAGCGCATCCGCAGGCCGCGCGCTTGCCGAGAGCCACGCCGGCGCCACCCCGAAGAGCACGCCGGTCACAAGCGAGAGTGCAATCGCAAAACCCAGCACGATCAGCGAGGGGGTGGCATGGATGGGCATATCGTTTGAAGACGGGAAGGCCAGCTTCAGCAGCAGCTCTGCTCCGCCATACGAAACTGCCATCGCTGAAATACCGCCGATCACCGCCAGCACCAGGCTTTCGGTCAGAAGCTGGCGAACGATGCGGAGGCGTGCCGCACCCAGCGCCGTACGCAGGCTCATCTCCGCCTTGCGCGCCATGCCACGAACCAACAGCAGGTTGGCGATGTTGGCGCAGGCGATCAGCAGCACCAGCCCGGCGATCCACTGCAACAGGTGTAGGTTCGACCCGTAGTCGGCCTGCATGTTCTGGATGCCTGCACCGCCCGGGGTGATGGGAACTTGCACGCGGTCGAGATACGGACGGTCGTGCGCACTGGAGAAGAACTTGCTGGTGGAGAGGATCTGTTTCAACTGCGTGGAGAGCTTCTGCTGCAGCGGAGCCAGCGCTGTGCCCGGTTTAACCCGGCCGATGAGGTAGAGCCACCTCGCCTCCGGGTCATGAACATGATCCGTGTCTTGCAGAAAAGGCAGCGACTCGATGGGTAGATAAACACCCGGCGGCGTGCTCTGCAGACGGTCGCCGTAGAACTGCTCCGGAGCGATTCCTACAATGGTCACGGGCTTGGTATTGACCCAGAAGGTGGCGCCGACAACCGAGGAGTCGCGCGCATAGTCGCGCTTCCACAGCGCATAGCTCATGACGGCACTCGTCGGCGCGCCCTGCACATCGTCGCTGTCCTGCAGCAGCCGTCCAGCCGCCGGCCGCAGTCCGAAGGTGCGAAAGTAGTTGCCGGAGACGAACTCCGTGTTGACCGAGTGCGCGGCCTCGTCCGAGTGTTCGCGGCGCACCACCAGCGAACTGAGGCCTGCCTGCATCGCGGCCAGCTCTTCAAACTCGGGGTCGTTCTGTTTGAACCGTTGCCAGGTATCCGTGGAGTGGATTGAGTAGTTTCCGTCTTCTTCGGGGCCACGATTCACGCAACACTGGTCGGAGTCGCCCAAACGCACGAGGGACCGTGGATCGACCACCGGCAGGTCCTTCAGCAGCACGGCATTCACAAGCGTGAAAATTGCGGCATTCGCCCCAATTCCCAGTGCCAATGTCAGGATCGCCGTGATCGTAAACCCCGGCGTCTTCCACAGTTGCCGCAGCGCGAATCGCAAATCCTGTACAAGGCTCTCCAGCCATCCCCATCCCCACGTCATATAGCTCTTCTCCCTGATTACAGTTGGATTGCCAAATCTCCGATAAGCGATGTGCCGCGCTGCCTCTGCGCTCGACCCATTCTCCGCCTGCTCCTGCGCTCTCAACTCCAGGTGAAGACGCATCTCTTCTTCCAGATCTGCCTGGAATTGCCTCTGGTAAAACAGCATGCGCAAACGCCGCAACAGCTCATGGATTTTGTTCATCGTTCGCCCCTTACGCCGTCTGGATCACGCGCCCAATCGCTCCCATCACGCGTTCAAACTGCGAGACCTCCAGCACCAGTTGCTTACGCCCGGCAGCCGTCAGCTTGTAGTAGCGCGCACGTCGGTTTCCAGCCGTCGTCCCCCACTCCGCCGTCACCCAGCCTTTGATCAACATTCGTTGGAGCGCGGGATACAGCGACCCCTCCTCGACCTGTAGCACCTCGTCCGAAGTGCGCTGAATCGAATTGGCAATCTCATATCCATGTAGCTCGCCATGCCGCGCCAGCGTCTTCAGGATCAGCAGGTAAAGCGTGCCCGGCGGAATCTCATCTCGATTCAAGCAACACCTCTCCATCCAAGCGAAATCTCTAGCATAGTCAGACTATGCCAATAACACAGTACTGCCATAGCCAGACTATGTCAAGAGAAGAGAGCTGCTGCCTCGATCTTGGCGCGCACAGCTAAGATCGCAATGACAAAATCGGCTGGCGCTCAGCTATTCTGGGCCGCCGAATTCCCAGCTGTTGCCAACAGGCCTTACCGTAAACCCACAGCTGACCGCACGTACTTTTTCTGCAACCGTTATCATCAGAGCAGATGCTTCAAATTCGACGTATGAGAGGACCGCTGGTGCCAGTTTCTGCAAATCGTGTTTGGCGACAATTACCAAATGAGATCCGAGTCGCCGTCTGTCAGATTTTTTGGGCTGAGTCAAAGGGCACAGAGAAACAGTTTCTCTTTGCCTCTCTTGCAAGAGAAAAAAAGCTGCGTGAAGTCTTTGTCCGCAAAAGCCCCGTTGAGCGGCTGGTTCAGTGGACGGCGACAGCCCTGTCCCTTCCTGACCCGATCGTGGATGACCTGCTGAAGAAATACCTTCTCCGCGAGCATCGTGCCGTGATTGTCAGTTTTCTTGACTTGCTCAATATTCCCCATTCCGAGGGAATGATCGAGGAGAGCTTTGACTACGCCACCCTCACAAATGAACGCGTTCAGGAGGCTGCCCGTAGTTTGCTTGCATCGGCAGATCGCACAGGCTCCGAACTTTACCTGAAGTACCTCGTGGTACAAGGTGGACCCTGGACTGGGATCGAAGAAGTCCTGCCCACCGGAGAGTAGAAGCCATAGGCAAGTCGTCCACTTGATCATCTGTGGCACCGGCGTGATCCAGGACCCGGAGTATGTAAACTACGACGTTTCCGATTGGCCTGTCCTGAGTTCGGTGCCCTGATTGTGGGTGGATTCTCGAATGAAGGCAACAGGCCAATGCGCATTTCGAGCCCATGCGCGAGATACCCCATGTTCGCGACAAGGAACTGGGACTTCATTCACCACTCGCTCTCCCAAACACCCATCTCCCTGGACCACCACCGAATGCGCTGCGCACTCTCGACCAGCCAGGCCTCCGCAATCAACACCTCACGATCCGTAGCCACTCGCCAATCTCGGCCAGGGAACTCTGGAGATGCTGATCCTCCGCAGCCTCCTTACGGCCCCGCTCTTCACGCTCTCGCTATCGGAAGCACATTGGCCCAGCGCTGGTCGGGCCGCCAGGCCGCGGACCAGCCTGGCAGGTCTGAAGCCTGCATGGGGTGGGCGATGCCATAGCCCTGACCGAGTTCGCATCCCAACTGCAGTAACAAAACTCCATGCTCGACGGTCTCAACGCCTTCGGCGATGACCTCCAGGTGGAATGCGATCGCCAGCCCCAGGAGGGCCTCGAGGATAGCCAGGTTCCTGGGATCGTTCACAATCTCCCGCACAAAACTCTGATCGATCTTCAGGACGTTGGCGGGCAGATGCTTGAGATAGGCAAGCGAGGAGTACCCGGTGCCGAAGTCATCCAGCGCAAACAGCACCCCGATCTTGCGGCAGGCGTCGAATATCGCGGAGACAGTGGCTGTGTCTTGAAAAGCGCTGGTCTCAAGGACCTCGAGTTCCAGGCTGAATGGCTTAATGAGGGGATGGGCCGCAAGCAGCGCACGCAGATGATCGACAAAGCTGTCCTGCTGCAGTTGCAAGGCGCCCAGGTTAACGCTGACGGGAATGTTGAACCCCAGTGACTGCCATGATTCCATCTGGGCAAGAGCCGAGTCGATCACCCACTCGCCTATATCGACGGCCAGTGGGTGGTCTTCAATCACGGGCAGGAAAGTCGCAGGAAGCAGCAGACCTCGCGCTGGATGTTTCCATCGGATCAAGGCCTCAGCGCCCACGACCTGCCCCGTATGCATGTTGACTTTGGGCTGGTAATAGAGCACGAATTCGTTTGCAGCCATGCCCTGGCGAATGCGGTTCAGGCTTTCGTAGCGAGTGCTCGAGGATTGGTCATGGGCGGAATCGAAGAAATGGAAGCGGTTTCTGCCGGCCAGCTTGGCTTGGTACATGGCCTGGTCGGCCTGTCGCAACAGTTGATCAGAATCAGGATCTTCCAACTGTGGGTAAAAGGTGACGCCCATGCTGGCCGATACGCGAATGATCGCATCCCCCACCTGCACTTCCCCGGACGCGGCATCCAGCAGGCGCCGCAGCACGGGCTCACTGGTTCTTTCGTCGCCAAGATCGGGAAGCAAAGCAACAAATTCGTCGCCACCCATTCGTGCGAGAGTATCTCCGGCCCGCAAGGCGCTCTTCATGCGGTTCGCCAGTACGGAAAGCAATTGGTCTCCGGCATCATGTCCGTGGCAATCGTTCACCGACTTGAATCCGTCAAGGTCCAGCAGCGCCACCGCCAGCGCATGCGCCCCCCGGCGCGCTTGCGAGACGGCCTGGCGGAGGCGGTCAGTCAGCAGGGCGCGGTTCGGCAAGCCCGTCAGCACATCGTAAAAGGCAATTCGCTTCAGGCGCTCCTCTTGCTCCTTGAGTTGCGTGTTGTCGTGAAAGAGCGAAACATACTGCCGGACTTTGCCCTTGCCATCGCGCACAGCCGTGATGGTTTGCATCGTGGAGTATGGATCGCCGTTCTTGCTCCGATTCCAAATCTCTCCGGACCACAGTCCCTGTTTGGTCAAGGTGCGCCACAACTCCGCGTAGAAGTCCGCGTTCTGCCGCCCGGAACTCAGGATGCGCGGATTGCGGCCCAGAACCTCGTCGCGAGTGTAGCCGGTGATCTGGGTGAACGCGTCATTCACATCCAGTATCGTGCTGTCGGGCGCGGCGATCATGATGCCTTCGGAGGCATGAGAGAACACGATTGCGGCAAGCCGGAGTTTGTCTTCAGCTTCCGCCCGTTCGGTGATGTCCCGGGTCGTGCCGCGCAGGATCGCGGTCTTTCCATGGGCATCTATCTCCAATTTGTGCTGGCCATCTATCCAGCGAATCGCCTGGTCCACCCGCCGGACGATGCGGTACTGTTTACTGAACGGCTGGCCGTTTAGAATCACCTCGACCGCCAGGTGGTCAGTGATCATCCTGCGGTCGTCCGGATGGATAAGGGCCATCCACCCCGCCAGGGTGTGCGCATAATTCTTGTCGATTCCGAAGATTTCCTCCAAAACATCCGACCTGGCCCAAATCCCGGTTCGAAGATCCAGAACAAAGGTGCCCAAACTCGCAATTCTCTGCGACTTTCGCAGCGTCTCTTCGCTTTCCCTCAGCGCCTCTTCCATCAGCTTGCGCTCGGTGATGTCGGACATCGTAACCACGCAACCTGCAGTTGAGTCGGGTCCGCGCAAAGGCGATACGCATAGCAGCAACGAAACGTCCCGGCCGCTTTTGCCGTGCAGAAGTACTTCCAGGCCGGTGAGACGATACCCGCTGAGAGCGTTGGAGATGGAGAAATGTTGCGGGCGGTCTGCAGTCTCGTCGGTCACTTCCAGAGTCAACACCGAATCGAAGGGCTGGAAGAGCGGATTGCAGCCACAGAGATCTTCAAGTGCCTCATTGCCCGCAATCACTGTACCGGCTTCATCGCAGACCGCAATGGCTTCGGCGGTGCTTTCAAGGATTGATTTTGCCAGCTTTCCAGCGGCAATACTCTCTTCCTGCGCCTTTCTTTCCGTAAGGTCTGTCAGCACCAAGCTCAATGCGATGGGCTCGACAGACGTCATTTCACGCAGCGACACCTGGACCGATATGCTCTTGCCTTCTGCATTCTCAAGATCCAACCCTGTGATGACAGGTTCGCCAGACCGCGCCCGGACAAGCAATGCCTCGAAGATCTCGCCAGTCTCACTGCGGAACAGGTCGGCCATCGGGCAGCCGATGATTTGTTCCAGCGGCACACAAAGGAGATTTGAAAGTTGCCTGTTGCAATAGAGCACAGTCCCGTCGGCGTCCAGCGTTGCCGCCCCTTCGTTCATCGATTCGACGAGTGCGCGGTAGGCATACTCGGCGCCCTTCAGCGTGAATACCTGGTCCCCCTCGGGACCGGACACGACTAGAGCATCGGCATCCCGCTTCTGAAGGGCGTGGATCAACTCCTGCGCTTCCGAGAGCTTGCTCTCAGTCTCCGCAAGCCTGGAGCGAAGGACCTCAATCTCGCGAGTCCGTTTGTCGCTCCGCGGCGGGATTGGTTCAATTGCGGCCATCTTCATACTCCAGGTTCAGGCCGATTACGATCCGTTCGGTGTTGGACATGTCGCCGACAAACCTGTGCGGCGGAAAAGGCAATTTTTTAATTGGAGTTGGGACGGCAACCAGTGCCTCGAATTCTCGTGGTTTGTCTTCCATGCCGCCTGCCCGACGTTCATTGTCTATCTCGTATTGCTCCTCGAGATGCGTTTCAGATTGGTGAGCGCAGCCACGGATCGGGGGCGTGAGTCCGGCGACATACAGCCTCAACAGCCACTCCGGACGCTTTGCCTGCGATTTCTGACGGATACTCGTCCAAGCCGTGAATGCTGCCGTGGTATTTCGCAATGCGGATGCGACGGGTGGATATCTGTTCCGTCACCCGGTGGTCGAGCAGGATTACGCAATCGGCAACATACTGCATCCGTTCGAGGTCGTAACCGAATGAGGCTGCATTTTGAGTCAGGTCCTTCTCTGTTTCTTCAAAGGCCATGAGTACGCCAGGTTTGTCGAAGTCGAGAATCCCGTGGACCAAAAACTCTAATCCGAGAACAGTTCTCCCAGAGCAGGAGCTGCCGCAAGCCGGAACGGTGCGGCCTTGAGGCAGGCCGCCGTGTGTGATTTTGTGTAAGCCTTCAATGCCCGCAAGGGTCTTTGGCAGAGCGTTCTTGGAGGGATCTGTCATTGATCTCACCTCTGTATGGATAAAGCGACAGGGCGAGAGCCGACGATCACTCCAAAGCGATTCGCTTTAGGGAACTGGGCCGAGGGTATCACAAACCCTGATTAATAGATATAGTCAGTCCAAAAAGAGGCATTCGACGCGGTATGTGTCTCCGGTTGCTGATGCTGGCGTCAAGGTGAATCTTCTAAACCGATTCAGAATCGGTACTCAGAGATTCATATACAAGGGGGGTAAAACGGGAAAATCCGGGAGAAGCAGGAAATGCAAAATTTCCAATGTTTATGCTGGTTTCAGTGCATTTTCTGGACTTTTAAGGGAGGACTGGTGGGCAGTGAGGGACTCGAACCCCCGACATCCTGCTTGTAAGGCAGGCGCTCTAACCAACTGAGCTAACCGCCCACGTTTGGCGGAACGGCGCTTTCGGCCTGATGTCATCATACCAGCGAGTGGGCTCAAGCGGGTAGGGTGTCCCGGTGCGAGGGCAGGGCGCCCCGGATTGATAGACTTGGCCTGTGAAACGTCTCATTGTGAACGCCGACGATTTCGGGCTGACTGCCGGAGTAAGCCGGGCGATTGTCGAGTTGTACCGGGCAGGGGTGCTGACCAGTACTACGCTGATGGCGCGGGCAGCAGCCACGGAAGAGGCTATCGGGATGGCGCGGGCGACCCCAGCGCTGGGAGTGGGCTGCCACGTGGTTCTGGTGGACGGGGAACCGATGCTCTCGGCGCGGCGGGAGATTCCTCATCTGGCCGATCCAGAGACCGGAAGATTCCAGCCCAAGCTGCCTGCTTTTCTGCGCAGTCTCTATCCCTATAGAAGGGCTTCTCGCTCCTTTGTGCGGGAAATTGAGGTCGAGGCCGCTGCGCAGATCGCACTGCTGCAGAGCCGGGGCTTGCGTCTGACCCACATTGACACTCACAAGCACACGCACATGTTTCCGGCTGTGCTCAGGCCGGTGTTGCGGGCGGCGCGGGCGGCCGGGATTCGGGCTGTGCGCAATCCATTCGAGCCGAAATGGAGCCTGCGCGCCACTCCGGGCGCTCCGTGGGTGCGGCGTGCGGAAGTAAGTTTGCTGCGGCTCCTGGAACCTGCCTTCCAGCGCATTGTGGCCGAAGAGGGGTTCACCACGACCGATGGAGCCGTGGGCGTGCTGGCCACAGGGACGCTGGATGCTGGAACCGTGGCGTCTTTGGCTGCCGCGCTCCCGGAAGGAACCTTTGAGTTGGTCTCACATCCCGGGTACAACGATGCGGAATTGGCCGGGGCGCACACGCGGCTGCTGGCTTCGCGGGAGACGGAGCGGAACGCTCTCCATGCGCTCAAAAAATTTCCCTCACTCGAACTTATCTCGTTTGCGCAGATCGATTCGCCGGGTGACTGAGGGCGATCTTCAACCTGAGCATCTGCACCTTTGCCTCTTGCGGCCGCGTCCAACGAAGGGCAGGTGCAAGGGAAGCTCGGAACAAATCCAACATCAACCTATTTCCATAACGCGATCCATCGAATTGGTGAGCGCCCATCGAAGCAACGCAGGCTTCTGATTGAAGTAAAGGCGGCCCACGAAATCGGCGGCATCTTCACGCTGAGGCTTGCTGGTATTCAGCCAGAGACCGGATCGCGCGATGCCATCGACTGGAACTTGGACTACCTCCGGACGGTTGTCGATCGAATCCTGCCGTGCCACAAGGATGCACGAGATGTAGTCCGCCCAATACTTCCTTGCCTGGAAAAGGACTCTGCCGTAACCTGCCATCTCCGCTTGGGATGGAAACGGCTCAGCCATCACAAAAGCGTCTATTGCATGTGCCTGAAGAGCCCCGGCAACGTCCGGAGGTGCCAACTCAACCATTTTGATTTCGCCGGGCTTGATCCCCCACACCTTCATGGCGCGAAAGATGAGCAGGCGCTCGTCGGAAAAGCGGCTCGGAATCGCAATTGTACGGCCGCGCATATCCGCGAACGTCTTGATGGGGCCGTCTTTTTGAAGCACCACGGCAAGCACGATCGGAAAGAAGGCGCCGAGAAAAATGAGAAAAACCACAGCGCGATCCGCGGATCACGGCGCTCGAGCAACTGGGGCGGACACGGTGAAGGCGGTAGTCTGGTCGCTGAGCGAAATGGTGGCTCTGCTTCTTGACCCCGATCCTCATTCGGAGGAAGCGCTCATCCTCAAGGCCGTGCCTGAGATCGCCGTCTATGTTGGAAAGGTCGATTTAGACCGGCTAACGAGCGATTCGGAATTCCGAAAGGCGGCGTTCGATCGATTTCTTGATGAACTCAGCCTTAAAAGACCGGAATTCCCATTCAACCCGCCGCGCCCTTTGCTTGATCTCATTGCCGCACCCGGCCGGTCGATGTGCAAAACGAGCAAAGCTTCCTATAAGCTCCTTGCTTTCGGGAAACACGTACTCAGGTTTCGCTATAGGCCGCCAGCGCCTGCATTAGGCACGCTGTCACCAAATCAGAACGCGGTCGGCGGGCGCCAGATATTCCTTCTCTCCCGGTTTCACATCGAACGCTTCATACCACGCATTCATGTTGCGGACGGCGAGGGCCCGGTAGGGGGCCGGGGAGTGTCCGTCGACCATGACCTGCTGGCGGAGCGAGGCGTCGCGGGATTTTTCAGCCCAGGATTGGGCATACGCGAGGAAGAATTCCTGATCGCCGGTGAAGCCTTCTTTGTTTGGTGCGGTCTGCCCCTCAACCGAAACCCTGTAGGCGTCGTAGGCGGCAGCGAGGCCGGCAACGTCGGCGAGATTTTCGGCAAGCGTCTGTTTGCCGTTCACAGAAAGATCGGGAAACGGCTTATAGGCGTCGTACTGGGCCACCAGCTTGGCGGTGTCTGCCTCAAAATGCGCGAAATCTTCGGGGGTCCACCAGTTGCGCAGGCGGCCTTCGGAATCGAATGCGCTGCCGTCGCTGTCAAATGAGTGGCTGATTTCGTGGCCGATGATGGCACCGATGCTGCCGTAATTGGCCGCCGCGGGCGCCTTGGGATCAAAGGCTGGGGGCTGGAGAATTGCGGCCGGGAAGTTGAGCGCGTTGTGGAGGGGAAGGTTGACCGCGTTGACGGTCTGCGGCGTCATGACCCAGTCTTTCTTGTCCACCGGCCGGCCGATCCGTGCGCGCTGATACTCGTACTCCCACAACTCACCGCGAGCCGCATTGCCGAAAGCATCGTCAGGCTTGACCTCGTAATGAGCGTAGTCCCGCCATGTGTCGGCGTACCCCACGCCGACGTTCAGCGTATTGAGCTTTTCGAGCGCCTCGGTCTTGGTGGAGGGGGTCATCCACGTCAGTGCCTGAATGCGCTTGCGGTAGACGGCAATCAGATTGGCCACAAGGGCCTGGACCTGGAGCTTGGCCTCGGGCGGAAAGTATCGCTTCACGTAGATCTGGCCCAGGTCGTCGCCTAGATAGTTGTCCACGAAATGCGTACCGCGGCGCCACCGCGGCAACTGCTCTTTGGCGCCTTCCAATTCCTTGCCGTAGAAGGCAAAGGCCTCGTCGGTAAAGGCCTTTGGCAGAATTTCGGAGTAATGTTCGATCTCATGAAAGGCGAGCCAGTCTTTCCAGCTCTCGAGCGGTTCAGAGGCGACTAGCGCCGACTCGCCGATGATGGCACTGGGCTGCCAGACTACGAAGATCTCCTGATTGGCCAAGCCGGCTGCACCGAAGTAGGCCGTCCAATCGAGGCCCGGGGCTTTGCTGGCAAAGTCCGCCGCTTTCCATGGATTATTGGCCTTCTTCACGTCATTGTCTTCGGAAAGAGTCCAGTGTTTGGCGGCAATCGCATGTTCCAGGGCGAGGATACGATCGGAGCGGGCGTCTACATCGGTGAAGCCGGCCAGCTTCATCACGGTCGCAACATGGGCGCGGTACTTTTGCCGAGTTTCCTTCATCGCGTCCGCATCCGACAAGTAGTATTCGCGGTCAGGGAGGGCAAGGCCACCCTGCATCAGGTAGGCGGTGTAGTGCGCCGTGTCCTGAAAGCTCGGCGCGACCCACAAGCCAAACAGGTTGGGGGTGTGAAAGTTGGTGTTGTTGAGAGCATCCACATCGGCGCGCAGCGTTCGACCCAATGCGCGCGCGAGTTGCGTGCGGTCGCGGATAGCCGCAATCTCTTTGAGCGGCGCAGCAAGCGGCTTTGTGCCTTGTGCCTCGATGGTGGCCTCGTTCATATAGGACTGGTAGAGGTCGCCGACACGGCGGCGGGGGCTATTGGCTGGCGCGCCGCTGCGGGATGCTTCTTCGATCAGGTCGGCCAACTTTCGGCGGTGCGCGTCGTAGAGCGGGGTACCTGGGCTCACAGAGGACCGGTCGGGGGGAATGATGGCGGTTTTCTCCCACCTTCCGCAGCTGTACTGAAAGAAATCGTCGCCGGGCTTCACGGAAGTGTCCATAAGCGCCGGGTCGACGGCTGGCCCCATGACTTTGGGGGCTTGCAGGGTGGCCGGCTGCTGCGCGCTGCTTAGGGTGAGGGAGAAGAGAAGAGTAAAGGACATGACCGACCTGCGAATGCAGGACTGAGGCATTACTTTCATGGTCCACTTGAATAGATTGCTGTCCATGGGTACGACTAGCATGTTTGCCCCTTCCGCGACCTTCCCGATTCGCAGAACACTAAGAAGGTAGCCACTACGTTGTCACTCTTAGCGATCAGCCCGAAGCTGTCCGGTAGCAAAGATTTTAGCGCTTTTCGGTTGAGAAAGCGGGCTCTTCGCCTAATTCTGATTTCTGGGCAAGTCCCCCCTCGGGAAATGGGGATAGAGACTGAAAAACGCCACAGGATCCGAGCCATGCCGCCGAGTTGAACACATCTGGCATATTTCATGACACTGGGCGACTTAACGTTACCGATGTAGCAAAGAGGCTCCAAGAGCTGCGCTCTTCCTTTCCCGGTGGAGCGAGTTTATGCTGCAGGGCGAAGGCTTCGAGCCTACTTGATCGTTGTCAGATTGACGTATTCGAGTTTTGGGCCCCAGGTGGCGCTTCCCACTCAAAAAAGCAGTTGTGCAAAGTCGACAAGGTCGCGTTGCCACACCGGCCATACATGCGCGCCTGACTTCTCCGCCGCTCTTACCTTATAACCCATTCCTTGCAATTCCTCAATGAGCTTTCGATTCGATTCAAGCAGCGCATCGCCCGTTCCACAGCCGATCCACAGGAGCCGCAGTTTGCTTGCCTGACCGCTCGTCGCGGGGCGTTGCACAAACTGCGCCGGTGCACTGAATCCACCAACCCACGCAAACTCTCCTGCGGAGTCCTTGCCAGTGCCATTGAGTCCCATATCCAGGCTCTGTAACGCGCCCATGGAAAGTCCTGCGATTGCTTTTCCGTCGCGCGTTTTCACAACCCTGTATTCCGCCTCAATGCGCGGGATGATCTCGGTTAACAAAACATGTCTGAATAAGGCGTTGCTGGCAGCAAACAGCGGGCCAAATCCGTCGGCCGACGGCTGCTTGTCAGTCACTGCCATGTCGCCGTATCCCAGCGGCATCACAACCACCATTGGCTTCGCCTTGCCTTGGGCAATCAGGTTGTCGAGCACGAAATTAGCCCCACCCATCGCAGTCCAGTCGGCTGCCCCCTGGCTCAGTCCGTGCAACAGATAGAGCGTCGGGTAAGTGGTCGATTCATGGGCTTCGTATCCGGGTGGCGTATAGACGAAGTATTCGCTTCGGCCGCCAAGCAGCCCCTTCACGACCTTCGATTCATAGAAGTGCCGATGCACCTCACCATGGGGCACATCTGCGCGTTCCCAGAGTTCGCTGCCCGGCCCCGGAACGCGTACCACGCTATTCAGGTATGCGTAATTGGGCTGAACATCGGAATTCAATGGGTCCAGCTCCGCTCTGCCATCGACAATGTACGAGTACCAATACGCACCTGAAGCCAGCGGGGCACTGGTCACCGACCAAATGTCCTGCACCTGCGTCATTTTCAGGGGAGTCTCCAGGCCAGCCAATGTCACCAGCACCTCGTGAGCACCTGATCGTTCCAGGCGAAAGGTCACGCTGCTGTCCTTATGTAATTCAGGAGAAACCAGAGCGGCTCGTTGGCCGAACGTCGCCGTTGGCAATGACGTCGCCAAGACAAATGCTATCCGAACGGCGGTCCGTAACTGGACGAAATTGCAAGCCATTTTCCAGATCATAGAGCGCAGTATATCCCGACATTTGGCGGGTAAGGAGACATCGCGGGCAACTGGCCACATTCTTCGATGGAAATAAAAGGGCGATTGGTCGGTTCAGGTTCTCCTGGTGACTCGCGAAAGGGACAGGTACCCGTAACCGCCTGTGGATCCAGGCAAGATGCCAATCGCACAGAGCCGGGTTTGCGGTGCCCTGGAGTCAAGGCTTGCTCCAGGGCATCGCAAGTCCGGGATGCCGGCAATAGCGAAACCACAGTAGGTGTATTCCGAAAGCAAGGAACTCAATTCGACTCGACCACGAGGGAGCGGCGACCTTGCAAAACCATCGACAGCACACAGTGACTCTGGTTTCGCTCTAGAAGCTGATCTTCAGAATCTGACCGTTGTTTCCAACGAACCATCCAGCTTCTCGATTCGCAAAACCGACTGCCCAGTAACCGCTGACATGCGGAAGGGCGAGCCAGGTCTTTCCTTCGTCGGGACTCCAGGCTGCCGCGCCGGAGCTGAAATCCGGCTGCGTCTCGGTGGTGATTACGACGGCCCGGTCGTATTCATGGCCGGGTCGGTCTTCCATATCCGAATCGTTCCTGTCGTCCCGCTGCTCAAGGCCGCGGACATAGGCCAGACCGAAAATGGCGCCGGGAATGGGAGGCTTATTCGTAAGCTTCCATGTTCGGCCGCCATCGCCCGAAATTGCAGCCTGGGCGGCGCTGTTCGTGGTTAGATCGCCGCCGCCTACGATTCCATGCCAGGGATCGCGGAAGGCCACGGAGAAACCGCCGGCGTTTGCGTTGCTTACCAGCGGAGTGTCATACGCGGTCCAGCTGTCGCCTCCGTCGCGAGTCGCCAAAATCCGGGCAATGCTTGAGCCGCCGGTGGTAATCCAAGCGTTGCGCTGCCCTTGTGTGGTGATGCAAGTCCCGCTCGAGGAAAACGAAGCTTCCCCTGTTAGCGCGGGTGGCATATTTCCGGCGATCGAGCGCCATGTGGTTCCATTGGTGGTGCGAATGTCGGGAAACGCTCCGTTGACCGAATCGCTGTGCGTGATCCCGCGGTCCGGCGTCCAGAAAGCGAAGCAGTCATAGAAGGCGTTCACGGTCGTATTTCTGAACTGAATGGTCCAGTGTTCGCCTCCATCTTCTGTTTTGTAGATGCGAAAATCTCCGGTGTTGTCTCCTATCGACATCAGATAGGCGATGTGGTCGCTCACTCCCTGGACATCGCGGAACTGCAGGTTTTCCGCTCCCGGCACGACGCCGGATTTCCACGTTGAACCGCCGTCCTTCGTAACTACGTACGTACCGCCGGTTCCGGCTGCCCACACCACGCGTGAGTTCACTGGACTGACAGCGATCAGCAACTGAGTGGTGCCGCTCTGCTGCGGGGTGAGGGTGGGTTGATGAATTCTCCAGAGGTTTTGTGCACGTCCGCCAAGAACGGCGGTGGCACTTAAGGCAATTAGCAGAAGGGATCGCTTCAACATAACTTCCTCCTTGACTAACGTTTCGAGTGTACAGAAATCAGGAGCGAATTTCACGCCTCAAAACCACAGGCACCGGAGATTCGCAGGAGTCTGACGGCCGCCTCAGCGCTCCAATGCCGGGACCGGTGGCGCACCGCCAGAGCACGCTGCGCTCCGTGAGCGACTGAATTCTGACACAAAGGCAACTTCCCAGTATTAATCTTGTGATGGCAGAACTGGACTACTTCCGATTGGTAGACAAGGTGTCTACTTGTTGTTTCTGGACAACCTGAGGAGCGTATCCAAGCGCCTTAGGAAGCGTGGAATTCGAGAGAAGGCCAGGTTCCACGGCAGGAAGTGCTCGATCTGGCTGACCGCTTGATCGGCGAGCCGCATCTGAACCATACCCGCGCTGATCTAGCTAACACCGAAGTGGTCAAATCACGGTTTGCGAACTCCGGAATTATACTGGCGACCGAGAGGGGCGCGATCCCGTGCTACTTTTCTTTCGTGGAGGTAGGAATGTCGCTCTGGAATTTTGGCAACTCACCTTTGCTTTCGTCGCGCGCCATGTTTCTGGCAGAGGCTTTACTGCGCGGGCCGGACGCTGGTGTCGGCGAAGCTCAAAAGGCTCCTTTCTGCGCGCAGTATGGGGTTTTCGGAGCCGGGCTGGCTAGCTTTTTCGGAGGGTTCGAGGGCGCGTTTGGAGTGTGCATCCTAATGGATGAACGCCTCGTTCCGGGCCCGCTGTTTGAGGATACTTTTCGCGAAGCTCAAGAATGGGATGTGCTCACCGTGCCGGTTGTTCGCGCCCTGCCGCTGACCGATGTGGCGAACGCTGTTCAGATGATGGAGACCCTCTTTGGCCCGCTTTACACATCTCCGGAACTGGACTGGATCAAATCGGTCGCTATCCTCGCGGTCCCTACCCCGGAGTTAAACCTGGTAATCGGAGATCAGGTTTCAACTACGCTCTCAGGATTGGTGGGAGCGCCGGTGGCATGGAGCGGCAATCATGGATTTCTGACGGCAGGGCATCTTGGTTCGAAGGGGACCGTCGTGAGCGACTCAGTTTCGACTATAGGGACGATTGTGTTTTCGTCCGATCCGGCGACGAAGGGGGGCGCGAGTTCGGCGGATGTGGCGGTGGTAGAACTTTCGGGCGGTCCGGTGACGGGATCGCGGCCGGTGACGGGCATAGTTCATCCCGGTCCAGCGGCAGAGGTGGACATACATACGCAAACAGGTGTGCAGACGATCTCACTTATGGGAGAGACTCCGTATCTCAACATACCTAACTATGGGATGTTTGGTGGACCTATTTACTTCACAACTTCGGGAGTAACTCGATTAGGGGACTCAGGCGGTCCTGTATTCGAGAAGGGTGGAACCCGGTTAATCGGCCATGTGCTCGGGAGCAGCCAGGGGGCTACGTCTTACTTCCAAGACATACAGTATCAAGTGAGCGAAATTCGTCAGGACCCGACGTTTGCTAGCCTCCAGGTTTGAGATTTCGGCTCCTGAGTGGAGACGAGTGTCCTGCGGAGTGAAAGGAACACCGGTGCAGATCTTATTGATGATTGTCGCGGCGGTCTGCCTGATGCTGGCATGCCTATCGTTTCTCGCATTCTGCCAGTTCTACCGGCTGCGAATGCAGGAAATTCGGCAACAACTGGCAGGGCATGGAGTTCCGGCCGGCGGGCTGGCAGAGACGTTTCGAACGCAGGGCGCACCGATCGTCGCTCCCGCGGCCGAAGCCATTGCCAAACTAGTAGAGCAACTCGGCGCGCTTACTGAGAGATTGTCGAAGGCACCACCGCCGGTAGTTGCACTGATCGCTTCCATGTGCTACTTGGGGTTTGCATTCCTTGCGATCTGGATGATGCCGGCGCGAAGTGGGGAAAAGGCTCCACTCGAGCCGACATTCTCCACGACAGTTTCGCATTGCCAGTTGCAGTCATTTGCTGACGGAGAGTTTAAGCTGCCTGCGAATCTGACGCAAGCTCCCAATGCGTGTTTCGATGACCTGTTGAGCCGTCTGGAAAGGGAAACGCCGGCGCTCGTGTTTATTGTGGGGCATAGCGATATCCGGGATTTAAGAATGAAGCCGCGTTCGCAGCTTGGGGACAACGGAAACTTGGCATATCAGCGCGCCCAGTCGGTGCGCGGGCTATTGCTGGAGCGGCAGGCGAATTCTCTGCGCGGAGAAGAGGTGCACGCGGTTGGGCAGGCTCCGCCGGTTGTGGTGCTGAATGCGGGAGCGAATCTGGTCGGCAATTCGCATGCGAAGCCGGGAGACTTCGAATCAGATCGCTCGGTGGAGATTATTTCGTTCTGGGTGCACGCGAATAATCTGGGGAAGAGGGCACTTGCGAAGAATTGACGGGAAGCAGGCGCATGACGAATTGTTCGATTGCCCCTTTCGATTGCGCTCCGACTGGAGAGCGAGACCGCCCGGCACGGCATTGGCCGAGAGCGCCGCTCGTTGCGCGGAGATGTTCGCGGAAGCGCTTGGCGGTGTTGCGGGGGCGCGTCGAGACGTTTCGCGGAGAAGGCTGGACTCGGTCTTGTGTTCGATAAGGCGAGTAAACCGGAAGTAATGCTCCCGATCGGTACCGAAATGCGCCGTTCCCAACGGCGACCGCCGCTCACGGTCGAACCTCTAAATTCGCCTCAGAGAGCCGACTTGCCGGGAGGCCCTCCAAGTCGTTGCCCCCGTTCGGAGGGTTCTGCACGGCTTAAGATTGCAGTCCGACCCCTCGTGAGCCTAAGCCCAGCATCCTGGAGCGGAGGTCGGCAAACGGGCCCACGCATTACTTGCTGGAGAGGATGTACACGGAAGTCGTGGATGAGTTCGGGGCCCGGGTGAATGCCGGCCTCACCTGGCGCGGCTTGGAGTCACTAACGATCCCGGCCTGGCCGCCGGCAATTGCGCGGACGCGGAAACCAGCGGCTCAGAGCCGGCCGTTGTTGACAATAAGGAACTTCCGCACGAGGCGGGAAACGTCAGCAATGAGCGCCAATTCCGGGCGGATCTAATGCTACATTGTCGCCAAAGGAGGCTCCTGTGGCCCGTATGACGATTGAACTCCCCAGTGACATTGTGGAAATAGTGGCCCGGACCGCGGAGAGGGAATCCGCTCAGAAGACGGAAGTCCTCAGGCGGCTGTTCACCATTCTGAAGATCGCTCAGGAAGAGAAAAAGAAGGAAAACGATCTTAGCATCGTGAATAGCGACAATGTCATTGCCCGCTTTGTCGGTGTTTGACCGGTGAGAGGTTTGTCGTGAGTGGCGTCTGCGAATCTTTGCCGGCGACTGCGCCGGTGGCTTATTCCGCGCATGGCGCAGATTGCCCCGTGCGGCGGCGATACTGGGATGGGGCGTTTTCGGCCGGGGCCGGGCCGCTTGTCGGGGTCAGCGTGTTGAAATACCAGAAAGACTCGGGCGTCGTGGAGAGCGTCTTTGTTATGCCTTCATTCACTTCAGTCAGACCGCGAAACTGCCGTAGGTTCTTACTCGTAGGCTCATTTCCTTTAACACTCCACGTGGCAATATCTTCAACCGCAACCTTGCCGTAGAACGCTAAGCAGGGCTTGTCCAGCATGCCCCAGTCTTGCAGCATGACATCAAGGTCCACGGCACTCGGGGAGACGCCCTTTGCAGGCTGTCCCTGTGCTTAGCTAGCTTAAAAGGCCGCCGGGCTCCGAGTGCGGATTGTCATTTCCCTCTGCTGCGTTGAAGCGGTACTGACATCACTGAGATCTGTGGTTGTAGAAAACCGATCCACGATATTGCGTTCGGTGTGACCGACATGGATTACGCTCATGCCACACCCTTTCCACCACCTGGGGTCAAATTCGAGCCCCAATTGAACCTGTGAAAGCTGTTCTTGTTGCTGAATCCCCAAAACGCCCGGAGATACCCGATAGTTCCTGGAAAGTTGGCTTCAAGACCGCTTTCCGCGAACTCCGGGCGCTTTTGGTGTCACGGCCAACACGGAAATCACTCATTCGTCAACAGCCCAGTCCGCTATCACTACGACGGCATTCCCAAGTCCTGGTTTGATACCTGGAAGTCGACTGTAAGAAGTCGGCCGAGTTAGTTGCTCCCCAGGCCGTCATTCTTGTGGTAGTTAGGGTAGGGCGGGATCGGTATCTCCGGAATGGGATGGGCCTTGAGTTCCTCGAGTATCATCTGCACCCCGGTTTCGAGCTGGCGGTCGTGGCCGGCAGCCTCGTCCGCTGGCAGATCCTCGACAGCCACGTCGGGTGCGATGCCGTGGTTTTCTACCTCCCAATCGCCATGAAGGCCATAGGAGGCGTAGTGCGGCGCCATGACGTAGCCGCCATCAAGCAGCGATGGATAGCCGCCGATGGCGACCAGACCGCCCCAGGTGCGCGTGCCCACCAACTTGCCGATGCCGGCCGTGCGGAAGTACCAAGGCATAGCATCGCCTCCTGAGCCGGAACTCTGGTTGATGAGCATGACCTTGGGGCCGAAGATAGCTCCGACGGGATCATGAACCGGTTTACCGTCGCGGAGGACAGCTCCGGAGAGCGGGAAGCGCTTGAGCACGTCGATGACATAGTCCGCCCAGAGGCCTCCCTGGTTGTAGCGCTCGTCGAGAACCAGACCTTGCTTGTCGAGCTGCGAATAGAAATAGCGGTTGAAGTTCGTATAACCCGAGCCAGCCGTGTTGGGCATATATACGTAAGCGACCTTGCCGCCGGAGAGATCGTTGACCTTGCGCCGGTTGGCTTCAATCCAGTCCAGATTGCGCAGGCCATCTTCATCCGCGATGGGAACCACCGTCACGTCGCGCGCATCTTTGCCATCGAGATTGTACGCAATGTGGAGAATGGTCTGCTTGCCGGCTGTGGCCTCGAAAAATTCGTAGAGGTTGTCGCTCGCGTGCAGTTCCCGGCCATTGACGGCCAGCAGATAAGCGCCCTCATGGACGTAGACTTTGGGCAGAGTGAGCGGCGAGGCGAGGCCGGGGGTCCAGTTTTGTCCGCCGAGGATTTTCGCGATGCGATAGCGGTTATTTTCGATTTTGTAGTCGGCGCCGAGCAGGCCGGTCTTCGAGCCGTTATCGGCTCGTGAGGTCCACCGACAAACATGTGGCCGATGGTGATCTCGCCCAGCATCTCGGTGGAGAGATAAGTGAACTCGGAGCGCGAGGCGAGGCCGTCGAGGTAGGGTTGGTAACGGGCCTCGATT